>TARA_R110001606_G_scaffold297812_3_pt1 | contig 85488 bp, 78 predicted proteins | sample TARA_R110001606 | Tara Oceans TARA_R110001606 (sample SAMEA4398315) | marine metagenome | biome: Polar Biome; feature: [SRF] surface water layer (ENVO:00010504); material: water (ENVO:00002006), including particulate matter (ENVO:01000060) such as... | depth 5 m
AATTGCCAGTGGCGAGGTGCAAGCCGCAGTTGCACTTCAGGAGCCCCAGAGTTTTTACAATCTGAACGATGTGGAAACTCGCGCCGAGAAGAAAGACGGAGGTTACCTGCTCAACGGCCGCAAGGCTGTGGTCATAGGTGGGCATTGCGCTGACGTTATTATGGTATCAGCACGCACGTCCGGAGATGCGCGAGATGCAAGCGGGATCAGCCTGTTTGCCCTCAAGGCGGACACCGCCGGAATCGAGCGCCGTGGTTATCCGACCGTTGACGGCTCCAAAGGCTGCGACCTTACCTTGAACAACGTTCAGGTAAGTGCCGATGCCCTGCTGGGCGAAGAAGGCAAAGCTGCCGAGGTGATCGAGTATCAGGCCGGCCGCGCCATTGCAGCACTGTGTGCGGAAGCCGTCGGGGTTATGGAAGTCGCCAACGAGTTGACTCTGGACTACCTCAAGCAGCGCAAGCAGTTTGGCGTACCCATCGGCAAGTTTCAGGTGCTGCAGCACCGTATGGTCGACATGATGTCTGAGCTGGAGCAAGCTCGCTCCATGGCCACTCTGGCCGCCAGCGTGGCCGACGAAGAACAGAGCGATGAGCGCCGCCGCGTGCTGGCTGCAGCGAAAAATGTTATCGGGCGCAGCGGTCAGTTCATATCAGAACAGGGCATACAGTCCCACGGCGGCATTGGCATGACATGGGAATACAATTTTGCTCATTACGCCAAGCGCCTGATCATGATCAACCACCAACTGGGCGATGATGATTTCCATCTGGAGCGCTACGCCTCTCTTTTGCAGGCAAACCAAACTCCTTGATCAGTGAGCCTGAGACCCCGTCTTATCAGTCAGAGGTCTTTTCGGGGGTGGCTTGCCACCCCCTTTTTTATGCACAGTGGATAACAAGGTGAACAACGCATGACAACAAACACCTCAAGCACCGACGCAAAAGCCCTTAAAGAGGCCGAATCGCAGGTTCGTAGCCAGTTGGCTGCGGCCTATAGGCTTGTCGCCCTGTTCGGCTGGGATGACCTGGTGTTTACCCACCTTTCCGCCCGAGTGCCTGGCCCTGAACATCATTTCCTGATTAACCCTTATGGCTTGCTGTTCCATGAGATTACGGCGTCTTCTCTGGTGAAGGTCGACAGAGACGGGCAAGTGGTCGAATCCGGCGGCCTTGGCCGGGTGAATCCTGCAGGCTTTACCATCCACAGCGCCGTGCACATGGGGCGCGACAATGCCGGTGCCGTTATGCACCTGCATGCGCCAGATGGCGTGGCGGTTTCCGCCCACAGAGATGGCCTGTTGCCCCTGAGCCAAACGGCCATGCTGTGCCTGGCGCACCTGAGTTACCACGATTATGAGGGTGTGGCCTTGAACCTGGATGAGCGCGAGCGCCTGATACGGGATCTCGGAGACAAATCCATGATGATGCTGCGCAATCATGGTGTTCTCACCGCCGGCAAAGACGTACCGGAAACCTTTACGTACCTGTACTTCCTGATGAAAGCCTGCGAGATACAGGTTAAAGCGCAGAGTTGTGGCCCGGTGTATATGCCCTCGGAGCAAGCTATCCAGACGACTGCCGATCAGTCACAAGCCCTGGGCAGCGCAGCAGCGCTCACCTGGCCGGCACTGCTGAGACTGCTCGACAGCAAAAACCCCGGTTACGCGGTATAAAAAGGGAACCGACATGGTGGAAATCAACGGCCAGGACAAGCCGGCCGTTGTAACAGAAAACCTGGTCATGTACGTAATCTGAATGAGCCTGCTGCCTTCAGATATTGCTACCGCCCTTCCAGCGCTGCGCGCATCTTCAGCGTAACCAGCACAGTACTCAGGTGAGGTACTGAAAGGCCATGGCGCTTGGCCAATGCCACCACATTGCCCAGAACGGCCTCCCGCTCAATCGGGCGGCCGTTCAGGTAATCCAGTGCCATACTGTTCTTGTAGGCAGGCATTTTCCGGGTGCCTTCGATGTTCTTGTCGATCAATGCCTCATCCATTGGATAACCTTCGGCCGCAGCCACGGCCATGACCTCACGCATCATGGCCCGGATCAGCTCTTCACCGCCCTCAGTATCCAGAATGGTAAGAGTGTCCGCTCCGTTGGCAACAACAGACAAGGGGTTGAACGGTGTATTCCAGAGACACTTGCGCCAGCGTTCACCCACCACACGCTCGGTCAGATCAATCTTGATACCGCCGTCCATAAACAGCTGCGACAAAATCCGGCAGTTCTTATCAACACCTTCCGGGTAGCTCCCCATCACCAGCTTGCCGTAAGTTTTATGTTCAACCACACCGGATTCTGTGCGGCTCACGGCAATAAAGGCGAGACAACTTATAAGAGGGTTGTCCGGGTAGGCATCGGCCAACTCTTTCTCGATATCCAGGCCGTTTTCAATCAGCACCAGGCGGGTTTTCTCGCCCATCCAGGGCGCCACCAGTGCAACGCGGTCCACACCGGGCAAAACCTTCACGCACAGGATGAGAAAGTCCGGAGCCGCCTCCGGCGAGTCGCCATCGCGGTATACATGGTCCGGCTCGTAGGACAAATCTCCGAGCGGGCTTGTGATGCGAACACCCTGCGCTCTGACCGCTTCATAGTCTGAGCGCAATACCGTGCTCACCGAGCAACCGGCTCTCTTCAGAACGGCGCCGTAGAAACTGCCTATAGCGCCGGCACCAACAATCAGAACGCTGGGTTTGTCGTTCATGAGTTATCCGTTCCTTTCCATTCTTCGTCCTGAAGCGCGCGCCACATCAACTTGCCCGTGGGAGACTTCGGCAAGGCAGCCACAAATTCAACAATGGTAGGTACTTTATAGACGGCCATCTGTTCCTTGCACCAACCCGTAATGTCCTCAACGCGGGTGGTACCTTCCGCTTCAGGTTTGAGAACGATACAGGCCTTCACCGTTTCACCCCGTTTGGGATCCGGCGCCGAGATAATGCATACCTCATGAATGGCGGGGTGTTGGTACATCAGGCCCTCAACCTCCGATGGCCACACTTTATATCCCGATGCGTTGATCATTCGCTTAAGGCGATCAACCATGAAAAAGTAACCTTCTTCATCGTAATACGCGAGGTCACCGGTGCGGAAGAAGCGCTTACCGTCAAGCTCGACGAACGCCGCACTGGTGTCAGCCGGCCGGTTCCAATAGCCGATTGTTACCTGCGGGCCGCAGGTAACAATCTCGCCGGTTTCACCCGGGCCTTTCTCTTTCAGGGTATCCACATCAATAATCCGACTGTCCACATCAAACACCGGGATACCCAGACACTGGGCCTTGGGTTTTGCGTTGGGGTTAATGTGGGTTGCCGCCATGGTTTCCGACAGGCCATAACCCTCAATGTAGTTCAGCCCCGTCAGCTTTTTCAGCTTCTCCGCCACGGCAACCGGCATGGCAGCGCCTCCGCCACCAATCATGTTGAGGCTGGAGAGATCGTATTTGCCAATATCCGGATTGGAAAGAAAGTCCACGGCCATGGTGACGATGTTGGTCCAGCCGGTGACTTTGTAGCGTTCAATGAGTCTTGATGCAGTGGTGCGATCCCAGCGCGTCATAATCACTGATGTGGACCCTGCAAAAATCGGCCCGTTCATGGAACCGGTCATGCCGGTCACATGGAAAAACGGCAAGGTAGCCAACTGTACGCTATCCGAAGTACTCAGGTTCCAGAACACACGGTGGACGGCCGTTGCCATCACCGAGCGATGCGTGTGCATACAGCCTTTTGGCGCACCGGTTGTACCCGAGCTATAAGGGATCACCGCCAGGTCTTCCGGACCGGCCGTGTGTTTTTGGGGGCTATGGCCTGCCGCCATGGCGCTTTCCCAGCTCACCAGACCTGGAACATCGCCCGACCATGTGGGACTTGCCACTTCCGCAGGCAGGTCCAGATCGGTGTCAGGCTTGATGTAGGTGTTATATGAAGCCACCACGACCTGCTCCAAGTCGGTTTTTTCCAATAGCGGCGCAATGTATTCAGCCAGCTCCTGGCCCGCCAGGCAGACGGCCGAGCGAGTATCCGCAATGAAGTGTTCGAGTTCTGCGGCCCGGTTCATGGGGTTAACCGGAATCACCACGGCATCAGCTCGCAGAATCGCATAGTAAGAGATCACATACTGCGGCGAGTTCTGCATGTACAACAATACGCGGTCACCCTTTTTCACACCCTGTGCCTGCAGATAACCTGCCATGGCCTCCACTTCCGCCAGCAACTGACGGTATGTGATGGGGGCGTCATAGAAGATAATGGCGGTGTGGTCGGGATAGCGCAGGGCCGAGATTTCCAGATTGGTAAAAACACTGGTTTTCGGCAAAGTCATGGTCTTGGGCAACTCTTTGGGCCAGACCGCATAGTGACGTGTGAACATGATTATTGCTCTCTCCAGGTGTAAATCAGCCTGCCAGCATCGCGGACAGATCAAATTCTTTGGTGCCCCCGGGCAAGGTGCCCTCATGTCGCAGGGGTGTGATAGCAACCGCGTTATCTCTCAGCACCGCCACATCGGAATCCGGTGCGACGATATGCCGGGAGCTGCGATCAAAGCCCAGCCACCAATAGGGCAGGCTTCGGGAATCCTGGCCGGCTTGCAGGCGGGCTTGCTGGATGGAGCCACTGGACTGCTTGCTCCAGCGCGCAGAGACAATGTCTCCGACCTCGCAAGCGGGAAAGTTCACGTTCCAGGCCAGGGTTCCACCCGGCTGCCACAGTTTCCGGATTACCGCTTCGCCAAACTGCTCGACGGGCGCCCAGTCGATCCCTTCGCGAGACAGAAAGGCCTGGCTCAGGGCAATGGCGGGAATGTTCATGTGGTGAGCACTGAGCACTGCGCCAACCGTTCCCGAATACTGCACCGAGTCACTGATATTGGCACCACAATTGACACCAGACAACACCAGATCCGGAGGCGCTTCACCAAACCACTGGGCAAGAGAATAGAGCACACAATCCGCCGGAGTACCGGAAATTGCGTAGCGCTTCTCTCCAGTTTGGTAAACCCGCAAAGGGTGGTGTATCGAGATGCTCTGGCCCGCACCACTGCGATCGTGCTCAGGAGCAACGATCCAGACTTCTTCCGCCAGATTACGGGCAATTTTTTCCAGCCTCGCCAACCCCGGGGCGTTGATACCGTCATCGTTGGTGATGAGGATGCGTCGAACCATGGGGGCGGTCATATCCGGTCTCCTGCACTGGCAATTGCCCAGCCGGTTTCTGCCAGCATGCTGGCTCGCTTACCCACTTCCAGAGCATTGGCATTGGCGGCGTTACCGTCGAGTGCGCGCTTGTAGACTCCCTGAACGATAGAGGCTAACCGGAACAGTGAAAACGCAAGATACACGTGCCAGTCTGCAATGCCTTCACGCCCGGTTTTGGCGCAGTAACGAGCGATGGTTGCCTGCTCATCCGGAATACCCAGTGCATCCAGATCTTCGCCAAGCAAACCACGCATACCCGGCATATCCGATGGCGTATGGTATGGCAAACAGTAATAAGCCAGATCCGCCAGCGGGTGCCCCAGAGTTGAAAGCTCCCAATCCAGAATAGCAATAACCTCCGGTTTGTCCGGCGCCAGCATCAGGTTACCGAAGCGATAGTCGCCGTGAGCAATGGCGCACTCGTCGGTAGACGGCAGGTTTTCCGGAAGCCAGGCCATTAGCTTGTCCATGGCAGGCATATCGTCGGTTTTGGCCGCCAGATACTGTTTACTCCAGCGCGAAACCTGACGCGCCACATAGCCTTCCGGGCGGCCGTAATCGCCAAGGCCAACGGCGTTTACATCAACGGAGTGCAGCCTGGCGAGTGTGTCGATGGCTGAGTGATGGGCCGGCAGCCTTTCCTGACGATCCAGCTCTCGCAAGGCGGAATGACTGACAATGCGGCCTTCCAGAAAGTCCATCACGTAAAACGGTGTACCGATGACGTCGCTGTCCTCGCACAGCACCCGGGCCTTGGGAACCGGCAAGTTGGTGTTGTCTGAGAGTGCACGGATAACCTTATACTCTCGCTCGACCATATGAGCAGAGGGCAGAGTTTTTCCGGGTGGTTTTTTGCGCAGGACGTATCGGCCGCTGTCGGTGTCCAGCAGATACGTGGGATTGGACTGCCCCCCCTGGAACTGTTTTACCTCAAGGCGGTTACCAATATCCGGCATGGCTTGCTGGAGCCAGGACAGGAGCCTGGCTTCATCGAATTTGTGTGCTGGCAGAACAGTTACCAGCTCTGGGGTTATGCTCATTTTTTCTTCTGCCTTCATTAATAGATAGCGGCATGTTTTGGGCGACGTTGTATTGAAGTGTCGGTCTGCGGGTGGTGACGCTTTTCTTTCGGAAAAAACAACTCGCTGCGCTCAGACATTTTTTTCCTGCAGAAAAGCGTCACCGCCCACAGCCCTTGGCAGAACTCAGTGCTTGCTCGCTTAACAAATAGTTTCGCCGCCGTCGGCTACTATGGTTTGGCCGGTTATGTAGGCGCTGGCTTTGGTTGACAAAAAGACAGCCAGACCAGCGATGTCTACCGGGTCGCCGATTCTTCTTAGTGGGGTTTTATCTTCCGCACGTTTAACACGAACCGGGTCTTCCCAGAGGGCTTTGGCAAAGTCAGTTTTGATCAGGCCAGGGGCGATGCTGTTGATGCGGACGCCTTTCGGGCCCCATTCCACGGCCAGGTTTCTTGCCAGTGCGGCTTCTGCGGCCTTGGATACACCATAGGTACCGATGGTGGTGTTGCCGCGGATTCCAGCGATGCTGGACAGCATCACAACCGCGCCCTCGCCTTTCTCTGCCATTTGCGGCAGCACCATGTTGGTGAGCCAGAATGAACCTTTAACGTTGGTGTCCATGATCTTGTCCCAGGCCTCGTCGGTCATTTCGGAGGTTGGGCCATAAACCGGATTGGTCGCGGCGTTGCATACGAGCACATCAATCGTGCCCCAGGCTTCGTTGGTCTTGTTCACCAGGTTCTGCAGGTCGTCTTTTTTACCGACGTGGCAGGGTATGGCCATGGCCTCATAACCTTGTGATGTCAGCTCATTCGCAACCTGCTCACAGGCGTCAGCTTTACGGCTGGAGATAACAACTTTCGCGCCCAGCCGGGCCATTTCTTCGGCAATTGAACGGCCGATGCCTTTGGTGGAACCCGTGATCAGGGCTACCTTGCCGGTCATATCAAAAAGTGGGTTATTCATAACTCGATCCTCATACTCAAAGCTGCAGGAGCGTGCGGGAAGAGCGTTCAGGGGATGTCAAAAACACGGATGTTTTTGACAAGCGTACAGGGACGTATTCACAGCGTGCCCCTGAACGCTCTTCCCGCTCGCGCCTTCTCCAAGGTTTCGGTCTGATCAGCGGTACTGGCGCAATTCAATCTTGGCGACAGAATCCAGATGCACCTCATCCGGGCCATCCGCCAACCGCAGTGTCCGGACCTTGGCCCAGGCTGACGCAAGGAAGGTATCCTGGCTCACACCGGCACCACCGTGTACCTGAATGGCACGATCGAGCACCTTCAAAGCCATGCTCGGAGCAATCACCTTGATCATGGCGATTTCCTGACGGGCTACCTTATTACCCACGGTGTCCATCATGTGTGCAGCCTTCAGCGTCAACAGCCGCGCCTGCTCGATCTCGATACGGCTGCGGGCGATGTCCTTGCGGATAGAATCAAAACCGGACAGCGGCTTTCCGAAGGCCTCGCGTTCGTTCGCGCGCTTGCACATCAGCTCCAGCGCGCGCTCAGCGACACCAATGGTGCGCATGCAGTGGTGAATGCGGCCCGGCCCAAGACGACCCTGCGCGATTTCAAAACCACGCCCCTCACCCAACAGCATATTGCTGGCAGGAACCCGCACATTTTCGTAATGCACCTCTGCATGGCCGTGAGGTGCGTGATCATAGCCAAACACCGTCAGCGGGCGGACCAGTTTCACGCCGGGGGCATCCAGCGGTACCAGAATCATGGACTGCTGTTGATGTTTGGGCGCGGTCGGATCAGTCTTGCCCATTACAATGGCAATTTTTGCCGAGGTGGTCATGGCACCTGAAGACCACCATTTTTTGCCGTTAATCACATAATCATCGCCTTCGCGACGAATTTCACAGGCAATATTGGTGGCATCAGAGGACGCCACATCCGGCTCGGTCATGGAAAAACAGGAACGGATTTCGCCCGCCAGCAAAGGCTTCAGCCACTGCTCCTGCTGATCTTCATTGCCGTACCGGGCAATGGTCTCCATGTTACCGGTATCCGGTGCGGAGCAGTTGAACACTTCCGGTGCCATTTCCGAACGGCCCATGATTTCGCAAAGATGAGCGTATTCAAAGTTGGTCAGGCCAGCCCCCAGATCGCTCTCTGGCAGGAACAGATTCCAGAGCCCCTGGGCCTTCGCCTTTACTTTCAGCTCCTCGATGATCGGAACCGGTGCCCAGCGATTCTCTGCCTGTTCAATCTGCTCGTGATGCTTGTGCTCATTGGGATAAATGTGCGCATCCATGAACTCGTTCAGCTGCGCTTGCAGCTTTTTTGTTTTGTCAGATAACTCGTACATGTCGCTTCCTCTTTAATATGGGTTCGTTGACCGGCCTTTATCGCCGCTCAGTCTTTTGTTTTTTTGCACTGAAAATCAGATAGGAACGCCTTCCGGCTTGTCACTGCCGGACCGGATCCGGAACGTGCCCTCGGCGATAGCAAGCAGGTTGCCTTTGTCGTCATGCACCTCGCCGGTGCTGTTGAAAATCCGCGTACCACCGGCCCGCTTGCGACCGGCCACACGAATGGTGCCGCTGGAGCATTGGCCGGTGAACGTCGTCGTCAAAGACAGGGTGATAGCCTTGCGCATGCGCCTTGGGTAGGGGCAGTGCGTGCCAGCTTGAGCCATGGCAATATCAAGCAATGATGTAAGCACTCCGCCGTGGATGACCCCGCCCAGATTCAGATGCCTCGGCTGCAGCTTCAGCTCAATAACCGCTTCATTTTCTTCCCAGGAGGCCTGGCGGTAGCCGAGCAGGCTATGAAAACCCGGCAGCTCTGTATCGTCCAAGTAGCTGCCATCGGCATGCATGCAATCAACAGAAGAACCTTCTTGCTCACTCATTACACTTTCATCCCTGGCAAATTCAGAGAGGCCGTGTTGCCGCCATCCACCGGCAACGCTTGCCCGGTGATATAGCTGGCATCGTCACTGGCAAAAAACAGAATGGCCGCCGCGATTTCTTCCGGGTTGCCATAGCGACGGAGTTCGCAGCGAGCGCCCAGCTTGTGGGCTTTTTCATGGGCGCGAGCATAATCAAATATCGGTTTGGTCATGCCGGTCTCTACCAGGCCCGGACACACGGCATTCACCCGGACATTGTCGGCGCCAAGATCACATGCGGCAGTCATGGTAAGGTTAATCACGCCAGCCTTGGAGGCGCTGTAAGCGTTACCTCCTGCGCCGGACCGGATACCGGCAACCGACGCTGTGTTAATAATAGAACCGAGTTTGCGGGCCTGCATGTGGGGCGCAACATGCTTTATGAGCAACATGGTGCCAACGAGATTCACGGACAACACACTGTCCCACTCGTCGCGCTCGTTTTCTGTGACCGGCGGATGCCCTTTGCCTGTGCTCGCAATGCCCGCGACATTGCACAGGATGTCTATCTTCCCGAATTCTTTCATAGCTTCGCTGACCAGATGTTTTACCTGAGCCTCATCGGCAACGTTGACGATGCGCCGGAGATGTTCAGCGCCTGCAGGCATCATATTCCCGGTTTCAACAAGACCCGACTCGGACGTATCCGCCATGACCACTCGGGCGCCCTCGCGGGCCAATCGCAATGCGGTTGCCCGGCCTATACCACTGCCAGCCCCGGTAACGAGTGCTACCCGGCTCTCAAAACGCCCCATGCCGCTGCTCCTTGTATCTCAACTTTACTATTGCGAATTTTATTATTGCGTTGGCGGTTTTGCTTTCACATTAATTTGTCACGCCTTCCGCTTTTGAGTCAATATAAACGAAAGTAAATTTCACTAGTCAAAACACCATAGCAGCATAAGGCACAAAAATGAAAAATAACCTGAACGACATGCCGGTGTACGCACCCACAACCTCAAATGAACCCATGGAGGCCATCGGACACCGGATACAGACGTTTGCGTCCTCCCGCCCAAACCACCCGGCATTGGTCAGTGAGCAAGGCACGATGAGCTGGCGCACGCTTCTGGACCGGACAAACCAGATCGCCAACCGCCTCAGAGATGCCGGCCTGCAGACCGGCGACGCAGTTGCCGCGCTGTCGGAGAACAGCGCTGATTATGTTGCGCTGTATCTTGGTGTACTCACTGCAGGCGGCTGCATGGTGCCGCTGTCAGGCATGGCCAGCCCCGAAGCGCTGAACCTGATGCTGTCAGACTGCAACGCGGAATTTCTGTTTGTGTCGCAAAAAAACCATGAGCTCCTTCATAGCTTCTGGCCAGAACTGAAGGGATTGTCGGCCGATCGCATTATTGCGCTGGATGAGGTTGGTGAAGGGATTGGCCGGCCGCTCAACGACTGGCTGGGCAATGCCTCATCGGAAGGCGCGCCCGCGGAGGTAACAATGGATGACGCCTTTAACATCATCTACAGCTCTGGAACTACCGGCACACCGAAGGGCATCCTTCACGATTACCGCTTCCGGCAAAGGCAAATGGTGCGCATGAGCCGCTTCGGGCTTGATGGAGAAGCGATTAACTTGGTCTCTACACCACTGTACTCCAACACCACTCTGGTTTCGGTATTACCCACGCTGTTCCATGGCGGCACCCTGGTCATCATGGCAAAGTTCGACGCCCGGCGGTTTCTCGAGCTGGCCGAAAAACACCGCGTGACCCACGCGATGCTGGTACCCGTTCAGTACCAGAGGATTCTGGCTGACCCGGAATTTGATCGATTCGATCTCTCCAGCTTCAAACTCAAACTCTGCACCAGCGCACCCCTGAGGCCGGATGTAATAGCGGATGCCATGGCGCGCTGGCCCGGCAACATACGAGAGGTTTACGGCCTGACTGAGGGCGGCATTTCGACCAGTCTTGATTGTGCCGCGCACCCGGACAAATGGAACACCGTGGGCGTACCCACCGAAGGCGCAGAAGTGCGGGTTATTGACGACGCTGGCAATGAGCTACCGCAAGGCGAAACTGGCGAACTGGTCGGCCGCGCCATTTCAATGATGCGGGGCTACGTCAACCGCCCTGAGCAGACCGTGGAAATGCTATGGAGAAGCCCTGAAGGTGATGTGTTTTATCGCAGTGGAGACATGGGGCGGATCGATGAGGACGGCTTTATCCATATTCTCGACCGCCGTAAGGACATGATCATTTCCGGTGGATTCAACATTTACGCGGTTGATCTTGAAAAGGCACTGCTGGCGCATCCAGCGGTGGACGATGCGGCGGTTATCGGTATCCCGAGCGAACAATGGGGTGAAACACCTCTCGGCCTGGTCGTCCTCAAGCCCGGACACAAAGATTCCGGGCCAGCGATACTCGCATGGGCCAATAACAAACTGGGCAAGAGCCAGCGCATCTCTGCCATCGAATTCCGGGAGGAATTGCCCCGCTCCACCATCGGCAAGATATTAAAACGAGAGCTGCGCGAGCCTTACTGGAAAAAAATCAGCCATTAAACTGCTTTCAGCACCGTCGGAGCCTGCACGGGGATGGCCAAGGACAAATTGAAGCGCACCGTGAGCCTGCTGACTGGCGATCATTGAGCTATCCTTTTAAGTAGTTTCTGTCGTCTACGCCTAAAACATCCTATTGCAAAAGCCCGATCTTGTGTTAGATTCAGAAAACAATAGTTCACCCTGCAGTCGTCAGTTCTGCACAGTGAAACAACAAGAAGCATCATTACAACATCGAACGAGGCACAGTCATGAATCTCTTTGCCAACGCACGCAAAAGTCTGACCGTTTACGCGTCAGCTCTTACCTTGGGTATTTCTGCTGCCGTGGCCGCCGCGCCTGCAGCAGCCCAGGAAACCTTCACTTGGAAAGTACAGTCTCACTGGCCAGGCGCCAGCAGCTCCTACACGGACAGCCTGGTAAGGCTGCAACGAGTTCTGGAAGAGCGTACTGACGGTCGCCTGAAGCTCAATCTTTATGAAGCCGGCGCGCTGTTCAAGGCTCAGGAAACGTTCAATGCCGTGAGCCGCGGCATCCTTGAGATGGGCACGATTTCCCCATCCTACGCTCAGGATAAAGTCTCCCTTGCCGGCATTGCCTCGGGTCTGCCCTTTGCGTTCCGTAACGTCTGGGAAGCTGAGTACTTTCATCAGGGCATGGGCTTTGAACAGATGCTCCGTGACGAAGCGGCCGAGCACAACGTCTACTGGGCGACCGACAAGGTGTACCCCACCGAGATGGTGATCAAAAAGCCTATCAATAACTGGGAAGATTTCACCAGCCTGAAGATTCGCTCCTCGGGTGTTCTGCAAAAATTCCTGACCGAAGCCGGTGCTGCCGCGTCTTATATTCCAGGCAGCGAGCTTTACTCTGCACTGGACTCGGGCATTGTTGACGGTGCCCACTGGGGTGCTGCTCAGGGCGCCGCCAGCATGGCTCTGTATGAAGTTGCGAAGTACCATGTTCAGCCGGCGCTGAACATCGCGGGAACAGACGTCATCATTGTCAGCATGAAGGCGCTGAACAAATTGCCGGAAGACATGCAGCAGATCGTCAAAGACGCACTTGATGAGCAATTCTGGATTCGTACCAACGAATACCTTTACAAAGAGCGCCTTACCCTGGCAAAGGTCATCGCAGAACAGGGTGTGCAGACAAACGTTCTGCCGGATGATGTTCAGGACAAGCTGGTAAAGGCTGCTCAGGCAATGTGGGATGAGGAAGGCGAGCGCAGCGACAACGCCAAGAAGGCGCTGGACATGCTGAAGGGCTACCTGGCCGAGCTCGGCTACCTCTGAGCCGCAAGATCAGATAAGTGATACAGGCCGGAGTCTTTGACGTCCGGCCTTTTTATCCCATAAGAAACCCAACATCCTCCTGGAGAATGCCATGAGTGTGCTGACCGCATTCATAAGCGGGGTTACCCGCCTTAATGACTTTGTCGGGCGCTGGATAGCCTTGCTCGTCTTCGCCATGTTCGCGTTTCTGTTGCTGGAGGTGGGTTTCCGCTATCTGCTGAATGCACCCACAGTCTGGACTAACGAGCTTACCCAGATGTTGTTCGGCGTTTATGCGGTTATGTCCGGAGGCTACATCATGGCTCATCGGGGCCATGTCAATGTCGACCTTCTGCACTCAAAGCTGCCCCCCCGCAAACGGGCGGCAATGGACATCTGCACCTCAGTGATATTTTTCATCTTTACCCTTGCATTGTTGTGGTTCGGAATTGATATGGCCAGCGAATCCATCTCGAGCTGGGAGACCACCTACTCAGCCTGGAACCCGCCGGTTTGGCCAGTCAAGCTCGCCATCCCTGTCGGCACAGGGCTGCTGGCACTTCAGGGTCTGGCCAAACTCCTTGAAGACATTGCCATTGCATTCAACCTGGATTACTACCGCCCGGATCAAAGCATTTCCGAAGGAGAGCAGTCGTGAGTATTGAAATCCTGACCTTGCTGTTTTTCGGTTCGCTGCTGTTCTTCCTGATACTGGGCTTGCCGCTAGCCTTTGTTCTCGGTGGCGTTTCGGTGATTTTCCTTTATTTCACCTGGGGATTTGATTCCTTCTATATGGTGGCCTCGCAAATCTGGGGCACCATGGGCAGCTTTACCCTGGTGGCCATACCCTTGTTTGTTTTCATGGCCATGATTCTGGAGCGAACGGGTGTCGCAAGGGATCTGTACCGGATGATGCACCTTTGGTTTGGTGGTCTTCGCGGCGGCCTGGCGATAGGAACCCTGGTTATCTGCGCCATATTTGCCGCCATGGTTGGTATCAGTGGCGCAGCCGTGGTTGCAATGGGAACTATTGCACTGCCCTCCATGCTGGAACGGGGCTATGATCGCAAAATGGCACTGGGCGTCATCAATACCGGTGGCGGCTGGGGCATTCTGATACCGCCCAGCATCCTGATGATCCTCTACGCACTGATTACCGGTGTATCCGTAGGCCAAATGTTTGCTGCCGGCATCATGCCGGGTGTGCTGCTGATGGTTATGACCGTTATTTACATTCTCGTGCGATCTACCCTCCAGCCACATCTGGCACCGGCTCTGCCACCGGAAGAGCGCGGCACCTGGCCCGAAAAGCTCCGGACCCTGAGGGCTGTACTGCTGCCTATTGGCGTTGTTGTCATGGTGCTGGGTTCTATCATCGGTGGCATAACCACCCCAACAGAAGCCGCCGCCATGGGCGTTCTCGGCTCGCTGATTTCGGCGGCCGTTTATCGCCAGCTCAAATGGAGCATCCTGCAGGAAGCTGCCATACGCACGTTCAAGCTCACAGGCATGATCATGTGGATCCTGTTTGCCGCGCACGCATTCAGCGCGGCCTACCAGAGCATGGGTGCGCAGGAACTTATCGAAGGCATGATGCAGTACATTCCCGGTGGACCCTGGGGCATCATCATCGCGATGATGGTGATCATATTCTTCCTGGCCATGGTGCTCGACCCGGTTGGCATCATGCTGATCACCCTGCCGGTGTTTATGCCGATCGTGAAATCCCTTGGCTTCGACCCGATCTGGTTCGGCATCCTGTTCGTGATCAACATGGAGATCGGCTACAAGACGCCACCTTTCGGATTCAACCTGTTCTATCTGAAGGGCGTGGTTCCGCCGGGCATTACCATGAAGGACATATACACATCAGTGGTACCCTTCGTGATCATCGAGATTCTGGCCATTGCCATCATCATGGTCTTTCCGGAAATTGCCACATGGCTACCGGGCGTGTTCTTCTGATCAATTACTCCGGTGGACCAAAAAGGCGGTCAGTGAATTTGGGATACCAAGCTGCCGCCTGCAACTGGAGGCATACTAATTAAACGAGCCTTTATCCGCTCCGCGATGGGCGGGGCAGAGGCCTGACATCGCTCTCCAAGACCAAGCGGGCCAGATTGCATAGAATGGCTGTTACGCCTGGAGCTTGAGAACACCCTAGCTGAAATTCGCCGATTGAGAGGCATCATGAACCCGACCATAGAACTACTGAAATCCCATCGCTCCATCCGAAAATTCAAAGGCCAGGCCATTCCCCGCAAGCTGCTGGCGGAACTCATCCGTGCCGGCCAGAGTGCCGCAACCTCCAATCACGTTCAGGCCTATTCCGTGATTCACGTAGTTAATGCAGAAAACAGGAAAAAGATCGTAGCGTTAGCCGGTGGACAAACCTACATTGCTGAATGCTCGGACTTCCTTGTGTTTTGTGCCGATATGAAACGATCCACGGAAGCGGCGGAAAGGGCTGGTGCAGAGGTGGTTCGCGGCATGACTGAGCAACTCGTGGTAGCCAGCGTCGACACCGCTCTGATGGCTCAAAATGTTGCCATCGCAGCCGAATCAGTGGGCCTGGGACTCTGCTACATCGGTGGCATCCGGAATAACCCTGTCGAAATCAGCGAGATTCTCCGCCTGCCTGAGCATGTGTACCCGGTGTTCGGGATGTGCCTGGGCTACCCGGACCAAAGCCCGGAAGTTAAACCCCGCCTGTCGTTAGAGACCATTCTCAAGGAAGACTATTATCAGGACGAACAGGACGAAGCCCAGGTAGCAGCTTTCGACAGCGCTATGAACAAGTACTATCTGGAACGCACCGGTGGCAACAAAGAAACGAACTGGTCAGAGCAGCTGAAGCCCCTGTTCACCAGCAAACTGCGCCCACACATGAAAGACTTCCTGCAGGGTAAGGGTTTCAAGATGCAGTAAATTACACAGGGCTGGTGTTGAATTTCCCGCTAAAAAAGCCTGGATGCCGCCGCGACCGTTTCAGCTTTTTCAGGGCCACTCGAGGCTATACGTGATGGCCCGGAGCAACGATTCCGACATTCCTGGCGACCAATGCGCAAACAAATTGAGTCGCGCCTTGGCCTGTCATTCCAGCGCAGTAATGGTTTTCACCTTCCATACTCCAGGGGTTTTACTTCCTTAGGTGCACGCCTTTGGTTCACATATCGCGATACTCGGCTGAAAGCCGGGCGTTTAGCGCCCCTAATCCAGAGCACCCTCTGCAACCCCTTTGCTTGGAGGGTGATATTTCTTGCAGCTATCCCAAACAACTTAAACACCCCTTCAAAAAACTCGAATTCCAACAATGCGTTTGAAACATGAGTATGACGAACGAGAACTCGTCCGCCGTGATCACTCGCGTGCACGCATATTAAAAAAACAAGGAACACACGATGAAAGCCTTAGTTACCTTCTTTACGCACTTGATGCACAGGTACATGCCAGATGCGTTTGTTATTGCGATTGCCCTGACTCTGGTTACCGTTGGGCTGGCAGTAGTGGCTGAAGGCGTTTCCGTTGCTGAATCTGTCCTGCTTTGGGGAGATGGATTCTGGTCACTGTTATCTTTTGCCATGCAGATGGCTATCATCCTGGTGTCCGGGTACGTATTGGCAAAAACGCCGTTGATGGATCGCTTGCTGGATCGTATCACCAGCAAGGTAACCTCCCCTCGCAAAGCGATAATCATTGCGACTTTGGCGGGCGTTGTAGGCTGCTGGTTTAACTGGGGATTCGGTTTGATTGTGGGCAGTGTAGTCGCTCGCAAGCTTGCCATTAACGTCAAGGGCCTGCACTTTCCATTGGCTATTGCTGCTGCGTATTCTGGCTTGTCCGTCTACGGTATAGGCATGTCCGGCACTGTCCCTCTGTTGATTGCAACTGACGGGCACTTCCTGGAAGGCCTTATGGGTGTTGTGCCTCTGACAGAGACTATTTTCTCTCCAATACTGCTCGGTACATCGCTTTTTGTGCTGATTACGTTGCCCATCTTTAATGCACTGATGCACCCATCTGATTCAGAGCATGTCCGTGAAATTGATCGAACTGAAGTTGCGCGCAAGAAGGTTGAGGATGATGCCAGGAAGGCAAGCCAGCCTGTTCATGAGAACAAAACTTTCTCCCAAAAGATGAATGACAGCCGTTTTTTCGGGATTGCCATCGGCTTGCTGGGGATGCTTTATTTGTTTCTGTATATAAAGAATGGCGGCTCACTGAATCTAAATAGCCTGAACTTTGCTTTCCTGTTCCTTGCCATCCTCTTGTTTACAAGAGTCTCAGCGTTTCTTGAAGCTCTGAATGACGGCATCAGGACAGTCTCTGGGGTTATCATCCAGTACCCATTCTATGCTGGCATTATGGGAATTCTCGTGGGCTCTGGCTTGATGGTTTCTTTCTCTGATGTCTTTGTTCGTACTGCATCAGCTGAATCACTGCCTTTTTGGGCCTTCTTCAGTGGTGGCCTGATTAATATTTTGGCGCCTTCAGGTGGCGGCCAGTGGGCTGTTCAGGGCCCGGTGATGATGGAGGCTGCCAAAGAGTTAGGTGCTTCATATGGCGCTACAGCACTAGCCGTGCAGATTGGTGACCAATGGACGAATATGGTTCAGCCTTTCTGGCTACTGCCAGCGTTGGCCATTTCTGGACTCAAGCTTCGTGAAATTATGGGCTATCTGGTGCTGATACTGGGCTATCTGGGCGCGGTTTTTGGCGCCGCCGTCCTGATTTGGGGCTACATGGCAGCATGATGTTCTATTCGAGAGGTTTTAAATCCGATCACGTCAAGGGGGCTTATCTGTGAGCAATAGTGAACACCTCTACAGCTTGGTAGAAACCAACCTCCGCAGTAACCCGGGGTCAGTCATCTTTGTAGAAGATGGTCAGAAAACAAGCTTCCAGCAGTTTGACCAACTCTGCAAACAAAAGGAACAGTGGCTTCGTAGTCAAGGTATTCGCCATGGAGACACAGTCGCGATCTGGCTGGTGAACAGCAGTCAATGGCTGGCCTTTTATTTTGCGCTGGCTCGAATAGGGGCCACTTTGGCGCCGTTGAATACACGTTTTAAAAGCCACGAAATCGGTTATCTGATCAACAAGTCCCAGCCCCGGCTGCTGATTATGCAGGATCAGTTCCGGAAGATTGATTTTACCGATATCCTTCTGAACGTAGGGCGGGATGAAGTAGGCTCTCTGGAAAAAATAGCTTACGTGGATGCCAGTGAAACCCTGCCAGAAGCGTTACATGGTATTCCAGTGATAAGCACGGATACTTCTGGTAACAAGAGTTCCCCGGAAGACCGGCCGGATGAGAATGGGGTCTCTATCTTATTCTCCACCTCTGGTACTACCAGTGGCCCAAAGCTGGTCATGCAAACCCAAGCAAACCTGGTGCGACACGCCCATTATTGCGCACAAAGCTACGGTATGACTGAGCCCGAGTCTGCGTTGCTGTCTGTGCTCCCTTTCTGCGGCGCTTTTGGTCTGAATGCGGTGTTGGCGGCCATAGCGGCAGGTTGCCCTACCATAATGATGGCAGCGTTTGATGGCCCAGAGGCAGCGTCATTGATACAAAAATACAACGTGAGCCATGTTTACGGCAGTGACGAACTGTACCGGAAGCTGATTGATGCCGCAGACGGAGACAAGCCCTTCCCCAGCGCTCGCTTGTTCGGTTTTGGGGCGTTTACTTCCAGTTTTAATGAATACGCGAAGGCAGCCTGGGAGCGAGGCATCCCACTGTGCGGCCTCTATGGGTCCAGTGAAGTTATGGCAATTTTTACCGCTCAGACAGGTGACCTGCCGGTACAGGAGAAAATCCGCGGCGGTGGTGTCCCGGCGGCGCAACATCGAGTGCAACTGCGCATCAGGGATATTGCCTCCGGCAAGTTGCTGCCCTCCGGCGACGTTGGAGAAATCGAGATCAAGGGCCCCTCCAATTTTATTGGCTACCTGAACAACCCGGAAGCCACAGCAAATGCATTAACGGATGATGGTTTCTACCGTACTGGTGACCTGGGGTATCTGCGACAAGATGGCTCCCTGGTATACGAATCGCGTATGGGCGATGCCATTCGTCTGGGAGGCTTTCTGATTAGCCCCTCAGAAATAGAAGCTGTGCTGAAAGACGTGCCCGGTGTTGAAGATGCATACATTGTTGGCATTGAAATTGACGGTAAATCCCGTGTAGTCGCTTTTGTTCAGGATGATGGTAGCGCCACCCTGAGCGAACAACAGATTATCGATATCTCCAAGCTACACCTGGCGGCTTTCAAAGTGCCTTACAGAGTGTGGTTTGTAGATGATTATCCGGTTACAAAAAGCTCTAATGGACTCAAAGTGCAGCGCGGCAAGCTTCGTGCGCTGGCTCAAGAAAACCTGGGTGGAGAAGAATAACGATGGATCATTCCCTGTATTTCGAAGATCTTGTGGTCGGGCAAAGTTTTGAAAGCACCGCCCGAACTATTACTGAAACGGACATGACCTTTTTTTCCATGCTTTCTGGTGACTGGAACCCCATTCATTGTGATAAGCAGTTTTCAGAGAATACCCGGTTTGGCGAGCGTCTGGTCCACGGAGCCTTTGGTATAGCTGTTGCTACTGGAATGATGCATGCCTTGGGTATTTTCGAGAAGTCTGCCGTAGCGATGATGTCCATCAGTGACTGGAAGTTTCTGAAACCGATCACCATCGGAATGACTCTCCGGCTACGTCTTACCATCCTCCAAGCTGAAGCCGGAGAGAGTAAGCGGGTTGGTCGCGTTGACCGGCGTCTAGAGCTGATAAACCAGAACGGCGAAGTTGTTCAGAGTGGCGAATCCGATATGTTGATCCTGAAGAAGTCGGCCTGATTTCGGTTTGTCCCATCTGCTAATAGTTTGGAGGAAGCATGAGTAATAGAATTCCAGAGGCACTGCAAAACCTTACCCTGCCAGTCATCTCGTCTCCGATGTTTACCGTCAGCTATCCGGAGCTGGTTTTGGCTCAATGTAAGGCGGGCATCGTCGGCTCCTTTCCGGCATTGAACGCCCGGCAGCCAGAATTGCTGGATGAATGGCTGACGATGATGAATGAGGAACTGGGCGCTTTTAAAGTGTCGAATCCTGATAAGCGGGTTGGGCCCATTGCAGTCAACCAGATTTCCCATTCGTCAAACGTGCGTCTGGAGCAGGATGTGGCAACCTGTGTTAAACATAAGGTGCCCATTATCATCTCCTCTCTGCGAGCTCCGGTTAAGGAAATCGTGGACGAAGTGCACAGCTATGGCGGCATTATCTTGCATGATGTTATTAACTTGCGGCATGCGATGAAAGCATTGGAAGCTGGTGTTGATGGCTTGATACTAGTGGCGGCCGGGGCCGGTGGTCACGCGGGTACCCTGTCACCATTCGCTTTGTTAGGCGAAATTCGGCGTCACTTTGACGGCCCGCTGGCGTTGGCAGGTTCAATTGCCACGGGAAGCTCAGTGCTGGCAGCAGAAGTTATGGGCGCTGATTTTGCTTACGTGGGAACTCGTTTTATTGCCTCTCTGGAAGCCAATGCAACAGAAGAATATAAGGAGTGTATTGTTCAGTCGGGTGCGTCTGATGTTATTTACAGTAACTATTTTTCCGGCGTCCACGGCAATTATCTTAAAGAAAGTGTTCGTCGTACGGGCCTGGATCCAGACAATCTACCCGTGGGCGATAAAAGCACGATGAGTTTTAAAGACGGACGCTCTAAAGCCAAGGCTTGGAAGGATATCTGGGGGGCAGGGCAAGGAGTAACCATGATAAACGATTTGCCACCAGCGGGAGAGATCGTGTCTCGAATGAAGGCTGAATATGATGCTGCGATCGACAAGCTTTGCAGCAGGCGTAGGTAGAAACCTACGCTGACAGGAAGAAGTGTTGATTCAGTATCTTCTCCGGGCATTGGCGGAGCTTTACAATACTCAATCGCGGTCCTGGGTGAGCCGTTCGTTATGCTCATCAAGCCCGATTGAGCCTTAACAAGTTAATCATAACCCGGGTAGCTGGCCATCGGACACCGCATCCGGCTCTGTCAAGGCAAAGGAGCCAATCAGTTCACCTGTTGCCAGCTTGGCAAGTATTTCTCTTTCTGCTCCGGAGTACCGTCTAAAACGATTCCCTGCGACCCTATGCCAACATTTGTACCGAACATTGAGCGGAAAACCGTTTCCTGAATTATCTCGGGCGTTGCGCCAATTTCGACTTCTGACTTTCAACAATGTGATACCAACAAACGCCCTCAGAATCGGTCACAAAATCTACTTCTGCACGTTCCACAAGATAATTCAGGCAGGCGAGCGCCTCTCCGGTCGCCAGATTAAAAATCATAAAATTCTCTTCGCTCAGATCACGACCAAACAGCACCGGGAACAAATCAATCACCCTCTTTGGTTCGATTGCCAGAGCTTCCCTTAAGCGAACCAGGGCCCTCTCCTGGTCTGCGAGCAAGGCATTAATCCGGCCATGCAAACCTTTAAAACAGTGCTGATGTGCTGGCAACACCAACACATCGTCAGGAATTTCCAATTTCAATTTGCGGAGCGATGCCAGCCAGTCAGCCATCGGGTTCGCCGTAGGTTCCATAGGCGTCACTGACACATTGGAGGAAATACCAGGCAACACCTGATCGCCGGATATCAGTAATTTGCTCTCTTCGCAATACAGGCAGGCGTGCTCCGGAGAGTGACCATTACCGGTGACAACCCGCCAGCGGTGTCCACCGATGACATGAAACTGCCCTTCCTCCAAGCGCTGATAACTGCGGGGCAATCGCGAAATCCGCCTGCCATAATTGTGATAGTGATCGTAATAACCGTCTATTGCCGCGTCAGGCCAGCCCGCCGCGCGGTGAAAGGCAGTAAAGTCCTCGGGTACGGTTTCGTCATGAGATTGCCCCACCATTACCCGGCATGTCAGGTACTCCATGCGAGTCATCCAGAATTCGTCTGCACCACGTTCCATCAGCCAGCCGGCCATGCCCACGTGATCCGGATGCAAGTGGGTCACAAATACTCGCCGTATAGGCATCCCCTCTGGCAGAGATGCCAATAAAGACGTCCAGGCTGCCTCTGCATCAGCGGTATACATACCGGTATCAAGCACGGAAAAGCCGTCATCCTCGCGAAATAGCCAGATATTAATATGATTCAATTTTCCCGGCAGAGGCATGCGGGACCAAAACACATTCTGCGCTACCTCAACCAGCTCGGCCATCTCAGGCGCGCTGGCAACAAGCTCCGGGTTAACGCCGGTATCAGGCAAAGTTCGAGCCCTCCATGCGTGCCTCTTCCTGCAACTGGCGCCACATGATTTTTCCGGTGCCGGATTTAGGCAGCTCATCCAGAATCGAAACGGCTGCCGGCACTTTATAAGCAGCCATATGCTTTTTGCACCATTCGATAATATCGTCTTCGGTAAGGCCTGCCGGCGCAGTCGGCTTCAAGACAACCATCGCCTTGGCCGCTTCACCCCGCTTCGAGTCTGGCACGGCAATGATGCAGGCTTCGTGAATATCGGGATGGCCATACATGATACTCTCTACTTCTGCCGGCCAGACCTTGTAGCCAGAAGCGTTAATCATCCGCTTGAGCCGGTCGACCATGAAAAAATAACCCTCCTCATCCATGTACCCCAGGTCGCCTGTGCGAAGGAAGCGTTTGCCGTCGCGTTTCAGAAAGCTATCGGCCGTGGCTTTCGGATTGTTCCAGTACTCCAGCATCACCTGTGGGCCCTGCAGGATTATTTCGCCGGTTTCGCCCGGAGGAAGCTCTTCCCTGGTAGCCGGGTCGACAATACGGGCATCAACCCCGAAGCTGGCAATACCCAGGCACTGGCGCTTGCCTCTTTCGATAGGATTTCCAAGAATGAAGGCAGCTGTTTCAGTCAGGCCATAAGCCTCGTTGTAGACAATGCTGAACTCTTCAGCGAGCTTCCGGGATATGGCTTCAGGCATTGCTGCACCACCACCCATAAGCTTGATAAGGCTGGAAATGTCATGATTGCCCAAGTCCGGATTCGAGAAAAAATCGACAATCATGGAGGGAGGGGCGCTCCACAGACTGACACGATGACGCTCGATCAACTTCATCGCCACATCTCGATCCCAGCGCTGCATAAGCACCGAGGTTGCACCGTTTAAGATGGGCCCGTTCATGCCACCTTGCATCCCCAGAAAATGAAATAGCGGGGCAATCGACAATACCGAGAATGCCGGCGAACCGCCGCGCCAGACAGCAGAAGCGGCGGCTGCTGCCATCACTGTACTATGGGAATGAACACAGCCCTTGGGGTGACCTGTGGTACCGGAGGTGTAGCCGATCACGCACAAGTCGTCGTGCTTTCCGGTAAACGTTGCCGGAGTGAGGTTGCGATCAAGTGCATCCCGCCAAAGGGTAACGCCCCGGCCGCGTTGCTCTTGCGCTGGTTCAGTTACTGCTGCAGGCACCACAAGGTCGGTCGCGTCAGTCAGGTATTCTGAATAGGAGTGAACAACCAGGTGATCAAGACCACCTGATTCCAACAATGGTTGCGCGTTGTTATACAACTCCTGGGCCACCAGTGCGGTACGAGCTCCACTATCAGTCACACAGTATTGAAGTTCATCGACCAGATTCATCGGGTTAACAGGAACCACCACAGCTTGGGCGCGGAGAATGGCGTAGTAGCCAATGACATACTGAGGAGAGTTCTGCGAATACAAGACAACCCGGTCACCGGGGCGAACGCCACACTCCTGCTGCAAATGCCCCGCAAGCGCCTGAACCTGCTGGTAAAGTTCGGAATAACTGAGCACAGAGTCGTAGAAAACAAGCGCCGGCTTATCTGGATACCGGGTTGCCGCCACCTCCAGATTGTAATAAAGGCTTGTTCTGGGCAGGTCCAGCGTTCGTGGTAATCCCTTAGGCCAGTAGCCACCCTGTTTCGCTTTCATGATTTTCTCTCCCTCGCCTGATTTTTTTTGAAATTGTTATTGTTCTGGCCACTCAGGAATTGACGCACGCAGACTTAGCCGGCGCGATCAATAATAGTTCTGGCCATTGCGATCACTGGAGCGTCAACCATCTGCCCCTCAACTTTGAACGCCGCACCACCTGACTTGGCGGCCGCCATAATCTTACGGGCCCACTCCACTTGCTCAGGATCCGGAGAAAAACCGGCCTGCACGGGCCCAATCTGCTTCGGATGGATACACAGCATGCCTGCAAAACCCATGTTCCGAGCCCAGCGTGCCCGCCCGAGAACCGCCTTTTCATCATCGAAAACCGGGAAAACAGTATCGATGGGCGCCATTAAACCGGCCGCGCGCGAGCTGACCAGAAGCTGATAGCGGCAATGGTTAATAACAGCCTCCGCTCCCTCGGTATTGCCTTCAATACCGAGGTTATCACTGAGATCCAGGCCGCCATAACTCAGCCGCTCGACCCCAGGCGCTGCGGCAATTTCGTTGAGGGCAATCAGGCCGCGAGCTGATTCGATCAGCGGAATAATGGCCTTACCAGAACTGGCCACGGCGTTAATGTCACTCGCCGATTCGGCTTTTGGCAATACAATGCCGGTTACCTTCGCATGGCGTTTACACAACGCCAGGTCTGCGTCGAAGCCCGCAGTCCCTCGGGCGTTGATACGCACGTATATCGGAGCACCCTCATGGGCAGCAAGAAAAGCATCCAAAGCCTCACGGGCGGAATCCTTGGCATCCGCTGGCACGGCATCCTCCAGATCCACGATCACGGCTCCGGCGCCACTGGCGATCGCCTTGGGAATGCGGTCTGGTCGAGAGGCCGGCACAAAGAGCATGGTTTTCAAATCTCTGCCTGTCATGGTCAGGTTCCTGTTATCTCTATTGCGTTAATGTCAGATCACACCGTTATTTGTTAACTGGTCGATCCGATTCCGGTCAAAGCCGAGCTGCTCCAGAATAAGGGTGCTGTGTTCGCCCAGTGCAGGCACGGCAGAAACCGCATCGGGAAACCACAGTCCGGGCGCCCTCAGAGCTGGCAACGGCCCCGCCGGCGTTGCCACTTCCAGCCAACGGTTACGGGCAGCCAATTGCGGATGCTGCCAGACCTGCTCCATGTTATTGACCGACGCATTGGCAATACCCGCCGCATCCAGGCGACGCACTACTTCGTCCAGCGTCATCCCGGAAAAGACCTCTCTGATGAGTGCTCCCAGCTGAGCCCGGTTCGCCGATCGCCGAGAGTTATCAAGGTAACGCTGATCCTGAGCCAACTCCGGACGCTCCAGCACCTGTTCGCAAAAACCCCGCCATTCGCGGTCGTTCTGCAACCCCAGCATCACCGTTGTGCCATCCCCGACCGGGAAGGGGCCATAAGGGTAGATGGAGGCATGGGAGGCTCCCGTTCTGGCGGGAGGCGGCGCCCCGTCATAGCCGTAGTACATGGGGTAACCCATCCACTCCACCAGGCTCTCCAGCATGGACACATCAATGTGGCTGCCTTCGCCGGTTCGCCCCCGCAACAACAGCGCCGATAGAATGGCATTGCAGGCATACATTCCCGCGGCAATGTCCGCCACCGAACAGCCCGCCTTCGCCATACCATCTTCATCCGGTGTTCCGGTCACAGACAAAAAACCGCTCTCGCTCTGGATCAACAAGTCATAGGCTTTCTTGTCCCCATAGGGGCCACCCTGGCCATAACCTGAAACATCACAGACAATCAGCTTCGGATACTGTTCATGCAGCTCACCGAACGAAAGCCCCATGCGGGCTGTAGCGCCAGGTGCCAGGTTCTGCACCAGGACATCGGCTTCTGCCAGCAACCGATGAAGGATCTCCTGACCCTCCGTCGACTTCAGGTTCAGGGTCAGGCTTTCCTTGGAGCGGTTGGCCCATACAAAGTGGGAGGAAAACCCGTTCACTCTGTCGTCGTATGCCCGGGCGAAATCACCACCGTCAGGACGCTCAACCTTGATCACTCGCGCGCCCTGCTCCGCCAGCTGGCGGGTACATAGAGGCGCGGCAACGGCCTGTTCCAGCGAAACCACTGTCACCCCTTCCAGTGGGAGCGTCTTATTTTTGCTTGTTGTCACAACAACCCTCCCTCTGCTGCCTGTGTCAGAACGACCGGGGCAACTCCAGCAGATGCTCAGCCACGTATGACAGGATCAGGTTGGTGGAGATGGGCGCTACCTGATACAAACGAGTTTCACGGAACTTCCGCTCCACGTCGTACTCATTGGCAAACCCGAACCCACCGTGTGTTTGCATGCACACGTTTGCGGCCTCCCAGGATGACTCGGCCGCCAAATACTTGGCCATGTTGGCGCTAGCGCCGGCGTTTCGGCCACTGTCATATTCCTCACAGGCGCGCCAGCGCATCAGATCAGCCGCTTCGACATTTATGTGGGCTTTGGCGATAGGAAACTGGACGCCCTGGTTCTTGCCAATTGGCCGACCAAACACTTCACGCTCGCTGGCATATTTGCGGGCTTTTTCGATAAACCAGCGACCGTCACCAATGCACTCAGCGGCGATCAAGGTGCGCTCGGCATTAAGGCCATCGAGAATATAGCGAAAGCCCTTGCCTTCTTCTCCAATCAGGTTTTCAACTGGAATTTCCAGGTTATCGAAGAAGAGCTCATTGGTTTCATGGTTCACCATATTGGCAATTGGCTGCACAGTAAGGCCATTACCGACAGCATGGTGGAGATCAACAATAAAAATCGACATGCCTTCGGATTTACGACGCACTTCTTCCAAGGGAGTAGTGCGGGCAAGCAGAATCATCAGGTCGGAGTGCTGAACCCTTGAAATCCACACCTTCTGTCCATTGACGATGTATTTGTCGCCCTTGCGCACAGCCGTGGTTTTGATTTTGGTGGTATCTGTACCGGTCGTGGGCTCTGTCACCGCCATGGACTGCAAACGCAACTGCCCAGCGGCGAGTTTTGGCAAATATTTCTGCTTTTGCTCTTCACTGCCGTGGCGTAGCAAGGTAAACATGTTGTACATCTGGCCATGAACCGTGCCTGAGTTGCCACCCGCGCGGTTTACTTCTTCCAGAATGACAGAGGCTTCTGCAAGCCCGAGCCCGGAGCCACCGTATTCCTCCGGAATCATGGCCGCCAACCAGCCAGCTTCTGTCATCGCCGTGACAAATTCTTCCGGGAACGCTTTGCGCTCGTCTACACCACGCCAGTATGCTGCATCAAAGTTTTGGCACAGACCACGGACACCCTCTCGAATCTCTTCATATTCCTGTAGAGCCGGATTAATCATTCGCTTTTCTCCTTAAATTCAATTTCTGCTTCATGGGCCGGACCATCTTCGTTAGCAGCCCAGAGTATGGCTTTACCGTCACCGCTGACTTGACCTTCTACATTGAAAGGCTTGTCCACCGTCAACGGCCTTAATCCTCTGTACGACAGGCGCACCGGAATGCGTCCCGGGTTAGCATCCAGAAAAGCCTGCACCATCAGCGTGGCAATCATCGGGCCATGAACAACCAGGTCGGGGTACCCCTCAACCTCGGTGGTGTAGGGCCGGTCGTAATGAATGCGATGCCCATTAAACGTTACTGCGGAATAACGAAACAGGAGCAACGGCGAAGGTATAACCTGCTCACTCCACTCAGCTTCCGCGACCGGTTTATCCAGAAACAGCTTCGGGGCCGCAGGCGCTTTGTAAACGATGTCTTGTTCTTCACTCAGGCACAGCTCACCATTCTGGCGATAGTGGTGCTCAACCGTCACAAACAGTAATTTGCCCGAGCGGCCGGTTTTTTCGGTGACCGATTTGATACGAGACTGTCTTTCAGCGCGCTGGCCGATTTGAAGGGGCTTGAGAAACTCCACCCGTCCACCTGCCCACATGCGGGTGTTACCCTCAGACTTCGGCAAGAAGTCACCTGGAGCTATGTGACCATCCGGCCCGGTTCCGGAAGGGGGCGCAGGTATCTGGAAGAACGCCCAATGCCAAAGAGGGCAAAGAGCATCGCCCTCTTGTGGAGCAGGTCTCGCCAGCATGGCGGCAATACGACTGGCGAGCGAGGTATCAAGCGCATCAACGCAGGATTCCGTCTTGCCGATCCAGTCCTCAGGTGTTTTTGACATCAAGCTACCTCTATCAATACGTATTCTGGCTTTTTAACTTTGAGAATAATGCCGGTATACCATGGAGTATTGAATTCGATTTTCCTCAAGGGTGCGTTTGGTTTCCATGAACACCCCCCCATGGTTTAGAATGGCAACCCCCTTGTTAGCTTGCTGTCGATACCCACTATGCATTTTGATATTCCCGACTTACGCCTGTTTATCCATGTTGCTGAAGCTAACAGCCTGACCGGCGGAGCCAGGAGGGCCAGCCTGTCGACCGCTGCCGCCAGCATGCGTATCAAGGCATTTGAAGGTCAGCTAGGCAGCCGCCTGTTTTATCGGGACAGCCAGGGTGTTGAACTGACGCCCGCTGGCCACGACCTGCTGGTGCATGCCAGATCCATCATGCGTCAGGTGGACCATATCAAGGATGAGTTCTCCCAATATACGGAAGGCCAGTCCGGCCATATCCGCATATTCGCCAACACCACCGCAGTGAGCGATTTCATGCCGGATGTGTTGGCGCGCTTTCTTGTTGCCCGCCCGGGAGTAACCATTGATCTCCAGGAACGCCTCACCAATGACATCGTAAGGGGCGTGATCGATGGCTCAACCGACCTTGGCGTGGTGGCCGGAGCGGTGACGGCGAAAAAACTTGAAATCATTCCTTTTAATGTTGACCGGCTAGTGGTTGTTACACCTCACGATCATCTTCTGGCGGGACGCAAAAGCATAACGTTTCAGGAAACCCTGAATTACCCTCATATCGGACTGCGGGAAGGCAGCACCCTATTCAATTTCTTGCGGGGGCAAGCCAATGAAATTAACTCCCAACTGCAGATGCGAATACAGGTTTTCGGGTTTGAATCAGCCTGCCGCATGGTCAGCCGTGGCGTGGGTATCGGGATACTGCCCCGCTCCATCGCACACCGCTACGCGAAGTTCATGGAGATTTCCATCATCGAGCTCGAGGAAAGCTGGGCGCAGCGAGAACGCAGCCTTATTGTGAGAGAACTGGATGCACTACCTAAGTGTGGCAAGGAGCTGGTTGAGCAAATTCGCGCTCAGGCCAGCTTGACAACGCCCCCCTGAGAGCGCCGATTTCCGGCGCGCTTCAGGGATCATACGGCCTGCACTAAAGACTAACTCCCGGATGTAAATGAGTATCAGGCACGCTCAAAAATCGCAGCTACACCCTGTCCACCACCGACGCACATAGTTTCCAACCCGTAACGGCAGTCTCTTCTTTTCATCTCATGAAGCAAGCTTGTCATAATGCGAACGCCCGTAGCGCCAATGGGGTGGCCTAGAGAAATTCCGGAGCCGTTAACGTTGAGGCGATCATGGTCGTTCCAGCCCCACTCTTTGAGGACGGCAAGCACCTGGCAGGCGAAGGCTTCATTCACTTCCACAAGCCCCATATCATCGAAACCAAGACCCGTCTTGCGGAAAAGCTTTTCAACTGCGGGCACCGGACCAATACCCATGGTCGCAGGATGACAACCTACCGACGCCCAGCCCACCATGAAAGCCATCGGATCCAGATCAAGCTCGGCCAATCGATCTTCGGACACAACGAGGCAAGCGGCCGCTGCATCGCTTTGCTGGCTGGCATTACCGGCAGTAACCGTACCGCCTTTTATCAGGGGATTCAGTTTTGCAAGCGTTTCCATCGAAGTTCCGGGGCGAATGCCTTCATCCCGCAAGAACGGGAGCGGGTCCGCCTTACGCTGAGGGATATTGAGCTGGACGACCTCCTCATCAAAGCGGCCTTCATCCCATGCAGCCGCGGCCCTTTGGTGGCTGCGTACTGCATAGGCATCGGCCTCCTCGCGGGAAATACTGTATTTCTCCGCAAGATTTTCTGCAGTTTCAATCATGCCGGAAATATAACCGAAACGGTCCTCAGGTTGGGACCTTTCGCGGCCGCGCTCCAGACGGTCATGCATGGTAAAGGAACCCGCTTTTTTTCCCCAACGCATATCAGTCGAGTAGTACTCGATGTTGCTCATGCTCTCTACACCGCCGGCAACAACCACATCGCAAGCTCCGGACTCGACCATCATCACAGCGTTAATGACGGCCTGCAGGCCCCCACCACAACGACGATCCAGCTGCATACCCGGCACATGCTCCGGCAGCCCGGCCTGCAATGCTGCCCAACGACCAACACAAGGAACTTCGCTGTTGGCGTAGGACTGGGCGATCACCACATCCTCGATCAGGGCAGGGTCAATCGATGAACGACTGATAGTTTCCTTAACCACCGTGGCGATCAGATCTTCAACCGATACCGGTCTTAATGTCTTGCCAAATGCACCCACGCCGGTGCGGACCGGCGTAATAATGGCTGCTCGTCGTTGTTGCATTGTGTCACCTCAAGAATCTTGTTTTGTTAGTTGGGCAGAAGGTCTGAACTGAAGCCTTACTCACTCAGAGCGCTTGGGTGCTCGTTCATGGGTGTGATGCTCACGTCCATATAGGGAAAGAGCGGGAGAGACGTCAGCAAGTCATGGAGCTCCTGATTCGAGTCCACATCAAATACACTCACATTGGAATATTTCCCTGTAACCCGCCACAGATGTGGCCACTTCCCTTGGCGCTGTATTTCCAAGGCACGCTGTTTTTCTTCTTCCTTGATTCGTGCAAACTCGTCCGCCGCCAAGTGGGTAGGTGGATTTACTTTCATCTGTACAAGAAATAGCATGGTTTCACTCCTTGGTTTTTATAGGTTTTTGGAACCCCGATATTCAGTGGAGCTCCCGGGTATAAATCGGCTTAAGTTGTCCAATAAAGGTCTTGCCGTGTTCAAACCATTCTTTACGAATATCTGAAGCAAGGTACTCCTCGTACTTTTCGGAGCTTTCAAACCAGCACTCGGCAACCGCATCAAACGGCCCGATATCGAGAAAAGGTACGTGGGTGTCTGACGGCTCGTCGGCCACCAACCGCACTTCATATTTGTGCAGCGCAGGAACGTTATGAGACATGTCGTAATGAACTTGGCATTCTTCAGCAAATTTTGCCTGGGTCATGCCTTGTGGCCTTACTAGAAGGTAGACAACTCTGATCATCATTAATGTTCCTTAAGTGTCTCTGCCAGCATGGAAAAATCAACCTCCACACCGGTATGCTGCTGAATTTGTTCGAAGGTTAGTTCAGGGGCGATATACAGAGCTTTCACTTTGTTTCCGCCAGGGCTGGGCTCAAACGTTCCCATGTTTGTGTAAATGCGGGTAACACAGCCAAGCCCCGTAGCTGGATAGCTTAACTCGGGGACAATCTTGGGATTACCCTCTCGATCCACATGATCCATCATCACGAAAATCTGTCGGGCTCCAATGGCAAGGTCCATGGCACCACCAACCGCCGGCACTGCTTGAGGGTCACCGGTATGCCAGTTGGCGAGGTCCCCATTGGAAGAAACCTGGAACGCCCCAAGCACACAGATGTCGAGATGACCACCGCGCATCATTGCGAAGGAGTCTGCATGATGAAAAAATGCCGCGCCCGGCAGTAACTTGATAGGCACCTTGCCTGCGTTAATCAGGTCTGGGTCCTGCTCGCCTTCCGGCGCGTCAATCCAACGACCCAGCACGCCATTTTCTGTGTGCAATATGACTTCTTTGTCCTCGCAACCCAAACGATTGGCCACCAACGTGGGCAAGCCAATACCCAGGTTCAGGTAAGCACCTTCCGGCACATCCGCTGCCACTCGTCCGGCCAGCGACAGTTTCTCTTCTGCATTCATGACTTTCACCTTTATACCGCCCACGTGAAAGCGGACTCAAACTTTATAGAAATAATCCACGTAAATACCGGGGGTTACGACATTTTCCGGGTCCATCTCGCCAGCCAGCATTACTTCACTGACCTCCACAACAGTGATGTCAGCGGCTGAGGCCATCACCGGCCCAAAATTGCGGGCGGTCTTGTTGTAAATGAGGTTACCGAATCGGTCTGCAGCCTTGGCCTTTATAAGGGCAACATCAACCCTTATAGGGTGCTCCAGCACATAGTGAACCCCATCTATCTCACGGGTTTCCTTTCCTTCGGCCAGAGCGGTTCCATGACCGGTCGGAGTGAAAAACGCACCAATACCTGCTCCGCTGGCACGTAACCGCTCAGCCAGATTCCCTTGGGGAACCAGCTCCAGCTCCAATTCACCTTTTCGATAAAGCTCCTCAAAAACCCAGGCATTCTTCATACGGGGAAACGAGCAGACAATTTTACTCACCTTGCCCGCTTTCAGCAGCGCAGCAATACCCTCTTCGTTTTGCCCCGCATTGTTACTTACTATCGTCAGGTTTTTCGCATCACTTCGTTCAATAAGCGTATCGATCAGTACATTCGGAGAACCGGCCCCACCAAAACCCCCAATGGCAATCGTATCGCCATCCTTGATCCGGGAGATCGCATCCTCAGGACAGCTAATCTGTTTGTTGATCATTAGATTCCCTTTACCTTTCAGATATAAAAACGCAGCAGAACTATAAAACCTTTATCTAATATACAATTAGCTCATGATATAAAGGCTCTATTAATATAATAAACCATCACTTATCCGGAAGTTGACGGCAGCCAAAGAACAAGATCCGGAAAAACAATAAGCAGAAAGACCAAAACAAGGAGCGAAAGTACATAGACCATCACCCCGGAAAATATTTTCTCAACAGGAATATTGGCAGACTTGGAAACGACAAAAACATTTATCCCCACTGGCGGTGTCACTATGCCAATCTCCGCCAGCAAGATAACAATAATGCCGAACCACAGGGGGTCGAACCCCAGACTGATTACGAGAGGCAAGACAACGGGAACGGTCAGAATCAGTATAGATATCAGGTCGAGGAACAAGCCAAGCACCAGGTAAAGCACTACAATCACTGCCAGTATTACATAGGGGGAAACATCCAAACTGCCAGCCCACGCCACCATATCTCGTGTAATGCCCGTAAAAGTAATGAAATAACCAAAAATATGGGCACAGACAATAATCAGACCAATCATGGCGGAGATGGAACAGGTATTAAATAAAGCCTCTACAAAACGTGATTTCGTTAAATTACCTGACTTCACCGCAATCAACAGTGCCCCGAACGCACCTAAACCTGAAGCTTCAACCGGCGTGGCAATTCCCGTATAGATAAGCCCGGTCACCACCAGAAACAGAAGCACAAATGGAGCCGCGACCTTCAGCGACTGGATTTTCTCCACAAAACTGTACTTCACGCTCTGCTCAGGCAGAGGGTTTCGCAGCAATAATGCCTTGATGGTCAGAGCAATGGTCAATGCCACCAAAATGCCCGGCACGATCCCTGCGATTAGCAGGTCCGCGATGCTGACACCACTCAGAAGCCCATAAAAAATCAGGGCCACACTGGGAGGAATCAGCATTGCGATAGTGCCCGAAATAGCAGCGATACTGCCTGACATGCCATCACTGTATCCCTGCTCTCGCATGGCAGGAATACTGGTTTTCGCAAGGGTAGCTGCTGCTGCAGTACTGGAACCGGAGATAGCCCCGAACGCGGCCCCTGTCACCACAGTAGCAATACCAATGCCACCGCGAACGTTACTGGTCCATTTTGCTATGGCATTGAACAATGAAGATGTAATGCCACTCACACCCATAAATTCTGCCATGAGGATGAACATGGGTATCGTGAGCAATTCATAAGTAGTCAAAGCAGAGCCGGGAGATGCGGTCAAAATACCTACCAACACCCCAGCGTTGGTCGCCAGGTAGATGCCCAGGGAGCCAGCCAAGGCGAGGCTGATCGCAACTGGAACACCAAACACCAGCAACACAAACAGCGTTATAAAAGGAAGATAGGCTGTCATTTCTCAGCCCCCACCAGCAACTGCAGATGGTTGAAGCTGAGAATTACCAACCGCAGGGCAAAGGCCAGCGAACTAATAAATACAATGAAGTCTCCCGGCCACATAGGCCATGGAATCACCCCCCCCATCACATCGCCATCCCGCCAGGCAGAATAGGCTTCGATCAGGTAAAACCAGGAAATATAGGCAAATAGCACAACGGATATCAGCCCAACCAGAAACAACACTGACCCGCGCAACCGCCGGTTAATGTATGACACGAAGTAATCCACCTTCAGGTGGGCTCCAGTCCGAAGAGCGTAAGAAAAAGCCAAAAAATAGGAGCCTGGCAGCAGATACAATACAATAAAATCAAAAGACCAACTGAGCGGCTTTGAGAGTACATACCGCATAAAAACATCCACGCAAGTAACCGCCATTGCCGCCAGAATCATTAATGCCGCAATTGCCACCAGTGCGTTTTCCAAGTACCGCACAGGGCACTCCAAATATTTAACCGAAGCGGAAATACTGGTTGACGCATTCAAAGTGGGCCCCTTTATTGTTATCAAAATCGAATAATTGAACGGACAGTTACCAAGTGGCTGGCTCAAACAGGAAGCCGTCACCCTGGCGGCGTACATATCCGCAATAGGGAGCCCCAAAGTGAACCGGCAGTATGAGTGCAGACTCGTCAGCCAGTTCATTCAGCATTTTCAAACGTACTTCACGTGCCTTTTCCTGCCAGATGCAATAACCAGAGTTGAACTCAGGACGCATGATCTGCAGAGGGCTATGAAAAACATCACCAGAAAAAACACCCACTTCGCCCTTGGACTCCAGCCGGAAAATTACCTGCCCCGGGCTATGGCCTTCTGCAGAGTGCACTGTCAGACACTCGGCAATTTCTTCGCCTGGCCGCATCATCTTTGCCAATCCCGCGTCGACAATGGGCATTACGCTGTCGAAGAAAGAATCGCCAAACACGTCAATGACGCCCGGCTCCTTATTCTTGCCTTCTTTACAAAAGGTAAAATCATCAAGGGGGAAGTGGTAGCTGGCATTGGGAAATGTTGGAACCCAGCGGCCGTCCTGCCAAGTGGTATTCCAGCCCACGTGATCCGCGTGCAAATGGGTTATCACTACATGTGTGACATCTTCAGGAGCCGCTCCCGCAGCAACCAGCCATTCACGGACGAGGGTGTTAAGCATGTGCATGCGAGGAATACTCTCGCGTGACTTGAAATTGCCCACCCCAGTATCGATTACAATAATGTTTGTACCAGCCTGGACAATCCAGAACTGAATGGTAACTATCAGCTTGCCCATATGGGGCACCCAATGATTCGGTGCCATCTGACTTTCCAGCCGGTCAATATCCGCGCGCTCTGCTTCAGGAAACAGGAAAGCCGGGTCGTGAGTCGGACCGGAATACTCGATAATATTCGTGACCTTGACGTCACCGATTTTTCGAGTCTGAATCATACTGACACCTATAGTATTATTTATAAAAATATTGCAATCGATATTCTTAAATAAATCAGAGAATCTAGATTACATTTAATATGTTCAGTGGCAGCAAGCATGTCAATAAAAAAAAGCTGAACCCACCTTTAACAACAGGTTAAATCAAAGCACCTTTATACTTAGCCTGCCCCCCCTTTTTAACCAAGCATTAAGACGCACTAAATAAATTAAAAATACAGATCCCCAGTAACTCTGCTAATTTTGAAAAACGCCATTCCTAAAAAACCTAACAAAAAGGATACTTCATGAACAATAAAAAACGTCTCTTCATTGGGTGCGTGTCAGCAGCCCTGGCCATCGGGTCGGCAACTAACGCCAGCGCCCAAGACAAGATAACTTTAAGATTTGCCGACTGGATGCCCGAATCTGCCTTTACTACGACCTACGGCGCCAAGGCATTCATGGAAAAAGCACAGGAGCTCTCTGGTGGCCATATCAGTTTCCAGTATTTTCCCGCTGAACAACTGGGCAAAGGGTCGGAGGCTCTTACTCTGTTGCAGTCAGGAGTAGCTGATATCGCAAACGTCGCGCCAGCCTACCTCTCTGAACACCTGCCTCTTTCGGCTGTTGTGGAACTTCCAGGCATAGTTACCGACTCTTGTACTGCGGCGGACAAATTCTACAATCTGGTTCAACCTGGAGAACCGCTTTATGAGGCGGAATTCAAGAGAAAAGATGTTCGCCCTCTGTTTACTGCCAACCTTGGCCCCTATCGCATTCTCACCAATGGAAAAAGCCTGTCGACACCATTGAATATTTCAGGTCTGAAGCTCCGCACTGCTGGCGGAGCCATGGCTATGACAGCCGATCGGCTAGGCGCAAACCCCATCCGCATGCAGGGTTCTGACGTTTTGCCCTCTCTGTCCCGCGGCACTCTGGATGGTGTCTTCTGGGGCCTGATCAGCATCGAGGACTGGAGTCTGGAAACGGCGCTGGACCAAATGGTTCCAAACCTGAGTATTGGCAGCTTCAATGTTACTTATTCTATCAGTGACCGGACCTGGGAAAAGCTTTCCCCGGCTAACCGGGAAATACTGGTAAAAGCCGGTCAGTACGCCAATCAGAATCACTGTAACTATGTGAATCAGGCCGAAAAACAGGCCATCTCCGATTTAGAAAAGAAACACGGCATAGCACCTCTATACCTGCAAGAAGCTGAACTGAAGCACATCCAGGAAGACCTTGTCCAGGTACACAAGGACTGGGCTGAACCGCTAGAAAAACGCGGGCTGCCAGCAAATGCCATTGTAGAACAAATGCTCTGATCCCTTAAGACCAGTCACAACAATAACCTCCGCTAACTCAGGAGGTTATTGTCTAAATAACTCGGGAGCATCTTGTGGCCCAATCAATCGAATTCCTGTAGCTTACTGTTGGGCTTTCTTGCTACTGGGGTATTGATGGCGATCAAGTATGACCTGACAGATTTCCGGCTATTCATCAAGATTGCAGAGTCCGAGAGCATGTCGAGGGGCGCTGAGCAATGTCACATGTCTGTACCCGCTGCAAGCAACCGGATGCGCAACCTGGAAGATTTGCTCGGGCTAAAGTTGCTACAACGAAGCTCCCATGGGGTGACACTTACCAACGAAGGTAGGGTCTACCTGCATCATGCCCGCAAGATCACCTCACAGTTGGAAGTGCTCAGCGGAGATCTCCAGGAATTTGCCCTCGGCATCACCGGTCAACTCAGGCTTCTCGCCAACACTACTGCCATCACCGAGTTGCTACCAGCTATACTGGGAGAGTACTTGCAGTCGCATCCCAACGTGCGTATCGAGATGAAAGAAAAGGTCAGCGAGGAGATTGTTCGTACAGTAAAGGAAGGAGGTGCAGATCTTGGCATCGTCTCGGGCAACGTGGTCACCGCCGGATTGCAGACACTGACTTTTGCAAAGAGCCGCTTGGTGGTTATCTGTCCAATAGGGCACCCAATCTCGAAGTTCGACAATATCCGTTTTGAGGACTGCGTTTCTTATCCCCTTATCTCGCTACTGGAGGGCTCAGCGATCCATCAGTTTCTGACGAAAGAAGCAGAAAAGCTGCATATCACTCTAAACATCCGCGTTCAGGTAGCGAGCTACGATGCCATTTATCGAATGGTGGCCAACAATCTAGGTATCGCAATTATTCCTCAGCTGGGATTTGCCCGCCACAAGGGCACCCGTAATATCAAACAGATCGAACTAACTGACAATTGGGCAGAGCGTAATTTCCAACTCTGCGCCGAAAACTTCGACACCCTTCCAACCTTCGTCCGTGAATTCTGTGAAATCCTGCGGTTACGATACCTGTAGAGCGGCGCTCCGGGCCCACCTAAGTGTTAATGCCAAGGTCACGCTGAGCAGCCATCTCTCTCAACTTCGTCCGTTGAATTTTAACGCCGTTAGCACTTTCAGTCACCGGAAAAGCATCCAGAAACCACACTCGCGCTGGCACCTTAAAAGGGGCGATTCTCTTTCCAAGCCAGGCACGAATGCCTTCAGCCTCGATTTCTCTACCCGGCTCGACAATTACGAATGCCACGCAGGACTGCACACCGTCCACGTTCGCCCCAATCACCTGAGCCTCAACAACACCCGGACAGTCTCTCATCACATCTTCGATTTCCGTCGGGTTTACCAGAAACCCACTAAGGCGGATCGCATCTCCCCGACGGGTCAGGTAAACAAATGAACCATCCTTACGCAGGTAACCGATATCTCCTGTGGAGAAAAAACCATCCTGACCAATGACTTCAGAGGTGGCGTCCGGGTCATTGAAATATCCTGAAAAGTTACCCTTTGCGTGAATCTCCAGAATGCCGCTATGCTCAGGGGCCTGCAATTCACCAGTCTCGGTATCGCGAACCCTCAACTGTGCTTTCGGGTCAGCAGGAAAGCCTCCCCCCCGGCACCGTTCCTGTGCGTTCTCCTGCCTGATCTGTATTGAAAAAAGGCCTTGCACCTCGCTGGAACCGTAAACACCTTTCAGTGGTATGCCCTTGGCGCCTGCCCGCCTGACAAGATCCTCGCCGCCCGTCTGGAACATAGCAAAGCCACACACCCGGAGGCTATCCAGCCTGGACTCCGCGGGAATCGCATCAAGAATGCGCCGATACATTTCATCACTGCCGAACAGATGAGTCAGCTTATGTTTCCGGATCAGCGCAACGGCAGGCTCCGCATCAAATGCCTCCATTACAACAATGGGGGTGCCTGCCGTCAACGCGGTGAGGACCGGCACCAGCCCAAAGGTTCCACAAAATGGCAAAGGAGCAAGCAACCCCGCACCTGGTTGATCGAACTGAAATGTTTCCGCAACGCAACGTGCATGACTGGTCAGTGAGCGCTGAGTATGCATTACCAGTTTCGGCAGCTTGGTGGTGCCCGATGTAGTGAACAGCATCGCCAGATTGCTTTCGCGCGAACTGTCAGCTATGTCGGGCGCATTACGGGCTGCCAACTCCGGGAAAGGCAGCGTTGAACAACCAGCCAGCTGCGGCATCTCTGATGCGGGCTCAAGAACGGCGATGACATCGAGATCCGGCACTGTCGCGGGCTCGAGTTTCTCCAGAAGAGCCTGAAAATCGATCTTCCGGAAGCGGGGCTGCATGATCAGCATGCGAGCCCCGGATGCAGACAGAATATGCTGCAGTTCCGCCGTGCGGTAACGGGTATTCACGGCCACCAGCACAGCCCCAAGACGGGACAGACCCAACATCAGTGCCAACCACTCCGACCGATTAACGAGCCACACCGCCACTCGGTCACCGTGGCCAACACCCTGTTCCTGAAGCCACACAGCAGCTGAGCGAGCCATCTGATCCAGCTCGGCATAACTGATGCGACGGTCACCCTCCAATAGAGCGCAAGCATCCGGCACCTGCTCCAGGTGCCTTGTTGCCAAAGCAGGCAACGTTAGCTTCTTCGACATCAGTACAGCTCCATCAGCTTCTTGTTGTCGCTCAATTCCTCCGGCTGACCTTCCCACGTCATTTGGCCGGACTTCATCACCACTACCCGGTCAGATATTTTCAAGGCTTCCTTGACGTTCTGCTCTACCAGCAAGATCGACATACCTGTTTTCTTCTGCAACTCCCGGATCGGGCCACAGAGATCCTGGAACAGCTTTGGTGCCAGCCCGATGGAGGGCTCATCCATCAACAAACACCGAGGACGGCTGAGCAGCGCCCGGCCAATCGAGACCATCTGCTGCTGCCCCCCTGACAGGTTGCCGGCTCGTGTATGGTAGAATTTTTTCATCACCGGCAAGATCGACATCACCCATTCGATTCTATCCGCCCGTTCTTTTTCCGGAACCCCCGCAGCCCACATCCCCAGACTCATGGTTTCCTCCACCGTCATACCGGGGAATACACCACGGCCTTCCGGCACCATGGACATACCTGCTATTGTCATGGCCCGGGGCTCGGTACCCGCCGCTTTGCCATTAAACAGAATGCGGCCACTTTCATGGGGCACCAGCCCAAAGATGGTTTTTAGAAGTGTGGACTTCCCCGCACCGTTATGCCCAATCAGGCACAGTACTTCATTGGCGTTGACGTGAACATTAATGTCCGTCAGCACCGGCCGACCGCCATAACCGACCACCAGATTCTCAACCTGGAGTATTTTGTCTGTCATGGTTATCTCTCCCCGAAGTAGATAGCGGCCAGAGCCGGGTCGTTCAAGATAGTTGCCGGCTCGCCGTCAGCCAGTAATTTACCTTGATCAAGGAACGCAATCCGATCAGAAATGTTCACTACAATGTCCAGGTTATGCTCAATGATGCAAACGGTAATACCGTCACTGACTTCTTCCCGGAGTAATTGCAGGAACAGATTATAGGAGTTCGGATCAAGTCCTGACGCCGGCTCGTCCAGAAGCCATAGGCGCGAATCGGTCGCCATGATACGGGCGAGGCTCAGGAACTTCCGCTCCGCATAGGCCAAATCAAGCGCGCGGGTGTGGCGCTTGCCCGTTAGCCCGGTTCTTTCGAGAATCCGGTTTACTTTATTGGACCGCTTATTCTTGCGGGACTTTCCACCAGACTGCCAGAGCCAGGAACCAGGCTCCATCATCGTAAGGATGTTTTCTTCCACCGTCATGTGAGTAAACAGTCGCAAGTCCTGAAAGGTTCTGGCAATGCCTTCCCTGGCAATTTTCCAGGGTGATTTGCCAATTACCGACTCGCCCTGCCAGCGCACGTCGCCTGCGGAGGGCAGAATATGTCCGGTAATCAGATTGAACAGCGTAGTTTTACCAGCTCCATTCGGGCCGACCAAGGTCGTGATGATCCCTGCTCTTAGACTTAGGGAAACATCATTGGTTGCCTGCAGCCCACCGAAGTTCTTGCTCAGGTTACTGATTTCCAACAGCACCTCCTGGTCATCGGTAGATCCGGTAAAGCCAGAACCGGGAACTGACTGCGCCATCTCCTGAGATGTCGTTAACGACTCGCTCATTTGCCACCTCCCGGCTGTGAACTCACGATGCCGCCGGGGCGGAAAATCATAAGCAATACCATGGCCAGACCGTAAACAATCTGCTGAATGGAACCGATTTCAGTCTGCGGCAAGAATGTCAGGTACGTCAGTGCACTGGGCATCAGCATCAACAAAGCTGCCCCCAACAGCGGACCGGCGATCGTTGCAGTGCCTCCAATAATGACCATTGCCATGACCAGCACCGAGGTGTCGAGCATGAAGCTCTCGACATTGATAAAGCTCATATAAAAGGCGTAGAGCGCGCCTGCAACAGCCGCCAAAGCCGAAGAAAGCACAACGGACAGAGTCTTGATCACCGTTATGTTCTTGCCAGAGGCCAATGCGGCCGATTCACTGTCCCGTATCGCTTTGAGGCTTCGCCCGAAGCTGGTGTGCACCAAAGTGCGGATAATAACGAGAATAATCGCGAGGCAAACCAGTGACATCAGCAGGAACTGCCAGGGTTTATAAACCGGATAACCGAACAGCTCTACAGCGGGAATTCCGATCACCCCACCAATTCCTCCGGTAAAACTCTTCCACTCTGAGAAGAGTGTTACTGCCAGCACCTGCAGACCAAGGGAGGCCGCCACAAAGTATTCACCTCGCACCCGCAACGCGGGAAGTGCCAATAACAAGGAAGTCACCGCGGCTGCAGCCATCGCGATGGGTACTGCCACGAAAAACTCCGGGCTGACATTCATCGCCACCAAGGCCGCGGTATAGCCACCAATGCCAAAAAACACAGCATGCGCCAAAGAGAAGATACCGGCGTAACCGATAATGAAATTAAGTGTGGTCGAGAGGATCGCGTAAACTGAGATCAGGACCAGCAAGTTCAGTATATAAGCCGTCATGTCAGCACCTCACGAAACTGTCGCGCGCCCAAAGAACCCGGACGGTTTGAAAATGATGAAGAAGAACAGAATCCCGAAAGTAATGGCTTCACTCCACTGGGTGCCCAACTTCCACATCGCCAGGTTCTCTGCCACACCGATCAGCAGGCCAGCACAGGCTGCACCCCGAAGGCTGCCTATGCCGCCAACAATAGTCGCAGCAAGACTGATTAGCATGACGTGGTGACCAACGGCCGGGTTGATGCCCGTACCCGCAGCCGTGAAAATAGCGCCAGGCACCACAAGCAGAGACCCAAGGGCAAAGGCGTATGTGGACAGCCGTCGGGGACTAAGTCCAAACATACGCACCAGCTCCGGGTTTTCACTCAATGCGCGCAGGCCTTTACCCACGAAGGTGCGGGTCAGGAATAAATGCAATGCCACGAAGCAGATAATGGCGCACACAATAGCCAGTCCATTTAGTGGCGAAAGGTATAGCCCGGGTATAACCTCCACGGAGTTGCTCAAGGGAGTCGGGACCGACATAAAGCCACGCCCGAACACACTGCCCAGTAAATTTTGCACCACAATACCGATACCAAAAGAGGCTACAAATACGGTGAAGAATGAGCCTTCATGACGCTGAATAGGAGCGTACATATAACGATCCAGCAAGACACCAAACACCACCGCGCTGGCAGCCGCTACTGCAACCGCAAATATCCAATGCAAGCCCAGGCCAACCAGCGCGAAGTGGAAAAGGTAGGCCGCAATGGCGAACGTAGCACCGTGAGCAAAATGGAATATCTTGGTAGAGCCAAAGATTAGTGAAAAGCCAGCTGCAGTGAGGGCGTAGATCGCCCCCACCTGCAAACCATTAGCAAGAAGCTGCAAAAATAGCATGATAGCCCCTTACTTCACGGCCTTGACGGAGACCACTTTACCACTACCGGAGCCGTCGACTTGTAGCACTTGAATCGGTGCCAACAGAGTGCCGTTTTCCTGGAAAGAAACCTTGCCACCGACCAGTTCGAAGGTATTCATTGCCTTTCGCTGGGCCAGCAGATCAGCACCCGTAATATCTTTACCTTGCTCCTCCAGACCCTTAGCGAGAAGTGCAAAAACCCTTACGGCATTGTAGTAATTGGCAATATAGGAGGTCGGATTTTTACCGTACTTAGCCTTGTAATCGTCGACAAAACGTTTAGTAACCGGGTCTTTAGAGTCCCAGTCAATGCTCTGCGTCGTAAACAGTGCTCCCTGGGCTTCCTTCAGCGTTTGCAGCTCAGGAACAGAGAACGCGGAGTAGCTGGCAATCTGCGCCTTTACGCCATTATCACGTAGCTGTTTAACAATCTGCAGTTGCTGAGAGCCGTAAGAAGCCACATAGACCACGTCCGGGTTGTTGCTGCGAACCCGTGCAGCCACCCCACTGAACTGCTGGGCTGAAGCGGCAATGGAGTGAGACTCCACGAGCTCGCCACCCAGTGCGGGTAACGCCATCTCCAGCTCCTCAAGAATTGATTCCCCAAGCGGATCGTCAACATAAACCAAAGTAAACCGTTTATGACCCAGATCACTCACCGCGTGAGTAACCAGCGCTCCCACTTCATTGTTCGCCAGAGGAATGACGTTCCAGAAATAATCGCCCAACTCCGCCAAATCAGGGCCGACGCCACCGCCATTTACAGCCACTGTCTGGCTGCGCTGGGCGAGCGTGGATATCGCCTTAGAGACACCGGTGAAGGCCGAGAGTACGTAAGGAACGCTCTCCACGTTAACCAGTTTGTTCATCGCGACAACACCTTGTTGGGGCAAGGCCTGACTGTCTTCGTAAAGAATTTTCAAGTCGCCTGACAACAATGCATCTTCATTAACATGCTTGGCTGCCAAATCCGCACCAGACATGAATATGTCGCCATAAGTTGCATTGGGCCCACTCAATGGAAATACCGCACCAATCGCAATGTCGTCCGCTTGGACTGTCGCAGCGGACGCAAGTCCCAAGGCAAAAGCGATGGATGAAAGGGTCTTGGGTAACATAAGCTTATCCTCAGTGTTATTGTTGTCATATTTGACACTAACACTGTTTAACCAGCGCACAATTCGCCTTTTATTAAGACCCGTTTAATGTCAGGTGAACGTCAGCCCTATAGTCAGAATGGCAGGGTAAGAAAAGCACAGAGCAGGCTGCAGAGGGTCAGCGCGATTAACGAATACTTCAGGCTCCATTCGTAAGAAGCCCGGTGGGCGCTATACCCCGTGCAGCGTTCCAGCAGCAGTGAGTTGGCAGAATAAGGCGTGCCAGCAATGGTAATACCCCAGCCGGTAACCATACCCAGGCCCAACCCCAGCAAGCCATAGTCTGGCCAGATCGGCCCGAGAATACTGCCTGCGAGAGTTCCGGAAATAATCGGGTTTATCCCCACTGCACCGCCAGCAAAAAACAACCAGGGAACTGCGATAGCCACCATTGGATATGCCCACACTGGCAGACTGAAGTCCATCCCCAGCCAGGTCAGCGCGAAGACCCCGATGATTCCGCCGAGAAAGGAAGACCCGCCCATAATGACCAGTTCATTATTCATGGGCGCCAACGACGGCATGGACAAAATGCCGCCCATAAGCCGACGATAAGCCAGGCCAATGATCACAGCTGACAGACAACTAAGAGTGACAGCCTGGGAGTAAACCAGCCCGGCCTGAGAGCTCAGCGCAAAAGCCCCGGAGCAAATGAGGGCAATAATGGCGACAAACCGGAGCCAGGGGAAAAGTGCAGATTCATGATCGTCCGGCAGCACCGCCACCTCAGCACTGGCAGGCTCCCGCTCTCGTGCGAGCGCCCCAGCGAGCAAGTAGAGGATGGCCACCGGTAAACCCACCGCAATCAACTTCCAGCTCGACAACTCTGGCAGGAAGGTAACTGTCATAACTATCGCGATGGACAAAGGAGAGGCCATGGGCGAAGCGCCAAAGCCACGCACAACCGCCCGAGCAGCATTGCGGGCTAGCGGACTGTCGCCTTGCTCCTTGACCTGCACCCCAATCATGGTGGCTACAACGCCTACAGCTCCGAAGTTCAAGGGGATCGATAACAGTGCTGTGCCGAAGGTCATACCCAGGTAACGAACGAGGGAGTTGCCGGCAAACAGGCTGCGGGAGATAACCTTCAGATCGTCGGACTGCCCCATCACGGCGGATAACAACATGACGGTGATAATCAAAGCACCAATTCGTGCCATGTTGCCGACAGCCGAAGGCAAAGCTGACGGCTCAATCGCGAGTGCTGTTATAGTCAGCAGGATGATCAATGAGAATATTACCTTGCCCACCAGGCGCAGGTTGCCCCAGCCCAACCCAATTGCGAGGCAGGCAAACACCGTGGCGGCCACCGCATTGCCCGGTATAGACGTGGCAATGCCGGCAGCCAGGGCCAGATAAGCCAGAATGGATCGGGGCCGGTTCAGGCCGTCCGATTGCAAAAACACCTTCATGCGAACCCCATTCCCTATCGCTCGACGCCCACTCTTTATATTGCCGCCTTGCCAACCAGGCCCTCAGGCCGGCGGCAACAAGCGAGCACCGGTCAATGCCTGTACATCCTCGAACGAGTTATCGCCAAACAACTCCACGACCCGGAGCCCATCCGGCGTAACATCCATCACCGCAAGGTCGGTGTATATGCGTGTCACCACTGCAGTTCCGGTCAAAGGATAGGTGCATTCTTCGAGGATTTTCGGCTCACCCTCCCGAGTAGTGTGGCGCATCAGAACGAACAGCTTTCGGGCACCGACAGCAAGGTCCATGGCACCACCAACAGCCGGGGGAAATATATCGCTATCGGTCGCCCAGTTCGCCAGATCGCCACCGGCGGACACCTGAAATGCTCCAAGTACAGCGATGTCCAGATGCCCTCCTCGCATGATCGCGAACGAGTCTGCGTTATCGAAATAACTGCCACCCGGAAGCAGGGTTACATATTGTTTGCTCGCATTGATCAGATTGGGGTTTTCTTTACCCGGTGCAGGCGCAGGTCCGACAGCAAGGATGCCGTTCTCACTGTGATAGATAACCTGCTTATCATCAGTCACGTAGTTTGAAACCGCAGTGGGCATACCTATGCCAAGATTTACATAAGAACCATCGGGAATATCCTGGGCCACCCTCTCAGCCATCTGTTCGGAATTAAGCCGGAACATGATCCATCTCCTCTACGACCAACCTGTCAACGAAAATTCCCGGTGTCACCACATGTTCGGGATTCAGGTCGCCGACCTCCACCATTGAATTCACTTCAACGATAGTTACACGTGCCGCAGTCGCCATCATCGGGTTAAAATTCCGCCCGGCAGTGTCGTACGTCAAGTTGCCCCATTGGTCACCGCACTCCGCCCGCACCAGTGCGTAATCAGCAGGCAAAGGCAACTCCAGGACATAGCCTTTGCCATCAATGACTTTGGTTTCCTTTCCTTCCGCAAGCTTGGTGCCATAACCGGTTGGCGTCAGAAAACCGCCTATCCCGGCGCCGGCAATCCGAATGCGTTCACTTAAAGTACCCTGAGGCACCAGTTCCAGCTTTACAGAGCCCTCTTCATAACGCTTTTCAAACCACACGGAGCCGGCCGAACGGGGGAAGGAACAAACAACCTTGCTCACCAGTCCATCCCTAAGCAAGGAGGCGATACCTTCCTCTGCCACACCGCAATTGTTCGAGATTATAGTGAGCCCCCTGGCCCCATGCTGGCGTAGCGCTTCAATCAGGTTTAGCGGAATGCCTGAACTACCGAAGCCACCGATCATGACCACCGCTCCATCAGGAATATCCGCCACGGCATCTTTGTATGATGAAACCCGTTTATCAATCACAGCAAATCACCTTTCGTAAAAAACCTGGTTAACGATGGAGCACCGGTGTAGCTCTCCGGTTCAGGAGCCCCTGTCCTGCGTACATCACCGCTATAACCACCAGCCCCAGGATTTCGGTAACCAGGTCTGGATAAATCATCAGTCCTCCGGCGACCAACGACATCACCCGCAAGGGCCACGCAATAACGCCCACCCTGTAAAGATAACCTTCCATGGCTGAGGCAATCAGCCAGATCGCGGTGACTGCAGTCGCTGCCGACATCAAGATGCGTGGCAGGTCTCCCTGCAAAATAAGGGACGGGTTAAGTACGAACAGGAACGGCAGAATAAAGAGAATTCCGCCGAGTCGCATGGAATACAGACCCGTCTTTGTTGCATTCGCGCCAGCCACGCCGGCGGCTGTTATCGCAGCCAGGGAAACAGGTGGCGTGATGTAGGACAGCATGCCCCAGTACAAAATGAACAGATGGCTCGCCAGCGGATTCAGCCCTGCATTTACCAGGGCCGGGGCCAGCAGGATAGACAGGAAGATATAGCAGGCACTGACCGTCATCCCCATGCCGAGTATAAAGCTGGTCACCGCCCCAGCCGCCAACATCAGCGGGACGCTGCCATCAGCATACAGCAGCAATTCACGGGAAAACGCCCCCGCTACACCAGTATAGGAAAGCCCGCCAACCACTAATCCGATACCCGCCAGAATCGCCACAAGGTTGGCTACGTTGGTCGTCAGATCCCGGATGAACAGCTTCGCGCGGGTAAAGTTCATGCGGTACTTCCGCTTGAACACCGAAACACCCAGCAGCACCAAGGAAGCGTAATAGGGCGCATAGGCCTCAAGCCGCATAACCAGAAGCATGTATATCAACATGACAAGGGCGAACAGGTAGGGCCACCCCTCTTTCAGGGTTTCTTTCAGGCTCGGGATCTCACTTTCCGGCAAGCCTTTCAATCCGCGCTTTGCGGCGTAGTTGTCTACCTGAAAAAGCAGCGCCAGATAAAACAACAAGGCGGGCAAAAACGCCGCAATCATGATTTCGGCGTAAGCCACACCAAGGAACGACGCCATGATAAATGCTACCGCACCCATAACCGGAGGCATCAAAGTACCACCTGTGGATGCGCAGGCCTCAACCGCCGCAGCATAATGAGCCGGGTAACCGGTTTTCTTCATGGTGGGAATGGTAATAGGACCTGTGGTCAGAATGTTTGAAATCACACTACCAGACAGGCTGCCCAGGATACCGCTGGACAAAACCGACACTTTGGCCGGACCACCGCGGCTCCGACCCATAAGGGCAGTAGCAAACTTCATAAAGAACTCACCACCTCCGGTGATGGTCAGAGCGGCACCAAAAACCACGAAACCGATGACCAGTTGTGCCACAACCTGCATGGGTATGCCGATCACACTTTCCACACCGATCACGTGAGCACGGATAATCTCCGGCAGCGTATATTCATTACCCCAGAGGAAACCCGGCATACTGCCGGCATAAAGCGGATAAGTGCCAAAGAACAGCGCAACGAAGAGCAGTGGCCAGCCGCCACACCGCCGAACACCTTCCAGAATCATCAATAACAGCACGGCGGAAGATACGGTTGCTTCCAGCGGGGCCTCAAACTCCCACCCTTGCTGAATCATAGTCAGCCCATAAAACCCCAGATACCCACAGGAGGCCATTGCCAGCAACCCCAAAACCCAGTCATACCAAGGTATTTTTTTGCCGGCACCCGGCCAGGCAGGAAAACACAGAAATGCCGCAGCCAGAAAGATACCAATCAGGTAGTACAGGTAAGAGTTCCCCAGCGGCTGAAACCCCAGAATGGAGAGATTGAAGGTCTGGTTGATCGCCATCAATAAACCCGAACTGCCTAACAGAAGGACAGCCCAATAGCCGGCACCCTGGAGACGCCCTTTAGGGGTGTCGCCGGGAACGGATGGAGCAGTTGGGGCAGAGGCGCCCGGAGAAGATGTCATGTGATACCCCGAAAAACATAGAAAAGTGGCACATCACCTGCGCCACTTTCCTCAAGCTATGAAGAAACGATTACAGCGAGTCCAGTGCCTGGGTACGATGCTTTTCCCAGATCTCGGCAAACTCGTCATCACTTTTACCCTCTGCCTCTTCAACTGCTTTAGGCCAAGCCGCCAACAGAACATCAAGGCGTTTGATACGAGCATCGTTCCAAGCCTGAGCCTCGTCAGTCCAGACTCCGATTTCTTTCAGGTAACGGATGGCGCCTTCGTGAAAGGGGACATCTATAGCTGGCGTTCCAGACAGCTTGATATCCCAACGAGGCATTGCTGCAGTAGCATCCTTGTACATAGGGTAGGTTTCATCCACAGCTTTGAGCATATTGTAAACCTTGTCCGCATCCTCATTGGCACGAACCACCAGTACCGGATAACGATAGGACATGATGTCCACCGGGTTCTCTTCGCTGATGCCCGCGCCAAGAGTCTCGGTGAATGGTGCCAGGAAAGGAGTGGTCTTGTTCAGATTTGCCCAGCCTTCCTTGTCATCCTTCGGTACGTCCAGCCAGCGAATGCCACGCGGCGATTCAGCAAGTTCATAAACGTGACTTGGCGTGGTGGTGGTACAGGACGCATCTGCCTCACCCCGTGCCAGAGAGCTCATGGCACTCGCATAGGTAGGAAACATGACTGCTTCCACATCATCTCGGGTCAGGCCGGCAAAGCTCAGAAGCGCATCGCACTTGACGTTGATGGAAGGGTTACCCGCAACATACGCAAAACGCCTGCCTTTCAGCTCTGAAAGCGTCTTGATATCTGCATCTTTCGCGGTGAAAACACCAATGGAGGACGGGCGGCCAGCCATCGCACGAAAGTTCTGTGGGCCCCAGCGGCGAGTAGAAAAGTCATAGATGCCCTCTGCCGCAAAAAAGGTTTCTGTAGCCAAAAAACCGACATCAGCGCGACCGCTTATCAGTGGCTGCAGACGTCCGATAGCGGATCCCGATGGCTGAATCCGGATGCGGGTGCCGTATTTTTTCCCGAAAGCATCGGCAATGGCGGAAGCTTCAGCGTAGCCCGCAGACCCGACGTCGTAGGCAGACCATGTCATGGTGTCTGGCAGTTCCGCTTCAGCAGCAGCCGTTGCGCTGATACCCACCACCATGGCGGCGGCGCATACGGCGCTGGCGAGGGGACGGAATAATCTTGCTGTTCGAGGTGTCATAGTGAGTCTCCGGATCATTGTTGTTGTGTATTGCTCGATGATAAGCCCACCGCAGACCCCCTGCCTGCCGTGCCGAGCAACCTGCCATCGTTCAAATGGCCAGCCTGCTCAAGCTAAACCGGCCACCTTAGTCAGTCAATGTCTTTTCTATAATTACACAAACAACTATTCTATATATCCGATACCGTTATTATATACCTTATGCCAACACTCCCTTACATGGGCAACTGCGGTCTGTCCGTTCAATACATCAGCGACGGCAGGAACAGGGATATCTGAGGAAAAAACATCAACAGAGCAAGCACCACAGTTTCTGCTGCCAGAAACCACAGTGTACCCCGGACAATGGCGCTGAACGGAACAGCATCACCCACTCCGGCGCTCACCACAAACAGGTTAAGCCCTATCGGCGGCGTCAGCAGGCCTATTTCAATAAACTTGACCACCAGCACCCCAAACCAGATCACATTGATATCAAAGGCAATAACAAAAGGCGCCAGCACCGGTAACGTAACCAGCATCAAACCGATCGGATCCAAAAACATACCGAGAATAATATAAAAAACTGTAACAATAAGAAGAAATATCCATAGCGACAAAGCATAATCATCAACCCAAAGGCCAATGTTCATGGGAATCTGACTCAGAGTCAGCATCCGGCTGAATAACACGGCGCCAATAGCAATCAGAAAAATAGAAGCGGTGCTTTTAACGGTCTCCGAGACCGCCAGCCTGAGCGCCGCCCAACTGAACGATCGTTGTACGACAGCCGCTATAATGGCGATAAAGGCACCGAACGCGCCTGCCTCAGTCGCTGTGACGGTTCCGGTATACAACCCGCCAACCACGCCTGCGACAATGACCGGCAGCGGCCATGATTTCACCAGGAGTAGCACTTTCTCGGATCGTGTAAAGGTCTCGGTGGTAACCGGTGCCAACGCCGGGTTCATTTTTACCCGGACGATAATGAGTAGCGAGTAGGCCACCATGGTCAGCAGCCCCGGAATAATACCGGCCATCAGCAACTGGCCAACCGACGCTTCCATGAAAACGGCATAAAGTACAAAAGGAATGCTGGGAGGTATAAATGCTCCCAAGGTGCCCGACGCTGCCACTACGCCGGTGGCTAGCCCCGGATCATACTTTGCCCGGAGCATTTCCGGCACCGCCAGCCTCGACATTGCACCCGCCATTGCCACGCTCGAACCACTAGCCGCGGCAAAACCTGCGCTAGAAACATTGGTGGCAATAGCCAACCCTCCGGGCAAAAAACTCAGCCAGGCTTTGCCTGCATCGAACAACGTTCGGGTAAGCCCGGTGTGAAAGGCTATAGCACCCATCAGAATGAACATGGGGATGGCCGTGAGAGACCAGTGGGCAATGAACTGAAAGGTTGTTGACCCCATTAAAGAGAACGCTGCATCCATACCGCGGAGGGCAAAAATGCCGGTAAAGGCCGTCATCCCCAGCGAAACCCCGATAGGAATTCGCATGGAAAGCAGTACCAGCAGCAAGCCAATACAGGCCAGACCGATCTGGATATTACTCATTGCCCTACCTCCCGGAGTTCGCCATGGCGACTGCCCCAACCAAGGCGAAACAGATACAAGACCGATAGCAAGGAAAAGACAATTCCTGCGACCGCAATCCACCGCGAAGGCCAGACCGGCAACTCCAGGAAAATCGCATCGACGGTTTCACTGCGGGTCCAGCTTTTGACCGCCTGAAGATAGAGGCCGTAGGAGAAAATCGCGAAATACACCGCCATAACCACCAGGCCGATCACCTCGACGACCCGGCGAACCTTACCCTTGAAAAACTGGGCCACTACATCCACCCGGATATGGCCGTCTTCTGTGGTGCAGGCGAAGATTCCCATGAAAACCGCAGCGACCATGTAGTAATAGGTCACTACTTCCATCGTGCCCGGAATATGCAGGCCGAACCCTACCCGCAACAATACTTCTGCGGTTACGTGTAACATCATGAGGACGATAAGCACCCCTACCACCAGTGCTGTCCATTCGCTGAATTTTTTAAAATACCTGCCCACGACACACCTCTTATCTTGTTGTTATAACGACTTTTCCGATTGAGCGACGACCAACAACACAGTCAATAGCCGCTTCAAAATCGTCCAGGGTGTAGACCTCTGGCTGTTTGATGGCGAGATTGTTGTCTGCTTCATTGAATAGCCAGGCCATCAACTTCTTAACCTGGCGAGCAAATTCGTGTCTGCGGTCCTGCTTACCCCACCCGACATATTCCGAAAAGTTCACCCCGAAGAGACTGATGTTCTTTACCAGCAGTAGATTGACCGGAACAACGGGGATATCGCCACTGGCAAAACCGAGGGAAAGGATACTGCCTTCGATAGCAGTGCAGCGGATCAGCCGTTCAAACACTTCGCCTCCGACCGGATCAAAAACCAGATCCGCTCCCCGGCCATCAGTAAGCGATCTGACGCTGTCAATCAGATCATCCGCAGAGTAATCAATAACGTGAGAGGCCCCAGCGGCAAGGGCCGCGTCCCGTTTCAGCTCAGAACTTGCGGCGCCAATCACCGTAGCGCCCCTGAGCCGGGCCACCTGCACCGCAGCCAGACCGAGCGCACCTCCCGCTCCGGTTACCAGTACAGTCTTGCCCGGACCCACACCGCCACGCTCCAGTGCCGTTGCGGCGGTGCCAAAAGACAGCGGCACTGATACAGCTTTCACCAAAGGTAAGCCCGGAGGAAGCGGATAAACCGTTGCCGGGTCGACCACGACTTCATCACCGTAAGCGCCCGCATCGACAATCGCGGCCACCGGATCACCGGGTTTAAACTCCGACACGCCCTCACCACACTCCAGAACGTATCCGGACACCTCTGTGCCGGGGATAAACGGCAACGACATCTTGCGTTGATACTTGCCAGCAACCATCAACGATATGGCATAACTGACACTGGCGAAGTGAACGGCAATCCGCACACATCCCGGTTTCATTTCAGGGGCGGCGACCTCAGCAAGCCTGAGATCCTGATAGGAGGAGAACTGCTCACAAATAACTGCACGCATAACTGAAACCACCTCTGTTTAGCTAGCTGAGCTGACGGGCCTGGATACAGGTTTCCGATGCCAGAAAGGCGTCGATTTCGCTGCTGCTATAACCCGATTCCCGAAGTAATTCACACGTGTGTTGCCCCAACTCGGGTGCCGGGCTCAGTTCTTCGGTCTGCAGGTCTGCCCCAGGGAATTTTGGCATCGGAATATCTCCGAATGCCCCGTGCGCGACCATCGGCATCAGGTCAAGAAAGCGAACTTGCGGGTCCTGCTGCAACTCCTGATAAGTGTTCAAGGGGCCGCAGAGCACACCGGCATTGTTCAGGCGCTCAATCCACTCTGACCGGGATCGAAGGACGAACACACTCGCCAGCAACCGGTGAACCTCCTCGGCATGGGTCTGGCGCGACTCGTTATCAACAAAGCGAGGGTCTGTAGCCCACTCGGGATGCTCCACGGCCTGAGCAAGCGCAACGAACATGTCATTGCGCAGGCACACCACGGAAATCATTCCATCGCTGGTGGCAAAATTACCCGAAGGCACGGTGACGTGTTTGTTCCTGGCTCCACCCTGCAAGTGGGACTCAATAATCGGCATGGCCTGAAACGCAGACGCCGCGCCCAGAAGAGACAGATCCAGATGACGCCCCTGCCCCGTTGCACTCTGTTCATGAATGGCAGCAGATAAAGCAAAACCGGCATAAAGGCCCGCGATCATGTCCACCGCCAGCATACCCACCCGCTTCGGGGTACCGTCCTCGGTTTCATTCATCATCGCCATACCGGTGGCGCCCTGCAGAATGCTGTCCGATCCCGGTCGTTTGGCGTGAGGCCCGGTACTGCCAAAACCCGAGATGGACCCGAGGATAATGCCCGGACGCAGTTGCTCCAGAACGGAATAGCCTACGCCCATCTTGTCCAGCACACCGGGGCGGAAGCTCTCAAGCACAATGTCGGAATCACGCACGAGCTGTTTGAGTATGTCTTTTCCTGCTTCTTTTCTGGCATCGACACAGATAGCCCGCTTGCCCCAGTTTGCCGACACACTGAGGGAACTGTGGCCGTCGCGGGCGACGCCCATTACCCGGCCCCAGTCGCCCTGGGGCGGCTCGACCTTCAGCACCGTCGCACCCATCATTACCAGCATTTGCGCTGCGTAAGGACCCGCCAGACCCTGACTCATATCCAGTACACGAACCCCGCTAAAGGGTTTGAACTGCGTTAAACTGTCGCTCATCTGCACAACCACCCTGAAAAATGAAAATGCCGGCCCGGGGGCCGGCATCCTTCCTGCATTAAAACGCCTTGTCGTAAATTTCGGTCTTCAAAAGCTCTGCATACTGCGCCTCGGACAGGGACTTGTCGGAAAGCAGCATTTCCCACTTCTCCAGATTTCTGGTGAAGCTCTCAACAATCTGCTCCGCATTCTCGACCCCGCGTCCAGTAGCGGTTTCAGCCGCCCGCTCAAGCTGCGACTGCATGAATTTCTCGCGTTGCTGTTTCATGGCATCGGATACTTCTACAAAGTTAACGCCCTTTTCCCTGGCCAACTTTTTGACTTCGTTTTCCTCGTCCTGGTAGGCATAGATAGTTCGAGCAAGGCCAATGGGCGCTGCATCAACCAGAGCCTGCTGGTCCTTATCACTCATATCCTGCCAGACAGACTCCCGGATATTCAGCAGTGAACCACCGAGGAAAGCGCCCATGGGCAACTCGACCACACTGCTGGCCACTTCGATCAGTGACAGAGACTTGAGCCAACTGGTAGCACCGATGACACAATCAAGCTGACTGCGCTCCATGGCTTCGTAGGATTCATTGTTAGGAATGTTCACCGGCACGCCACTGATACTGGATACCCATTTGCCTATTTCCTCACCGGCCACCCGCATTCTTTTGCCTTCAGGTGCAAACCCAGAGGCAAACTCGTCCTTGCACATGGCCTGGTAAGGTGGTGTTGCGTAGCTGGCGAGAAATCTCACATTGTTACTTTCGTACTCTTCGAGGCACTGCGGACAATCATTCAGGATGGTGTCCACCGATGCGGCGGTGGCCACGAGAGAGTTCTGATTCCAGAATGACAGGTCACTGATGGTGGTATTTGCGGGCACTGCTGTCGGAAAATAAACGGTGACCAGAAAACCGCCGTCAATCATCCCGTCGGTGACAGCAGACAGCATGCCCTTACCGGATGCGGCAGCGCCGGACGGGAAGAATTTGAAATCAACGCTACCATCAGAACGCTCACGCGCTTCGTCGATAAACGTGGTGATTCCTTCACTGGTGGGGTGCTGGGGCGGCAGATAGCTCCCAAAGGTAAGGTCACGGGCAGCGGCACCGGATGAAACGGCCAGACCGGCGAGTAAAGTACAACCAAAAGCTGCAAAAATCAGACGGGATCTATTGTTGTTAGGCATGAATACGTCTCCGAATAACTGGGTTGCACACAGGACCACAATACTTTATTGTTCGCTATGCGCACGGCATGTTCCCTCTGGGAACGGCATAAGAATAGTTACACTTTTTGAGCATTGTCAAAGAATCTTTCCAGGTATAGAAAAAATGACTACCACCACTCATAACGACGAGAACACCATAGTGACGTCTTTTGCCAGGGGACTGGTCGTGATCCGGGCCTTTGGTGAAAGAGCTTCACGACTGACTCTTTCGGATGTGGCAAGGCGCTCGGAAATCTCCCGAGCAAGCGCCCGCAGACTACTCCACACGCTGACGGCTCTGGGCTACGCCAATACCGATGGCAAGCATTTCTGGCTCACTCCCAAGATTCTGGATCTGGGCTTTTCTTACCTGTCCTCCATGGAAATCTGGTCGTTCGCACAGAGCCATATGGAAGAGCTGGTGCAGAAGGTTCAGGAGTCCTGCTCAATCGCGGTATTGCAAGGTCATGATATTTACTATGTGATGCGGGTTCCGACCCGGCGGCTGCTCAAAAGTACGTTAAACGTGGGCAGTACTCTGCCGGCTCACGTGGTCTCCCTTGGGCGCATTCAACTCGCGGACCTGTCCCCTGAAGATCTTGACCACTGCCTCAACACCCAGGAACTTATTCGCTACACTCGATTCACCATTACCGACAGGGAAGAGCTGAAACGGGTGATATTGGAGGACGGCGCCAAGGGCTGGTCGATCGTAGACCGTGAGCTTGAGGAGGGTATGTACGGTATTTCTGTTCCCATCCGCAATCGCCACCACAAAGTCATTGCGGCGATTAATCTGACCCTGCCTCCGAGCAAGGCAGCGGAACCGGGAATGCTGGACTACCTGCTGGATGAGTTGCAGCAGACCGCCAGCAGGATCAACATTGCTTTAAAAGCCAGAGAGCCCCTGAGCAAGCCGTGAAGCTTTTCATTCCTTGAACGGAAGGGTTTACAGAGCCATTCATAAACGGCATGCCTTTTATATAAAATATGCTTTTCTCGGCTGACCTTTATCTTGTTACGGTGTCAGCCACAACCATGCTTTTGACAACTTCGAGAACTTCATGACGACGCCAACAATGACACTGATCGACGCCATAACGACACGCCGCTCAGTAAGGGGGTTTCGCCCTGACCCGGTGAGTGATGATGTCCTGCAGGCGATCTTTGAACTGGCCAGAACAGCACCGTCCAACTGTAATACCCAACCCTGGACGTGCTATGTCGCCTCCGGTGCTTGCAAGGACCGACTGCGGGACCAGTTCCTGCAACGGCAGGAAGATCGCATTGCCGGCACTCCGGACTTCAGCTACGTATCCCAGTTTGAAGGTGAGTACCGTAAACGTCAGGTTGAGTGTGCCGTTGCCCTGTATAACGAAATGGGTATTGCCCGGGATGACAAACCTGGGCGCCTGCGGGCTGTACGACGCAATTTCGAGTTCTTCGACGCGCCTCATATCCTGTTCCTCGGCATGGACCGCAAGTTCGGCTCAACCATCGCTCTGGATGTCGGCATCTATGCCCAAACTCTGATGCTCGCGATGACTGCGTACGGAGTGGGTTCATGCGCCATGGGTAGCATGCGCGCGTACCCGGATCTGGTGAGAGAGGCCTTCCAGCTTAACGAAGAGACCGGGATACTACTGGGCATCAGCTTTGGCTATGAAGATCCAGATGTGCAGGCCAACCGCACCCGCACCTCGCGGGAACCGTTGTCTGACTCGGTGATTTTCAATAGCCAGTAGGGGCCGTTTAGTGGCTCGTACCCTGTCAACACTCTGCCTGCTGACTGCCTGTTTCTGTGCCATTGCCAGGGAGTTCAGCGACTGGTCGCTTTTTAGCCCACTAGCCGGTGGAGTCCTGATATTTTTCGCGCTTCTGCAATGGCCGGGCATTAACCTTACTTATCGCATTTTTGGCATTCTGGCTCCCTCTCTGGGGCTCGCACTTTGGGTCAGCAATGCCGTTTCTGCGGAGGTACTGGCGGATGCGGTAGACCGGGCAGCTTTTTTCACCCTGTTTCTGACCTCACTGGCAGTGCTTCGGGAGTCAGCCAAAACCTCCCAACTGGTGCGTCGTTGCGGAACGGTGCTGGTAAACCAGCCCCCGGGCCGTCGCTACCTGTTGATGTCTTTCGGCTCTCATCTGTTCAGTGTCATGCTGAATATTGGCGCACTGAATGTATTGGGCACCATGGTGCGCCGTGCGATTCGGCCATCCGCCGATCCGGAAGCACAGCGCATCGGCGCCATCCGCCGCAAAAGAATGTTAACCGCCACCATCCGCGGGTTTTGCGGTGTGCCACTCTGGGCACCCACTTCCGTCACAATGCTACTGGTGCTGTCCGGCATTCCCGAACTGAGTTGGGAGCAGTACGCCCCGCTCGGGCTACTCTGGACCCTGCTGTTCATTCTTTGGGGTTGGGCACTTGATCGTCTTACCTACAAACGCCCCAAGATGCATTCTGTCAATGGCGGCAACCTGGCCCACCTCATCCCCTTGGTGGGTCTGGTTGCCCTGATCCCCAGCCTCGCCTTCATCACTTCCCGGGCCACCGGTCTTTCGCTATTTTCGACCTTGCTGATGTGTGCACCTATCATAGGCTTGGCCTGGATCTGGGTACAGTACAGAGGCAAGCCAACCCAGGTAAAAAGAGGCCTGCTACTCAGGCGTATGGCAAGATCCTTCCCCGAAACCTTCACCAATCAACGCAATGAGGTGGTGCTGTTCGCCTCTTCCGGATTTATCGGGGTGATATTGATTCCACTTATAGACCCGGTAGCGGCCAGCGAATTGCTGGCCCAGGCAAACATCAGCAATGCCACTTTGATGGTCGGCATTTCACTGATGATGCTGGCGTTTGCGTTCATCGGTATAAACGCAATTATAACGGTGACTCTGATACTTGGTGCACTGCAGCAAATACCCGACCTCAATATCCAGCCAGAGGTCCAGGCTTCCGTCATTGCCATTACCTGGGCGGTTTTTGCAGGCGCTTCACCATTCACAGCTTCTTTACGTTTTATTTCCGGATTTTCCGGAGTCTCCCCATTACGTTTTGGTATTGAGTGGAACGGATGGTTCAGCACCAGCGTGCTGGCAATCATGTACCTCACACTTTACGTGGTGCTATAACGCGCCACTCCATATAGACATCAAGACAGGAACCTCACCATGAGTTTACCGGACACACTGAAAAACAAACTAAACCTCCCGGTGCTGTGCTCGCCGATGTTCATCCTCTCCACTCCGAAGATGGTTATCGAGCAGTGCAAAGCCGGTGTTATTGGCTCATTCCCGGCTCTCAACGCTCGCCCTGCAGAAAAACTTGATGAGTGGCTGACCGAGATCGAAGAGGCTCTTGCAGCTTACCAGGCCGAAAACCCGAACCTGAAAGTCGCCCCCTTTGCAGTCAATCAGATTGCCCACCCCTCCAACGACCGCCTTGAACACGACATGCAGGTGTGTGTTAAGCACAAGGTTCCCATCATCATCACCAGCCTGCAGGCCAATTCGATGATTATCGAGGCGGCCCACAGCTACGGCGGCCTGGTCTTCCATGACGTCACCAACATTCGCCATGCCAAGAAAGCCCTGAGCATGGGCGTCGACGGGTTGATTCTGGTGACCGCAGGCGCCGGCGGTCATGCCGGAACCCTAAACCCATTCGCGTTGCTATCGGAAGTCCGCCAGTTCTTTAATGGTCCGGTGATTCTCGGGGGCGCCATTACCAAGGGCAACCACATTCTCAGCGCTCAGGTCATGGGCGCGGACATGGCGTACATGGGCACCCGTTTCATCGCCACGGATGAGGCCAACGCCGAACAGCCGTATAAGGATATGATTATCGAATCCTCGGCCTCCGATATCGTCTACTCCAATCTGTTTTCCGGCGTTCACGGCAATTATCTGCGAGGCAGTATCGAAAGAGCCGGCCTGGATCCCGAAAACCTGCCTGAGTCGGACAAATCGAAGATGAAGTTTGGATCCGATGGCAGCAACAAAACCAAAGCCTGGAGGGACATCTGGGGCGCCGGTCAGGGCGTCGGCGGGATCACCCAGCAGAAATCTGTCGCCGACACAGTGGCCGAACTGCGAGACGAGTACGAAACGGTAAAGCAGCAGGTCGCGATTGGCCTCTGAAGCAACATCCAGACGTAAAAAAGGGCCTCATGGCCCTTTTTTATGAACGTGCCCGGCACTTCACCACCCTGTCACGAGCGGCTGAAGTGTCCTACCCGTCTGCCACTGACCGCTGCCATACCTTCTTTATGGTCAGCGGTTTTGGCCAGCCAGACCTGTTCGGCAAACTCATGATCGAGTCGTGACTTCAGCTCATCTACCAATCCCTGGCGGAGAGTGGCCCGGGTAGACTCCACGGCCAGCGGCGCGCACTGGGCAATTTCAGAGGCGAGCGCCAGGGCTTCATCCCGAACTTTATCCGCCGCCACCAGTATATCCGCCAAACCATACTCCAGAGCCTCCTCTCCCTTGATCCGCCGACCGGTAAGTAGCATCAGCCGCGCCCGCTGCTGCCCTACCAGTCGCGGCAACACCAGGCTGATCCCGAACCCGGGATGGATACCAAGTTGGACGAAGTTCGCAGCAAAGCGCGTTTCCGGGCAGACAACCCGGAAGTCCGGCACCAGTGACAACCCGAACCCCCCTCCGATAGCTGCTCCGTGAATAGCGCCTACCACAGGCTTGCGACAGGCAAACAGCCTCGCAGCGGCCTTGTACAAAGTGATGGCGCTGTTATCTGACTCCGGGCTGAACAGGTCATTGCCGCTGGATGAAAAGTCGGCGCCCGCACAGAACGCCTTACCCCGAGCCGCCAGCACAATCGCACGGCAACGGTCATCTCCGTCGAGGGCCTCGAAAGTCTCAGCGATATGCTCAATCAACGTCACATCAAAAAAGTTCAGTGGCGGGCGACAAATTTCCACCAACGCGACATGGTCATGCCACTCAACAACAACATCTTCAAATATCTTCACGGGCTCTCCAGGTCATTTCAGGTTATAACAGCCCATGCGGAGCCTGCGGCCCCGCCAGCTTTACGGGCACAGATTTCGGACGCGACCTCCATTCCCAAACGCTCGGACCAGTAGAATTCAGAGCCAAACTCCTCACGCCAACTCCAGACCCTGCGGCTGTACTGCTGCAAAGGGTATTCAAAACTGAATCCCATGGCACCATGCGCCTGGTGCGCATCCCGGGCTACCTTTCCTGTCGCCTCAGACGCCACGACCTTGGCTGTTGCCACGGATAGCAGTGAGCCACCGCCAAAGGGTTCCTGATGCACAGAAACCAACCTTACTGCCGCCTCCACAGCTGCGCCGGCTAGCGCACTTTCACCTGCAATATCAGCCACTTTGTGCTGAATTGCCTGAAACTTACCCAGCGGACGCCCAAATTGCTGGCGTCCTTTGACATAAGCAACGGTCAGTTCACCTATTTTTTCCAGCGCGCCTGCAATCTGGCAGGCACGGACCAAAGCACAGAACTGCTTCAGACCATCCAGAGTCATACCCTCTACCGCCCCCGACAATTGGCCGGGAATCGCCGATTTGAGTGTGATACGGGACCGAGCCTCACCAGCGAGGCTTTCCTGATGCTCCATCTCAATGGTAGACGGCGCAAACGTAGCAATCTTGACCACGCCTCTTTCTGCTACCGGCACAACCAGTGTCGCAGCCCCCGGCGCGCCTGAGGCCGCCTCTACCACTCCGTTGACTTTGCCCTGAAAGAGCTCAGGCAGTTCACCCCCGTCAAAACCCAGAGCTGCCCAGCGGTCGCTCACCGTAAGGCCACTTTCCGCCAGCAAAAGGTTAGCCACCAAAGTGTCGGCCAAGGGTACTGGCAAGGCAAATCCAGCAGCCTGCCGAATCAGGTTAAACCCAAGAGCCAGCGAACCACCAACACCACCCGCCGCTTCCGGCACCCAGGCCAGGGTCAAGCCTGAGTCAAGCACGGCTTGTCGTAGCCGTTCGGGCGTCTCACCAAGCTCTGCACCGTTAACAATGTCTGAGCCACACTGATCGGAGAACAGGCGATGCGCGGTATCAAGAATCAGTTGGTCAGTTTGTTCCATTTCAAATCCCATAATGAGTCCCTCGTGAGCCGCGCATCAGCGCAGCCCCATGCCACGAGCGATGATGTTCTTGAGTACCTCGTTGGTACCGCCGCGCAATGTAAAAGAAGGCTGGCGCAGCAGGCTATCCGACATCAGGTGCTGGAGCTGGTCGCCATTCCCCGGCTTCATCTGCACCGGCCAGAACTCCCGCAGTCGCTCAATGATGTCCTGCTCCAATCGGGTGCCCAGATCCTTGACCAAAGCCGCCTCCACTTCCGGAGAATGCCCTTGCCCTAGCAACGCAGCGACACCTAGGGACATGGCGCGCAGCGCACGGATGCGCGCCAGAATGCTGCCCACGACTGCGGCTTGATGCCCGCTCATACCGGCGGCTCCCTGCTGCAGCGCCTTCTCCAGGGCAACAAAAGTACTCAGGAAACGTTCTGGCCCTGAACGCTCCAACGCCAGCTCACTGGTGATTTGTTTCCAGCCTTCACCAACCGCCCCCAGGACGGCATCGTCGGATACAAAAACCTTCTCGAAGTGGCTTTCATTGAAGTGCTCTACTCCACTCATGTCTCGAATGCCCCTTACCGTCACCCCGGGCGAGTCCAGCGGAACGAGGAACTGGGTCAGACCTTCGTGTCGCTTGTCCGGATCCCGTTCGCCCGTGCGAGCGAGCACTGTCATGTATTGACACTGCTGAGCACCGGAGGACCACAACTTAGTGCCGGTAATTTCCCAACCACTCTCAACTCTTTGGGCCCTGGTGCGCACAGAGGCGAGGTCTGAGCCGGATTCTGGCTCACTCAACCCAAGGGCCACAAAACACTCACCCCCAGCGATTCGCGGCAGGATGTTACGCTTCATATCTTCGGTGCCGGTGGCCAGAATCAAAGGCCCGCTCTGGCGGTCCGCAATCCAGTGCGCATGCACCGGTGCACCAGCCACCAGCAGCTCTTCGGTAATCACATAACGATGGAGGGCGCTCAGCTCGCGGCCGCCGTACTGCCGTGGCCATGTGACACCTATCCAGCCTTTCTGACCCAGTTTCCGGCTGAACTCCGGGTCAATCCCGGCGCACCAGCAATCCGTCGTCGGGACAAAGCCTCCATTGCGAACCTCCTCCTCAAGAAAGGCACGTACCTCCTTGCGAAGCTCATCAACGCTTTCAACGATCTGCGGAGCGGGAAAATTAAATCGGACACTTTCCATACTGAGCACTCATGTAAATCATTAGTGTTAATTGCAGTCCAATACCAAGAAGAGCTAAAGCTGATTTTACTTAAGCTTATCGATTACCATTTTCCGAATTTCCGTTTTCAGGATTTTATTAACCGTTGAAACCGGCAATGCATCTTCCACAAAAGTAACCGCCGTCGGACACTTGTAATGCGCGATCCGCGCCCGACAATAATCCTTGATTTCACTTTCAGTCACACTTCCCGGCTCCATCAGCCTTACCACCGCATGAACGGACTCACCCCATTTCTCATGGGGCACACCGAGTACAGCACATTCACTGATTTCCGGGTGACGAGACAGAATATTTTCAATTTCAACGGGATACACATTTTCGCCGCCGCTGACGATCATGTCTTTGATCCTGCCCGCAAGGAACAGATAGCCGTCCTTATCCAGGTATCCACTATCACCGGTGTAATACCAGCCGTCCTGCAGCACCGCATTCGTCAACTCGGAAGCCCGCCAGTATCCCTTCATGACATTGGAACCCTTAACTGCAATCTCTCCTACTTCTCCAGAAGCAAGGGGGTGCCTTTCAGCATCCACAATCCGCACGTGATTGTGGAACACCGGGCGCCCTACCGACTCCAGTCGTGCCAGCCGCTCTGGCTCCAACGAGTGATCTTCAGCATCCAGTACAGTCACCACCGGGGAAGCTTCCGTCATGCCGTAGGACTGCGCGAATGATATCCCTGGCAATACCGTCAGAACCCGCTCCAGCAACGCCACTGGCATCGGAGCAGCCCCATAGGTAATGAGCCGCAGGCTCGAAAGATCGAAATCAGAGAAGCTTGGGTGATCGAACATCATCTGCAGCGTAGTAGGGACGAGCTGCATCGTATTGATGTGGTACCGCTCCACCAGCTGCATCACCTCGACGACATCAAAGCGGGGTAGAATTACGGTATGAGTTCCTGTCATGGTGGCGGTGTAAACTCGTGACCCCGCCGCAGTATGAAACATGGGACCGGCAAGCAAGTGCGTTTCCTGTTCGACCATGCGGTACCAGGCGATCCCGCCCAGCGCATTGGTAAACTGGTTGGTGTGAGTTAGCATCACCCCCTTGGCGCGCCCAGTGGTGCCGCCGGTATAAAAGATCACCAGAGTATCGTCGTTGCCACTGGGCGTAAGGCGGCTTGCCGCGGCGCCCGACACCAGCCTCTCGTAGGCCACCATCTCGCGAGGGGCAGTTTCTTCCTGCCCGGCAAAGACAACCGTCTTCAATCCTGGACAGGCACGGACAATCGCCGCTGCCTGCTCCAGATGGTACTCATCAACCAGTAACACCGCCGGCTCGGCATCTTCAATGCAGGCAACCATCTCACCGGCGGACAAGCGAAAATTCATAGGTACAACGATGGCGCCGGCCATCGGAGCTGCAAAGAACAGTTCAAAACACCAGTGGGAGTTGAAGCCAAGATAGGCCACCCGGTCTCCAGCGACCAACCCTAACCCGACCAAACCGCGGGCCAAACCCTCACAGCGGCTAAAAGTCTCCCGCCAGGTGAAAGTCCGCCCCTCATAGCTGACCGATGGGCTCAGTGGCCATTGCTCCGCCGCTTTTGCCAATAGATGACAGACCGAAATGGCCGCCGGGCCAGGGCTTGGGTTAACTGAGCGTTCACTGATCATGGAATTCAGATCCTCCGATTCATCAACCCATACTGCTCGGTATCAGCAGCGATATGATCGGAAACGCTACAATCAGGCCCAGCACCATCAGATCTGCCACCAGGAATTTCATCACCCCGAAGAAGATAGTGTGTACCTTGATTCCCCTGCCAACCACACTGTTGATAACGAACACGTTCATGCCCAGCGGGGGAGTTACCAGTCCGATTTCGAGAAGCTTGACCACCACAACACCAAACCAGATGAGGTCCATTCCCATGCCTTCAACCAGCGGAATGACAAACGGCAGGGTCAATAACATGGTACCGATGGAGTCCAGAAACATGCCCAGAACGATATAAAGCATGACTATAAGAAACAACACCATCCAGGGCTCAAGCGCCAGACCTTCGACAAAACCGACAAAGGCACCAGTGACACCGGTTAGTGACACGAAGGAAACAAAGATCTTGGCGCCCACGGCGATGAAGAATAGAGCAGCCGACTGGAACGCGGTCTCCTTCATTGAACTGAGGAAATCCGCCCAGCTCAGACGCCGCGACAGCACACCGAAACCGATCGCAAACAGCAGGGAAACTGCAGCTGCTTCAGTCGCTGTAAAGAATCCGCCATAGATGCCACCAATAATGATGGTCATAAGGGCAAGCGCTGGCCAGCCTTTGACCGCGGCCTTAAAGCGATCACGGTTGGTATAGTTGAGGTCTTTAGGTGCTGGCGCGTGATCTGGCTTTAGCATGGCCCAGATGACCACCACCAGGATGAACCCCAAAATGGTGAGGATGCCTGGAAGCACTCCAGCCAGAAACAACTTGTTGACCGACTGTTCGGTAAACATGCTGTAGAGAATGAACAGCACGCTGGGAGGAATAAGCGAACCCAGGGTTCCGCCCATTGCGACAGTTGATGTGGCTAACTGTTTGTCATAGCCGTAGCGCAACATCTCGGGCACGCAGATCCGTCCCATGGACGATGCACATGCCAAACTGGAGCCGGTGATAGCAGAAAAGCCGCCGCAGCCAAACAGGGAAGCAATCGCCAAACCACCAGGCAGCTTGGCCAACCAGACCCGAACCGCCTCATAAATATCGGTTGTGATGCGGGCGTGGTAAGCAACGTGACCGGCTGCGATGAACAGCGGAATCATACTCAGGGAATAAGAGTGGATAAAATCAAAGGCATTGGACTCTATCAATGCCATAGCCGGCCGCATACCGCGCTCAAACATGAACTCCCCTCCCGGGCGCCATGCGTATGTAATCAACGAGCATACTGAGGCCACGCTAACCAGCACGAATGCAATGGGCACTCGCATGATCATCAATGCCAGGGCGACGGCAAAACCCCAGCCGCCAATAACGGATGGTTCCATTAGTGATCTACCTCATCGGTGATTTCAGGCCTTTTGTTATTGATTACCCCAAGCGCGTCCAGAGTATCGTGGATAGCCAAGTCAATCAGCCGGATAAAGAACAGGAAATAACCCAGAAAAAACATCGTCCTGCCCGGCCATTGGGGCAGCTGAAGCATACCGAAGAAGTAGCCACCAGATTCGAAGGCGTCCACCATAGACAGATAAGCCGCATAGGTAATTGGTATCACAGCAACCAAGCCTACTATCACGGTCAAGACATTAAGCACCTGCTGAAACTTTGGCCCCAGCATTTGGGTAAAGATCTCCACGCAGATAAAGCCGCGATCGGCCGCGACGAAGGCTAGCGGCAGGATCAAGGCGCCAATCATCATCTCGCCCACAATTATGATCTCGTCCGGAACACCCGACGAAGCGAATGTGCGCAAAAGGACACTGCTGGCAATGATCAGGCAAAGACCCATGATGCAAATCACGCCGACCAGCAGAAATACATTCTCCAGCCATGCCAGCGAACCTCTTGCACGCCCCAACGCCCTCAGGGAAATAGCCGCTGAGCCATGAGACTTGAGTCGTTTTTTACGCTCGGTGACGGCCATGCGCACCTCCCGATGCAGACCTGCCCATACTTCGGACAAGTCCCGGTTTCTGAATGATGGTTTATTGTTGTTCAATCAAAGCAAACTGCGGTGAAACTGCCGGAAGCAATACCTCCGGCAGTGCAGGCAGGGTTCAGGTCGGAGACCAGGGGTAACCCCTCTCATCCAGTTCGGTTTGGTACTTGTTCAGCAGTGCCTGGTATTGATCCCAGATGGCCTTGCCATCAAGGCCTGCTGCATTCATATCACTGATCCAGGCGTCAATGTATTTATCTGACTGGGCAAACAGCTCGGCGCGCTCTTCTTCGGACCACTCAATGACTTCGACCTTGTTTCCGAGCTCGCCTGTAGGCAGCGCTTTGGCTACGGCCTGGTTGTCCTCAACCAGCCTCTCAGCATAAAAGTCGACCATTTCAGAACCCACCTTCCGCATCAACTGCTGCTGCTCGGCAGAAAGATCATCCCAGGCCCACTTATTCATAGCTATAGCAAAACCAGCGATCTGTCCCCAGTTCATCAGTGACACACTGGTTGTAACTTCCGGCGTTTTGAACGCACGCATGGCGTACAGGTAGCCACCAGAACAATCCACTAGCCCGGTATCCAAAGCCTGATAGACCTCGGAATACACGAAATTCACCATGTTGGCGCCAACCTCATCAAGAATCTTGGCGTAGATGGCGGATGCACGGATTTTCTTGCCCGCAAAATCCTCGAGCTTTTCAATTCGCACATCACCGGTGCACTCAAACTGCATCTCACTGGTCGAGTAGTTTGTAATGTAAACCACTCCGTTATTCTCAAACTGCTGCTGCAACTGTTCGTTGGTTGTCATCAACTCGTACATCGCCCGCATACCCACCCAGGCATCAGACTGGGGCACAGGGATATCACCAACACTCAGAGCGCGCATCTTCTGGGGTTCATAAGCCGCAAGTACTGAGCCCATATCTGCGGCTCCAGAGGCAACCCCACCGAGAATTGCACTGTACTTGAGCAACGCTCCACCCCAGTGAATATCCAGCTTCAAATCACCACCAGACTGGTCATCCAATTGATCAGCGAAATACTGCAAAGCTTCAGCACGCGCACCCCGGTTAGGGCTCGCCTCGGCATAGCGCAGCATCGTTTCAGCCGCGGCTTGCCCCAGCGTGGCCAGCGAGAGAACCGACCCGACCACTAAAGACTTGAAAGCCTTGTTAGCAACCATCTGTTAACCTCTTGTTATTTATGAGTGCGGACAAGCCGCCTCTTCGCCACTTCAATGCCCCCAGCAATAGTCTGAAAGGGGGCGGTCTTGCTTGTTACACGATGTCAGCTCTGCCAGGGGTAGCCTTCGGACTCTAGCTGGCTCTGGTACTTTTTCAGCAGCTCGATATAGCGATCCCAAATCTGTTGGCCAGCCATGCCACGACCATTGGCCTCTTCAATCCAGCTATCACGAAACTTGAGTGTGGCATCAAGAATTTTCCGGCGCTCTTCCGGTGCAATCCGGGTAACCGGAACCACCTTTCCAAAATCACCGCGATCCAGGCTCTTGGCAACAGCTTCCGCATCCTCGATTGTCAGGCGGGCAAAATGATCAATCATGTTTCCGCCAGCCTGCATCAGAATTGCCTGCTGCTTCTCATCAAAATCAGACCAAGTAAACTCATTGATTACAATGGCAAAGCCTAGCAACTGCCCCCAATCGACTCGGGTTACAGACTCCACAACCTCATAGGTCTTATAGGCTCTCATGGTATAAAAATAGCTTGCCAGGCAGTCCACCAGCCCAGTATCCAGCGCCTGATAAACTTCACCAAAGGTCATGCTGACGGTATCTGCACCAAGTTCTGCCAGCACATTAGTATAAGTTCCGGTAGCACGGATCCGTTTGCCTTTGATGTCATCGACGGTGAGAATCTGATTGCCCGTAGTGCATTCGAACTGGACACCGGTGGTGCTGAAATTACTGAGGTAGACCAGAGACTGGTCCGCAAGGGATGTCTTCAGCTGAGACTCGGTGGTCATCAACTCATACATGGCGCGCATGCCTACCCAGGGATCTGCATATTCGAGAGGGATATCGCCAATGCCCAGTGCCTTCAGCGGCTGCGGCTCATAGGACGACAGCACTGAGCCAAGATCTGCACTGCCTGCGGAGACGCCATTCATAACACCGCTCCACTTGAGCAGTGCACCACCCCAGTGAATATCGATCTTAATATCGCCGCCCGACAGTCGTTCGACTTCGTCGGCAAAAAACTGCACTGCATCAGCACGGGTACCGCGGTTTGGCCCTGCTTCTGCGTAGCGCAATACGATTTCAGCTGAAGCCTGAGCTGCTCCGGCCAAAGCCAGAACGAGCCCTAAAGCCAAGGTCCTGAATTTCATTGTCATGACGTTGCTCCCAAAGAGGGGGGGGGTATTGTTTTTGTTAAAAATGGCAGAGGTAAAGTTTCCACCATACATCCAAGCTAGCACCCGAACCCGATATCAACAACGACCTATATTGTATAGTACCTATGCTTTACAGATATAAGATGACAGACCTTAATCCGCCGGCACTCCCTCTTCGTTTTCGCCCCCTAAAACATAACGAAACGTGCCCTGACCGGTCGCGATCAATGTGTCCTCACAGATAATCCGCGCTTCGACAAAAAAGATCTTGCGTCCGCGGCTGACCACTCTGGCCTCTACTTTCAGGAACCCATCTTTCACCGGGTTCATGAAGTGAGTATTCAGCGATATGGTGATACACCGCCGGATGTTTCCGGGTACCGTACAGTAGGTACCGCAGAGCCCGGCGGCGCTGTCCAGCAGGGAGGCAAACACCCCACCGTGGACAAACCCGTTGCGGTTAAGGTGGCGCTCCGTCATCTGACCTGTGATCACTGCGCGCCCAGGCTCCCACTCTGCCACCGAAAATCCGAGAACCTCCCTGAAGCCGCTCATAGTGGCGGCTTCAAACTGCAAGTTTGCTTCGTTCATATTGTTCCCTCAATTTCCTGGCCATGCCCAGAACGTCACGGCGGCCGCTATTATTGATATAAGTTCGGCATGCCTCAGAGCAAAGCCGACCGAAAGATAACGATCAGTATGGCGCAGCAATTTCGTTCTTATCACTCTGAAGCCCCATGCACTCTTTTACGGACCTTGACGCTAACACCCTGTTGACGGCTGTACCTTTATAATTTCGCTATATTTTCCATGCCGATCAGGTATGCCTCAAAAGGGGATTAAGTACAGGTTTCAGGTTACTTTCAAGATGCAGGAAATTCCTTGCCACAAATTACCAACCCATAAAACGGAGTAGCCATGGCTGATTTATTACATGACACAAATAACAATATTCTGACCATCACTCTTAACCGACCCGACCGACTCAATGCCATGAGCAACGAAATGCGGGAGTCTTTGCTCTGTCTGCTAACCCAACAGCACTCAAACTTGAGCGTCCGCGCAGTGGTGATTCGCGCCAATGGACGAGGCTTCTGTACCGGCGCAGATGTTCAGCCGGATCAAATTCTGGCTCGCCGCGCGAACATTGGAGAACAAGTAAAAAACGGGATCAATCAGATCATAAAACAGCTCGTAACCCTACCAGTACCAGTTATTTCAGCGGTCAACGGCCCCGCTGCCGGAGCCGGCGTCAGCCTTGCTCTGGCATCCGATTTTATGCTGGTGAACAGGGATGCGGCGTTTCATATTTCCTTTGCACGTATCGGTGCTGTGATGGATGGCGGCTGCTCATGGTTTTTGGCACGAACCATCGGCGCTCGTCGTACTGCGGCGCTCGCGCTGACCGGCGGCACCTTCAGTGCAGATGAAGCGCTGTCGTGGGGGCTGGCCCACAAAGTGGTCGACAACGACAGGCTCTGGATAGAAGCCGACGAATTGGCCAGCCACCTGGCTTCCGGGCCAACCACCGCGCTGGGATTGATAAAAAAGGAAATTGCCCTGGCCGCAACTCTGGATCTCCCCGCAGCACTAAACCATGAAGCCGAGTGCCAACAGGTTGCATTCAACACTTCGGACTTCGTCGAGGCGATCGAGGCCCGTCAACAAACGCGAAAGCCAGAATTCAGCGGCCACTGACCGGTTCCGCAATCCGGCAGGCCTCATGTCAGAGGCCTGCACACAGAACCCGGCTCAGTTTCAGCTCAGATCTTCCGGCCGGCCTGCTGCCAGTAATTATCGCGGAGCCGGCGCTTGAAGATCTTGCCGGAATCTTCCCGGGGCAGGTTTTTGCCAATCTCGATCGTTCGGGGAACTTTGAATCCAGCCAGGTGCTCACGCATGTAACGCCTGACCCCGTCAATGGAAATCTCCTCCTCGTTCTCAGCTTCCAGCACTGCCATCACTGCCTCGCCAAACTCTTCGTCTGGCACACCAAACACCGCACAGTCCTTGATGCCTGGGTAGTTATGCAATACCGACTCGATCTCCGCAGGGTAGATGTTTACACCACCCGAGATCACCATATCCTTGACCCGATCGGCAATAAACAAGAAGCCGTCCTCATCCATGTAACCCATATCACCGGAGGTAATATAGCCATCACGGTCGATTTCTGCCCGCTCCTCCGGCCTGCCGTTGTAGGTAAAGTCATTCATAGGAAAGCGAGAATAGATCTCACCAATGGTATTCGGCGGTAAGACGCGGCCCTGATCATCAAGAATGCGAACATCGGCTTCCGGTACGATTTTCCCGACACTGCCGGGTCGCGCTAACGACTGCTCGGAGTTGCAGGCAACCACGGCACCGGACTCCGTGGAACCATAGAACTCGTTGATCACTGGCCCGAACCATTTGATCATCCTGTTTTTGACATCTACAGGACAGGGAGCCGCTGCGTGGATAATGAACTCCAGCGACGACACATCGTACCTGGCACGAACTTCTTCTGGCAGCTTGAGCAGTCGAATGAACATGATCGGCACCATTATGCCCGCAGTCAGCCGGTATTCCTCGATCAGTTTCAACAGGCCCTCAGCATCAAAGCGCGGCACGATCACCAACAGATCACTGATTCTGGACGCCTGCATGCTGTAACCGTTGGGCGCACTGTGATAGAGCGGACCCGGCACCATACAGCGGGCTCCAGGAGCGCAGCCGTATACCCGGGACCGGAAGTCCCGCATACGGGCAGTTTTATCGGCATCGAGGGCAATTCGGCACACGCCCTTGGGGTGGCCCGTGGTACCAGAGGTATACAGCATTGAGGACAGCCCTGCCTGTGCCGGCCCCGAAATGGGCTGCTGGCTGTCAAGCCAATGGTGCCAGTTAATCAAACCGTCCGGCACCGTGCATACTTGGGCATCCAGACCGAAAGCTGTACTCAGATCCTCATGGGTTTCCACTACCAGACACGTCACACCCGCGGGAATGGCTGTATGGATAGCACGCCAAAGGTCAGCGTGGATCACCAACACTTTAGCGCCACAGTCATTCAGAATATAGGTAAGCTCCTCTCCAGCCAGATGCCAGTTGATGGGCACAGCATAGGCGCCTACATAGTTGGCAGCGTGGGTTGCAGTCAGAAAAGGGATGTCGTTACGCATGAAAATACCAACACAATCCCCCGGCTCTACCCCAATGTTTTTAAAACCGGTCGCAGCACGGCGGACATCGCACTGGAATTCCTCATGGCTCAGATGCCTGTTGCCGCAAACAATACCCTTGAAACTGCTTTTATCGATTACCGTCTTGGTCACTATCCAATCTCCTGAATCCGACCCATTAGAAATCAACGGCCGGTAAACCGCGCTTTACGCTTTTGATTGAAGGCACTAACGCCCTCAACCCAGTCTTCTGCCATAGCGGTAACCCCAAAGGTCTCCGCCTCGGACTGCAGTTGTTCTTCGAGAGAGCTTTCCGACGACTTGAGAATCAGCCTCTTTATGCTTCCGTATGCCTTGGTTGGACCCTGCGCAAGTCGTTCTGCCAGCTTCCGGGTTTCTTCCTCGATGTCCGAGCTGGGCACCACCCGATTGATCATGCCAAGCTCCTTGGCTTCTGCTGCAGAGAAGCGGTCGCCCAGCAGGGCAATCTCCATTGCTTTCTTGGTGCCCACCAGCCTCGGCAAGTAATAGGTTGCGCCGCCATCCGGGCTGCTGGCGATATGGCTATATGCCAGCGTGAAGAACGAATCATCGGCTGCAATTACCAGGTCGCAGCTCAGCGCAACGCTGACACCGGCCCCGGCCGCTGCCCCACAAACACTTGCGATAATCGGCTTGTTCACCCGTCGCATGGTGTACATCAGCCCATTCAGTCCGCCATGTATCCGATTCACAAAGGTTAGCCTTCGCTGCTCAGGGGGCAGCTTGGCGAACTCCATGAAAGATTTTACGTCGCCGCCTGCCATGAAGTGTTCACCGGCACCGCGCAGCACCACACACCGCACTGAATCATCGGATTCCAGATTTTGAAAGGCCTCCAGCATCTGCGTGCGCATATCCAGGGACAGCGCATTCCTGACCTCCGGGCGGTTCATCGTAAGATAGGCGACGCCATTGTGAACTTCGTAAAGAAGGTGACCCATTTACTGTTATCCTCGTCCAGGGAAAATTTAATCAGAAACCGTTCAGCTGCTCCCAGCCGGCTCGAACACCTCGGCCAACTGCTCCTCGCTCATCCCCAGTTCGCTCAGCACCGCTTCGGTGTCGGCCCCGTAAACACGAGCAGGGTGCCGGACCTGTGACGGGGTGCGGCTGAAGCGTGGTGCGGGTGCAGGTTGCACCATCTCGCCGACACGAACATAAGTCTGCCGAGCAACATTGTGAGGATGGTTCTGGGCCTCCTGCATATCCAATACGGGTGCAAAACAGATATCCGTGCCTTCCATGAGCTCACACCACTCATCCCGGGTCTTCTGCAGGAATACTGCGCTGATCGCCTGCTTGAGTTCCGGCCAACGCTGGGGGTTGAGCTGATCCGCGAACGGATCCTGCGGTAAACCGGCCACTGCCATCAGTTGGGCGTAGAACTGAGGCTCAATGGAGCCGATAGAGATGTACTTCCCATCCCGGGTTTCATAGGCGTCGTAGAAGTGCGCACCGCCATCGAGTTTGTTGGTGCCGCGCTCCAAAGAGTGCAACCCCATGGCATGGGCGCTATGGAACATGGACATAAGAATGGCGGAACCGTCTGTCATGGCCGCATCAATCACCTGGCCTTTGCCGGACTTCGAGGCCTCCAGCAATCCCGCAACCAGCCCGAGTGCCAGGAACATTCCACCTCCACCGAAGTCACCCACCAGATTAAGCGGGGGAACCGGCTTCTCGCCATTGCGGCCCACGGCATTGAGCGCACCCGTCAACGAAATGTAATTGATGTCGTGACCAGCGGCATGAGACAGCGGGCCAAATTGGCCCCAGCCAGTCATGCGACCATAAATCAGCTTGGGATTACGGGCCAGACACTCGTCCGGGCCAACGCCGAGTTTTTCTGTCACCCCAGGGCGAAAGCCCTCAAACAGGGCATCGGCGCTTTCCACCAGTTTCAGCAGTGCCTCCACCCCGGCCTTGCTCTTGAGATTAAGGGCAACAGAGCGCTTGCCGCGGCGACTACAATCCAGCACCGCCTCAGGTGCGCTGGCGCCGAGACGCTCCACACTGATCACTTCGGCGCCCATGTCTGCGAGCACCATGCCGCAGAATGGGCCTGGGCCGATACCTGCCAACTCGATAATGCGAAACCCGTGTAACGGTCCCATTTGAAACCTCCATCGCCGCCAGGCCCTGGCGGCATTTGTTATTATTGATGGAACTCTTACTGGCCTGAGCTCGCCACGATTTTCTGATCGAACATTCGAGCAATTTCGCTGGCAGAAAAGCCCAAGGTGTCCGCAAGAATTTCCTCTGTGTGCTCACCAAGTTTCGGCGCTGGCCGCACAGGCTCTTGTTCCACTGACGTGAAGCGCAGCGGATGATCCGGCATTAGATATTTTCCTATGCCCGGCTGCTCCACCATCTGGAATAGAGGGTTATCCACAGAGCAATCGATATCGTTTTCAACCACTTCCCGAATGGTCTGATATTTGCCCCAGCATGCACCGGCATTATCCAGCTCGGTTGCCACCTGTTCGAAACGACGAGCGGCAAACCAGGGCTGAAAAATTTCAGTGATCCCGTCGCGACCTTCATAACGGTCCCCTTCCTTGCTGAAATCCAGCCTCATGCGTTGCTGTAGCGCGTCAATCTCGGTGTGGGTTCCAGTGACATCCACCAGCGCCCGCCACTGGTTCGGACTGACACCGACGACCATCACCCGTTCACCATCCTGACACTGGAAGTCATGGCCGTAGGTGCCAAAGATGTTGTTACCAATGGCCTCTCGATCGGTATCATTAATCATCGCTTCAGCGATGTAGCCGAGATTGCCAAGGGTAGCCAGCGCCACGTCTGCCAGCGCAATACGAACCAATTGGCCTTGGCCGGTCCGACTGCGATGGCGCTCTGCCGCCAGCAGCCCCAGAGCAATCTGCTGTCCGGTAATCACATCCCAAGCCGGCATTGGATTGTTCAGCGGCGGGATATCTCCCGCTTTGCCTTCACCGGTAAGCGCCGGAAATCCCACCTTGCAGTTGACGGTGTAATCCAGGGCGCCACGACCGTGACGATCTCCAATCAGGTTCAGATAAATCAGGTCTTCCCGGTGCTCCTTCAGGCGATCATAGGACAACCACCCTTTGGCCGGAAAGTTGGTCAGAAACATGCCAGCCTCATCGCCTGGGGCTGTAATCAGCCGGGTTAACAATTCCTGGCCTTCCGGGCGACGGAAATCGACCGCGATAGAGCGCTTACCCTTGTTCAAACTGTGCCAATACAGGCTTTTCTGGTCAGATGTCACCGGCCAGCGGTTGTAATCGATGCCACCACCGATGGGATCGAAACGGATAACATCCGCGCCCAGCTGCGCCAGCGTCATGCCACCGGAAGGGGCGGCCACGAAGGCGCTGCCTTCAACAACACGGAGTCCTGAGAGAATATTCTGCATGGTATTCAGTTCCTGGCTGTCTAGGTTGATGGAGGCACGGGTCACCGTCATTGGCCCCCGGATAAGGCGTCAGCTGACTTCAGCGTAACCATTGTTGATCACCACAACGTCACGTTCCGTAACCCGACAACGGAAGGTTACCTCGTTACCGTTGCGCCAGATTTCTGTGCGGATGGTTTCGCCTGGGTACACTGGAGACGAGAACCGCAGGCGAATACGATGAAAGCGGGCCGGGTCGTAGTCACACAGAGCTTTCAGAATGGCGTGTGTAGCCACACCAAATGTGCACAATCCGTGCAGGATCGGCGCTTTGAAGCCAGCCGCCTTAGCCACCGCCGGTGAGGCATGCAACGGATTGAAATCACCCGACAGGCGATAGATCAGGGCTGCCATAGGCAGCGTTGGCAATTCGCAGACCAGATCCGGTTCACGCTCGGGAATAGCGTCTGGCTTCGGCGATGGTATCGACGGGCCGCCAAAGCCACCGTCGCCTCGGGCAAGGGTGGTGCTGATAAGTGTACACAGGTCTTCACCGGTAGCGACATCGCGCACAACACGCTCAGACAAGATCAGAGCACCTTTGCCCTCACCCTTATCGACGATTTCGTTGATTTTGGTGGTGGCTTCAACCGTGCCGGATGCAGGCAGCGGTTTGTGCATGATCATTTCCTGGCCGGCGTGAAGAAGCTTCACCCAGTCAATGCCAGTATCCGGCTCTTTCGCCCAGAAACCGGGATAAGCCAGCACGTTGGCCATGCTCGGCAAGGCTTCGAGGCCATCTTCATAGACAAATTTCAGACAGTCTTCATCAAGGGGATCGATACCCATACCCACACCCAGGGCATAGAGAATGGTGTCTTTCCCGGTATAGGTGTGTTCGAGACGGTCGAACTTGCGATTCTTCAGCTTATCGTAACTGATGGCCACCGTGGCGCTCCTTTGATTGTTACTGTCAGGGCCGAGTTGGTGTCCGGCCCCTCAGGGCCAGAACGATACTGCAGTGGGTCAGACCGAGATCAGAACGGATCCCAGCTGAAGACGTCCGCAGAGCGGTGCAGCGGATAGAAGTCCGCTTCGAAGGCCGGCAGTACACGGTCCAATACGGTCTCCGGAGTCCAGCCTTCAGACGTGTGGGCAGAGCGGAATGGACGCGGCTGGCTGAACAGGAAGATTTCATTGTTACGCACACCGAAGATCTGGCCGGTTACGTTCTTGGCCTGGTCGCTGCACAGGGATACCGCCAAGGTGGCGATTTTGTCTGGAGTCATCTGCTGAATCTTGGCAACGCGGGCCTTCTGCTCCTCACTATCAGTAGGGATACTGCCGATCAACCGGCTCCAGGCGAATGGCGCGATGCAGTTGGAGGTTACGCCAAAGCGCTGCATGTCCAGAGCCATAGACTTGGACAAACCCACGATACCCATCTTGGCCGCAGCGTAGTTGGACTGGCCGAAGTTACCAATCAGGCCGGAAGTGGAGGTCATATTGACGAAGGTGCCACTACCCTGTTCACGGAAAATCGCGGCGGCAGCACGGCTGACGTTGAAGGTGCCTTTCAGGTGCACTGCCAGTACCGAGTCGAAATCTTCCTCGGTCATCTTGTGAAAGATCACATCGCGCAAATTTCCGGCATTGTTGATCACACCGTCGATGCGGCCAAAGTTATCGATGGCAGACTGGACGATCTTCTGACCACCCTCCCAGGATGTCACACTGTCGAAGTTGGCAACTCCGTCACCGCCAGCAGCCTTGATCTCGTTGACCACTTCCTGAGCCGGGGTGGCATCATTGCCGGAACCATCAGCGCCACCACCAATGTCGTTCACCACCACTTTGGCGCCTTTTTCCGCCAACATCAGTGCTGTTGCACGACCAATACCACGACCGGCACCGGTAACTACGATAACCTTACCTTCCAAAAGTTTCTTATCGCTCATGACACCCTCCTAAAGGTCTCTTATTGTCTGATCATTGATGTTGTTGGGGCAGTACTGCACTGCCAATCAATCAGGCCTGGCCGACCACCATTCAAGCGTTGCTTACCAGGTTTCTTGCAATGACTTTAAGCGCCAGAGTTTCCTCGGCACCCTCAAAAATTGATAGCACCCGGGCATCAACGAAGTAACGACTGACTGCCGCTTCCTCGGCATAGCCCATGCCACCATGAATCTGCATGGCTTCGCGGGTTACCCACTCCGCCGCACGACAACTGAACAGTTTGACCAGGCTTGCCTCCACCTGACCCGCACCTTTATCCATCATCCGCGCCACTGCATAGCTGAACTGACGGGAGGCGGTAAGAGTGGCCATGATGCGACCCAGCTTCACTTGGGTGAGCTGGTAATCACCTACCGGACTGCCGAACACCTTACGCTCACGGGAATAGCTCAGCGCCTTCTCGAAGGCTGCCTGCATCACGCCAGTGGCGCGGGCTGCGGTTTGGATACGGCCGCCGGCAAAGCCGGCCATGGTGAAGTAAAAGCCTTTACCACGGCCGCCTTCCTCACCAATCAGACAATCAGCGGGCACAAAGTAATCCTCGAAAAACACATCGTAGGAATGCATGCCTCGATAGCCCAAAGTGGCTATAGCCTTGCCCTCGATCACCCCGCCCTGCGGTTGTTGGTGACGAAATTCATGGCCAGACGCAGCTGGCTTTTCGACCAGGAACAGGCTCAGACCTTTGTAGCCCAAGGCAGGATCTGGCTCAGTGCGGGCCATTGCCACCAGCAAGCTGGCCTTGCCGGCAAAAGTGCACCAGGTTTTACTGCCATTGAGCACCCAGCCGCCTTCCGCAGGAGTTGCCTTTAACCCTAGTGATGCCACGTCTGAGCCAAAATTCGGCTCGGTAATGGCAATGGCACACAGCGTCTCGCCGGAAGCAATTTGTGGCAACCAGGTCTCCTGCTGAGCCGGTGTCCCTCCTTGCAACAATGCCTTGGCCGCGATTTCCGGGCGGGTAATCAAGGACCCTGCAGCGCCCAACGAGGCTTTGGAGAGCTCTTCGGTGACCACGATCATGCCGAGGCTGTCATCGTGATCATCCGGCTGCAGCCCCCCAAATCGCTCCGGAATACTAATGCCGAAACAACCAAGTTCTGCCGCCTGACTTAGAATTTCGTCAGGAATATCGAGATCCTCGCGGTGAATTTTTTCCGCCAGTGGTGCAACCACATCGGCCCCAAAACGGGCGAACATGTCGCGAACCATTTCCTTGTCTTCACTGAGCAAGGTGGGCAGGCGGCTACTGCCCCGTTCGGTGACGGCAGCACCAATACCGGCAAGAAACTCCGCGCTTCCATAGCTGGCGCGCAGGTCACTGATGGCCCTGTCGCCGAACAATGCAGACACTTTAGCCACATCCAACCCCAGATCAGTGGCACGGGCTACCAGCCGCTGGAGTGCCGAACTGACGGCTTCAGCAGTGAAGGCAAGCGCAGTATCTGTGGCAAAACGGTCCTCGCCACCAACGTTATGAGCGTAACGGCACACCTCACGGGCCGCAGCCAGCTCGGCGGTGCAGAATGCCAGCTCGTAACAACCCAGCTGATGCTTGTCCAGAAGACTGCTATCCAGTTTGTCGTCCACGGTGCTGGACGCTTTGAGGTTCTTCAGCCCCAGGCGGACAAGCTGATCAACTGTGTTGATGCTACTGTCCGCAAGCTCCAGACCCACAGTCTGTTCAGCGACACTCATACTCATCCTTCCTGACTCTGTGAATTAGGAGAAACTGGCCGGGGCAGCACAGTCAATGCTGCCCCGGATGAACCATCCTACTCGTACCGACCAATGATCGAGATACTGCAGATATTCTGGTGCGGGAAGCCGCCCAGGTTGTGGTTCAGGGCCAGGCGCGGATCCTTCAACTGACGGTCGCCAGCGCGACCGTGGAACTGCAGGTAGTTCTCATAGATCATCCGCATACCGGAAGCACCGATCGGGTGGCCGAAACATTTGAGACCACCATCAATCTGACAGGGGATTCGCCCGTCTGAGTCGAAGCTACCATTAAGCACATCCCAAACCGCCATGCCTTCGTCTGAGAGCTGCAGATCTTCCATGGTGACCAGTTCAGTAATAGAGAAGCAGTCATGCACCTCAGTCATACTGATCTCTTCGCGGGGCTTGAGAATGCCAGCCTCATCGTAGGCTCTCTGGGCCGCAACTCTGGTTGTTTGCAGGTATGAACCGTCCCACTTGCTGAAGCCCGCCTCCTCTCCATTGGATGCGGCCAACTGCAAGGCCTTGACGGAGACGAGATCGGACTTACCGAGCGCTCGGGCAATCTCTGGCGTGCAGACGATTGCACAAGCGGCGCCATCACTCACACCACAGCAATCATAAAGACCAATGGGCTCTGCTATGTAAGGAGCATTGATAGCCTGCTCTTCAGTGATTTCACGCTGCAGGTGAGCCTTGGGATTTTTCGCACCATTAGCATGACTCTTAACTGAGATATGAGCCATGGCGCGCTTCAGATCAGCCTTTTCAATGCCGTGCTTCGCGCGGTAGCCGCTGGCAAGCTGGGCGAAGGCGCCTGGTGCTGACAAATTCGGCCAATACATGTCGTTTTCAACGCCGCGGGTGCGTTGAGGCAAGCCACCATAGCCAACATCCTTAAGCTTTTCCACACCCAAAGCCAGTGCGATATCACAGGCACCGGACGCTACGGCGTAGACTGCGCCGCGAAATGCCTCTGTACCAGTAGCACACATGTTCTCTACCTTGGTCACTGGAATATTCGGCAAACGCAGTGCTATGGACAGGGGCATAGCACTGGAACCAACGTTATAAGCATCGATACCGGCACCGAACCATGCCATCTGAATCTGACCTTTCTCTATACCTGCATCTGCAAGGCTTTCTTCAAACGCTTCAGACATCAGATCGGCAGGACTCGCATCCCAACGCTCACCAAACTTGCTGCACCCCATTCCGAGGATCACTACCTTATCTTTGATTCCACTAGCCATGTCTATTCGCCTCTATCCGCTGCGTGTGTTATTGCTGGACTGGAGTAGCCTTCCAGAAGTACTTCCGGAAGCCCCGCTGGCTATCGAACTGCCGAATACGGAAGTGCAAGGAAACCTCAACACCCGTATCCATGCCATCAGGTTCAACCTCAGTGAAATCCATCATCAGCCGACCTCCGCCCTCGAACTCCACCAGACCGAAATAGGCAGGCGGGTTCCAATCAAAAGTCAGTCGATCAGCAGTCCAGGTCATCACACGACCCTTGGCGGTTGCCATCGGGTGATCATCCTGACTATCCAGGGCGCCACACTCAGGGTTAACGCAGTATTTTTCTTTGGGGATCTGAACGGTGCTGCAGCTACGACACTTGCCGCCAATGAACCCGGTGAGCAGATCCTTACGGCGATACATAGCTGCAAGGTAGCTTTGTTTGTCCAGCTCACCACGCTTGCCAACCTCACGATCCACGAGATTGTTGAAACTCAGGAACCTGTTGTAGTTGGCGTCTTCCCGGCGGCGGGCCATAGCACCGCTGAAGCCGGCTTTCGGGCGCCTGTCGGCAATGGCATTGGTAGCTCTCAGCAGCACCGCATCGGTACCCTGACCAAAGCCGGTGAGCAGGATCAAATCGCCAGCCTTTGCTTTCTCCAGCACTTCAGTGAGCAGCAGAATCGGATGAGCAACTCCGGTGACACCGAGGTTGCCGATGTGGTTATCAGCCACCGCATCCGCTGGAATACCGATGGCCTTGGCAACGGCAGCAGGCGTCCTGCCTTGGTCGGTGGCCAGCACGAAATGGGCGATTTCAGGCGCCTTCACACCGGTCTTTTCCAGCAGGCGGTTCACCGCCAGCGGGACGTTCTTCATGAAGCCTTCATCCCGGATCCAGCGCTCTTCCCACTCATAATCAAAATCGGAGCCTTCACCGCGGTAGTGGTCTACAAAATCAGTCACGTAGGTTTCACTACCCAGATACTCAGCAATAACATCCTCGTTCCCGATCGCAACCGCTGCCGCACCATCACCCCACAGCATCTCAGCGCGGGAGCCGCACTTGCTTTGGCGGTGCTCAGATGCCAGCAACAGGGAATTACCCTTGGAAGAAGAGCCAACTTCAAACATGGAGATCAGCGCAGAGGTTGCGGCGCGCTGGGAGGCAGACACGTCCATGGTGCGCAGACGGTCCCCCAGATTCAGAGCCTGACTGACCACAACCGAGTTCTGACGATCAAGGAACGGCAGAGTAGTCGAAGCCAGGTACAGTGCATTAACAGAACCGGGATCCACCGTCGACAAACAGTCCTGAGCGGCCTCAACAGCCATAGTTATAGTATCTTCGTCCCAGTTGCAGACACTGCGCTCGCCCTTGGCGAGGCCACGCAGACTGGCATCAAACCAGTCATTGGCGTCCGCAATAGCAGACTTCAGCAGGCGGGTCCGGGGAATGTAGGCACCGTAGGCGGTAATACCAGACATGTGAGTTCCTTCCTTTCTGTTGTGCAATCCCGATAGCTACTGGCTGCCGGGATCGCAAAATTAATAGCCGGATCAGAGCGAGCGGGCGATAACCAGCTTCATGACCTCAGACGCGCCACCGTAGATACGGCGAACCCGTGCGTCGACGAACATGCGGGAAATCGGGTACTCGCTCATATAGCCGTAGCCACCGAACAGCTGCAGACACTTGTCGACCACCACACCTTCGTTCTCGGTGGTCCACAACTTGGCCATGGCACCTTCTTCTGGCGTCAGCGTGCCTTCCGCACATTTCTTGATGCACTGATCAAGAAACGCCCAACCCACTTCCAGATTAGTCTTGATATCGGCAAGGGTGAACTGAGTGTTCTGGAAATCCGCCAGCGCCTGACCAAACATCTTGCGCTCTTTCACGTACTCATTGGTCACATCAAAGGCGCGCTGTGCTTCCGCCTGGGCTCGACAGGCAATAGTGATGCGTTCCCGCGGAAGCTCGCGCATCATCATGGCAAACCCTTCGCCTTCCTGACCCACCAGGTTGGAAACCGGCACACGAACATCCTGGAAGAACATTTCAGAGGTGTCCGCTGCCTTCTGGCCGATCTTGTCCAGATTACGGCCACGCTCGAAACCCGGACGATCAGCTTCAACAATAATCATACTGATGCCGCGGGCACCCTTGCCCGGCCCGGTTACACATGCCAGAAGCACAAAATCGGAGTTCTGGCCGTTGGTGATATAAGTTTTTTGACCATTGATGACATACTCGTCACCGTCACGGACGGCTGAGGTACGGATGGCCTTGAGATCACTACCGGCACCCGGCTCGGTCATACCAATCGCCGCAATTACTTCACCCGTTACCATTTTCGGCAGCCACTTGTGCTTCTGCGCCTCAGTCCCAGCGTTCATAAGATAGTAGGCAACGATATCCGCACTCACCGAGAAACCAACGCTGGCACCACCAATGGCGTAACCGGTTTCTTCTGACAGTGCCATGTTGTAGAGGAAGTCGGCACCCGGACCACCGTACTCTTCCGGCACACCACAGCACAGAAAACCGTTCTCGCCGGCTTTGCGCCAAAATCCCTTGGGCACGACGCCATCTTTCTCCCACTGCTCTATATTGGGCTCGAGCTCTTCGCGAAAAAAGCGACGAGCATTCTCGCGAAACAGCACATGATCGCTGCCATAGATCGAACGGTTCTGCATTGTTTTTTTCCTCTTTGAAACGTGTGGTGAGATGCAGTGCGCGGAAAACCAGATATCAACAACCGTATCAGCAAGAAAAAATCACATCAATTATATACTTTTTATATCTCCCATCTGTTTTAAGCATACCTTATATAGAGAACAACCTTAGACCACACCGTCGTAGTTGGTATAGAGTAGAAAAAAAAGATAACCAAATGTTATGGAAGAGACCTCCTGATGCCATTTAATCTGACCGTCGACCTACGCCAACTCAACACCTTTCTGACAGTTGCCGATACTGGCAGCTTTAGTCGCGCCTCCGAAAAGCTGTTCGTGGCCCAACCAGCACTCAGCCGCCAGATCCGGATGCTGGAGGAAGCCCTGAATGTAGATGTTTTTGTCCGTCATGGGCGGGGTGTGGTAATGACGGCAGCCGGTGAACTGCTCTACGAAAGGGCCCGGGCACTACTGCAGAGCCTGGAGCGAACCCAAGCCGATGTCACCGCGGTGGCAGGAGAAGTGACCGGGCAGGTGGTGCTGGGCCTGCTACCGACGGTGACCCACGGTTTTTCAGGCACCATTATTGAGCAATATCGTAAGCGCTTCCCTCAGGTCCATCTGGGTGTCAGATCCGCCATGAGTGGAACACTGCAACAAATGGTTATGCAGCACCGGGTGAACCTTGCCATCACATATGACCACGCTAGCCACAAAAACCTGCGTTACCGGCCTCTGATAGAGGAGCGGCTTTATCTGATATCCCCGATCAATACCAAGGTGGCCAAGCGCTCCGAAATTACTCTCGAAGAAGTGCTGGACCTGCCTCTCGTCATGCCGGAAGAAAAGCATGGCCTGCGAGTCGCCATGGAAAAACAGGCAGCAGAGCGTAAAAAAGTTCTGAACCTGGCCTTGGAGGTCAGCGCCTGGCCCATGCTGACCGACATGGTACGCCGCGGCCTGGGCTACACCATCCTGTCGTCTGCCGCTGTCCATGACATGACTCAACGAAATGAAGTGGTCGCCGTCCCCATTACTAATCCGGAAATTAAGCGCACCTTATCCATCGTCACACCGACTGATCTTCCCGCCTCTGTGGCCACAACAAAGCTGACTGAGATCATCATGCAACAGGTAGCCGAACAGGTAGGGGCCGGAACCTGGAAGGGGAAGCTTCTATTCAACCCGAAGGAAATCGGCCAGCCAATTTCTGAAAGCATCGAACAGAGCGAAATCATAGAGTAGCCAAGCTATCCCTCAGAAAGGCATGAAAGACCATGATATGCCTTAAGCGCATAAGACTTATCGAATATAGATAATTGTTAGCACTCCTCTTCATTGTTAATTTGCAGATGCATTTGGCGAGCATAGACAGCTTCACAGTAGCTTGACTGAGGCATGATTGAGTAGTTTGCCAATACTCCAACAATAATCTTTAGAGATGAAGACCTTATGTCTAATAACAAACTTTCCATGGCCATAAAACTGGCTACAGCCACTGTGGCACTTGGTGTCGCGGGACATGCGGCAGCTATTGAATTCAACGCTGGCGATGCAACAGTCGATATTTATGGCTATGCGCGACTCAACGCCTCCTACGATATAGATGAAGACATCAGCCGTGCTTCCGGCACCCGCTCAGGCGATTTCAGTAAAGTGAACACAGGCGCAGCAGAAGACAATGAGGCCTCCGGTTACTTCGGTGCCGATGCGGTTCAGTCTCGCCTGGGTGTTCGTACGACGCTTTCCAATGATGTAAAAGTCACTATCGAAGGTGACTTCAGAACGAGCACCAGCACTGTTCGCCTTCGGCATGCTTTTGGCCAGTATAAGAACTGGCTGATGGGTCAGACCTGGTCAAACTACACAGCGTTCACCGGCGCCACTTCCGTTTTGGAGTTCGACGGTGTAGCAGGTAACGCAGGTCTTTACAGCTGAACAGCCCAAGTACGTTATACAACTGGTGGTTTATCACTGGCAGTTGAAGATCCCAAGTCCAGCATCACCAACGGCACTGTTGCAGTAGAGACCAAACAAAGCGTCCCGACCTTTACTGCGCGCTATACAGGCAAGTCCGGCCCGGTTGCTTTTTCCACTGCTGCACTGGTACAGCACGTGGGTTATGACAATGGAGCGGAAGACGATGCTTCAATGGGCTTTGCCGTCTTCGGCTCAGCCAAGTTCAGCGTCACCGACACGGTCAGCATCCAGGGCAACGTTAACTATACCGATGGTGCCAACGGTTATCTGTGGCGCTCGGGTACGAACTACTATGGCGAGGATGCTTATGTGGACGCAAACGGCAGTGTAGAGACTATTACTGGCTATAGCGCCAATATTGGCACCAGCATCAAGACTGGCCCGGGGACACTCAACGTCGTTTACGGTTTTACCACCATGGACTGGGACGACGCCATCGATGATGGCCTTGCCGTCGGTAACAAACACGAAACCAATACCAATGCCTTTGTTAACTACCAGTGGAGCCCGTTGGAAAATATCAGCCTCGGCCTTCAATACGGCTATTTCCAAGTGGAAAAAGTAAACGGTGATGATGGCGATGCAAACCGCCTTATGTTCGCGGCGCAATATAACTTCTAATCAGATCTGACGAAAACCCGGATAGCCTTACGATCCGGGTATTTTCGGCCAGCATAACTTCGCCGCTCAAAAAGGATTCGGTTTCCTACACTGCGTATTCCAGACCAAGGTTGCCACTGATTCCAGACGAAGCCTG
>TARA_R110001606_G_scaffold360056_1_pt1 | contig 85173 bp, 68 predicted proteins | sample TARA_R110001606 | Tara Oceans TARA_R110001606 (sample SAMEA4398315) | marine metagenome | biome: Polar Biome; feature: [SRF] surface water layer (ENVO:00010504); material: water (ENVO:00002006), including particulate matter (ENVO:01000060) such as... | depth 5 m
GCCAGATTGAAGCCAGTACCACCTCCACTAATAGCCACGGCATTTCCTGAAATGGATACATCCTGGATTTCATTGGTTGTGCTGAAGTCTGCATCATTGATCGAAACTGTCCCACCTCCGTTAGATAGGGTCAAGTTGCTTCCCGCAAGGGATAAAGTCTGAAGTTCGTTAGAGGGGTCTGCGTCTGCATCATTTATAGAAACTGAACCGCCGCCACTAGACAGAGATAATGTACTACCGCTGAGCGATATTACTTGTATTTCGTTAGTGGCATCGGCATCCGCATCATCCACGTCATCCCCATCAGCAAGATCTGCAGGCACATTACCAAGATCACCAAAATCACCGCTAAAAAGTGTCGGTAAGTTAGTCAGGCTATTGTAGTCGCCATCAAAATCGTCGGTTACATCAGTATCATAATTTGATAAGTCAACCTGAGCCAGGGTTGGATCGTTTGTGAGTTTCAATACACCGCTACTGAACTCCAGCGACTGAAGTTCATTTTCAGGGTCGGCGTCGCTGGTGGTAATAAGACTGCTTAAATCAACTGTGTTGCCTCGTTCGATGGACAGGTTGGTGCCCTCAAATGTCAGGTTCTGTTTGTCAGTGTCGATACCGGCCAGGTCAACTTCGTTAGCTCCCGATACTTTCAGCAGACTGCCGTTGAGAGATAGCGTTTGAAGATTTTGTGATACGAGCAATTTATTCCATGCTGATCCGTTCCAATAGTAGAACAAACCTTCGGTGTCGTCAAACACCATCAGCCCTTTTTCCGAGGCTTGCAATTGCATAGCTAGTCGCTGAGGGGTGGTAAGACTGGGAATAAGAAGGCCCTGGTTATTGTCGGGTGAAACGAGCTGAAGGACTGCGTTTGGATTGGGTGTGGCGGTATTGATGCCAACAGAATTGCCCTGGGAAAATGCGTCAGTAGACAGTGCTACAACAATGAGCCCGGCGAGGCCCAAATAGTGACTAAAACGGTACATAAGCTCAAAGGTTGGTACACAAAACTATTTCAATGTAACCGAAATTGTGATATTTTAATAATGCTGGTCTCATAATGTTGATGGATGCGTGTAATTCCATTAAAATGACCCTCTTTCTAATGTTACAAATTATGACATACTTGGACTATTTGAGGATTTGATAAATAGGCTCTGGAAAAGAGGAAGCCCTGTTTTTTCAAAAAATGAACTTTTCGGCCAAGCTCGATTTAGCCAGGCATCAATGTTATTTGCTGACCAATATTTTTTTGCAATTTTTTCAAAATTATTTCGGTTTGAAGACAAAATCGATACCATATTGCCTGTTACTTCGCAAGGGTTGATCGTTAAAAAAGCATTCAGAGTTACCCACTACATTCGATACTTCGAAAAACTCCTTGATTACTATCTCTTTTCTGCTTTTGAATTCTATTGGATAAAAGTATTGCAACGGGTCTTGCCTGCTTCCAAACCATAACCGATCTTCTTCGGCCACATAAATGGCCCCAAGGGTGCCTCTGGTTTGTTCCACAAACTCATAATCACTACAACCCTCACACTTTAAGTACCTCGACACAAACAGTATTCTATTGTACAGACTATCTTTGGTAAAGCTTAGCTCCATACTTACTTCAAGGCGGCCGTAGTCGCCCGCCTCGTATGAGTATTCGGGTATGTCCTGACCAAATTTGCAGTCCCAATAGAAGGTTGATGTGGGCTCATCTTCAAAGACATAGCTTTTGGAAACCCATGTATGTGCTGAAAGAAGCTCATGAGGTGTAACGATATTGTCTTCCTTACTACAGCTGAGCAGTGGAAACAAGAAAACCATTAGCCAGCGTACGGGTTTGGACATAGTATATTGAATCTTGTGAGACGAAGCAAAGTAACCCTAGCAGACGTGCATGTTCGGTGAAAGCAGTGATTCGTTCGATAAGTTACCTTTTTTTTGTCGATGAATGTTGTGACCACGTATGATAAAGGCCGGTTTGGAAGCTTTAACAACATCTACATTGGTAGCCAAATCTTTGGCGGCTCTTCAAATTCAACATTGTCATGCACTCAGTTGGGTAGTCATTACAGAAAATCCAAAGTACCAAATGAGCTCCCAATAATTGATTCGTGTTTTACGTTCAAATGTTTACTCAGTAGGGTTGAGTAGATGGCTCTGAAATCAATCTGATAAATTAAATCTCCATTTTCGTCGAGATTTGAAAGATCGGGCATTGTATTGATCAGCCCTGGTTGTTTAAGATTGTCACCAATAACAAAGGCTACATTTGCAGTGCCATGATCCGTCCCCTCACTGGCATTTTCTTGCACTCGCCTGCCAAACTCAGAAAATGTGAAAATCACAGTCTCTTTAAACTTATCATTTTTAGTTAAATCATTTACAAATGATTCGATGGCATCAGCGTAAATACCTAGACGAATCTCTTGAGTTTTGCCCTGGTTTTGATGAGAATCGAAGCCACCTAGTGAAGCGTAGTAGACCGATGTCTCTGATCCACCAATAATTAAATCGGCAATCAGTTTTAGGTCTCTTCCCAAACTAGTGCCCGGATACTCCCTGCCGCTTGGCGATTGATCCATCATTCTTTTGAGGTAGCCCGTAGAAGAGTGGGTGTCGGCAATGGTCTTATACAGGTAGCCGAGGTTTCCTTCCGATAGCATTTCTTTGCCATCTCCGGCAAAGTTTTTCGCCAGAGAGTTATAGATTTGACTGTTCATTGACCCGAGTGAATTCCCGGCCGCAAATCCATTTACTTTCTCGCCTTTTAATGCAAGTGAAAGGTTTGAAGTTGCTTCTACGGCAGCGTGAGGGGGGTAGCACTGAGCATCAAGATACCTGCCTATCCACCCCGACGAGAGGTATTGATCAGAGCCAGAGGCGGAATGCCAAATGTCCATTGACCGGAAGTGCGACCTGTTGGGGTTGGGATAGCCAACCGAATTGATTATCGCCAGATAGCCTTGATCATAAAGTCGCTTCAATGGACTGAGACCACGATTTAGCCCAATTTCATCATTTAGAAGAATAAGCTCACTTTTTGTTAAGCCGATCTTTGCCCGGTTTTGATAATACAAGTCATTGTTGAATGGTACTAGCGTGTTGAGTCCGTCATTTCCGCCCGACAGCTGGACAATAACAAGGTTTCGTCCTTCGAATCTAAGTGATCCACTACTTTCGAAGGGTTTAAGGAAAAGCGGGACGAATGCAGCTGATGTCGCCAATGATGTCCTCTTTATAAACTGTCTTCTTTTCATGATTTCTAACAAGTTTGGTATTCGGGCAGGCTTAGAATCGCCAGTGTAAATTCCTCAAGTGAGTCGGTCTCGTTGAAGGCGTATGCATTATTTTCAATCGCTAAAGGATTGCTTTGCAATAAAAGGCCAGGAATTTCAGTACGTGGAAGCTTTTTCACATCTTTTTTAAAGAAATCCCAATCCGTAGAGGAAAACAGGTTACTTCTGGACGGATCACTTTCTAAGAAGGTGTCTTCGTCGCCGTCAGGATCCTCCCAGTCCAGACTGCCATTGTTCAATATCAATGAAGGGAGTCTAAGTCGGTAGGCAAGAGTTGAGTTATCAATCCAGGCTTTCCCACCAGGCCACCCCGCCACATTTGGGGGATAAAACAGCGTTTGATTCAAAGCTTTTTGAGCTCTCAGGAGGCCGTCTTTGCTGGTGTATTGAACTTTGAATGACCTGCTTAAGCCTACTATCAACTCAATGGGTGATTTGATATTGCAGCCAATGTTATGGTTCGAGTAGAACCAATCGGACATAAAAACGAATTCCATAAGCTCCGAAATATTGTAGTCCCGCCGGAATACATCTGCCATTAGTCCCACAAGCCTATCGTCCACTTGCTCGTTAACAAATGACTTGAAAATCTTTCGGCAAATGAAGATACTTGTTTCCCTTTGTTCAAGGATAATATCAATTATCCCGTCTCCATCAAGGTTGCCGGTTACCCCCTTGAAAGTTTTTTGAGAGTTGTCGTGTTGTTTTTTGTTGATAAAAAAGTCACCATCTCTATTAGTCTTCCAGCCAGTAAAGGCTTTTGCTACCTCTTTGATGTCCTCCTCCGTGTAATTGCCTATTCCAAGAGTAAACAACTCTAAAAGTTCTCTGGCGAAATTTTCATTAGGGTGTTCCTTTTGATTTTGGCCGGTGTTAAGAAACTGCATCATCGCCGGCGACTTGGAAATCGCTCTCAGAAGAGTGTCAAAGTTGCCAAGGGCATTATTCCGTATAGTGTTAACAAGGTCTTGCTGATAATATGTGTTTCCAATATTGCAAGCAAAATGTCCATGCCAAAAGAGCGCCATCTTTTCTGTCAGAACATTATCTGACGAGATGATCTCTGTGAGCCAGTCAAAATTGAGGTACTGTTTCTGTCGCTGCCTAATTCTGGAGGGATTCAGTTTCTCCGGAGGTATTTCATCCTTTACGAACTCCTCGCTACGAAGCTGCAATTGAGCCACCTCTCCTGGCTTTAATAGCCTCCTGACTAGGTGAGCTCTTCCTCTTTTTGCAACTCTTTTTAGTTCCTTGTTGGTAATACCAAAACCAGCTCTCCAATAAAGATGTTTAACTTGCTGGTGCGTCATTCTACCCATAACAGTAAATTTTCAGACGTGATCTGATGATCAGTCCAGGTAACAAGTGGCACAAATAGCTTGCCAGCTGGGGCCTGGGGCTGTTTTTTATTAACTATTTCGTATTCGCATCATTGATCTCCACCCAGTAGCCATCGGGGTCTACGATGTATATTTGGCTGGCACCATCTATGCGAACATTCGACTCGCCAGGCTTGCCCTGCCAGCTTTCAAAGGGGATGCCTACTTCGTTTAAATGTTTCATGTAGGGCTTGATATCTGTTGTATGCAGACAGATGTGCATGTTCTTTTCCATCTGTATTTTGCTGTTATCACCCTGAATGATGTGAAGCTCTTGTCCATTGCCCAGGTAGAACCAACGGTGTCTGCCATCTTTGATTGGACAGTCCATTTCTTTCAGGCCAAGGGCCTTCATATAAAACTCAGCACTAACGTTCATGTCTTTGACGTAGAGCGCATAGTGATCGAACGATAGAGGGGGCAATTTCTGAGCAGACTGGGCAAAGCTGCCGGCGCAGAAAATAAGTGATACTGCGAGGGTGGCGAAAATGTGTTTCATTTTAAGTGTTTGTTTAAGAACAGTTTAATTGTGGCGTGTTCTGCCAATTTGATAAAGAAATATAAGCTACAATCTGATAATTCCTTGGGTTCGTTCGTTCTTTAATCAACGGTTCGTTTCCTGACTCAAGCGAGTCAATTTCAGGAGTCACCCGAAGTACAAGCTAGTACATTTATTGTTTTCATGACAGAAAAGAAGGTTTTAATCAGGCTTGCTTTAATAGAGCAGGTGCCAGCTATCTTCTTGAAAATAATGCTGACTGTGACAGCCTGCGAGGTGAGGTAGCGAATCGAGGAAATCGGTATCAGAAAGGTAATCACAGCCAGCGCTTGCGGCGTTCTCCTGCTTTTCTCTCGACACTAAAGCGCCGCTTTCGTATAAGCGAAATTTCTGTCTGGTCCTTTTGCCAACTAGCTTCTTTACGTGTGGCTGGGAGCGTCGCCTATCGCAATGCGGTGGGGAGGTGGATTGACTTCATATTATCACAATGTTCTCTGATTTTTCTGCCCTATTTCCCCACACTCTTCAACACCCTCTCCACAATCCCGTCCATGCTGCTGCTGTCAATCCAGCGGGCTACGATGACTAAGTCGTTTTCCTGGTCAACATATACCATGTTGGCGCCTGCGCCCAGGTGATAAAACGCTGAGGCCGGGGCACTTGGCAAAGGCTTTTGCTCTGTATTGAGGAAGAAGTTCATGAAGCCGTAGGTAGTCTGCACGGGTGTAGGTGTTCTGGCCATGTTCAGCCACTTTTCGGAGATGAGCTGTTGCCCATTCCAGTTACCATTGCGTAGTGTTAGGTAGCCAAAACGGGCCTGGTCATAGGCATTGATGAACATGCCACCTCCCCAGTGAGAACCACCGCTGACCGACTGCACCGGCTTGCCATCCAGCACTATCCACGAGTTTTCGTAGCCGAGCCACCGCCAGGTAGGAGAGGCCCCAATAGGATCCATGATATTTTCTTTGAGCACTTCTGGTAGCGGCTTTCTCCAAACGTTGAGAATGCACAAGGCCAGCAAGTTTACCCGGGTATCGTTGTACTTGTAGAAGCTGCCCGGCTCGTTTCTTTCTCTCCCAATCCATCCTTCAGTGTCACGGGGCGGACGGTCGGCCCAATCGGGCTTGCCCCAGAGCATGCCTTCCCAGTCGCTGGTTTGGCGCAGCATGTGGTCCCAGGTGATTTTGCGGTTGTGCTCAGAGGCAAACAGCTCCAGCACGTCAGGCTCTTCAAACGACTCTGCTTTGTTGAGCGACATCCGGGCAGGCTCATAAGGAATCACAGGCCCGATGTAGGGATAAACCTTGTCGTTCACGTCCCTGATCATGCCTTTGTCGTAAGCGAGGCCAACAGTGGTGGAAAGAAAGCTTTTTGCAACGCTAAACGTTTGGTCTACCCGGTCAGGATCACCCCATTTGGCAACGATGTAACCATTTTTGATCACCATGCCTGTGGCAGGGCCTCTTTCCTTTAGCGGACCGACGGCGTCACCAAAGGGCTCCTTCCCGAAACTTAGGTAGTGAGCCTCCTTGAGGTTCCTTGAAGCCTTCGACTCACTGGCAATGGCAAAATCAACAGCCTCCTGGAGCAAGGCTGCGTCTACACCCATGGAGGCGGGTGTGCGTTCTTCCCATTCGCCTGCTGGAGGGAAGTATGGCTTCGGGGCTTTGCTTTTTTGACTGAATAGAAGGGCAGGAGCCGTAGTGAGAATGAAAAGAAGGCAAATTTTGAACTTCATGATGCTGGATGGGCTAAAAATGAAACAGGTGGTTAGTGATTTTTCGTGCAGACCAAATTTACTATTCAGTCACAAAAAAACATTAACCACCTGTCACAGAAAGAAATGGGATTTGAGTAATTGAGCACACGCCAACTTCCGTCTCTCTTCCGACCTTTCGGGCGGCCGACGTTTCGACACTAGTCAAATATTGCCACGAAGGCACCAAGACGCTAAGTCCTCCAGCCTTCATTCTCCCGACGTTCTTCCCCAGCATCTGACGGCTCCACCGCCTGGGCCCGCTGGCCGTACCGACGCCTGCTTCGGTCTCCTGTCTTCCAACCTCTTGGGCGTCTGACGATGGCCACCACTGCTGCCAGCACTATCGTGCCGACGCCTGGCCTCGGTCTTCCTACTTTTCCTCGACAATCACCACCTTCTCCATCACTTCACCCTCTCTGATCGCATCGATCACGTCAAGGCCTTCGAACACTTTGCCGAAAACGGTGTGGTTTCTATCGAGGTGTGCGGTGTTTTTGCGGCTGTGGCAAATGAAGAATTGTGAACCGCCAGTGTTTCTGCCAGCGTGCGCCATGCTGAGTACGCCACGGTCGTGGTATTGGTTTTCGCCATCAAGTTCGCAGGGAATGGTGTAGCCAGGTCCGCCGGCTCCTGTACCTTTAGGGCAGCCACCTTGAATAACAAAATCAGGAATAACCCTGTGGAAGGTAAGCCCGTCATAGAAATTGTGATTGGCCAGTTCTTTAAAGTTGGCTACTGCCTTTGGTGCGTCTTTTTCGAAGAACTTGATCTTCATAACGCCTTTCTTGGTGTGTATTTCAGCTATTTGCATGATGTTAGTTGATATTTTAGCGTAAATTAAGCGATGACACTTTGTTGGTTGTTATACTTATTTCGGCTTGCAAAACACACAAAAGTAGTATTTGTATGCAACTGATCTCTGCATTATTATCAAAACGAATTCTTTTTGTCCTGTTTTTTCTTGCGTGCTCTTTAGCTGTCCTGGGGCAAACAGGATCGTTGTCGGGTAGGGTGGTAGACGCCAGTACTGAAGAGCCGTTGCCATTTGCCAATGTTTTTATCAGTAGCACGACTTTGGGTTCTACCACAGCGCTAGATGGCTCGTTCCTGATTGAGAGAGTTCCCTTTGGGGCGGTGCGGCTTGTCGTTTCATATGTTGGCTACCAAAATCAGACATTCAACTTTGATTTTACGGAAAGCTCCAACCTAAGCGTACCGATAGCGCTTGAGCCAGCTTTGGAAGAGTTGGCTGCAGTGGAGGTGGCTTCGAAGAAGGACAAAAAGTGGGAGAGGAAGTTGTCGAAATTCACGAAAGTGTTTCTGGGAGACACGGAATTTTCAAAGCGCTGTAGGATACTGAATCCGTGGGTGCTTGAGTTTGCCGAAGACAAGGACAATGGCCTGGTAGCAACGGCCAGCCAGCCAGTGGAAATTGAAAACCAGGCATTGGGATACAAAGTATTTTACCATTTGCGACTTTTCAATGCCAATTCGACATATTTCTTTTTTACCGGTGAAACCAGGTTCGAAGAAATGACTCCCGCAGATGAGCAGCAAAAGATCCAGTGGATCAAAAATAGAGTCATAGCTTTTAAAGGGTCGACGAGGCACCTCTTCTTGGCCATTCTGTATGAGTATATTCAAAAGGGACAATTGCAGCAGGAAGGCTTTGCCTTGCTTCAGGAGAAGTTTCCAAGGGAAGGGCCCATTGTGCGGCACCTCGATCTTGCAAAAACAAAAAAAGAAATCCTGATTGACTACCCAATGGAAAACCTGGTGGGGGCTTCATACCGGACAGGGCTTTACAGAATATTGCTCAACGGTAAAGTAGAGGTGCATTACAAAAGGGAGTTGGGGGTGCCAAAAAACACGATTTACAACGACACACTGGCGGAGGTGTCGTGGCTGGAGGTGAAGGAAGGCTACATAGATGTGACTAAGACCGGGCTTAACCAAAAGCCCGACCAGCTGCTGGTTTCAGGTGCTATGAGCCAGGGTTGGGTGGCCATGATGCTGCCCAACGATTATGACCCCGCCAGCAACAACCCTTAGGAAATGGCTTCTTTTACCGCCGCCACGTTCTTTGGCGAGTTCCCAATGAATATTTTTCCATCTATGAGAAAGACCGGGCGCTTTAGAAAGGTATACTCTTCTAGAATGTAACTTCTGTAGTCCTGTTCGCTCAATTGTTTGTCCTTTAACCCAAGGGCTTTGTATTTCATGGCCACTCTCGAAAACAAGGCTTCGTAAGACCCTGCCATCGCTTTCATTTCGTCGATTTGTTCGGGTGCAATAGCCTCCTTTTTGATGTCCTGATAAATAAACTCTTTGCCAATACCGAGCTCTTTGATTATTCGCTGGCAGGTGGAACAGGTAGAGAGGTGATAGACTTTCTTCATATGGCAAAGAAAGGAAAATTTGTTTAATTGGGCCTTGATCCGCCGATATTAGCCCCCGGTTTCCAATTCAAGGGCAGGGATGTGAAATAACCTTCAGCTCCAGACTTTTCAAGACCATGGCGTTGCAGGCTAGCCGATATTGGGCTGGAAATTTGACGAATTAATAGTCGGACTTCTCAATTCGTAAATTGGAGTCCCTTGAGTTGCTTTGTGACCACAGGAATGATCGAAAAGTAAGGCCACTGCCACTACGGTCTCAACCGACATTGATAAAGATTTAGTCTTTTCGAGGGCTGCTCAATAGCCAGATGCTAATGCCAGCCACAGTGATCAGTGTACCCACTGCAATGGCGAGATTTACGTTGCGCTGGGTGCGTCTTGCTTTTGTTAGGTAGGAAGAGCCAAGCCCTTTTTCTTCTATGAAGCTTTCAATTTTCTTGAGCCTGCTTTCAATTTCTTCCTTTGCTTTCGCTGCTATGTCCATGATTTTATGGTTTAGATTATATTATTACAACAGCTAGCGGTAGGGAATAGTTTAGATTCAGATAATTCCCGTACCTATTACCTCAGTTTGTGTTACCACGAATTAACGCCCAAATCTGGTTATCGGGTTATCATTCCGTGAAATGCAAAGGGGCCTGCTTTGTTCTGTTACAGCACCGCTTGCCGAGCTTTCCAGGGGTAGTATGTGACGACATAAATCGGTGCAAAGGGTGTCCGCTTAAACAAGAAATACATTCAGCTACTCTCTCCTCAGGCCGTCAACAGGGTTGGCTCTGGCTGACCGCAGCGATTGTGCTCCCACAGTTAGAAGACCGAGCGCAAGCACCAACACTCCGGGTAGCACAAAATAGAACCAATGGATGGACATCTGGTAGGCAAACTTGGAGGTCCATTCTACGATAATGTAGTTCGCCAGCGGCACTGAGATCACAAAAGCGATGAGGATCAGCTTAACGTAGTCTTTCGAAAACAGCAACACTATCGTGGCGGAGCTGGCCCCCAGCACTTTTCTTATGCTGATTTCTTTGGCTTTGCGGCTGGCAGTGAAAGCCGACAAACCGATAAGCCCCAGAATTGACACAATAATGCAGATGTAGGACAACGTTGAAATGAGTTTTAGTTGAATTTGGTCGGCCCGGTATTGTTTGGCAAACTCCTGATCCAGAAAAGTGTATTCAAAAGGATGATTGGGGTCAAAACCGGTCCAAATCTCTTCAATATCGGCAATTGTTGCCTTCATGTCTTCTCCTTTGATGCGTATGTGAATGCGCCCACCGTTGCTCTCGTCCAGCACAATGAATAGTGGCTCAATTTGGTTATGCAGAGACTCGAAATTAAAATCCTTGACCACGCCTATCACCTGACCCAACTCCTCGCCGTGAAAATACTTCACCTTCTTGCCCACAGCATTGTCTCCCCAGCCTAACTCTCTGGCGCCGGTTTCGTTGACGATGAACTTCATAACGTACTCTGCCTCCGAGTCTGGATTAAAATCACGCCCGTAAACTAGTTCTATACCCATGGTTTCAAGGTAATCGGGCCCCGACCAAATCATGGTCATGCTTTGCTGTGCCATGGCTGTGTCCCGTTCTACCCACACCACCTGACCGCCAAAACCCATTCCAGGCGTGCCATAGGAGGTCGCCGCACTAATGATATTGGGGTTTTTTCTAAGCTCAGTTCTAATGGCATCCATGTGGTTGGCCGTAACAGTGTCTTTGACCTCTATCACTACCACGTTTTCTTTCTTGAACCCCAGCTCCTTGTTTTGCATAAATTCAATTTGCTTGTCCATGAGCACTGTGCAAATGATAACAAACAGTGACACCACAAATTGAAATATGATGAGTCCTTTTCTCAATAGGGTGCCTGATTTGTCGCCAGTGAAGGTGCCTTTGAGGGCCTGCACCACCGGCACAGAGGGAATGTAGAGAGCGGGGTAGACTCCCGAAATCAGACCTACTAGCAGCGTAATGCTAATCATTCCGAAGGTGAGGAATGGGTTGGTGAAGAAGTTGAGAGAGAGGTTTTTGTCAATCCAGGAGTTGAAAGGTGTGAGTTCCAACACCACATATGATATCACAATCGCAATCAGCATGGCAATGAAGGCAATCAGGATGGCCTCCAGCATCACATTGCGAAAAAGCTCCGCCTTTGAAAACCCCAGCACTTTACGAATACCCATTTCACCTGTCCTCACCACGGAACGAGCGGTGGCCATGTTCATGTAGTTAATACAGGCCAAAATGATGATGAAAATGCCTACTATGGCGAAGGTATAAACATAGTTGATGTTGCCTACCGGCTCATCGCCAGCAAAGTCGGAATTGAAATGGATGTCGGCAAGGGGTTGTAATTTTGGTGCAACAGTTCCATTGATGCGTTTGGCAAAAAGGCCAAAAGTCTTGTCAAATATAGCCGGGAATTTGTCGTAGAAAGTGTTGGGATCATAGTCGAGGGGCATGAGGAGGTAAGTGTACCCGTTAGGGTTCCAGAACCCTTCCGATTTTCGGGTAGCATCGCCTTCTTCAATCCAATTTCGTGGAGCAATATGAGATAAGAGGATCTCGTACTTTAGGTGGGAGTTGTCGGGAAGGTCAGAAATAACAGCAGTAACTTTACGTGTGTCCCCTTCCGGGAAAATCAGCAGCTTGCCAACAGCCTCTTCCTCTCCAAAATACTTTTTAGCAATGCTCTTTGTGATGACGACCTTGCCAGGGCCTTCCAGACACGATTTTGGGTCACCTTCAAAAAAAGTGTGATCAAACAAGGAGAACATATTGCTGTCGGCCCTCCAAATCTTATCCTCGTAGAATTGCTTATGCACCCCATCTTGCTCCTTGTACTCTACCATCGACTCGCTGTATCCCAGAAACCGCACATATTCCAGCACTTCGGGGAGATCGGCTTTGAGGATAGGTGCCAGCTCCCTGGCTGTATTGGCTGTGTTGAAATCGGCACCATCAGCCTTCAGGTGGTTCGTGAAGCGATAGATTTGCTTGTGTTTGGCAAAATGCTGGTCGTAGGTGAGTTCTCCCTGGAGGAAGAGCAGGAGAATGATGCCCACAGTGATACCCAGTGCCAGCCCCATAATGTTGAGCACGGAGTAAACGCTGTCTTTTAGAAATAACCTGAGGGCAAAGATGAGGTGGTTGCGAAGCATGAGGTTGTATTTTGAGTTGTTGTTGCAAGTTAACGACCTGTTTGTTCTCGGGTTGGATAATGCAGGGAGGTGCCAGTTGAATGCAGGAACAGGTAGTATGACCATTTCAGTGCACTTCTCGAAATAATTCTACTACCTTCAAATAACGCCAAATCGGTCATTGCGATGGCGTGAAATATGTTGAAGTATAGTAGAATACTGACCGCCAGAAGCAATCTCCGATTCAATGCTTCAATTTGTTGTATCACCAAATTAATATTTCTTCGGTCAGGTCATTCCAATTTGGATTCAGCGCTTCTATTAATTCAATTTTCCTTTTCCTTGAGCCTCCTTTAATTTGCTTTTCCCTGGCCACCGCATCTGCCATGTGATGAAATCCTTCCCAGTAAACTAGCTTTTGGAGATTATATCTTGCCGAAAAGCTATTTGGGTATACTTTATTCTTGTGCTGATGCATTCTCGTTATTAGATCGGAGGTTATTCCTACGTAAATCGTGGTGTTGTAATTATTGGTTAATATGTAGAGGAACCCGCCTTTTTCCATAATTGAATGGATACTGTTTAATCGGAGATTGCTTCAGGCATTTGGATCTGAGCACACACAAATTAAAACGAAAATTATGCCTTCGCAATAACCGGACTTACCTTTCCTCGCATCAAGCCCCAAGCTTCTCTAACAACTTTTGCTTAAAGTTCCGGCTCACCTTTAGCTGGGAGCTATCGGCTAATTCGATTTCGTATTCATTGTTTTCCTGTTTGTGGAGGGCCTTGACAAACGCATGGTTAACAATGTATGACTTGTGGATTCTTGTAAAACTACTGTCAGGCAGGCGCTCCTCCATCTTTTTCATGGTTTCCCTTAGCAGGAAGAAGCGATCTGCCACATGGATTTTCACATAGTAGTCAAATGCTTCCACATACCGGATGTCGGGAAGTTCCAGTAAATGAATGCTTCCGTCTACCTTGATCACCAGCCTTTCCTGCTCGCCATCATTTTGTACAAGTGACGACGTCCCTTTCAGGCTGGCCTTAGTTTGATCGATCAGGTTTTTAACTGCTCCGTTTTCTAATCCCTGGGCCTTTATTTTGGCCTTCGCCCGCTGAAGTGCCTGATCGAATCGTTCGTCGCTGAAGGGTTTAAGCAGGTAATCCACTGCATTGACCTCAAATGCTTTCAGCGCAAATTGATCGTGAGCCGTGATGAAAACGACTTGAGGCCAGGGCTTTGGAAGGCTAGCCAGTACTTCAAACCCATTCACGCCCGGCATCTGTACATCCAGAAAGATCAGGTCGGGTTTCAGTGCCCTGATCTGGTCGATGGCTTCCACACCGTTGACGCAGAGTCCGATAAGCTCCACCTCTTCATAATCTTCCAGCAGCACAGCCAATCCTCTGCGGGCTGTTTCCTCATCGTCTATTACCAGGCACTTCATCTTCATATCGACCGAAAAGGTAAAGTAATTCTGAAAGCAATGCCAGCACCAGTGCTCATGCTTTGGAACCGAAAGTCAGTGCCATAGTGCCTGCGAAGCCGGTGGATGACATTGGGCAAACCCACGCCTTCCGACCCGTTGGCTGTATCGAACCGTCGCATGTGTTCGGTTGTGTTGAAGACGGTGAGGATCAGAGCGCCGTTCTCCTTTGCTCCGGTAATGCTGATTTTTTGCTGTTGCAGGCTGTCTTTCACTCCATGTTTGAAGGCGTTTTCAACCAGCGGTTGCAATATCATTTGTGGCACACTTGCCGGGAGCAAATCTTCCTTGAAATCTTGTGTTACTTCTACCTGGTCACCGAACCTCACCCTTTCAATCATCAGGTACTTGTACAGTAGCTCAATTTCCTCAGAAAGAGGCACCGTTTTTTCTCGTTTCCTTGACAGCACCGACCTCAGAAGATCATTGAGGGAGGCTATCATGGCCACAGCCAGTTTGTTCTCTTTGAGCCTCACCTTCATGGCAATGCTGTTCATAGCATTGAAAAGAAAGTGTGGGTTGAGCTCTGTTCGCAACACGCTTAGGTCGGACGCTGCCAGCTCTTTTTGAATAGCTTCCGATTTTTGCTTTTCAACGGCTAGTCGCTCTCTGGTTTGTAGGTACAAAAACACGAAGATATAACCCCAATAACAGAGCATGCCGTCAAACAAATAGGGCCACGATTGCCGGATATAGCTGCCTGGCTGATAAAAATTATAGTGCTCGGGCAGTTTAAAAAAGCGTTCCAATAAAATGATGACCAACCCTGTTAGGAAAAAATGCAGCATCCCAAAGCCTGCGCTTATTGTCAAATGTTGTTTAATGAAAGCCCGCCGCCCATTTGTTTCCAGCGATTTGAAGAAATAAAGTGCTAAGGGGCTAAGTATCCAAAGGGAAAGGAAGTAGCCGCCAGGCCAAAAAAGGATATTGTCGGCGATTAACCCAGCAGTCCACGCCTCCCTGGCCCAGGCAAAGCAAAAAAGCCCTGACAGCACCAGAGTGTTGTAGGGAGTGAATTGCTTGCTGGAAAATGAATCGTTTGGTGCCATTGGTTGGGTACGAGGAATACCAAACCTCCAAATTAGTCAATTGTTGGGTTTCGGAACTAACTAGTCTTGAAAGCCCCGGTAATCGCTTTAACCTACAACCCTCCGAGGGTTTCTCATGAGACTTCCCTTAAAGCCTTTGGCCTGCTCAAAATCCAGGCATTTCAATTCCTCGGCCCATAAACCGGCATAGCCCCTCCAGCCTCTAAAGCGCCTAAATCTGGTGATTTTCCAACAAACCCATCGGTGATATTGGGAATGGCCACACCGGCATCTATCGCCTTGCTGCCTTTTCTCAGGGAAAAGTTAACCCCTTCCACTGCGTAGATATGCCCTCTTTTGTCAGGTACAGGTACATTTTCGAAGACATCGAAATCCAGTTCTACGCCATGAGTCTCAAAGCCCGTGAGCTTGCTCAATTCTTTTATGGTAGTAGCTTCCACCCAGGTAAGTTCTTTCTCATCTGCCTGGTTTTGAGCATTGCTGGTAGGGTAACGGAGTCGGTATGGTTTTTCGGAATTGCTTTTTTTCCGGTAGCCATTAAAGTCCATGGTGGTGTAGGTGGTCAAAGTGGTGGCACTTAGTGCTGGCCGACTGTCGGAAGGGCCCAGGAAAATGTTGTTACGGAAGTGGCCATTGGAAAAGACGCTGATGGCAGCCTCAGTGATGAAAGTGTTGTTGTAGGTGTAAATGCCGGCTGGCCTGATCATGTATTTCAGAGCAGTACCGGGCGTATTATAACAAATATTGCGAATGAAGTATACCGGACCACCAAACATAGGCTGGGCACTCAGTGAGGCATGGTAGGAATTAAAGCCACGGTTTTCAAATACCCGGATATTGTGTACACCACCGTCGGCCTCAATAAAGTCGTCCGCCATGTTGAAAATGTCATTTCTGTAGAAGTCGATTGACGCACACCTGGGCTTGCCTTCTTCAGGTAGCCCATGCGTATCAACACTTATGCCATCGTGGAAAAACGAAATGGTGTTGTGGCACACCACGTGCCCCTGACCATAAACCTTGATGGCCACGTAGGACGTGAGAGGAGCTGGCTCTTCGAAGCCGTACCAGCCGATAAGCGTGTCGGGCTCGTGTCTGCCGATAAGCGTGTTGTCGGCAATGTAAAAGTCTTTAGAATCAGCGCTGTGCGTCATCACGGCCATGCCAATGTCTTCCATTTTACAGCGCTTCACGGTCAGTCCGCTGGCACCCATTACTCTTTTTAGTCCGGCATAAAAGGCCACCTCGGTATTCCTGATGGTCAGTCCTTCGAAGTAATGGTAGTCAGCGGCCATCACATCGAACAGGCGGTAGGCACCATCGCCATCGAAAATCACTTCTCCATCGCCGGCTGCCTTAATGGTGATCGGTTTTTCCGGTGTGCCTTTTTGCGTCAATACATAAGCACCATGAAAATCAAGTGCCAGCTCATGCGCATATTTTCTTCTATCTCCTTTGTAAAGACCAGCATGAACCAAAATAACATCTCCCGGCTGCACCCGGGGCTCTGGCACCATCCACCAATCGCCCTGGTTGCCTTCGCCATAGTAGGCAGCATTCAGACCAGTAAAGGCTGGGCTTTCCTTAGGGCCGTCGTAGCCCATGGGGTAGACATGGTAGGTTTGCCCACCGGCATAGGGCTGTGGCTCTTTCCTGGTTTCAAATGTTACTACTTTCTCGGCAATACCCGATACTCCATCGGGATCTGTCAGGATGAAACGACCCTCGTAGCTGGTGCCTGGCTCCAGATTAAAAATGCTTCCAGCAAACATGTCGGGCACGGTATACACCCACCGCTGGTCGTGCCCATACACTTTCTCATCGCCGATTCTCAGCAACGGATGCCCTTGCTTCCATTGCGTGTCTCCCTTTTTTCGGTATTCCACCGATACCGTAGCGTTCCTATTGTCGTCACCAAAAATTTTCCATTCGAAGCCAGCACACAACAGGGTAGGAGGTTCGACGATAAACTCGTCTGCCATGGTTTTGTCAGCTACCGAGGAAGGCTGCCAATTGATATAAAGGAAAGAGGTGAGGAGTGTAATCAGGACAATGGTTTTCATAGCAAAGAAGTTACAGCGATAAAGGGTGAATAGAAAACCAAATAGTAGGAACAGCGCCTAACCAGTGTTTGTCGGTTGTGTTTCAAAAGTATTGATAGCTTTGGCTTCGGTCAGGGCAGGGAAAAAACGATCACCCAACCGCCCGGCTTGTCTCGGTTACCGGTTACGGCAATTGCCAGATGCTGCTTGCCATTTGCTTTGTATACCGCCGGACTGGCGTACCCATTGCCTGGCAAGTCTGCCGTCCAAACCTCATCACCTGTCTCTTTGTCAAACGCCCGGATCTTCTGGTCACCGGTAGCTGCTATAAATACCAGTCCACCAGCTGTTACCACTGGCCCACCATAATTCTCAATACCCGTTGGAGGATCGCCTGCCTGCTGGAGTTCGGGGATATTACCCAGCGGCACCCGCCAGGCATACTCTCCTGTATTCAGATTGATGGCGTTCAATGTGCCCCAGGGTGGTTTGATGGCTGGACGTCCTTCCTTGTCTCTAAAATAGCCATAAGCCGTCAGATTGAGGTACACCATGCCGGTGTCAGACTCATTCTGAGATTTTTGAGAGATCTTGTCCCGGTTAATCTCCAGCAGGAACGAAAGAATTTCTTCTTCGTTGCCAGTCGCCACCTGTCCAAAGGCAGGCATTTTACCTTTCCCATTTTTCACTCTGTTAAGTATCTCGTCTTTGCTTAGCCGCTTCCCCACGTCTACAAGGGATGGAATAGAGGGATCCGTTGCCTGTTTGTTAGTTCCATGACAAGAGGCGCAGTAAGTGTTGTAAAAAGAACGTCCCACATTGTACATGCTTTGGTCTCTCGGGCTTTTCCAGGCTACGCCCCGGCTTACTTTGGCAATTTCGGGCGACTCATTGGCATTGAGGTAGAGCAAGCCTGTTTCCTGGTCCCAGGCAGCACCGCCCCATTCCGAACCGCCACGGCTGCCCGGCGTCAGCAGTGTGCCACTCGTGTCGGGCGGGGTATAAATCCCTTCATATCTGAAACGCTTGAAGGCGTCGAGCACTTCCTTTTTTGATTCAGGGGTAAAGCCTGACAAATCATTTTCTGAAAGATGTTGCTTTGAATAAGGCAACGGCATGGTTGGGAATGGCTGCGTGGGCCAGGCTTCCTCTCCGGGGATATTGCTGGCAGGTACAGACCGTTCTTCCACAGGAAAAATGGGCTCGCCAGTTTCCCTGTTCAGCACAAACAGAAATCCTGTTTTGGTAGTTTGTGCCACGGCGTCTATTGGCTTGCCATCTTTTGTTACGGTGATCAGGTTGGGAGGGGCTGGCAGGTCGTAGTCCCATAAATCGTGGTGGGTGGTTTGGAAGTGCCATACCAGCTTGCCCGTACCAGCTTCCAAAGCCACGAGGCTATTGCCAAACAGGTTCATCCCCTTCCGATCCGACCCATAATAGTCGTAGGTGGGCGAGCCAAGCGGCACATAAACAATGCCTCTCTTCTCATCCAGACTCATTCCACCCCAATTGTTGGCACCGCCTACCTTCTTCCATGCGTCCGGTGGCCAGGTGTCATACCCGACTTCTCCCGGCCAGGGGATGGTGTGAAAAGTCCATTCCAGCTTCCCTGTGAGCACGTCATACGCCCGAATGTAACCCGGAGCGGCGCCATAGGATTCGGAAACTTCCGAGCCAAGGATGATCAGATCTTGGAAAATCGTGCCGGGTGAAGTGGGCACTACCCAGGCTTCTTCTCCTGAGAAGTTCTCAATATTCAGATTTACTTTTCCGTTGTCACCGAAATCAGGAATCTGCTTTCCGGTCGTTGCGTCCAAAGCAAAGAGGTGATTCCCGGCGGTCAACAGTATCCTTTTCTCTGCGCCGCTTTCCCAGTAGCTCACGCCCCTTTTGATAGCGCCTCCTTTTCCACCAAATGGATCAAATGACCAGATGACTTTGCCGGAAGCCGCATCAAGCGCATACACTACATGTCTGGCAGAACTGAGGTACATAACTCCATCAATAATGATTGGGTTACACTCGTACTTGATGGCCCTCGCACCGTCAGGGGCGTCATTGGGTTCAAAAACCCACGCAACTTCAAGGTTTGCTACATTTTTTTTGGTGATTTGATTGAGGCTGGAATAGCTGCTGCTGGTGGCGTCCGCTTTGTAAACCGGCCAATTCTTATTTTCTATTTTTTCGGACTGGCAGCCAGAAAGCAAAACCAGAATAATGAAGACGACCGGAGCCCGCATTGAAGCTGGAGGCTGACCTGTCCATGTAAAGAGACTCATGTAGTTCGCTAGTGTAGGGTGTCGGTAAAATGGAAGGTAGAGAGAAATCATGAATTATTGAAGGCAAAATTGATGAGGCCATCAACCCGCTCTTCAATTTTTGCATGATAGTCTACAGGTCATTGCTTAGATTAGAGGGTTGCCAATCTAACTATGAAAAAGACATTTTCCTTTTTTTTATTGCTGAGCTTTGCTGTTTCTGCCTTTGCTCAAAACAGTCGGATGATAGCCGATATCAAATCCCACACCGATGGCATGGCCGTGTGGTGGGCGGGCCACAATAGTTGGATCATCAAGTCTGGCAACCTGGTGGTGACCACCGACTTGTGGCTGGAGAATGGCAGCCGCATGGCTCCGGCACCGATTACACCGGAGGAGATGGCCTCAGTAATAGATGTTTCCTTTGTCACCCATGCTCACGGTGATCATTTTAACGAATACACATCTAAGGTTTTGCTCGAGCAATCTGACTGTATTTTTGTAATGCCAGAAAGCTGCCTGGCTGCTGCCAAAAAGTTGGGTATTCCTGACCAGCGGATAGTCGTAGCCAAGCCGAGGGAACCTTTTGAAGTAAAAGGAATAAAGGTTGAACCTATCCGGGCTCTTCATGGCAATGCAAATTTTGCTATCTATTATGAAGCCAACCTACAGGACTGTGGGTATGTACTCAATATCAATGGGAAAAGGTTTTTGCAGCCTGGCGATAGCTACCTCCTGGAAGACCATTTGTTTGCCAAAGACATTGACGTCCTTTTCTTTTCGCCAACAGAGCACAATATGTATATCGATCGCTCCACCATCCTCATCAATGCACTGCAGCCCGATTATATCTTTCCCCAACACCATAGCACGGTGAAAGTCAGTGAGGAGAACCGTTTTTGGGCCAAAGGCTACCCCGAAGAAGTGAAAATATGGATTGATGATGAGCTAAAAAATCGGTATCATGTTTTTGAGATTGGGGAAAAGAAGCTGATCAGGTGAGAGATGGAGGTTGTGTTTGCCGCTGTCCAGTGACTCGGGAGGCGGATGTTGAGACTCTCTGGTCTCCTGAATACTTAACTAAAAGATGCGATGAGTAAACAAAAGAATGATTATGATGCCATCGTGATCGGCTCAGGCATCAGCGGTGGATGGGCTGCCAAAGAGCTTTGCGAGAAAGGAGCTAAGACCCTGGTACTGGAAAGAGGGCGGCCGGTCAAGCACATTGAAGACTACCCCACAGCCATGAAAGACCCCTGGGACCTCGATTACCGGGGTAGACTCCCGTCGGAAGACGAGGGGAAAAATCCTGTGGTTAATAGGTGCTATGCCTATGAAGATGCCACAAAGCAATTTTTTGTAAAGGATGAAGAACACCCCTATGTGCAGGAAAAACCGTTCGATTGGATCCGGGGCTACCAGGAAGGTGGAAAATCGCTGATATGGGCACGGCAAGTGCAGCGGTGGAGCGATTTTGAATTTGAGGGTCCCTTGAAGGAAGGATATGCGGTAGATTGGCCCATCCGCTACAAAGATCTGGCCCCCTGGTATTCTCATGTCGAAAAGTTTACAGGCATCAGCGGCAACAGAGACGGCATTCCGCATTTTCCCGACAGCGAAGTGCAGAAAGCATTTGAATTTAACTGCGTAGAAGAGGAGATAAAGAAAAAAATCACCGAGAAGTACGCTGACAGGCCCGTGATCATGGGGCGGTGTGCCCACCTCACCGAGCCACAAGACATCCATAAGGAGCAGGGCAGAGGGCAGTGCCAGGCCCGACATCTCTGCTATCGTGGCTGCCCTTTCGGGGGCTACTTCAGTTCCAATTCCGCCACCTTACCCTGGGCCGCCAAAACCGGCAATCTCACCATGCGCACCCACGCCGTTGTCGAATCGATCATTTATGATGATAAACCAGGCAAAGTAACAGGCGTGAGGGTGATTGATGCTAACAGCAAGGAAGTAACTGAGTATTTTGCAAAAGTGATTTTTGTCAACGCCGCCTGCCTCAATTCCAACCTTATTTTGCTCAATTCAAAATCCAATCGTTTTCCCAACGGCCTTGGCAATGACAATGGATTATTAGGAAGGTATGTCGCTTTTCACAACTACAGAGGCAATATTTCAGCCCAATACGACGGTTTTGAAGATGGTTACTATTATGGCCGTCGACCAACCAGCATTTTTATGCCGTCGTTCCGAAACACGCTCGAAAGGTTTCCAGCCTTCAAAGGACGCTATGTCACCGCCTTCAGCGCCGGGCGATCAGGTTGGAACAGAGGAGAAGCGACTGTTGGGGCTGAGCTGAAGGAAAAGCTACAAAAGCCCGGTATCTGGAATGTTTTTATGATGCTGCAGGGCGAGACGATTCCCAAGTACGACAATCATGTAAGGCTGAGCGACACTGATAAGGACGCCTGGGGCATACCTCAGCTGGTCACATCAATCGATTACGATGAGAACGACGAAAAAATGCTGCAGGACTTTCTTGAGCAAGGCAAAGAAATGCTCGAAGCAGCAGGATGCGTTAACATCAATGCCTACGATACCAAACAAGCCCCCGGATTAGATATTCATGAGATGGGTGGTGTGCGTATGGGTAATGACCCTAAAACTTCTTTGTTGAACAAGCATAATCAGCTACACTTAGCCAGAAATGTGTACGTAACAGATGGGGCGGCCATGACATCCACAGGTTCTCAAAATCCATCGCTCACTTTCATGGCGTTGGCGGCAAGGGCAGCTAATCATGCTATTGAAGAAATGAAAGCAGGTAAGCTGAAATAGTGGGGCCTCATCGTCATTGTGTTAAAAAGACACGAAAACGTTTTGACATCCGCAACTCATTGTCTAGCTTAGATTGACTCCTACTGGGGCCCGTTACGATCGCTGTCCCCCAAAAAAAGGGACTCTGATGAATTAAACGCTATTAATTCCTCTGATATACTATGAACACCCGAAGAGATTTTCTTAAAAAGACCGGAGCAGGGGCTGCCGGTTTGGGCCTTGCTGCCACCTTGCCATTCGACCTTTTCGCAGAGGCACCGGCTAAAAAACTGTTCTTCGATATTTCCCTGGCGCAGTTTTCCCTGGCGGGCTCTTTTTTTAGCCAGAAGCTGACCAATATCGAGTTTCCGGCGCTGGCCAAAAACACCTACGGCATCTCCAATATCGAATATGTGTCTACTTTTTGGAACGGGAAGGGCGGAGACAAGGAGTATGTGAAGGAACTAAAAGCCCGCACCGACGACCTGGGTGTGCGCAATGTGCTCATCATGGTAGATTCGGAAGGTGAACTAGGCCATCCTGATGCCGCTACCCGAAAGCAAGCCGTTGAAAATCATTACAAATGGGTGGAAGCTGCCAAAGAGCTTGGCTGCCATGCGATCAGGGTCAACCTGGACGGGCCAGGCACCGATGAGGAAATTGCCAAAGCGGGTGTGGATGGCTACGGAAGCCTGGTAGAATTCGGCCAGCAGGCGGGCATCAATGTCATCATTGAAAACCATTTTGGTCCCTCGACCGATGCCAAATGGCTGGTGGAGGTAATGAAGCAGGTCAATAATCCTTATGCAGGGCTACTGCCTGATTTTGGGAATTTCGTTCGCAGGGAGCGCATGGAAGAGATGACTATAGAGGCTTTCAAAAACGCCAAAGTCATTGCCACTTACGACAAATACGAAAGTGTGAAAGCCATGATGCCCTATGCCAAAGGCGTAAGTGCCAAAACTCACGGGTTCGATGCCAAGGGTAACGATACAGAAACAGACTTCGTTAAAATGCTTACCATCATCAAAGACTCCGGTTTCAAAGGCTTTATGGGCATAGAAGCCGAAGGCGCTGCCATGAAGATGTTTGGCGTAGAAGGCAACTACCCGACCGAGGAGGAAGGTATCAAGCTGACGAAGACATTGCTGGAGAAAGTGGGAGGGAAGGTGTCTTAGCCTTCAGAAATCATCAGTACCTCCGTACGCTTTGAGGATTGTTGTCAGTTGCGCATTATGTACCTGTCAGACTCCAGTCGAGAGGTATAAGACCGTAATTGTCCAATAGCAGATAGCCTATGCCCAACATGAAAATTCCAATATACATATCAATGATATGTCCGTCATCATATATCTCCGAGAAGCTCTTTGACTTTCGGTAAAAAATTAGCCAGCGAAACCCTGAGCCGACGATAGGAAACACAAAAAGGAACATAGGAAAGAAAATGGCTGCAAAAACGAGATCGTCGTCTAACAAATCCACAATGGTGCTGGCGAAAACAATAATTAAGTAAATAATTAGACCGACTGAAGTGTCCTTGAGGCTGCTTAAAGCAGTCTTTCTATTTTCAGAAAAGGTTATGCCATTCCTTTTTGAATAAAGTGTTCGTGATACAGAGCCTAGACGTGGAATAAAATACGCTAGACTGAAAATTAGAAGTATGAGAAACAAGCTAACCATTCCTCTAATGTCACCAATTTCTTCATAGAATAGTACTGAAAGTGATGGTTTCTCAATAATCACTCACCCTCGCCTTTCTAAAATCAAACACAAAATTATACCCCTCCACTGGCACCACCACCCGATAATACCTGTAGGTGCCATTTTTTGGGAAATAGACCTTACCTCTCAAGGCCGATGTGTCGGGTAAGTCCATAGGCTGCATAATCTCCTGGTCGAGGTAGTGGAGGTCTTCTCTGGTATAGTAGTTTCTTTCCTGAGTTGAGTGAATGACAGCGTCGGTTGTGATCAGTGTCGAGGCAGTCAGCACATCCCTGGTTTGCGATTTGTTCCAGTCGCTCTGAGTATAGAACTCCTTTTTTGCGTCTCTTACATCGCTGGCAACATCAGCCACCATCATGCCTACCGAGAGTACACCGAAAATGATGGCCAATGTTTGCTGCTGCTTGATTTGTGTTTCATAATGGTCTTCCACCACGTTCTTGGTCAGCGATTTTCTCAGATAGCCAGGCACCTGGCTGTAGGGGAATGATACCTGATGGACATTGTCTGCTTCACCGGTCAGCTCAGGAAAAGGGCTGCTCCCAGCGTAATAATGAAACAGCTTAGGATCAACTTTGAGCGGCAGGCCACTCTTGTTGACTATTTCAAGGTCAAAGATGACCAACCTGTTTTCCGTTTCCACATGCTCAAGCACCGCTGTGATGCTGTCGGCTTCCAGCACCATATAGTATGGATCCTGGTAAGCTTTGGAAAAATTGATGGGTACAAGGCGCTGACCAAAGGCGGTTGAGCCAACCAGCAGCAATAGGAGGGTAGTGTAAGTCTTCATGGCGCAGGGTTTTGAAATAATGAAGCAAGTATTGTGCCTTTTTTGCTCTCAGTACTTTCTGACTAAGGTAGTCAATGTTATGTCTTGCTACCAGCTAAGGTTTTCCGTCGTGCCCACAGCCCTGGCTGGTGGCACGACAGGTTACCCTTTACTTTTGAAGTCGTGCTAATTACTTTTAGCTTCAACTTTTGCGAATACTCTTCTAAAACAACTCAATGAAAAAATACCTGCTCCAGTCTATCCTACTTTTTTCTCTATTTGCCTACTACTTGCCTGCCAAAGCCCAACAAAGCGTCACCCACCAGAATGTGTTCGACACCATTCCATTCATCATGGAGCATCACAAGCGGAGGCTGGAGAAGTTTGCAAAAGAACCCATGAGCACAGGCAAAATACTCTTTCTGGGCAACAGCATCACAGAGGGCGGGCCCTGGGCCGAACTGCTTGGTGATCCAACGGTCGTTAACCGGGGTATCGGTGGCGACTTCAGCTACGGCATCCTCAACAGACTCGATGAGATCATTCAGCGCAAGCCATCGAAGCTGTTTCTGCTGATCGGCGTCAATGATATCGGCAACGACATCCCCGATGCAGTCATTGCCAACAATGTCAGGAAGATAGTTACGAGGCTAAAAGCTGAAACCCCTGCCACAGAGATTTATATCCAAAGCATTTTGCCAGTCAACCCGGAGTACCCGAGGTTTCCTCAGCACTACGACAAGCAGTACCATGTGTTGATGACCAATCAGCTGCTTTATAAAGTGGCGCTCGACACCAAAGTGACCTTCGTGAACCTGTTTCCGCTGTTCCTTGACAACCGCCAGCGACTGGATGCCAATCTCACAAAAGATGGGCTTCATCTAAATCGCCAGGGCTATGATATTTGGGTGAAGCATTTGAAGGAGATGGGGTATTTACCTCACCCCTAGAAATCCGAAGGATTTCTTCCCCTCTCCTGCCAGGAGAGGGGGAAAGTCACTCCGTGACTTGGGGTGAGGTATCAATAAACCTCCACCTCCGCCAGCACAGGGCAAGCCTTGCTCTCTGTAATATTCACCCGAATAGCTTCAGCCGCTACCGGGCCATCCAGCTTCAATATCCTCTTGTAGCCGATGGTGGTGCCTTGCGCCACTTGCTTCCATGCTCCATCCACCTTCGCTTCCAGGGTAAATGCTTTTACTCTTTGTCCCAGCTTGATGAATTCTTTCAAAGTCACATAACTAACTGTCGTCGATGCAGGCAAGACAATCTCCACACTGCCTGTGGTCACTTCGTCGTCTGTCGCCCAGTAGGTGTCAGTTTTCCCATCGGTCAGGTTACTGGCTCCATACATCTCAGATCCACCTCGCACCGTTGACGCTGTTGGTTTCGCATTTAAGGCAAGGTTGGTGCCAAAGGCCTCATCGAGGAGTTTCTTCCAGCCTTGCAGGGCAGCCACATCATTTTCGTGAACCAGTCCCCTGCGATCAGGTGGAATATTGAGTAGTAGGTTAGAGCCTCTACCCACCGAGGTCATGTAAATCTCAAACAGCTTTTCGGGTGTTTTCACCAGGCTGTCCTCTTTGGCATGGTAAAACCAACCTGGCCTGATGCTGACGTCTACTTCGGCTGGAATCCATTGTTGCCCTTCAGCGTGGCCCGTATTCAACAAGTCTGTAATGCCAGCTTGCCCAGCGTATAAAGTATCGTTGCTGATGGTGTTCCAGTTGGTTTCTCCTGCGAGCCCTCTTTCGTTGCCCACCCACCGGATACTCGGCCCTGCATCGCTAAAGAAAAGCACCTTCGGCTCCATCTTTCTCACCATTTCAATCGTAGTTGGCCAATCGTAGTAGGTCTTTCCATCAATCCGGCGCTTTTCGTTGGCTCCACCGTAGTATCCATCGCCGCCATTGGCTCCGTCAAACCACATTTCGAAGATGGGGCCGTAGTTGGTGAAGATTTCTTGCAGTTGATTCCTGTAGTAAGTCACATAGTCTGGTCGTCCATATTCAGGATGATTTCTGTCCCACGGGGAGAGATAGATGCCAAACAGCAGCCCTTCCTTTCTGCATGCTTCTGAAAGTTCTTTCACTAAATCCCCATTACCATTTTTATAAGGACTATTTTTGATGGAATGTTCAGTATAGATACTGGGCCAAAGACAAAAGCCGTCGTGATGCTTGGCAGTTAATATAACCGCCTTTAGCCCCGCATCTTTGATCACTTTTACCCATTGGCTAACATCCAGCCCTGTTGGGTTAAATATGCTTTCCGGCTCATCGCCGAATCCCCATTCCTTATTAGTAAAAGTATTCGTTGTAAAGTGAATAAAGGCATATTGCTCCAGTTCGTGCCACTTGAGTTGCTCTTCACTGGGTACAGGGAAAACAGGCATCGGCGGCACAACTGGTTTGGTTTCGCAGGCAGCCAAAATGATGACGAAGAAGACTGAGATTTTGAGAAAGGAGGATCGGGTCATAAGTCAGATTGTTGATTGTCGAAATATAAGGACTTATGCAATAACAGCAGACGGGTTTTCGGCAATTCTGTGCAGCTAGCCTTTGAACCAGCAGGGCGATGGTATTGGAATCAATACCCCCTTGGCGCAACAATTTGCCGCCGGAGCCGTTTATAATTGTATTAATACATTAAAAATTATAACTTTTTGTAGTTTTCGCAATTACCTAAGATTGTGTAGTGCAACAAGTTCAACCATCAATTAAACCAGCAAATCATGAATTCTACCAAATTAGTTTTTGGATTAATTATCATTCTTTTCGCCGGCTGCAAAAGCAACAGCTACTATGGCGCCATTACTTACAACGAGGACAAGTTTACAGGTACCAAAGAAGAAATGGCCAACTACCTGGTTGAAGTGCAGAACAAAACCCAGTTTATCAAAAATGCCTCAGTATTCGCCGGAAAGGATTCCAAGTTGAGAACCACCTACCTGGTAGCCAACGACGTGGCCTCCCTTATGGGCGATGTGCTGTTCGACCTGAGTATTGTGCCGACCAAGTCGGGGATGAAACTACCCAGGGCCCTGGACAGTGATGCCGATCGAGACTATCAGTTTATCGAAAAGCAAGCAGGAACGGACAAATTTGACCTCTACTACATCAACGAATCGCTCAGGTACCTAACCGACCTTGAGAAAATGATGAAAGCCTATGCTTCTGACGGCAAAGAGGAGCAGGGCAGGTCGTTCAGTAGCAAGCATTTGACAGAGGTGAACACCTCCATTACAAAGCTTGAAAAGGCCCGTGACGAAGTAAATGCCAATGCACCAGCCACAAGTAAATAACCTTTAAGGTTTCTCCGAGAAATATTCTTTTCCCAGAAGACGTTTATGTGAAATCATGGCAAACATTTTGTGTATGATGATTTCATTAAACCCCTTTAATAGAAAATGAAAATCAATTGGTATGACTTGTTGTTATGCCGTAACTTTTGAGCAAAATTAAACAACTGACAAATCATGTTACAACACGTAAACAGGTGGATGAAAACAGGTACCCTAAATGGCCTACTTGTGTTATTAATTGTATTGGGAGCCTCTTCCTGCAAAAGCAAGAAGAAAATGAGGGAAGTATCCAATAAAGAGCCTATGGAAAAGGTGGAGAAGGATATTTCTTATGACAATGCGAACAAAGAAATGGAAAACGATGCCAACAAGGCAAAGACTGCCCCTCCGGCTACGCTGTCATCTAAATTGTCTGGATACTTCGCCGCTATTTCTTCTGCGCCAACGGTCGCTTCGGCCAACAGCAGTATCAACGAAGCCCTGATGCTGTTTGCATCTCCTGGCGTCCCTGTTTTTATCATCATTTATGAGTCGCCTTCAGGAGAGGTCGATTATGATGAGCCTACCACAGCAGAGAAGTACCTCAACTATTTGAAAGACCAAAAGAAGAACCTGAACAATATCAGGGACATGAAAACCAATGCCTCAGGAAAGATTACAGAACTTGAGCTGATAAAAAGGTAGAGGTACGATAACCATCCAAAAAAAGAAATAACCATGCATAAGATATTCAAATATACGTTCTCAGTAATGCTTGTTGCGATGATGGGCATAGCGATGGCCCAAACAGCTGACATCAGCCCCCGCAGAAAGCAGGCGATCGACTCACTGGCACTTGAAAAAGTGAAAGACCTGAGCAAGTACATCAGCATTATTGGTGACAAAAAAACAGCCTATTCAGAGGCCGTAAGGGTAATGGACAGGGCTGAAGAGCTATTTGCCCCTGACAGCGAAATGGGCGTGTCTTCGCTTAGCTCCACGGACATCAATTACTACAAAGTTAGAAAGTACTTCGAACGCTTGATGGCACTCAACTACGACAAGGTGTCCATTAAATGGTACGACATTCACTATATCAGTGACCTGGAGCGACAGCCTGACGGTCGATATGTGGGTGTAATCACGATCTACCAGCGCTTTGAGGGTACTTCGGACGATGGGATGACCTACAAGGATACCACCAAAAAGGACATCACCATTTACGTAGAAAGAAAGAAAACCCAAATATCCGGTCGCACCATTGAGTTTTGGGATGTGATGCTTGGCGATATCCGGGTAACCGAAACTTCTGCATGATAAGGATGAAGCGGCTGTTTTATGCGCTTTTTCTTACGTTCTCCATTTTGTCGGCCGGGCAGGTCAGCGCTCAGGTGATTGACGAAATGGGGGACGAAAGTAAGCTGTATGCCTCTACGAAGCTGGTGAATCAGTTTTTCCGCCGCTTTAATGGCGAGGAAGACGAGAAAGGAGAGCGGTTCTACGAAGGCAACAAAAACTTCCACGACCCGGCCATCCGAAGGAGGTACATTGGGATTCTTTTCGACAATCAAAATACGATGATTCCGGCCTCCTTGAAAAAGGAGTTTGCCCAGGAGATGACTGATAAGTCCGGGCAGAAGTTTCTTGATTTTCACTCAGGCAATTGGATGGCTGAGGTGAATGCCCTCTTTACTTATCAGGGAAAAGAGCAACCAGTCACGCTGTTTATGAAGCTTCAACCTCAACGCCTGGGTTACGAATGGGTGATTGAAGAAGTCTACTTTGAGCCCTTCAAAAAATACTTCCACAAAGACACCACCGCTGCAAAGAAGTTTCTGCACCCGATGAGCCATGAGCTTGACTTCATGAACTTGCGCAAGGCTTTCCAGGAAAGTGAAAACCCAGAGTCGTATACACCAGATGAATTTGCACCGAGCTATCTCACGCTTTTTCTTTACGAGATGAAAAAAGGAAATTTGAAGTTCAAAACGGTCAGAGAGGTGAAGTTTCATTTTTTTCAGATCAACAACTGGTATTTTGAGGTGTCTCAATTCAATCGGTCAGGTTATAACTCAGGCTGGCTGATTTCCAATATTGTAAAAACCTCTGAGGAGAATAAAAAAGCGATCAAGAACTATTTGTATGGGAAGAACTAGCCTTCGGTATGCCATTGTATTTTTATTAGCTGGGGCTTTCTCTATTACCGGAGTTTTTTCTCAAGCAGTCAACCTTAACGAAGACGACCTCAAAATCTACGAGCAAAAGAGCAAAGACCTGGTGTCTTTTCTTCAGTTCATGCTCAACACTGTCGGCGATCAGAAAACTTCCGCCAGAGACAAGGAGGTAATTATTTCTGAAAGTTACTTGAAGGTATTCAGAGACGGGAAAGTACAAATTGAAGACGATCTGCTTACAGACAGGCAGGTAGTCATCAACAAAGACGTGCAGGCCTACTTCAAAGACGTTGACTTCTTTTTCAAGCATGTTTCCCTCGAATTTGAGATATTGAAAGTAGAGCCACTCAAAAGAGACAATGGTCAATGGTATTTCAAGGTAGAAACCAATCGATTGATAAAAGGAACTGGGATTGAAGGCGATGCTGTGTCCAATACCCGAAAGAGGTTTATTGAAATTAATCTCGATGCTCAGAAAGACGACTTGAAAATCGCCAGCATTTACACCACCAAAATAAGCCGTGAAAAGGCGCTGAGAGCCTGGTGGAACACACTTTCATTTGAGTGGATGGCGCTGCTGCAGCAAACAGCAGGCATCATACCTGCCGACAGTGTCAGCAATGCCCAGTTGGAGACGATAGCAAGCATTGACAGTCTCGATATTTCGGACAACCGATACCTGGCAGATATCAATCCGCTGGAAATGTTGCCTGACCTGGTGTACCTGAAAATGAGCAACACCCGGATCACAGACCTTAGTCCGGTGAGGAGCTTATCGAACCTTCAGCACCTTGACATTTCAAACACCAAGGTGGAGGATATCACCTTTCTGAAGTACTCCGAAAAATTAAACATGCTGGATGCTTCTTTGACGCCGGTGTATGACTTAAGTGAGCTGGCCGGTCTGTCCGACCTACGTGTTTTGCTGCTGAAAGGGATTCCCGCAGCTGACTTTAGCCCCATTGGCTTGCTTAGTGAGCTCCGCTGGCTTGATGTTTCTCAAACAAGTCTGGCTACTGCCGAGCCCATCATTAAACTTACCAGGTTAGAAGAACTGAATATTTCTTCTACCGCCATCACTTCGCTGGAAGGAATGGAAAAACTCAGCAAACTGAGTGTGCTACAGGCCAACGGTACTTTTATTTCAGACCTCAGTCCGCTGTCTGGTTTGGGCGGGCTCAGAGACCTAATGGTCAACGACTGCCCCGTTTCATCCCTGGATGCGCTTTTGGGCATAGCTTCTCTGGAAAAGGTGTATTGCGACAACACCTCTGTGTCGGACAAGCAGGCCGACGACTTCATGAGTAAGAAGAAAAAGACGCTGGTGGTGATGAACAGTCGGCAATTGGATGCCTGGTGGACAGGGCTAACCGGCGAGTGGCGCCTGGCACTGATGTCTCTAATGCAAGTGCCAAAAGGACAAAAACCTACCAAGGAGCAGCTGGTGAAGCTGGTCAACATGGATTCATTGGTGCTGGTAAACAAGATGCTGTCCAACCTGCTGCCATTGGAGCGATTCAAAAAGCTTACCTACCTTGACATCAGTAAAAATCCTGTTGACGAGCTCATTTCTCTCTCGAGGTTGGGCGACATCAAAGTGCTGAAGGCCAATGATACGCCGATAGAAAACATTGCAGGGCTAAAAGGTATTGTTACCCTTGAAAAGATTGAGTTGATCAACACCAAGGTGTACGATTTGGAGGTGCTGCAAGGCTTGCCTCGCCTTCAATACCTAAACCTGGACGACACCTTTGTTTCCAGGGGTTCGGTGGTCAACTTCATACGTACACACCCTGAGGCGGTGGTGATTTTTCAAACAAAAGAAGTAATGGCCTGGTGGGAGGCCTTATCAGTAGATTGGCAAACGGTGTTCCGGCAAAATCAAAAGTTAAGCCCAAGCCCCACAAGCATGGAGTTGCATCGATTGATTGCGCAAACAAGTATTGACGCCGCAGGCTCGTCTGTTAAATCGCTGGCGCCTTTGTATGCCTTTCTGGACATAAAGGCACTCAATTTAAGCAGTATTGGCCTTTCATCGCTCACGGAACTGTCAAGGCTCGACAACCTGGAAGCGCTTAACGTCTCCAAAAATCCTGTTTCCAGTCTTCTGCCCATCCAGGGCCTTATTCATCTGACAAAACTGGACGTGAGCAATACCGCTGTTGCCGACCTGCGGGAAATTGAATATTTCAGGGAGCTGGAGTCGCTCAATTGCGCTGGTACCCAACTGAAGAACCTTAAGGGTATTGAAAGGTTTGGCAGACTGAAAGAAATTGATTTTTCTAATACGAAAGTGGGGAGGTTAGACCGTTTAGTAGACATAAAGGGTTTGCAGTCGCTTACCTGCTTTAATACGAAGGTGTCGGCAAGGGAAATTGAGGACTTCAAGTCTCAGCAGCCTGATTGTAAGGTAACCTTTTATTGAATCAACTTCGGAACTGGCTTCCGTTGTTAACCTATTTTATTTAGCTATGGGATCTAATCGAACGAGAAAGCTGGTTTACGGCTTGCTCACTTTGTCATTTATAATGTTTGCATCTCCATTCTTTGTCTGGTGGGGAGTGAAGGCGGGATTGTTCGGAGCTATTCCTGACTCGACGGAAATTCAAAGCATAAGAAACAACCAGGCGTCTGAAATCTATTTCTCCAACGGTGACCTTCTTGGCAAATACTACCTTTACGACAGAACATCCGTTGATTACAACTACCTTCCAACTCACGTGGTCAATGCGCTGATTGCTACAGAGGATGCCCGGTTTTTCGAACACCATGGCATTGACTACAGAAGTCTTTTGCGGGTCTTTTTCAAAACCATCGTTTTGCAGGACAACAGTGCGGGTGGCGGCAGTACTATTACCCAGCAGCTAGCCAAAAACCTATTCCCACGGCAGGATTTCGGACTTCTGAGCATCCCGGTTAACAAATTCAGGGAAATGGCCATTGCCGAACAACTGGAGGAAATCTATAGCAAGAATGAAATCATAGCGCTGTACCTCAACACTGTTCCCTTTGGTGATCATGTATTTGGTGTGGAAAGTGCTTCGAGGCGGTTCTACAATGCGTCGGTGAATGACTTAACGATAGACCAGGCTGCTGTGCTGATTGGCATGTTGAAAGGCAACTACACTTACAACCCCCGGGTGTTTCCCGAGAGGTCGCTGGGCAGAAGGAATGTGGTTTTATCGCAGATGAATAAGTACGGCTACCTGACCGAACTGGAGCTTCATGCCTTCCAGGATTTGCCGATAGAGCTGGACTATACCAAAATGACCCTGCATGAAGGCCCTGCACCGTATTTCAGAGAGCAGATGCGGATGCAATTGATGGAATGGTGCAAAAGTCATTTCAAGGCCGACGGTTCACCCTACAATTTGTATACCGATGGCCTGAAAATATACACCACGCTGGATGCCGGTATGCAGCAAGCAGCGGAGCTTGCTATGCAAAAGCATATGGCAGCGCTGCAAACCGCCTTCGAAAAAGAGTGGGGAAACAACGCTCCATGGCTACGGGACAAGGCGCTGATAGAGCATGCAGTTAAGCAAACGCCCATTTATCTTTCTCTCTTGAAAAAAGGACTGACAGAAAAGGAGATCTCCGACTCGCTGCATAAGGAAAGGACGATGGAGCTTTTTGAATGGGCCGGAGACAAAGAGGTAAAGGCAAGTGTGTACGACAGTGTGCGGCATTATCTCAAATTTTTACAGGCCGGTTTCGTGGCCGTGGATCCGAAAACCGGGGCTGTGAGGGCCTGGGTTGGTGGTATTAACCATCAGTACTTTGAATATGACCACGTAAACGTCAACACTAAAAGACAAGTGGGATCTACGTTTAAGCCCTTCGTTTTTGCCAGTGCCCTGGAGAGTGGAGTGAAGCCGTGCGACTACTTTTCTTCGAAGCAAATCACTTACGAAAACATGGAGAACTGGGCGCCCGAAAACGCCGAAGCGGAGACCCATAACTTCTATACCATGAAAGGGGCTTTGACGCACTCCGTCAACACCGTGTCGGTGAAAGTGCTGGAAGAAACGGGAATAGCGTCAGCAGTAAAGTTGGCCAGAAACCTTAATATTTCGAGCACATTGCCGGAAGTGCCCTCACTGGCGTTAGGCACAGCAGACATTTCGACAATAGAGCTGGCCGGGGCTTATGCGGCTTTCCTCAATCATGGGATACCCGTTGCACCTCAAATGTTACTAAGAGTGGAGGATGGCGAAGGGAATGTATTGGAAGAGTTTGTTGCCGACGAGCAGCAAGCGGCCATGAGCGAAAGTACTAGCAAGATCATGCTGGACATGATGCAGGCAGTGATAAAAGATGGAACTGGCAAGCGTCTTCACTCCAGTTACAACCTCACCAATGCTTTAGCAGGCAAAACTGGCACCACACAGTCAAACCGGGATGGCTGGTTTGTAGGAATGCTGCCAAATTTGGTGACAGTCACTTGGGTTGGCGCAAATAATCCTAAAATTTATTTTAAAAGTACTATATTAGGGCAGGGAGCTTCGTCAGCTTTGCCTATATTTGCATTCTTCCTGGAAAAACTCAATAAAGACAGTCATTATAATGGCATTACCCGAGAGAGATTCGCTGCTCCTTCGGGTGACTTATTATATTTAGTTGACTGTGAGCCGTTTAAAGAAAAGGAAGGTTTCATTAAAGGACTGCTTACCAGAAAAGAACAAGAAGTCAGGGACTTTGGTGAGGAGAAAAAGAAGGGCTTTCTTTCGAAAATAAAGAGCATTTTTAAGAAGAAGGAAAATTAGTAACCAGTGTTTATTTTAAATGATTAGCTATGAAAGGATTGATTTTACCAGAGATCAGGAGGGGTTGGGTGCTTATCCTTTTGATCGGCTTGAATGCCGGGATGGTGTTTGGAAAGCAAGGCGATGACCAAGGTAGCCTGCATGTGAAGTACAAAAAAATGGTGGAGGATGCGGAGACTTACGAAAAATACAAAGTGATCGCCACCCAACAGCTCAATAGTTTCTGGGGAGAAGTGGAGGATAGTTTGGTTAGCTATCGCAAAGAAATAGCGGATGTTAAAACTGCCATAGCTAATATCAACACAACACTGGAAGCAGTTAACGATAGCCTGGCCGTAGTCAATGCGCAACTTCAGGCCAGCGAGGAAGTTAATAGCGAGATTAGTTTTCTCGGGATGTCACTCAATAAGTCTTTTTATAACGTAGTGGTTTGGGGAATAGTCGGGGGACTGCTGGTTTTGCTCGGCATTATGTATGTTTCATTCAAGAACAGTCATTCCATCACTAACCGGGCCAAGAGAGACCTGGTGCAGGTTACTGAGGAACTTGAGGAGCTTCGTCAACGATCCAATGAAAAGCAGGTAAAACTGAAACGTGAACTTCAAACTGCTGTCAACCAACTGGAAGAAGTCCGCAGAAAGGCCCCGGCTGGCAGATAGTTCGTTACTGTGTTATATGTGGGTGGGACTACCCTGGTCAATCCACCCACTTAGTTAGTTTCTAATACCCAAGAATCCTTTTGCGTTGTTCAAACGCACTACGGGCATCTTCGCCCCATCTACCCGTAACAAGCTCTAATTTTACTTAGTAAAATACAATATATTATAAAATTTATCGTATTTTAATTATCGTAATCACGGTGGATGCAATGAAGAGTTTTGGAAATCTTCAAAGTACCTGGTGGCGGTGGTTAATTGACCCCGTTATCAGTTTTGTTCATCTAAGAGGGATCTTTCGCCGGATCCCTCTGCTTTTTTACACCTTGATGTAAATGTTTCTTTTCTCAAGCCATTTGCCGACAGCCCAGCAAATCATCATGAACACAACGGCGAAGGCCAGGGAGTTGATGTAGGGAGGCAACCAACTGAAAAGGCTCTCATAAACCACACGGAAAAGGCTTCTGTCTCCTATTTTGACCACATACATCGTGATGGCCAGGTATTCGGAAAGCAAATAAATAAAAAGAGGGTTCTTTCCGAAAGTCTGGAAAAAGCTGAATTTATATGGCTTAGCAGAGAACTCTGTCAGGTAGATGATAATCCCAATGATGATGAAGTCTAATCCAATAGTAAGGACGACAAAAGAGCTTGTCCAAAGCTTTTTGTTGAAGGGGAAGATGAAGTTCCACAAATAGGCGACCAACAATATGTAGGCACCATACAGCATGACCTTGGCCAGTTTTTCGTAGCTGATACCTTCCTTAACATACAACCCCAGCATGTAGCCGCCAATTACATTCACAATGGAAGGTAGTGTGCTCAGTATTCCTTCTGGTTCAAAAGCGACACCCTCGCCGTGGTACATGTGCCCTTCGCCTAAAATCAGGAGATCCAGCATTTGTCCTGCATTGCCCAGCATAGTGAGGTCGCCAAACCATGACATAATTGCCCAGTAGCCGAGCAACAGCCCTCCGGATACCCAGTACAGCGTTTTGGTGGAAAAGAAATGGATCATCAACGCACCGGCGAAGTAGCAAATGGCAATCCGTTGCAGCACACCAAGTATTCTGGTGTCTGAAAACGGTATAAACGACCATGCACCGGACGCATCCTGCCTGAAGAAAGGAAACCAGTACATGATAAAACCCAGAAGGAAGATGACGGCGGATCGTTTTAAAAGTTTCAGAAAAACGTCTTTAAACTCCCAGTCTTGCCATTTCGGCATTACAAAAGCCAGGGCATTGCCCACTGCAAAAAGGAAGGAAGGAAAAACAAGGTCGGTGGGGGTGAAGCCATGCCAGTCGGCATGGAGCAGCAAAGAGAAAGTAGAGGCACCATCGCCAGGCGTGTTCACAATGATCATGAGACAGATCGTCATCCCACGAAAAATATCCAATGCTTCAAATCTTTTCATTTGAGGTAGGTTTAGGTATGTAGCAGTACGTGTTCAATCGCCCCAATTCTTAGTTGTTGGCGGCAACAGTGTAATATCCCATTTAATATGAGGAAGTCAAAACATAAAATCAACCTTTATAACAATCGGGGTAATGGGAGAGGTGAGGCAGTGCAAGAAAAATGTATTTAGTTGTCTTGCCTGGCAGGAACTATGTCCTCCGTTCAGGTCACAACAAGCGACCGAATTGACGGAGCGTAGCCCACCCTGGTCAATTATTGAAAGCATGCATTGCACCCATTAAACGACTTTCTGTCGGCTATTGCTGGATTTTCTGACCGTTTATAATTAATTTTTAACTTATTAATAATGAAACAGTTAATAAGTTAAACCAAATTCCTGCGCTATGAAAAAACTACTTACAATCTTGTTTTCAATGCTCTTCTTTATTGCTTCAGCAGAAGAGAAATCCCTGAAAGCCAATTTTAAGGACGGCAACCCGAATATCAAGTCTATCAATGCCATGACATTTGGCCCGGAAGGCATCCTTTTTATTGGGGACTCTAAATCGGCCTCAATTGTTGCTCTTGACACAAAAGATGCAAAAGCCACGGAGGCTCCGGCCAAAATAGAAATGAAAAATGTAGACGTGGCTATTGCGGCTGCGCTGGGAACAACAGCAGATAAAATTTCTATTCAGGACATGGCGGTGAATCCTCTATCGAATGTTCCCTATTTTGCTGTTCACAACCAGGATGGCACTCCAGTGCTTTTGAAACTTGTCGGCGATAAAATTGAATGGGTTCCACTCGACAAAGTTTCTTATTCTTCAAGGGGGATTGAAAACGCCTACGCCGAAGACTACAAAGACGACAGAGGCAGGGCTCAGCGGGTGTGGACAGTTTCCGACATCGAGTTCAAAAATGGAAAAGTGATGGTGACCGGGTTAAGCAATGCGGAATTCAGTTCCACGTTTCGAAGCATGGCGTTTCCTTTCGGGAAAAGCCAGGACGATGCTTCGCTGGAGATATACCACGCTGCCCATGGCCGTTTTGAGACCTATGCACCAGTGAAGACCTTCACCACGAGCACGATTAACGGCAAAGACTACCTGGTGGCTAGTTATACATGCACGCCACTAGTTCTTTTCCTAATGGATGAGCTGAAAGGTGGCAAGCACATCAAAGGCCGCACAGTGGCCGAATTTGGCGCCGGTAATACGCCGCTCGACATGATCGTGATTGACAAAGGCGGTGAGAGCTTTCTTTTGATGGCCAATAGCAACCGTTCGGTAATGAAGGTCAGGTTCTCTGACATTGCCGGATTCGAAGGCAGTCTTACAGAACCGATCGAGGAGCCTGGTAAAACGGGTGGTGTTAATTTCATAGCGCTTCCGATGGTAAATGTGGTGCAGTTGGATAAATTAGGCGACAAAAGTTTTGTGATGCTGAAAAGAGAAGCCAATGGGGATCTTAACCTCATCACGGGCAATGATTTTTGGTTATAAATTCATTCATACTTGAAGAGATATTGCTTAATACCCCTGCTGGTTTTAAGTTACTTTGTGGCTACTGCTCAACTTTCTCCTGAGTTTATTTTGGAAGAAGGAAAGGCAGTAGCCATTCAGTTTGCTTACGCTGGCGACCTAAAAAGGCTTTCAGTTGCTCTCCAGAATAACCCCAGGCCTATTTTTGGACAATTTCTAACTGAAAGAGATAAAACTATTTTCAGAGCGGCTATTCCCTTTGCTGAAGGGCAGGAGTATGTGATCCGGGAAGGGGAGAAGGTACTTGCTGAGTTCCGATTTGAAAGGAACAACGAGCGACCACCTATGGTAGTAGCCGTTTATCCAAGCTCAAATACTGTTCCCGCCAATCAGCTAAAGATGTATGTCAAATTTGATCAGCCCATGAGGGCAGACGGCGTCTATGAGCACATTTACGTGGCAGACGAAAATGGACGGAGGTTACCTGGTGCGATATTGCCGTTACAACCAGCCTTGTGGAACGCTGATAATACCATCCTGACTCTTTGGTTTGATCCGGGGAAAATCAAACGGGATTTGCAACCCAATCAAATGCATGGCACTCCACTACAACCCGGCAAGCGATATTCGTTGGTAGTCGAAGGAGTCTTTAGTAGCCAAAAAGGAGATCAGTTAGGTCAGCGATTTAGTCGTCCTTTTTCCACCGGTGATGATGACAGGGAGAAGCCCGACCTTGAGACATGGAAGCTGGTGGTCCCATCTGCTGGCAGCAACGATGCACTGACTGTTCAATTCGGCGAGCCGATGGACTTTGGCTCATTGGATGGGAAATTTGGTGTCAAGAGGGAAAGTGCCAACGGGCAAATAATTGACGGCGTTTTTGAAATCATAGCTGGAGAAGCCGGACTGACTTTTAGGCCAGCTAAGCCCTGGTTGGCAGGTTCCTACGTGCTGGTTGTTGACCCAAGCATAGAGGACCTTTCCGGCAACAACCTGCAACGCCTTTTTGATGAAGATACAACCGTTGAGAACCCGGATCTGGCGAAGCAGGATTGGCAACTAAGATTTACCACAAGGTAAAAGCTCCTTTTCCAACCAGATCAATCAAAATTCCATAAATTGGCGTTTCAATTAAATCTGTCTTACTATGCGCAAGAAAATACTAATTGGTGTCGGTGTGGTTGTGGTGCTGCTTGCGGCTGCCATGTTTTATATGAATAACCGTAATAGGACGCTAAGCCCTGCTGGCAGTGCCGAACTGTCCAACGCTGGGGTGAAAGTCTCTTTGACTTACAGCCGCCCCTCTGTTCGTGATCGGGTAATTTTTGGAACGGAGGAGGAGGGAGCGCTGCAACCTTATGGTGTTTATTGGAGGCTGGGAGCCAATGAGTCGACTGAGGTGACTGTTGATAGCGACGTGAGTATTAATGGAAAGCCTCTTAAAAAGGGAACCTATAAGGTTTACGCAGTTCCTGGACCGGACAGCTTTGAGGTAATTTTTAATACAGAATTGGGAAACTGGGGCTATTCAGAGGCTGACCATGAGCTAGATGTTCTTTCTACGACCGTACCAGTAGTGACAGACGGAAGTGTTACTGAACAACACACAATTACATTATCTCCGGCAGACGGAGGCGTAGATGTCAACGTGGCTTTTGAAAAAGTAAAGTTCACCGTTCCCATAAAGTCTAACTAATAGCATCATGACCGCCTACATTTTGGTGAAGTACCTGCACTACCTGGGTATTCTGGCTGTATTCAGCAGCTTGGTTGGGGAGCATTTGCTCCTGGAAGACAGGCTTTCCCGCAAGGCCCTGCAGAGGCTCTCTATTGTCGATGCCGTGTATGGAATTGGGGCCCTGCTCGTGATGGGTGCAGGCTTTACCTTGTGGTTTGGTGTTGGCAAGCCGGCGGAGTTCTACAGCAACGGCTGGATTATTTATGCCAAGCTCATTCTTTTTGGTATTGTAGGCGCTATTTCTCTGATTCCCACATTTTACTTTTTGAAAGAAAGGAAGGGCGATCCAGAAGAAGTGATTGATATTCCAAAAAAGATGAAAATGATTCTGCGCATCGAGCTGACTCTTGTATTGATCATTCCGTTGCTCGGGGCTATGATGGCGATGGGAGTGGGGGCAGGATAAGAAACACCACCGCAATTTAATTGAGAAGTACATCTATTTCATATAGAAATTTTTCAAATTCTTTGTTGTTTGATGGAATAATTTGCCTTACTTAAGGTAATTTTACAAGAGGATTTCTGTGCTTTCGCATTTCCTGACTACAGCGGACTATGAAAAAGATTTTTAGTATTCTTATTTTATCTTGTCTTGCCAGCTCCTTATCAGCTCAATTTAACACCGGACGTACTTGGTCTGATTTTTATGTGTTTGATCCAAAAATTGCCAATCCAGCTTTCGCTGGACTTAATGAAAAGCAAAACCTATTGCTGGTAGCTGACTTTGACATGCAACCCAGCTACGCTACTTCTGCAAATGGATACATGCTGTCTGGCGACAGTAAGGTAGAGGGGATTGGTGGTGCTGTTGGAGTCGTAATAGGTATCAATAGCTCTGATTTTTTCTCCGGTTATTCTCAATCTTTGATGTATACCTACCAACACAAAGTATCAGCTGACGCTGAACTAGGGATTGGGATGGGAGTTAATTTGAATCAGTATGCTATCTATTTATTCTCGGATTGGGATGGGCAATATACTCCCTATGGGCAGGTACCCAAAGGAAATGTAAATGGAGTCAATGCTGACGTCGATCTGGGCTTGAGCTACAAATACAAATCATTTCTCCTGGGTTTAAGTATGCAGAACGCAGCGGCATCAAAGGCCAAATTCACAGACGGCTTATCTGCCTACAACAGCAGACAGGTCAATGTGTTTTCCCAAACCATTTTTCGCCTCGGGCCAAAATTTAGCCTTGAACCTACACTTATGTATGTTCTGTATCTTCCCAGGACTTATTCCTCACAGAGCATCCTGGATGTTAATTTACTTCTGAGGTTCAGCAATAAAGTCTTTATTGGAGCTAAACTCAGCCCTTACAAAAGCTATAGCAATGACTATCCTGTCGGGCCAGTGAGTGTATATGCTGGACTAAATCTTACTGACTATTTTCAGGTAGCTATGAGGGCACGCCTGAACATGTGGTCTATGGAAAATCAGTACAGCGATAGCTACGTAGGAGTAATGCTCAAATATGGTTTTAATAATAAAATGTAATACGAGTAACCTTGCCATAATTAGCGAAGGGGAAGCCTTGTGTGGGCTATTTTATTTTTAAATATACGTCTGTCAGGTGGTTACTAATTGACTACATCTCTTATTGATATTGCCGTTCTAGTCATGAGTAAATAATTAATTAAAAAAATCGCAAACAGTAAAACCATGATGTTTTCTACTAACTGGTAAAAGAGATGAAAACAATTTCACTTTCCCTGATGCTTCTTTTTTTGTTGAACGTTGCCTCTGGCCAAACACTTTCAGTTAAGGATTTCTATTTTTCTGCTCCTCTTTTTATCAATCCTGCCATGGCCGGCGAAAGTGATGACCCAACACTCACACTGATTTCTCACCTGCCTTCCAGCGGTGTCGATGGAGCACCTGCTAGTGCAACTTTTTCTTACGATCAACACCTTAAGAAAATCAACAGTGGCATTGGGGCAGCCATGAGTAGGGAAAAATTAGGGGTGCATTCTGGGTGGAGGTATACGCTGATGTACAACCATAGATGGAAATTTTCCGGAGGGAATGAGCTTGCGTTGGGTAGTTCTTTTTTTTACATCCGACAAGAAAGTGATTTTTCTAAACTAGGCATTTATGGTAGTTCGTCCATCCTTTCCGGTGTAGTGAGGTCAAACTATTTTAGCTACGACCTTGGAGCGAGCTATTCGTTTTTTAAGGGGACGAAAGCAGGTCTGAGCTTTGTCAATTACCCGTATAATTATAGGGAAAATTTTTCAGAGGATTTCTCGGAAATTAAAGAACGAAGGAAATTAATTGCATTTATCCAGCAAGATTTCAGGCTTAGCAAATGGTTAAAGTTGACGCCATCGGCACTTTATGCCCTTCAGGGTGAACTTCCGGCAATATTGAATTTGAATGCAACGGCCTACATTGGCAAATGGGCGTTTGTTGGAGCGCAGTATTCAAACAATAATAGTCATAATAACACATCCAATGTTTTTGCAGGATTATGCTACAATGATGCCATACAAATTGGTGTGAAGGTATTCAAAAAGCAAACTCAAATGCTTACATATGGATACCGCTCGGCTGCGTTCATGCTGCAGGTAAGTCCGAAAAGGAAGAGTACCACCGCACTGTGACGCTGATTGTGCAACAATTGATGGCTTAATTGAGGGGGCGGTTAGAATGGTGCTTTCAAACCGACCGGATGCCGTTGAAGATTGATGTATCTATAGGCAGATGGGTGACAGCAACGGAATAGTGCCGAACATAGTATCCTACTCAGTATTCCTTAACCCAGGCAGCTACCTGGCCAACAGTGATGGAGCCCATTCGCCAAACATGGGCTCCGTCATTATTGTTAGTACAAAACCCTGAACCTGATTGTCCCCTCAATAGCCTTCAGGTCAGTTAGTACTTCTTTATCGTACTTTTTGTTGATGTCGGCGATGACGTAGCCTGTCAATTCGTTGGTTTTCAGGTACTGCCCAACCACGTTGATTTCGTGCTTAGCAAACACCTGGTTGATTTTGGCCATAATGCCAGGTATGTTCTCATGAATATGCAACAGCCTGTGCGCTTCTTTGAGCAGTGGCAATGTCACATTAGGGAAGTTGACGCTGCCGCTGGTAGAGCCTGTGTTCACATACTCAATCATTTTGTTGGGTACGTAGGTAGCAATGTTTTCTTGTGCCTCCAGCGTGCTGCCGCCAATGTGAGGAGTGAGGATAGTGTTGGGTAGCCCTCTCAACTCACTGGTAAACTCTTCGTTGTTGCTGATAGGCTCGTGGGGAAACACGTCCACTGAGCAACCACTGACTTTTTTAGACACAATGGCATCTTTCAGCGCTTTGATATCGACGATATGGCCACGGCTCAGGTTCATGAAGATCACGCCATCTTTCATTTTCTTGAACTCGGCGGCACCAATGATGTTCTTGTTACTTTTCCTGCCGTCCACATGAAGGCTGAGAATGTCCGATACAGCCAGCAGTTCGTCCAAAGTATTACATTTGGTAGCGTTACCCAGGGCCAGTTTTTCTTCCACGTCAAAGAAATGCACCTTCATGCCCATCGATTCAGCCAAAACAGAAAGCTGAGAGCCTATATTGCCGTAACCGATAATGCCCAGGTTTTTGCCCCGGATTTCGAAGCTGTTGTTGGCCGACTTGTTCCATACGCCGTCATGCATTTTTGCAATTTTGTCGGGCAGGTTGCGGATCAAAAGAATCATTTCGCCAATGGCGAGTTCTACCACAGAACGTGTATTACTAAATGGTGCATTGAATACTGCTACGCCTTTCTTTTCTGCTGTTTCCAGGTCGATCTGGTTGGTGCCAATGCAAAAGGCGCCAATGGAAATAAGCCTTTGAGCACTTTCAAGTACCTTTTTGGTCACCTGGGTTTTAGACCTGATACCAAGAATAGAAACATCTTTGATACGCTCGATGAGCTCATCTTCATCGAGACCGGCTGCGTGAACCTCTACCTGATAGCCTTCTTCTTTGAGTATTTCTATGGCTCTCGGATGGATGTTCTCCAGCAAAAGCACTTTGATTCGATTCTTAGGGTAAGAAAGGGTGGTGTTCATCTTGTTCATGTACAAAAATTCGTCGAAGGATGGTGTAATATGGTCTGCTTTATCAGTTACTTTTTTCCTGGATACATTTTCGGTGAAGGCATAGAATTTCTTGGCGAAGCCTGCAGCCTTTATTTCATAGTCGGTATATCCATCGCCGATAACATATACCTCGCCATCAAGGTTCAGGGACTTAATCAAGGCTGGCTTTCCGTTACTTTTCGATAAGATATTGTTGTCGTCGAAGCCTATGATGTTTCCTTTGTCGTCAAAACGGAACTCATTGGCAAATACGTTTTCAGCCTTTACTCCATGGGGAGTCACAATAGGGACGATGAACTCTTTGAAGCCATTGCTGATGATGAAAATATTGTCGCTATAGGTTTCAAAAAAGTCTTTGTTACGCTTTACCGACTTAGTGATGAGTTTGTTCAGCCTTTCGATAAGTGGCGGCAAGTGGTTTTTATGTGCTTGCAGAAGATCGAGCCTGCGTTTCAGTGATTCTCTGAAATCGATGCTGCCTTCCATCCCTAAATCCGTGATGTCCTTTATTTTCTGAAGTACTTCTTCTTTTTCGGGTCGGCCTTCCAAAGATACCTCACATAACACGTCCAGGGCTTCAACTTTTGTAAAGGTGCTGTCAAAGTCAATGACGAAGAATTTCCTTTCTTCCATTTATGGCTTGTTTTAAGCGCACTAAGTTAAGTATATTCTCGACTGAAGAATGAACACAGTTCAATAAAAAGCATAGTAAACGCACCCATCCTTTTAAATAAACGACTTCATATTTAACTGCATACGTTTGAAATCAAATCAACCTAAGGTTTGGGGGTTTTTGAACCCATGGAAAAAAATCTTAACAAGTAAGAAGCGAAAAGACCGTTTAAAGAAATCAGTGCTGTTTGGTTTGGCGATTTCGAATGTTGCCTTTGCTGCAACTGCGGCTTACTACTTCCGAAACTATTATCCCCGGGAGGTGAATCTGGTGCTCGGAATTATCTACGGAATAGCTGCCCAATATGGTCTCGGGCTCATGTATTTTCACCTGGATCGTTGGGTGAACAAGCGGCAGGCCCCAGTGGGTGCATTGGTTGTATCTTCGATAACGGTTTGTTGGCTCATTGGGAGTAACTTTCTTCGCTTCCCATCTCAATACTATTGGTTGGGGGTAACGGGTGTCTGGCTTACGGTATTGCCTTTGTTAGCTTTTTTGCTTGGCACTTTTTCCAAAAAGAAGTCATCGAAGACCTTTCTCAATCTTGCGTTCATGCTGGGGTCAGTTGGTTTGCTAATTCTCGTCGTAGGTTTCTATTGGCTTACTTACGTTGGGGGGCCGGAGGAGGCAACGCTGCCTCCTGCTCCAAAGATGAGAGGTAGCCAGTTGACCCTGGCCGACCCCACTTCGAACGGCGCTTTTGGAGTGAAGACTTTTAGCTATGGGTCGGGAGATAGCAAGAGAAGGAAAGAGTTTGCTAAGGAGGTGAAGTTTGTCACCCCTACGGTTGATGGCTCCCGGATCATTCCAGCCTGGAAAGGCGACAAGCATAAGGGTAGAGAAAAATACTGGGGTTTTGGGCCAAAAAAGCTTCCGGTAAACGGACTGGTTTGGATGCCGGAGGGGGCAGGGCCGTTCCCTATTGTGCTCACCGTACATGGGAATCACTCCATGCTGGAGTACTCCGACCCTGGCTATGCCTACCTGGGTGAGTGGATGGCTTCCAACGGCATCATTATGGTGTCGGTGGACGAAAACTTTCTGAATGGATCACCTGACGGAGACTTCGGCGGCAAGGAAATGCCCGCCAGGGGATGGTTGCTGCTGAAGCATTTGCAGCAGTGGAAACAATGGAATGAGAACAAAACTCATGAGTTGTTTGGAAAAGTTGACCTGGACAGAGTGGCTCTGATTGGTCACAGCAGGGGGGGAGAGGCAGTAAGTATTGCAGCGGCCTTCAATGAGCTTCCCGCCTTTCCCGATAACGCACTGGAAGCTTTTGACTTTCATTTCGGCATTAAAGGGGTGATTGCCCTGGCCCAAACCGACTACCGCTACGAGAGACGCATGGAGTTGAAAGGCGTGAATTTCCTGGCGCTTCAGGGCTCGCTGGATAGCGATGAAGATAGCTTTTACGGACTTCGCCAATACAGGAGAACGGAATTGACAGACAGCACCTTTAAAACAGGTGTTCTCATTCAAGGGGCCAACCACGGGCAATTCAATACCATTTGGGGAGCCAACGATGCCGGGCCTCCCTATAGCTATCTGCTCAACAAAACTCCGCTGGTGGATGGGGAAATACAGCGGAAAACCGCAAAAGTGATGATCGGTGCGTTTCTCAAGATAGCGCTTTTTGATCAGGCCGATTACAGAGCTGTGTTCAGAAACAGATGGTTCGCCGACAATTGGTTACCCAAAAACAATATCAGTGTTGTATATCAGGACAATCAGATAGCCATGCTGGAAGACTTCGAATCTGATATTGACATTGAAAGTTTTGGTAATGGAAAATCCGAAGCCGACAGCTTCAAAGTGTTCAGAGAAGAGCTGATGCAATATAAGGGCAAGCTATTTCAGGAAAACAATGCACTTCTGCTTGGCTGGCAGCTTGACTCAGCGTCAGGGAGTACAGCGACCTATAAAGTAAGCTTCCCGAACGGCTTAGGAGAGGCGTTCAACCCCAGCCGGTTTGTGTTCGACTTGTCGCATGGAGACAAAGACTTGCTGGATTCGATCAAGGGGGAGCTGACTCCTGATTTCAGGATTGTTTTCAAAGACAGTGTGGGCAACATATTTGAAAGGCAGCTTGCGGACTACCATGTTTTGGCACCCAGGGCAGAATCGCACTATTTCAAATCGGATAAGATGACTAAAGATCGCTTCAACGTCTTTTGGGAACCGCAGTTTGAGTATGTGGAAATAGACGTTAGCGACGCTGAACTGAATTGGTCTGCGCTAACTGAGATAAGCTTTGAGTTTGGAAAGCCGTCGAAGGGTATTGTTTACCTTGACAATATTGGGTTCCGGCACCGATGATTTTTATAAAAAACAGTTAGATGTGAACGGAGAGTTTGTCAATATAAACATTGATAAACTCCTCCAGCCGCTTCAACCTGTATTGCATCACCCATCTTGGATGTGGCAGCACTTCCAGTTTTTCAAAGAAGCCCTTTTCATCATTCAACCTAGAGAGAAACTTAAGGTTTTGTCCCTGACCCAGCACGTAGGCCACCTCACGGTTGACGCCCATTTGGAGCTGGCTTTCGAAACAGTTGGTCATAAAGCTCACCCATTGCTTGGTTTGCAGCTCCTTGTGGTCGTAGTAGTTGAGGTTTTTGCCATGCATGGTCAAGCCCACTGGCGACACAGCCGAAAACAGAAGTATTTGTAGAAGGCTTCCGGGCCACCAAAAGCAGCAATCATGTGATAGATAAAGGTGGACGAAAGCTCCTGCTTTCTGGCGAGGTTGTTTTCAATGCCGCAGACGTCCTGCAACTTCAAAGGATCTGTGAACGGAATGCCCGTTACCCCACCTCCAAAACGACCCGGGTTAATGCCAATAATCAATGTCCTCGGCTGGTTGTCCGAATAGTACTTTCTATAAAAAGTATGCGTAAGTGCCCATGCCGTTGCGTCTGCATAAGGATTCATCACTTCCACGTCCTCTGGCACCTCAGGCCACTCAAGGTTTGACAAAAAATGGAGGAGCTGTTCTGCAAATGTGACTTCCTTTTGTCCCGGTGATTGTTCCATGCCATGAATATGATAAATGGAGCCCTTTTATCCAGAACAAATTTTATTATTGATGTAAAAACCAACCCTGCTCGATCATGATAGAAGGCCCGCTGCTGCTTGTTGTCATCCTTTTGGCTGTTGTGCTGATAGTAGTGGGCGCATCAGTTTTTAAGGTGCATCCCTTTATTATGCTATTGATCGCTTCGCTGCTTGTGGGCATTGTGGTGGGCATTCCGGCTATCAAAGTAGTTGGTTTTATTAATGACGGCTTCGGGAGTATCATTGGAGGTATTGGCATAGTGATCATATTGGGGAGTATTCTGGGGGTAATCCTGGAGAGATCTGGTGCTGCGATAAAAATTGCGAAGTTTATTCTGCAAACAATCGGACGAAAGAGCCCGGAGCTGGGGATTGGCTTTTTGGGGGCCCTGGTGAGTATTCCTGTTTTTTGCGATTCAGGGTTTATTATACTCTCAAGGCTTTGTCATGTGATGGCTCAAAAAAGAAATATCGCTGCCGGCTCTTTGTTCCTGTCATTGGCTGGCGGCATGTATACTACCCACACACTAGTGCCACCCACGCCAGGGCCTATTGCAGCGGCGGGTAACCTCGGCGGAGAAAGCTACTTAGGTTTAGTGATTATTTCAGGGCTGCTTATTTCCATTCCAGTGGTTCTAATTGCTGTTGGCTATTCAAAGTATATTTTCAAAAAATATCCCTACGAGTCAGAGCTGAATGACACCCCGATTCTTTCTGATCAGTCTTTGCCTTCCCTGGGCCTTTCCATGAGCCCTATTTTCATCCCATTGATACTCATTGGTCTTGGCTCGGTTGCGCAGTTTGTTGGTTTCCGCAATGGGCTGATAGATGCCCTGGTCTTTTTTGGAAACCCTGTCATCGCCTTGCTGGCAGGCTTGCTTATAGCGGTTCCGTTGTTAAAGTATATAGGAAAGGTCGAACGCTCGTCTTCTTTTCAGGAGGGCCTTGTTCAAGCCGGCCCTGTACTCATCCTTACGGGTGCTGGCGCTGCGTTTGGTGCCGTACTAAAGGCCACACCAATGGCCCAAATGGTGGAAGGCTGGCTGAGCGGCGGAGATGCCGGTGGTATCTACTTTATTCTGGCGGGCTTTGTTTTCACAGCCATTCTTAAGACCTCCCAGGGTTCTACCACCTCGGCCATGGTGATTACCTCTTCCATACTTGGCCCTTTGTTGCCGCTTGGCGGACTTGATAACCCAACGGGCATCGTGCTCATGGTGGCAGCCATTGGTGGGGGAGGAATGACGGTGTCTCATGCCAACGACTCTTTCTTTTGGGTGGTGGCCCAGTTCTCAGGCATCAAAGACATCAAAGTCGCTTACCGCACCATCACCCTTATGTCGTTGCTTCAGGGGTGTACGATCTTATTTATTTCAATTTTGGCATTTTTAGTACTTCTGTAAAAGCCACCTCCCTGACTAAAAAACTTCACTTTTCACAGTTTGCTGCAAAATCTCAAAACTAGCCCATAGGCAGTTTAACGGCTCATGTCGAATCATAATCTTCATTCGTCGAATGCTGTCCTCCGGCATTAATTGCGCTGCGTATTCAATAATAGATTTGAAGTAATAATTGAAACGATCAGTGCAATGAAATCAGGATTCTCAACCATTTTAGTACTAGTTTTTTTCGCCTTACAGGTAGCCAATGCACAAACGACTTACACGTCGAAGGCGAATGGAAACTGGCACACAGGAACTACATGGAACGGCAACGCCGTACCAACTGAATGGGCCGGTCCTAAGAACAACGTCACAATCAATCACAACATCACAGGGACTACCAGTGGATCTATCAATGGCTTGGGTAACGTTACTCTTGCAACTGGAAAAACTTTCACTTCTACAGGAAACCTTACATTGTCCAATATCACCAATTTCGTTTCAAACGGGACAATTACAATAAATGGTGACTTGACAATTCCTGCCACTTCACTCACAATCAACTCGGGAACACTCGTGGTTACTGGCAAACTGACTGTCACTTACGGAAGTACTTTGACGATTAAATCGGGTGCGTCTTTCACCGCAGCCAGTATGGAAGTAACCAGCAATAGCGATGCAGTGGTGAACCTTTATGGTAATGGCCGTGTAACAACCGACCTGAAAATGAATGGTGTGTTCAATGTCTACCAGGGCGGTTACCTTGATGTGGATCGAGACGTTACTTCTTCTGGTGGAGCCGGGAGGTTCAATATAAGTGGTGAAGTGAACATTGATAGGGATTTGACTTTATCATCAGGCCCTGGCGTAGGCACTCCAATGCTGACAGTTACGCCTACAGGAACGCTTACAGTAGGCAGGGACTTTGCTGTAAGCGGTGGTACTTCTGCCATGATAGATGGATCGATAGCGGTATCGAGGGATATCAAACTTGGCAACCCTTCAGGCGGGTCGCAGATTAATGGGGTAGGTACAGCTAGCTGGGGTCGTAATTTCCAAATGTCAAACAATGGATCGACAGTGAACGGCCACGATTACACCGATCCTCCATCAAGCAGCCCCTTTGACCTTGGAAGCTATTCAGCAGTAGTGCTTCCTATCAAACTTGCTGCTTTTACTGTGGCAAAATCAGGTCAGGATATCGTTGTAAAATGGACAACTTCTTTGGAAGAGAACTTCGAGTACTTTTCGGTGCAGCGCTCAACGAACGGCGTTGACTTCGAAGAAATTGCTCAAATCAATGGCAAGGGGTGGTCAGAAGTATTGAATGATTATTCTTATACGGACACTTCAGCACCCTCAGGTCGTTTGTACTACAGACTTCAGTCTTTCGACTTCGATGGCTATACTGAGATATTCAAAGTATTGAGCATTGAAAAAAGCAGATTTGCTACTTCATCTTTCAGCGCCTATCCCAACCCATTGTCAGGCACCGGGCTGACCTTGTCTGAAAGTAGCGTGTCAACAGAAGCCGTTGCAATCAACATCTTCGATCAGTCTGGTGTGTTGGTGAAAACTGTGGAGCTCGCACCTTTCCAAAACACAATTGACCTGTACGATCTTCATGCTGGTATCTATATCTTGAAAAGCAGCATATTCGGTGAAGTGTTCAGGTTGATCAAGAGGTAATAAAAAAGCTAGCTGACATAGCCTGCGTACTTTAAATCTTCAATTCCCTGAATAGGATGAACGGAACCATTTTTCAAAAGAAGCACGGTGTCGCTGCTGTCGATGACCTGCTGGTAACGATGGTCAGTTAGCAAAATACCTTTCACTCGTGCCTGAGACCGGATAACAGGCAGCAGCTACTCGACCTGCAAAGGCGACAAAAACGAGAAAGGCTCGTCTAGCAAAACGAAATGGCTTCTGGAATGGAGTAGGACCAATGCTTCCAGCAATTTTCTCTCACCTGTAGAAAGGTTGCTAAATCGGGTAGTTAAATGTTTTTTAACCAGGTGGTAGCCTAAAACTTCCTCAACCTGATCATCATCGTAACCGAACAACGTCAATAACTTTTTGAAACTGAGGTGCCCGGGAATACTGGGGAATTGTGGCATATAACTGACGAGTCCGCTCTTTTGGAAAGCGCTCCTCACATAATTGGAATTCAACCTTACCGAACCACCTCCGGGGCTGGCGGTACCAAACAGTATATTGAATAGCGTTGACTTTCCTGCACCATTTCTACCCAACAAGCCGGTTACTTTGCCAGTTTCACATTTAATGTATACACCGATCAGTACGCTATGGTCTCCATAACGGAATTCGATTGAGTCACCTTCCAATACATGGTGTTGGATCATGTAATCGAGTTGACAATTGCTACTAAAGCTAAGAAAATCACGATATCAGAGAGCCAGGCTATCGACAAAAATGCTTGCACCGACAAACCAAGGTTTCGAAAAAAAGTAAGCTGATTACTTTTTGAGAAGTGATAGAGGGGCAAATGGAGAGGAAGCCAATAACTTTTGTCCAAAAAATATAAAAGAAGCCCATCCATCCGAGATTGAGGTATATGACCAGTGCCAGAGCACTAAAAATCAATGTGTAAACCACAAACTCCCTTAAGATCAGCAGATAAAACTGCAGGTATCGATTCAAGCTAGTATTAGTTGGTTAAAGAGCACTATTCTGACCATCTGACTTAAAATACGACTGACCAAACGAAATATTTTACCAGCTCCTATTATTTATGCTATCTTGACGCCTTCATTTTAAAAAACGACAACACTGCTAGTAAGTATGCGGCCTTTTCTGGATCACAATTTCCTGCTTTCCAATAACACTGCGGAATACCTCTATTTTGAACATGCCAAAGATCAACCAATCATAGATTACCACTGCCATCTGTCGCCGAAGGACATTGCTGAGGACAGACGTTTTAAAACACTTACTGAAATTTGGCTGGAGGGAGATCACTATAAATGGCGGGCCATGAGGGCCAATGGGGTCAATGAAAAGTATTGCACTGGCGATGCTTCCGACTATGAGAAGTTTGAGAAATGGGCTGAAACGGTTCCCTATACCATGCGCAATCCGCTCTACCACTGGACGCACATGGAACTACAAAGACCATTTGGTATTCATACAATTCTTAACGCTTCCACTGCAAGGAAAATCTATGATGAGGCCAACGAACAGTTAGGTGCTAAGTGGACAGTAAGAAGCATTTTGGAGAACATGAAAGTGGAGACCATTTGCACCACCGATGACCCTTCCGACGATCTTTCTTACCATCAAGCGCTTCAAAAAGAGGGGTACAAAATCAAAGTGTTTCCGGCTTTCAGGGCCGATAAAGTAGTCATCGCCAGCGATGCAGACAGCTTCAATGCCTACTTGGAAAAGCTCGGAAAAGCTGCTTCACAAAGCATTTCCTCACTTGATGACCTTCTGTCAGCCTTGAGAAGCCGCCACGACTTCTTTGCATCGCTGGGTTGCAAGCTGAGCGACCATGGGCTGGAGACCTTATATGCAGCCGACTTTACTGAAGCCAAAGCTGCAAAAGTGTTTGCGGAGCTACGATCCGGAAAAATGCCTGCAATAGCTGATATGTTGCTTTACCAGTCGTTCATGTTGCACCAGCTGGCGCTCATGGACCATGAAAAAGGCTGGACGCAGCAGTTTCACATCGGAGCCCTTCGCAATAATAGCAAGCGCATGCTTGATACACTGGGGCCTGACACAGGCTTTGATAGCATGGGTGACTTTGAGCACGGCAGAGCCATGAGTCGCTTCTTTGACAGACTTGACTCAACAGACCAACTGGCCAAGACTATTCTTTATAACCTCAACTCAAGGGACAATGAGCTTTTCGCCACTATGGCGGGCAACTTCAACGATGGTTCCACAGCAGGCAAGATGCAATACGGTTCGGCCTGGTGGTTTCTCGACCAGAAGGATGGGATGGAAAAGCAAATCAACGCCCTGTCGAACATGGGGCTACTCAGCCGCTTTGTTGGCATGCTTACCGACAGCCGAAGTTTTCTTTCTTATCCCCGGCATGATTATTTTCGAAGGATTCTGTGTAATTTGATCGGAACTGACGTTCACAACGGTGAATTACCGAATGACCGGGAGTGGCTGGGCAAAATGGTGGAGGATATCTGCTATTTCAATGCAAAATCATATTTTGGATTTAATAAGTAAATAAGGTGATGACAACTACCCTAAGGTACCTGCTCTGTTTTTTTTTAATGCTAACGATTGCGGGCTGTGCTGTGAAAAGCGATGTGAAGGTGATTAAGCTTGGCCATGCTCTAGACGTAAACCACTCAGTGCACAAGGCGATGGTTTTTTTGGCGGAGAAAGTAGATGAGAAATCAAACGGCAAGATGCGAATTGATGTCTATCCCAATGGACAGCTGGGATCTGAAAGAGAGCTGCTTGAGTTGTTGCAGATAGGCTCCATAGGAATGACCAAAGCGTCTGCGGCAGTACTGGAAAGCTTCATGCCGTCGATGGCAGTGGTGAATTTACCCTATGTTTTTCATAGTAAAGACCATTACAGAAAAGTGCTGGGTGGCGAAATTGGGCAGGAGCTCTTGACGAGTGGCGAGGAGTTCTGGATGCGGGGCATGTGCTTTTACGACGCTGGCAGTCGCAGCTTTTATTCCAAAGACAAGCCCATCATGAAGCCGGAAGACCTTCAGGGGCTCAAAGTGAGGGTGCAGTCCAGCGCATCAGCTATTCAAATGGTGAGGTTGCTGGGCGGCTCTGCTACCCCCATACCCTTTGGCGAGCTTTATACGGCTCTTCAGCAGGGCGTTGTGGATGCCGCAGAAAACAATCCCCCGAGTCTTTACCTGACAAGGCACTATGAAGTTTGTCGCTATTATAGCCTCAATGAACACACTTTTGTGCCGGATGTGATGCTGGTAAGCACACATACCTGGAACGACCTGAACGATCAGCAAAAGAAGTGGTTGAGCGAAGCCTCCTTTGAGTCGGCTGTGCGCCAGCGCACACTGTGGGAGGAGTCAGAGAACGAAGCGCTGGAAGCCATGATAGCGGATGGGGTACACGTTGTATATCCCGAAAAAGGACCATTTATTGAAAAAGTCAGGCCGATGCTGGATGCATTTGCCAATACAGAATACCGAAAAAAACTACTAGAAAGAATTGAAGCCGTAGATGAAAGTTCTCAGACAGAAAATTGACAAAATTACCGAAGGTGGGCTTGTTGTCCTGATGAGCCTCCTTGTGTTGGATGTGCTTTGGCAGGTAGCCTCCCGTTATATATTGAGAAGCCCCAGCTCCTTTACCGATGAGCTTGCCAGGTACCTGCTCATTTGGGTAGCACTGATTGGCGCAGCATATGCCACAGGCAAAAATATGCACCTCGCCATTGATATTCTTCCTGGCAAACTTGAAGGTGCCAAAGCTGTTTTACTTCATCGCTTTATCTACCTGCTAATACTGGTATTCGCTCTGCTGGTCATGGTTGTAGGCGGTATCAGGCTTGTGTACATTTCGTTTGCTCTGGGTCAGCTGGCAGCCACACTTCAGGTATCACTTGCCTACGTATACATTTCACTGCCCGTCAGTGGACTTCTAATTTGTTTTTACTGTATTCATGAATTGATCAAAGGGAGGGCCGAAGTATGAACTGGACAGAGATAGCCATTTTAGTATTGACTTTCGTTGTGCTGCTGGGCATTGGTGTGCCCGTAGCTTATAGCATCGGACTTTCTTCCCTTGTCACAATACTGATCACCATGGATCCGGTGATAGCTTTTACCACACTGGCTCAGCGAATGGCCACAGGAATTGATAGTTTCTCGCTGCTCGCCATACCGTTTTTTGTGCTGGCTGGGCAGCTGATGAACAAGGGCGGCATTGCCAGCCGACTGATCGATTTGGCGAGGGCCATGGTGGGGCCACTTCCCGGAGGCCTGGCATTTATTAACATACTGGCATGTATGCTTTTCGGCGCCATTTCGGGTTCTTCTGTCGCTGCTGCTTCGGCAATCGGCGGGTTCATGGTGCCCAGAATGGAAAAAGAGGGGTATGATAAAGCTTTTGGTGCTGCTGTGAACCTCACCTCAGCTTCTACAGGTTTGGTTATTCCGCCTAGCAATATTCTTATCGTATTCAGCCTGGCGAGCGGAGGTGTTTCTATTGCAGCGCTGTTTCTCGCTGGCTATATTCCAGGGTTGCTTATTGGTCTTGCATTGATGATTGTTGCTGGTGTTGTGGCCCTGAAAAAAGGATACAAGTCAAACGAGACGACGGGGGTAAAGATCTTCTTCAAAAGCTTTTTCGGCGCATTGCCAAGCCTCTTGCTTCTGGTAATCGTCATTGGGGGAATTATCGCCGGCATCTTCACCGCCACTGAGGCGTCGGCCATTGCTGTGCTGTACACCCTGATCCTGTCGATGGTTGTTTACAAAGAGGTGAAATACAAAGACCTTCCAAGGATTTTGCTTGACACCACGCTGACTACGACCATCGTTTTGATGTTGGTTGCCACGTCAATGGGTATGTCGTGGGTACTGTCCTATGAGAATATTCCCCAGGGCGTCAGCGACTTCCTGTTGAATGTGAGCGACAATCCGATTGTGATTTTGCTGATTATTAACCTCCTGTTGCTAGCGGTGGGTACCTTTATGGACATGACCCCAGCGGTACTGATCTTCACACCCATATTCTTGCCTGTCGTGGTGCAAATGGGTATGAATCCCATTCATTTTGGCATTGTGATGGTGATGAACTTGTGTATAGGCCTTTGTACACCACCAGTAGGCTCTCTGCTCTTCGTGGGGTGCAGCGTAGCCGGTTTGAGCATTCAAAAGGTACTCAAACCGTTGCTCCCTCTGTTTTTAGCGATGATTGCCGTGCTGTTGCTCGTTACGTACGTACCAGCGCTTAGTTTGTGGTTGCCGGAGTTGTTTGGGTATTAACCCCTGGGTTGGAGGTAGCAATAAGTTGTCTAGAGCATCAGAAGATTATATGACAAGCTTTCTCAAAAAATTTGAAAAGGCCCGGTTACTTGGTGAAGTTTTCCAGAAAAACTTCATTGGTGTAGCCAAGTGCATTGAACCTTATGGTGAGAAGGAGAGGAGGCTCTATACTGTTCTCGCAGGTTGGCCCTGGTTCCATGTAATACACGAAAAACTTCTGACTTCTGATATAAAGCTCCTGCTTGTCTGGTTTACCCAACAACCTGAGTATTTGAGGCTCATCCAGACCTTTTATTTTGTCTTTTTGAGTAACGAACACCTCAGCCATAGCCAGTCTGTCTCCATTACATCCATTGGCGTCACTCTTCCATGTCACATCGTTGTACCCATCCAAATCGGCAGGTAGTCCGCAGCCGTAAAACATTAGTGCGATGATGGGCAGCAAACGATACTTTTTCAATTGTCTTAAGTCAGGCATTGATGGTTTGATCCGGTTTGGAAGTGGGGGTTCTTATTTTGTACATCCAAATTAAAGAGGCAATGCCAACAACTCCCAGTATATAAACGGGAATTAATGAATAGGTCAAAAAATAAGCTAAAAGTGGTTGAATAAGCTGCCTGATGCGTTCGGTGGTGAAGGCCCACTCTCTCATTTCTATAATGCCCCCAAGAATGATGATAGAAACCACAATGGTTACAGCTATCACCGACTTTTCAATGACAGAGAAATTACCTTGATTGAACATAAAGAACGACGTGCCTCCCAGGACGAACAGGTATTGGAAGATCAGGTAAGCCGAAAATGCCGGAGGCGGATGAAGGTTGAATTTGTGATAGGCACTTTTATCAACATCAGGCACGCCCTGATAGCCGCCGAGGTAATCGGGGAGCCAGCCGGGTTTGTTGAACATGACCCTGAGGCCATCACCCAACGATCTGACTTTCTTGAGTTGCCCCGCCATGTCGATATAATGCTGCAAGTTGGCTTTGATAGGGTTCCAGGTATTCACAGGCTTGGTAATGCCATATGTCGGCCTTTCTTCCTCTTTCTGAAACGTGCCAAATAGCCTGTCCCAAATGATAAAGGTACCTCCATGGTTCTTATCAATATATTTTGGGTCACGCCCATGATGCACCCTGTGGTGGGAGGGAGTATTGAAAACGTATTCGAACCAGCCTAGTTTGCCAATCGTTTCCGTGTGAATCCAAAACTGGTAAACTGTGTTGATGGCAGCAACCAGCACAAAGGTGAGTGTGTCCACACCAATAATTGCCAGCGGGAGGTAGAAAAAGAAGGTCCAGAACACCTGGAACGAGCCCTGCCTGAGCGCTACAGAGAAATTGTAGTCCTCACTTTGATGGTGCACCACATGCCCTCCCCAGAATAGGTTGATTTCGTGGCTCATCCTGTGCGCCCAGTAGTAGCACAAGTCCACAGCCAACCAGATAAGGATGAAAGTATACCACGTTACGGGTACATTGAAAAGCGCAAAGTTCTCGTAGACCAACTGGTAACTCGTAACAGTAAGTACCTTAAGAAAGGCTCCGGTAATTTGCTGAGTAATGCCGCAACTCATATTGGTGAGGGCGTCATTCAGCCGGTAGATTTTCCGGTGCTGGAAGTGCTGAATAATAAGCTCCACACCAATCAGCAGAAAATAGATTGGGATAGAAAGAATGACAGGGTTAATGTTCATGGGTGTTACTAATACAGATAACAATGTAATTAAAAAAGCTATTTATTTAAGAATACTAACTAGTTTTGCATCCAAATTGATGGCTGTAGCATGAAGAGAGTATTTTCATTTATCAGAATTATTTCATTGCTGTTTTTCCTTGGCGGGCTCCTGTTTGTGTATGCTTATCTGCCTGAAAATGTTTCGCTGTACAGCGATCAACTAGGCACGCCCATCTACTTCATTTCTAAAAGCCAATTCTTCTATTACTCGTTTGCTTTTTTTCTGGTTGTCAACCTTTTGTTGTTTGTGTTTGGCAAGGTGCTCGATGGCGTGCCGGTCACTGAAGGAAGAGGTTTGTTTTCATCTGAGATATTCAAGAACAAGACGCTCATTTGGCTCGAAGTGCTTATCAGCCTCATCAACGTTTTTTTTGTAACTGGCGCTGCCTTCATAGGCGTGTACAACAATCGTGTGAACCTCGACTTTAATAATTTTGCCTATCTGGTCTATTTAGGCACTTTTCTGATTTTTGCCTGGATTCTTTCTTACGGTTTTGTTCTCCGCTATCGGAGCTATCAACCCTCTTAATATCAGTAGCTTAGTGCTGGGATATTCAATCAATAGTTGAATATAAATCCTTCATTTACAGCAAGTTAAGGGAAATTATATTCCAGAAAATTTCCATAATTATCCTAAATTCACTGCAATTTTTGACCCCAGATACGGTCAAAATGATGGAAACTTTCTGCGATTGAAGGACTTATGGCAAACGAACAAGCTGCAGTATCAAATTACACCGAAGACAATATTCGTTCACTTGACTGGAAAGAGCATATCAGGCTCAGGCCAGGTATGTATATCGGCAAGCTCGGCGACGGTGCTGCGATGGATGACGGTATTTATGTACTTGTAAAGGAGATCATCGACAACAGTATCGATGAGCACATGATGGGGAATGGCAAGGTCATTAACGTAAAGGTGACCGACCATAGGGTAGAGGTGCGTGACTTTGGTCGTGGCATTCCGCTGGGTAAAGTCATCGACTGTGTGTCCAAGATCAACACTGGGGGTAAATACGACTCTAACGCCTTCCAGAAATCAGTTGGTTTGAACGGAGTAGGTACTAAGGCGGTGAACGCCCTTTCGGACTACTTCAAGGTGCAATCATTCAGAGAAGGCCGCACTAAAATGGCTGAGTTCCATCAGGGGGAGCTGACCAACGATCCGCCTGAGACTACCACCACTGAAAGAAATGGCACACTCACCATCTTCGAACCCGACGGCACGGTCTTCAAAAACTTCCATTTCATTCCGCAGTATCTTGATAACCTGCTTTGGAACTATGCGTTCCTGAACGCCGGATTGACAATCAATTTCAATGGTGTTAAGTATTATTCAGAAAATGGTCTTCTCGACTTACTGAACCGCAAGACTAACGAAGAAGAGCTGCGTTATCCAATCATTCACCTGAAGGGAGAGGACATTGAGATTGCGCTCACTCATAATAACCAATATGGTGAGGAGTATTACAGTTTTGTTAACGGTCAGTACACAACCCAGGGCGGCACCCATTTGGCGGCTTTCCGGGAGGCATTGGTAAAAACGGTCAGGGAGTTTTACAAAAAAGACTTTGATGCATCGGATGTGCGCACAAGTATTGTAGGAGCTATTGCAGTGCGGGTGCAGGAGCCTGTGTTCGAATCGCAGACCAAAACGAAGCTAGGCTCTCAAAGCGTTGGCCCGGAAGGCCCCACCATGCGTACTTTCATCAATGACTTTGTTAAAAAGTACCTTGACGACTTTCTGCATAGTCATCCCTCCGTGGCGGAAGCCCTGCAAAAACGAATTATTCAGTCGGAGAGGGAACGCAAAGAAATAGCGGGCATCAAGAAGCTGGCCAATGACAGGGCCAAAAAGGCCAACCTTCACAACAAAAAACTGAGGGATTGCCGCATCCACTTCGACGACCTGAAGAATGAGCGCCGGGATGATTCCATGATTTTCATTACCGAGGGTGATTCCGCTTCTGGATCTATCACCAAGTCACGGGATGTGCAAACTCAGGCTGTGTTCAGTTTGCGTGGTAAGCCGTTGAACTGCTACAGCCTGACGAAAAAGATTGTGTATGAAAACGAGGAGTTTAACCTTCTTCAACACGCACTCAATATTGAAGACGGGTTAGAAGGGCTTCGCTACCGTAAAATCATCATTTCTACTGACGCCGACGTGGATGGGATGCACATCAGACTGCTGATGCTGACTTTCTTTCTGCAGTTTTTTCCGGACCTGGTTCGAAACGGCCATGTATACATTTTGGAAACACCACTTTTCAGGGTTAGGAATAAGAAGGAAACTATCTATTGCTACAGCGATGAGGAGAGGCAGCAGGCCATCAACAAGCTTGGGTCTAAGCCTGAAATAACCCGATTCAAAGGACTGGGGGAGATATCACCAGAGGAGTTTGGCAAGTTTATCGGGGAAGATATGCGGCTGGAACCCATTATTTTGAAGAAGGAAACTAAGATCCCTCAATTACTGGAGTTCTTTATGGGTAAGAATACACCGGACAGGCAAATTTTCATTATCGATAACCTGAAAATAGAGAAGGACTTGGTAGAAGAGGTGGTAATAGAAGATTGAGACTAAACATATTGGAGAAGCGGTACATTTTGATGGGAGAGTTAGTGGTGTGATTGAAACAAGAATTCAAAATTAGGTAGTGTTCAAAATGGGGTGATCGATACACGATAAACGAAAAAAGGGCATATGAAATGTTAGGAAAAGGGCTGGTGGACGCAAGAAGAGGACTTGAAGTGTTAAAGAAAAAGAAAACTTGCCATCATTTAGCAACCGATGATTTTTACTTGGACTCGATGCTGAACGGCATTTTTCAACTGTATGATTCACTATACCGTGATTGGTCGCTTCGGGACAAGGAATATCTAACAGTGTTTTTCGAAAATGATGACTACAAGGGGATTAGCAAAAAGTTAGCTAAAGATCCATCTACTGTATGGAGAAAAAGAATTTCATTAAAACTTGATCAACTTTTTGTTTCAAAAAGTCTTTTAAGATTGGTAGTGTCCAATAAATGCAGTCTGCAATAGAAAAGAAGTAGAGTTGAGAGTGGAACTAAAATATATTTTTAGCAATGTAAATGACTGGCTCAAGTTTGCCGAGGCGAAGCATGGTGGTTTGATTCTCCTAAATTCGGCAATTATCATAGGGGTTATTAGTGTACTTCCCGATTCAAAGCTATTTGATAGCTACTCGGCAGCTGCTTCATTGGCAATTTGTGGGTGCTCAATTTTGATAAGCCTAGCCTCTCAATTTCCAACAACGTCGAATTTGCTTATTGGCGCTTCAAATAAAGCAAACCCGAACATTTACTTCTTTGAAGACTTGTCAAAGACGAGTTTAGATGGGTTTTTGCTTGAATACAGGAGATCCTACCCTGATTTCAAGCCCACTGCGTCCGACGAGAATCTGGTAAATCAGATTCTCGTTAATTCTAGAATAGCAACTTCCAAATTTCGAACATTTAAAATTTGTTGCTATGTGTCAATTTTTGGAATAGGCCTTTTGGGGCTATCATTGTTGATGAGGGTTTTGTTGGTCACAACATCGTTGTAAATAGAAGTTTTGAAGTAAAGTATGGAAGAAGAGAACCTTAACAGTCACGAAGGAGAAGATCAGATTCATGATGTGGTAGCCGTTTCGGGTATGTACGAAAGCTGGTTCCTCGATTATGCATCTTATGTAATTTTGGAAAGGGCCGTGCCTGCAATTGAAGACGGATTTAAGCCGGTACAGCGGCGTATCCTGCATGCCATGAAGGAAATGGACGATGGTCGCTTCAATAAAGTGGCGAACATCATCGGTAGCACCATGCAGTACCATCCGCATGGCGACGCTTCCATTGGCGATGCTATCGTCAATATTGGCCAGAAAGACCTGCTGATTGAAACCCAGGGCAACTGGGGTGACATTCGCACGGGAGACCGGGCCGCAGCACCCCGTTACATAGAGGCCCGTCTTTCGAAGTTTGCGCTCGAGGTGGTTTTCAACCCGCAAACCACCAACTGGCAGCTTTCCTACGACGGACGTAAACGTGAACCGGTCACTCTTCCGGTTAAATTCCCACTGCTTCTGGCACAGGGCGTTGAAGGTATTGCTGTTGGCCTCTCCACCAAGCTGCTGCCACACAACTTCCGGGAACTGATAGAAGCCTCCATTGCGGTGCTTAAGGGCAAGAAGACTAATATTTTACCTGACTTTCCTACGGGCGGTCTGGCCGACTTTTCCGACTACAACGAAGGAAAGAGAGGCGGCAAGGTTCGTGTGCGGGCCAAAATAGAAGAGCTCGACAAAAAGACCCTGGTCATTAAAGACATCCCGTTTGGCACTACTACCACCAACTTGATGGACTCTATCGTTAAAGCCAACGATAAGGGAAAGATCAAGGTCAAAAAGGTGGTGGATAACACGGCCAAGGATGTTGAAATTGAGGTGCACCTTGCTCCGGGCGTGTCGCCTGACATCACCATCGACGCCTTGTACGCCTTCACCGATTGTGAAGTATCCATTTCTCCCAATGCCTGCGTGATTGTTGACGACAAGCCTGTATTCATGTCTGTCAATGACATTCTGAAGGTTTGTACCAACCAGACAGTCAACCTGCTCAAGCGGGAGTTGGAGATCAGAAGAGCAGAACTGATGGAAAAGATGCTCTTCTCGTCATTGGAAAAGATATTTATCGAAAACAGAATCTACCGAGATATTGAGGAATGTGAAACCTGGGAAGCTGTTTTGGACACCATTGATAAGGGGCTTGATCCTTTCAAAGACCAGTTTTATCGTGAGATCGTACAGGACGATATTTTGAAACTGACTGAAATCAAGATCAAGAGAATCTCCAAATTTGACTCCTTCAAGGCCGACGAGCTGATGAAGAAGCTTCAGGAAGAGCTGGCAGAAGTTAATTATAACCTGGAGAACCTGGTGGAGTATGCCATTAAGTATTATCAAAGTCTTCTGGATAAGTACGGCAAGGGAAGGGAGCGACTCACCGAAATAGCTCAGTTCGATACCATTGCGGCTACCGTTGTGGCTGCGAACAACCAGAAGCTGTATGTCAACAGAGAAGACGGTTTCATAGGTTATGGGCTGAAAAAAGACGAGTACATATGTGAATGCTCTGACCTGGACGACATCATTGCCTTCAGACGTGATGGAAAGTTTTCTGTCGTCAAAATTCAGGACAAAGTGTTTGTTGGCAAGGACATCCTCTATGCAGGTGTGTTCAAGAAAAATGACGAACGCATGGTGTACAACGCCGTCTATGTAGATGGCAAGTCAGGCCGGTCCATGATCAAGCGCTTCCAGGTGCTGGGTGTTACCCGTGACAAGGAGTATGACGTTAGTAAAGGTGAAAAAGGATCCAGAGTGCTCTATTTTTCTGCAAATCCGAACGGAGAAGCCGAAATCATTAATATCAGCCTGACCTCCGGGTCGAAGGCCAAAAAGAAAGTTTTCGATTTTGACTTTTCTGAATTAGAGATCAAAGGCCGTGGCTCGCAGGGCAATATTTTAACCAAGTACCCCGTGAGAAAGATCGTGTTGAAGGAAGCAGGGAGATCAACGCTGGGAGGGCTTGATATATGGTACGATGCTACTATCGGGCGACTCAATACGGATGATAGGGGAGAGTATCTTGGCAACTTCCTGGCGGACGACAAAATCATCGTCTTTTATCAGGATGGCAGCTACGAGCTCACCTCGTTTGAACTGACCAACAGGTACGACTATCATCAGATTCTCACACTCCAAAAGTTTAACCCTAAGGCAGTTATCAGCGCAGTGTATCTGGATGGCAAGACAAAGGTGCATTTTGGTAAACGATTCCTGATCGAAACCAGTACAGTTGAAAAGAAATTTGTCTTCATTTCTGAAGAAAAGGGATCCAGGCTGCTACTAGTGAGCTCGCATCCCTCACCATCCTTCGAAGTCAGCTATAAGAAGAAAGGTAGCAAGGAGACAGACAAAGAAGTCATTGTATTTGAGGAATTTATCGACATCAAGGGGTGGAAGGCAGTCGGCAATAAATTGAATTTCCCGGATATCAAAAAACTGGAGTGGCTGGCCAATGAAGACCCGGAGGCTGAGGAGAAGGATGGCAACGACGATGACTCAGGGCCGGACGCCACAGAAGCTGGTGATGATACTGCTTCGAAAGCAACCGACGACAAGCAGGAAATAGCTAAAACGGTAAAGAAGCTGAAAGAAGAGTTCAGTAAAGAAACAGATGAGAATTTTGATGTGGGAAGCAGCATAGATTTGGATATTAAGAAACCAAAAAGCAATGGAGAAGACCAACTTGGCCTTTTCTAACCTGCAAATAACAGATGGATGATGCCACCAGAGACAAGCTGATTAATTACCTGGGAAGTTTCGTGACCCCTGCAAGGGCAGCGAAGGTGCAACAGGTGCTTGAGAAGAGGACTCGTCACATTGCAGTGGTAATGGAAGATTTTGAAAACTCTCTGAACGTAAGCGCCGTTCTAAGGTCATGCGAGGCGATGGGAGTGCAGGATGTTCATATCATCGAAAACCAGTTTAGGAATAAATTAAGTGCTTATGTGGCCAAAGGCGGTAGTAAATGGCTGACCGTTACTAAGCACAATGAGCACGAGTCAACGAATAGTTCTCGATGTTTGCAGTTGTTGAAGGATGCTGGCTATCAGATATGGGTAACCAGTCCGGATCAGGCTGCTGCAGACTTGAACGATGTTGATGTTGATTCAAAAGTAGCGCTGGTGTTTGGTACAGAATTCGACGGGGCGTCGAAGCAAGTGCTGGAAATGGCCGACAAAAGGGTATGCCTGCCGATGCAAGGTTTTACTGAGAGCTACAACGTATCAGTAAGTGTTGCTTTGTGTTTGCATGTTTTATTAAGGAAGTTAAGAGACTCGGAAATTGATTGGTGTATGAGTGAAGAAGAAAAGAAGCAGTTGACTCTGGAGTGGTATCGTAAGATTGTAAGGAGATCTGATATACACGAAGTGAGATTTCTTTCAGGCATTTAGTATTAACGCTGACGGATGCGGTTTTTACTAAAGATGCTTTTTATGCTGGGTGCATTGGTGTTTGCCTTTGTCATCGCCAGCAATGTATGGATCATGTGGAAGACGACAGATGATATCCATTTCAACGTGGAAGAAATCCCGGCTGCGGATGTCGGGGTAGTGCTCGGAACATCGAAAAGAAGTGTTGATGGCGGTTCCAATTCGTTTTTCACCACCAGAATGGAAGCCGCCGCTAAACTATATCAGGCTGGCAAAGTAAAGCACCTGATACTCAGCGGAGACAACAACACAAAGTACTACAATGAGCCCCAGGATATGTTCAATGCCCTTTTGGTGCTGGGCGTGCCTGCACAAGACATGACAATGGACTATGCCGGCTTTCGAACCCTTGATTCCATTGTGCGTTCAAAGGAAGTGTTTGGGCAAAACGAGATCGTTATTATCACCCAGCAATTTCATGCCTACCGGGCGCTATTTATTAGTAAATTTTATGGGATAAAAGCAGTTACCTTTGCATCCGATGATGCGGCAAAATCAGGGATGAAGTCTGTGGTGAGCAGAGAATGGCTTGCCAGACCGAAAGCAATTTTAGACCTTTACGTTCTCAAACAACCCCCCAAATTCCTTGGTGAGAAGGAAATTATAGAGATCAGAAAATAATTCTCACATTTTTTGAACGATTTAGCGAGAAAAGTGTCCTTATGGATGTTATTGGTTTACCAAACCTATGAAAAGAGTACAAATTCTCTTTCTGTTATCTATTCTATCTGTCACTAGCTGGGCTCAGGCGCAAGGCACAACAGTGGTGTGGGGCAAAGTTACCGAAGCATCTACCGGTAGCCCGATTCCGTTTGCCAATGTCGTTTTCAAGGGAACTTCTATTGGTGCAACAACTGATTTTGAGGGCTATTACAAACTTAGCACTACCCAGCGCTTCGATTCCATTCATTTCAGCTATATCGGATTTGTTCCAAAAACGAAATTCATTGTGGCGGGAAAGGAGCAAAACATCAATATCCAATTGGAAGAAGATGTGGTCAACCTTCAGGAGCTTGTTTTTGAAGCAGGCGAAAATCCGGCGTTTCAAATATTGAGGAATATAGTCGACCACAAAAAGGTCAACGACAAGAGGAGACTTTCTGCCTATGAATACGAGGCGTACACCAAAATTGAAATGGATATTGACAACATTTCAGACAAGTTTAAGCAGCGTAAGATCATTCAGAAAGTGACTTCTGTGCTCGACAGTATTGAACAAATTGCAGGCGAAGATGGGAAACCGGTGCTGCCGGTGTTTATTTCAGAGGCCATTAGCAAGTACTATTATAAAGACAGTCCCAGAATGGCGCACGAGACTGTATTGAATACGAAAGTAACCGGAGTGGGGGTAACCGACGGTACACTGACTTCGCAGGTAATAGGTGCCTCTTTTCAGCAATATAATTTTTATCAAAACTGGCTCAATATTGTCGGCAAAGACTTCGTGTCTCCGATTTCGGATGGCTGGAAAATCAACTACGAATATGACCTGGTGGATAGTCTTTGGCTCGGCGACTATTACTGCTACCGGTTGGATTTCTTCCCCAAGAGGGAGCAGGACCTGGCCTTTCGTGGCTCGATGTGGATTCACAAAGACACCTGGGCTATCAGGCAAATTGACGTAACGGTAGGTAAAGAGGCGAATGTCAACTTCATTGAGAAGATAAAAATTCAACAGGAGTTGGTGCCTACTACCGAAAGTGCCTGGCTGCCTGCCAAAACCAGGGTGATGATTGACGTAAGTGAGCTCACCGACCGGTCAGCCGGGTTTCTGGCTAAATTCTATGTGTCCAACAAAGACATTGTGGTGAATCAGCCAAAACCCGATAAGTTCTATGAAAACCCCATTGAGATGGTGGAGGACGTTAACGATCGGGCAGACGACAATGAATTTTGGGCAGACATCAGGCACGATACCCTTAGTGCGACGGAAGTTCACGTGTATGAAATGATCGACACGCTGACAAAGATTCCGGTGATCAAAACTTATACCGACATTATTCAGACCGGATACACCGGTTACTACAAAATCGGAAAGTTCGACATAGGTTCCTATTCTTATTTTTTTGGCAATAATAATATAGAAGGCATAAGGCTGGGGCTTGGAGGTAGAACCAACATTGACTTCAGCAGGAAATGGGAGTTGAGCGCCAACGTAGCCTATGGCTTAAAAGATGAGGAATGGAAGTATAAGTTTCATGTGCGAAGGATTTTGAGCCGCAGCCCATGGACTGAGGTGAAATACATGCACCAAAAGGAAATCGATCAGATTTGGCTGCTGAATGATGACATCGATAATGCCAATGTTTTCTATGCTTTTTCCCGGTTCGGCACGCTGATAGACCCCTTTATCCGGCAAAAGAACTATTTTACTTTTTTCACGGTGCTGGGCCGTGGCCTTTCTCAGCGAGTGTCATATCGCCAGGAATACTTCAAGCCGTTGTTTGACTTTGAATATTACAAAGATCCTTACGCTGAAACGCCTACGGTGCGTAACAACCTGAGTGTGGCAGAGGTAATTCTCGACACCCGCTACGCCCGGGACGAAATTTTCGTCATCAACGATAACCAGCGGTTGAGCATGGGCACTATCCGCTGGCCAGCTGTTAATTTCCGTTATACACTTGGACTAAGTGCCCTTGGGGGCGACTTTACGTACCAAAAATTTGGCTTGTCGATCGAAAAACGGCAGAAGATGGGCATTTTCGGAGTGGGCTACCTGACATTGAGCGGCGGCTATAACTTCAATAATCTGCCTTACCCGTTGCTGAAGGCACACATTGGAAACCAAACGCCTTTCTATTTTAATTTTGCCTACAACATGATGGACTACTTTGAGTTCGTTACTGACAAGCATGTAGCCTTTAGATGGAACCACTCTTTCAATGGATTTCTGCTCAACAGTATTCCCGCCATCAAAAAGTTAAAGTGGAGACTCGTAGGCACTGTTAATGTGCTTTACGGCGGTGTGGGGCAAAAGAACTACAACCTGATACCACCCACCTACGACACTAATGGCAACGAAATAGCACCCTTCTTTGCTCTTGGCCAGTGGCCTTATATAGAGGCAGGGTATGGTGTGGAGAATATATTCAGGTTTTTTAGAGTCGACTTCATACACAGACTTACTTATACCAACCGTCCCGGAGTAAATAATTTTGGGATTAAATTCAGCTATAAGTTTTCTTTGTAGTATGGCGTTCGGAACACAAAGAGCTTCTCTCGGTTTAATACTTCTCTCGGTTTTGTGCATGATGGGGTGCTCATCTCCTCAGGCGTCATTGCCAATTGCAGACAGCCCAAACCCCGACAAAGCCTACTATAGTGAACTATTAGCACTTGTGGAAGACAAAGTGCAGGAAGATCCCGATAACCTTGGGCTTAGGGTCAAATTGGCTTCATATCATCAAACGCTTGAATGGCCGGAGGTGGCCAACGCCAATATCGATGCGATTTTAAGGATGGCACCCAAAGATCCGGAGGTGATGGTGCTGGTGGCCGACTACTATATACATAGAAACGATTTCGAGAGGAGTTGGATATATGCCCAGCAGGCTGACAGGCTGGGTTCGGTTCACCCTAGTTTATCACTGATCAAGTCAAAATATCACTACTCCAGAAGGAACTACGGTGAGGCCGCCAGGTACCTCAATCATTATTTTGACACCGGAGGCAAGCTGCCAGAGGCATTTTTGGTAGCAGCTGAATTGGATATCCAGAAGAAAGATACAACCAAAGCGTTGTCCATTTTGGAGAGGGGAGTCGCAGCGAATCCGGGCCACAGGAGTATGACCCGTTTGCTGGTGACATTATTTGAGCAGCGAAGCCAACTTACCGAGCTGGTAGCGCTGCTGGAGGACTATGGCAAAGTTACGGATGACTATAGCACCTACAGGGGTGAGTTGCTCGGTGCCTACTTTAGGGCAGCGGATTATGATAAGGCGTCCAGCTTTGCTGAGAACTGGCCTGAACCCTCCGAAAACGGGCTTTTTGAGTACGGGAGCCTGATGCTCGAATCGTCGATGAGCGACTCCGCCTTTTGGTATGCCGACAGGATGATTCAGCAGGATTCCCTTAGTGTGCCGGGCCGGCTCCTTAAAGCCCGATACTTTAATCGCAGGGGTAGAATGGGAGATGCCTATAATTTTTACACATCGGCGCTGGCGTTGGATTCCACCAACCAAATAGCCCTCGAAGAACGGGGTATTGTTGCCGGAAAAATTGCATATTTGCGCAAACTTAGGGAGCAGCAGGCAGCAATGCCAGTGTTTGATCTGACTCCCAAGAAATCTGATAATTAGTAGAATTGAATGAGTAACGAGAAAATTAAGCTTACCCTCCCTGATGGAAGTGTTCGGGAATATGACAAGGGGGTAACCGGGCTGGATGTGGCAATGAGCATCAGCGAGGGCCTGGCCAGGAATGTTTTGGCCGCCAAATTCAATGGAAACGTAATTGATGCATTTCGTGCCATCACGGAAGACGGAACATTTCAGTTGCTCACATGGAATGACAAGGAAGGGAAATCAACTTTTTGGCACTCTTCAGCTCACTTAATGGCCGAGGCCCTTGAAGCGCTGTACCCGGGTGTTAAGCTGGGTATTGGCCCACCGATTGAAAACGGTTTTTACTACGATGTTGATTTTGGAGACAGGGAGTTTACCGCTGCCGAACTTCCGAAAATAGAGGAGAAGATGCTGGAGTTGGCCAGGCAAAAAAATGCTTTCTCCCGCCGTGATATTAGCAAGAAAGAGGCTGTAGCCTACTTTGAAAAGAAGGGCGACCCTTACAAACTGGAGCTTATCGCAGATTTGGCTGACGGCACTATTTCTTTCTATGAGCAAGGCAATTTCATCGACCTTTGCCGGGGACCGCATATCCCAAACACAGGTTTCATAAAAGCCACCAAGATACTGAACATCGCCGGTGCTTATTGGCGTGGTAATGAGAAGAATAAGCAACTTACAAGGCTTTATGGGATCACTTTCCCGAAACAGGGAGAGCTCAAAGAATATTTGGAGTTGCTGGAAGAAGCTAAGAAACGTGACCATAGAAAAATAGGGAAGGAGCTGGAGCTTTTTACCTTCTCTGAGAAAGTTGGCAAGGGACTGCCGTTGTGGTTGCCCAAGGGAGCCATTCTTCGGGAGCGACTAGAGAACTTCATGCGAAAAGCGCAGGTGAAGGCTGGCTATGATCAGGTAGTATCTCCTCATATTGGTAGCAAAGAGCTATATGTGACCTCGGGGCACTACGAAAAATATGGCAAGGACTCGTTCCAACCTATCAACACACCGGAGGAGGGAGAAGAGTTTCTTTTGAAACCCATGAACTGCCCTCACCACTGTGAGATGTACAAAAGCAAGCCAAGGTCGTATAAAGACCTTCCTGTGAGGTACGCTGAGTTTGGTACTGTTTACCGTTACGAGCAGAGTGGCGAGCTACATGGCTTGACTCGTGTGAGAGGCTTTACTCAGGACGATGCGCATATTTTCTGTCGCCCCGACCAGGTGAAAGAGGAATTTGCCAAGGTTATTGACCTGGTATTGTATGTGTTTAAATCATTGGGCTTCAGCGATTACAATGCGCAGGTGTCACTGAGAGATCCTGAGACACCAGAAAAATACATTGGTACTGACGAGAACTGGGCAATTGCAGAGAATGCAATCATAGAAGTAGCCGCAGCAAAGGGCCTGAAAACAACTGTGGAGCTTGGTGAAGCGGCTTTTTATGGCCCTAAGCTCGATTTTATGGTGAAAGATGCTCTTGGCAGAAACTGGCAGCTCGGAACCATTCAGGTCGACTACACTTTGCCCGATCGCTTCGAGCTTGAGTATGTTGGAGCTGATAATCAGAAGCACAGGCCGGTAATGATCCACAGAGCACCTTTTGGTTCAATGGAGCGTTTCGTGGCTATTCTGATAGAAAGCACTGCGGGTGAGTTCCCGTTATGGTTATCGCCTGAGCAGATTGCCATTCTACCTATTTCGGAGAAATTCCATGACTACGCCAATCAGGTTAGACTGATGCTCCAGGAGAATGATATCCGGGGCAATGTGGATGAAAGAGATGAGAAAATCGGCCGGAAGATCAGGGATGCGGAAATTAAAAAGATCCCATTCATGTTGATCGTAGGGGAGAAGGAGGCGGAGAGTAAAACCATTGCCCTTAGGGAGCATGGCAAAGGAGATATTGGCACCTTTTCGGGCAGTGAATTCGTTGACTATTTTGGAAAGAGAATAAAAATGAGTCTGGCAGGCGAAAAAGAAGCCTGAGGATTATTGCAGGCTATTTATAAAAGCGGCTTGCTGCTTTTGATTAGTAGAATTTTTGTGGATATTTGCATCCTTGTTTTGAAACCTAAATACGGAGGTATAAAATTTTAAGACCGAGACCACGAGGTTTTAGGGGTAAACCTGAAGAGCCTTACAAGATTAATGAGAGAATTGAAGCCCGTGAGGTAAGGGTAATTGCCGAAGATGGAAATCTTGGCGTTATTCCAACCCGGGATGCAATCAAAATTGCCAAAGAGCAAAACCTGGATTTGGTAGAGATTTCTCCTACTGCAGTTCCTCCTGTTTGCCGTATAGTTGACTATTCAAAGTTCAAATACGAGCAGAAGAAGAAACAGAAGGAGATCAAGGCCAAAGCTCAGAAGACTGTCATTAAGGAAATTCGTTTTGGTCCTAACACGGATGATCATGACTTCAACTTCAAATTGAAGCACGCCATCAACTTTCTTAAGGAAGGTTCCAAAGTAAAAGCATACGTACAGTTTGTGGGCAGAACGATCGTATTTAAGGAAAGAGGAGAAATCCTTCTGCTTAAGTTCGCTCAGGAATTGGAAGAGTATGGAAAGGTAGAGCAACTGCCGAGGCTCGAAGGAAAGCGCATGTCGCTATTCGTTGCTCCTAAGGTCGCTAAGAAATAATTTTTGTTAAACTATATACACAATGCCGAAAGTTAAAACCAAATCGGGAGCAAAGAAACGCTTTAAGCTAACGGGGACTGGTAAAATCAAACGTAAGCATGCTTTCAAAAGCCACATTCTTACTAAGAAGGAAACCAAGCAAAAGCGCTCTCTTACTGACATGACTTTAGTACACAAGTCAGACGAGAACAGAGTAAGAGATATGCTCAACATCTAAGAAAAACTTAGGTTCTATGTTTCACCAGGTTTTTGGTCAACAAGTGTTCTGAGTTGAACCACCAAACACCAAAAAATGTAATTACTATGCCAAGATCAGTAAATCACGTAGCGTCAAGAGCGAGGAGAAAGAAAATCCTCAAAGCAGCCAAAGGTTTTTATGGCCGCAGAAAGAATGTTTGGACGGTAGCTAAGAATGCCGTTGAAAAAGCATGGAAATATGCTTATGAAGGCCGCAAGCAGAAGAAGAGAAACTTCAGAGCTTTGTGGATTCAGCGTATCAATGCAGGTGCCAGAGAGCACGGAATATCTTATTCTGTATTGATGGGCAAAATGAAAACTTCCAAGATCGATTTGAACCGTAAGGTACTTGCCGACCTGGCCATGAACCACCCCGAAGCTTTCAAAGCTGTGGTGGACAAGGTAAAGTAGTTCGACAAGTCTTTGTCAATAATATTAAAGCCCCATAAAGGGGCTTTTTTAGTTTAAGGGCGAATGATTTGCCGAAAGCAAAAGGCTGCTAAATGCTGTTGCCTCCAAAGAGATACTTCCTGGCAGAGTTGTAATCGATGAAATACGTTAGCCTTACCGACAAGCTATTGACCTGGGGCAGGCTCAGGGTCTTGTTAAAGTTTTCAGCAAAATTAATGTCGGTATTATTGTCACTTGAGCTGATGGAGTCTTTCCAAACCACATTCAAAAAGCTGCCAGGCGCAATTTGGTAGAAGTAAACAAAGTCAACATTGAGTGCATTGAAGTTGGTGTCGTGCTGCTTTTGTCCGGACTCGTCGATGCCTTCATACTCAGAGTCAGCCAATTGACCATTGCCCTGTAGGTCGTAAAATCCGTTATACTTAACATTGCTCCAATAGTGCCTTACCCGGAGGGTCAGCCCCATTTTATTATTGAAAGTGTACTTGGTGCCAAGGATATTATTGGTGGTAAGAACGTCTCTTTCTCCAAAGATGATCTCATCAAGCGATTCGTCATCAGCATACAACTTGGTAACGTAGCCCTTTGAGTCTTCGGAGCTCTCTCTGCTAACCCGGAAGTCGATGGATAGTCTGTTATTGACCCTGTAGCGGATAGATGCTCCCAGCGAGTTGTACGCCTGCTCCCAGTCTGGTCTTCTCCAGGTATTTTGACTTACATATATTTTTACCGCTTTGCGGGAATCGCTTTCTACCCATGAGTTCACGCTGTAGGAGCCTGGCTGAACGAAATAGTAGCCTTCTTCTCTGGGCTCGAAGTAGTCGTAACTATCAATAGGCTTCAGACTGGACGACATGCCCACTCCCCAGAAGTTCTTGAATTGGGCGTAAGTAGATGCGTAAACGTCGGTGCTTGTGAATGTTCTTGGCTCAAAAAGCTGCCGGTATGATCCGCTGACATTGGCCCGGTAGTAGTTAAATACCCCCGTCGGCTTAAATATCCTGTACATGAGCGACACGTTGTGCGAGACACTATTGGCTGCCCTGTTAAATCCAAAATCGTTTGGATCGTAGTCTTTGCTCTCAACATTTCTGCTGACGCCATACTGAAAGCTGCCGCTTACTTTTGAAAGGCCCACGCTGTACTTATATCCATCCTCCAATTCGCTTGACACACCGGCGTCTTCAGCATTGTAGATGTTAGACACAGCGCCAAATGCTGAGAATCTGTAGGTGTTAGTACTGTCGAGCAGGCTAACGCTTGCTCCTGTAACGTTGGCATCGTTGGCACCATCAAGTCTCGTTACGTTGGTATTGATCAGGTTGACGTTGGAATTGTTTTTCAGAATCTTGTCTACCACCAGCACATTAAAATTGGTCAGCGGATCAACCTGCTCCTCTCTGGTTTCGCCGGTCTCAATATTCCGTATGTTGGCGTGCGTCTTGTTGGTCAGCGCATTAAGGAAGCCAAGTCCCCAGCCTTCCCCATTTCTGCCGGAGATTTTGGTGGCATTGATCAGAGGTGCTGCCGATGGCGAACTGACTACTTCTTCGGTTTCGTCATTGTAACTAATCTCTCCAAATGTAGAACCGATACGCCTGGAATAAACGAGGTCACCCTTGTCGAATAGTTCCGTTCCCTCCGTGAAGAACTGCCTGTTTTCACTGTATTGTACCTCATACGCCGATAGGTTCAATACCACGTTGTCGGACTGTACCTGGCTAAAGTCAGGAATGAGGGCCATGTCGAGGGTGTACGACTCGTTGATGCCATATTTGAGGTCCATGCCACCGGTAAACGATAATTTTTCTTTGCCATTGACACCGTCGTTGGTGTAAATGGTGGTAGCGTAGGGCAATAGCGACAAACGAATAGGTGGTTTGATATCTTCAAGTCCTCTGAGAACGCCCGATTGATTCACTGTGCCACGGATGGAGTTGTCTACCGGATTCCAATATGATTCCTCCTGATTTCGTTTTACCTGGCGGTAAAAGTTGATGCCCCAGTTTTGCTGTGAAGTAGCTGGAAACCGGAGAGCGTAGTAGGGAATCTTTACTTCTACAGTCCAGCCGTGGTCGTCATAGGCAATAGCACTTTCCCAAACAGCGTCCCAATTCTCATCCCAATTATCGCCATTGATGAAGTAGTCGCCTTGCACACCTGCCGCTGACACGAAAAAGCTGAAAGCATTCTGACCGCTGTTATAGGGGTCAACTAAAATGCCAAACCAGTCGGTGTTTCGGTTAAAGTCGTCTCTTTTGCCAAACTCCTTCCTTATTTTGGAGGGTTCAGGGTCAAAGAGCCTTGCGGAAAGGTAGAGGGCGTTGTCGTCATACACCAACTCAACGGTTGTAAGGAAGTCTGATTTTTCGCCATTGTTGGGTTTGAATTGCGTGAATTGGGTGGGGGTTGGGTTTTGACTCCAAATGTCTTCGTCAAGGATGCCGTCTACTTTTGGGCTGTTTGTGATGCGTTTGGTGGCAAACTCATTTTTACCGGAGTCGACAGCTGACACCAAGCGTGGAAAGAGAAGAAAAATTAAAAGAAAACAACCAAGGGGTAAGAGTTCTCTACGATCGAATTTGAACATTAAGGGCTTTTGTTAAACGAACTGTGCTAATATGCTCAGTAAATTTAGCCATGTTCGTCGTTAGCTCATCTCAAATTCTGATAAATGGCGAGTGTTGGTGACATCTTTTTACACTTTAGCCCACTCGGTGTTGGCGTACACATCGGTTCTGTTCAATGATTAGCCGCATCAGCCTTCATTAGTGCCTTAATCTCCGCCAGTAGCTCGTCTCGTTTAGTCTTTCCCACGTTGTTGAGCATGATAATCACACTGCCTGTGGCAAGATCCCGTTCAATATAGGTGCGAAAACTGGTGAGTGTGCCACCATGACTTACAGAAGCTGGAGCATCCTTGTTCAACGCCCAGCCAAAGCCATACCATGAAGTGGAGCCATCATTGAGGATCATTGGCCAATAGACCTCGCTCATGGCCGCCGCTGACACCAATTTATTGGTCTGCAAGGCCAGGTGCCATTGATACATGTCGTCAACGTTGGAGTACAACCCACCGCCGCCAGTGGTAAAGAAAGGATAGTCATCTTCCTTTCCATTAGCATCAAAGCCTTTGCAGCGATTGGTTCTTTGAGGCTTTGTCTCATCATACGCCACGGTACTTTTCATGCCAATCGGCTGAAAAACATTTTCTTGCAAAAAGGAATTGAACCCCATTCCGCTGATTTGCTGCACGATAGAAGAGAGGAGCACGTATGCCGTATTAGAGTATTCGTATTTAGCTCCAGGAGTAAACCGCAACGCCTTGATACCTTTAACGACTTCCACAACATCTGTATTGGTAAATCCAGGTCGGGAAGCTCCGAGGCCGTAATAGTCTGGAATGCCGGAGGTATGGGTGAGCAGATGGCGAATGGTAACCGAATGGGCCCAATCCGGAAAAGACGGGAAGTAGGTACTTAGTTTGTCATCAATAGTGAGCAATTTTCTCTCTTTCAATAGCATGATGGCCATGGCCGTAAACTGTTTGGACACAGACGCCATATAAAAAGTAGAACTAGTATCCAGTGGCCTCTTTTTGTCAAAATCGGCCATACCATAAGCTTTTTTGAGTAATGTGCCGTTTTTGTCAGCAACGAGAATAGTGCCGTTGTAGTACCCGTCCTGGTGATAGCGTTCAACGATTTGGTCGAGCTTCTCAGTAACAGATATGGAGGTACCCGATGTGAAAACAAGGAGTAGACCCAGGGTAACCAGCAAGATTGATTTCATAACAGTCACTTTTCTTTTGTAAAAGATAGCTCATACCGGAGGAACAAAAAAGCATTTTTGACAGTAGTGGCTTGTTAAAAGAAAAGGTACAATCATCTTCACTTGCCCTCATTGCCATATCACCTAAACTTTTGTTAGTTTTCCACTTAATTAGCGCTCATGGATAGAAGAAAGTTTATTGCTGGAAGTTTGCTGGCAGCCGGAAGCGGAATGCTGTTGCCAACAATGGCTAAAGCTGAAGGTAAAACTACAACATCAGGCACGTGGCCCACACGGGTCATCAAACCAAAGAAGCTCGACAAAGGAGATACAATAGGCCTTATTACCCCCTCGAGCGCCATATCCCGGGGATCTTTTGAGAGTACACTCAAGAACATGGAGGCACTTGGTTTCAAGGTGAAGTACTCCGACAATATGAGGGTGCGCAAGGGCTTTCTGGCAGGCACCGACCAGCAGCGGCTCGACGACCTTCATGCCATGTTTGCAGATACTTCAGTCGACGGAATTTTCTGTGCCAGAGGTGGCTATGGAGCGGGAAGACTTTTGCCAGCGATTGATTATGACCTAATTGCGTCTAATCCCAAGCCCTTTATTGGCTACAGCGACATCACAGCACTGCATTTTGCGATATTCAATAAGACCGGGTTGGTGACTTTTCATGGCCCTGTAGGCGCCTCCAACTTCACCGACTACACCGCTGAGAGCTTTGAAGACACTCTCATCAAAGGCAAAGGGAAGATTAAGATTGAGCAAGCGAAGGAAGACCGGGAAAAGAAGGAAGACTATATTCAGATTTATTCAATCTCAGAGGGGGTGGCAAAAGGAGAGTTGGTAGGAGGTAATCTGAGTTTAGTGAGTTCACTTACCGGCACACCATTCGATCTCGATTTCACCGGTAAACTGGTTTTTCTGGAAGAAGTTGGAGAGTCGCCCTATCGTGTCGACAGGATGCTGACACAGCTTTTGCTGGCCGGTAAGCTACAGGCTGCTAAAGGCATCGTCCTGGGTGTGTTCAACGACTGCGATGAAAGAGACACTGATCCTGATTTTGGCGACAAAACGTCGCTGAAAGAAACGCTTGCTGAGCGCCTGGGCGGATTGGGAATTCCCGTCTTATATGGAATGTCTTTTGGACACGTGTCCAATATTGCGACGCTTCCAATGGGCATTTCTGCTGAGCTTGACACTTACAAACAATCGTTGACCCTTCTCGAAGAATCCGTTCTCTAAGTTTTATGATAGTTACATACCATCCCGTCAAAATGCCGCTTAGGCATACCTTTACCATTGCGCACGGTTCTACCAGCGTGCAGGAGTCCTTTATTGTTGAACTTAGCCATAACGGCAAAAGCGGTTTTGGAGAGGCCACAGCCAATCCATACTATGGTGTAACCGTTCCTAAAATGACTGAACAGGTGGAAAGTGTGCGAGCTACCATTGAGTTGGGAATTTTGGAAAGCCCGGAGGCGTTTCACAAGGCCATGTTGGCCACAGGCAAGCTAAAGGCGTTTACCTTATGTGCCCTCGACCTGGCTTTCAACGACCTTTATGGAAAGCTGAAGGGGCAGCCGCTTTACAAGCTTTGGGGACTGGATGGAAGCAAAGGGCCTATTTCCAATTACACCATTGGTATTGATACGGTGGAAAACATGGTGGCCAAAATGAAGGAAGTTCCCTGGCCATTGTATAAAATAAAGCTGGGCACGAAAGAAGACATCCGGATCATAGAAGAGCTACGTAAACAAACGGATGCGGTCTTTAGGGTGGATGCCAATTGTGCCTGGGGCGTTGAAGAAACCATCACCAATAGTAAGGCGCTGAAAAAATTGAATGTACAGTTCATTGAACAGCCTTTGAAGGCTGACGACCTTGACGGTATGAAAAGGGTGTTTGCCGAAAGTGCGCTGCCTGTCATTGCCGATGAAAGCTGCCAGGTAGAAGCGGATGTGGACAATTGTTTCAATCATTTCCATGGCATCAACATCAAGCTGACCAAATGCGGAGGACTAACGCCAGCCAGAAGAATGATCGCCCGGGCACGTGAGCTGAACATGAGCGTGATGATGGGCTGCATGACAGAATCTTCTGTCGGTATTTCTGCCATAGCCCAGGTTGTTCCCTTGCTCGACTATGTGGACATGGACGGTGCATTGCTGCTGGCGGAAGATCCAGCCAATGGTGTACAGGTTACCCCAAGCGGATTGATTTTCCCCAATGAAAATGGAACAGGTGCCAGTCTTAAGTAAAGTGCTATGATGCGGTCAGACGAATTTCCCGGACGAACATTGCATGTCAATGGTAAAGAAATGCTTTATTTCAGCGGCACTTCTTACCTCGGTCTGTCAGTTGATAAAGAATACCAGGAACTCATCAAAGAGGGGGTAGACAAATACGGTGTGCATTTTTCCGGCTCCAGGAATGGCAACGTGCAGTACCGCCTCTTTGAAGCGGCAGAGCGCCACATAGCTGACTGGTTGTCGACTGGAGATGCAGTGGTCACTTCGTCTGGCTTTGCATCGGGACAGCTCCTTGTCAAGGTGCTGCAAGACATGGAATGGAGCATGGAGTATGCCCCTGGTTGCCACCCTGCTTTGTGGCGAAATTCAGACGACGCTACCAATGGTGACTTCATCAGTTGGTCAACGATGATCAGGGTACAGCTGGAAGGAATGCTGCCCCGCCGGATGGTCTTGCTTTGCAATTCCACCGATCCGCTTTTTTGCAACCCCGTTAACTTCGACTGGCTCACCGACATCTCCACCCTTCACGAAGTGCTGTTGGTGGTCGACGATTCGCATGGTATTGGGCTGACCGGAAAGGATGGAGAGGGGGTGGCGTCGCAGCTTCGGAAGCTGCCGTCGCATGTGCAGTGGGTGGTGACTTCCTCGCTGGGCAAAGCACCCGGACTGGCGGCAGGTTTTATTGCAGGCTCTCATAACCTGATCAAGAAGATTCGACAGTCGCCCTGGTTCGTGGGAGCGGCTCCGTCGGCGCCGGCATTTCTTCATGCGCTCTTAAAAGGAGGGGAGATAAGAGCCCGCCAACTGCAAAAGCTCCGTAAGTTTCAAATGCCGTTTGGCAGCCATTCGCTGGTAAAGCAGCACTTTAATTTTCAACCGGTATTGCCTGTTTTCTTTTCGAAAAGCCAGCCGCTTTACACTTACCTGCTGAGTAGGAATATCATCATTTCCCATTTTCCATATCCCAAGCCAACGTCAAGTCCGATTAGCAGAGTCATCCTGCATGCAGCGCTCGATCCGGCAGATATCGGAAATCTGTTGGAGGAGATCAAAACATTTTATGAGGACTTCCAATAGGCTGCTATCTTTGCAGCTTTCCGGCGGTTTTATGTCAGAAATTGCCCATAGATGAAATCTATAACTATTTTATAAACATCTTTTAATCAATTGATTAATTTATATTCATTCAAGTAAAATTTAGTTCTAATGGCCGATATCACTTCTTTGCCTGGTAGCATACAAAATATTCCCACTCCTTTCTATTTCTATGATCTGGAACTGCTGAGAAAGTCACTGGATGAGGTAAAAAAGCACGGATTAACCAAAGGCTATAAGGTGCACTATGCGATGAAGGCCAATGCGAATCCACGCATACTTGAGGTCATCAGGCAGTATCATTTGGGCGCCGACGCTGTAAGTGCGAATGAAGTGAAGGCTGCTTTGGCTGCTGGTTTTCCGAAGGAAGAAATTGTGTTCGCCGGTGTGGGGAAATCGGACGAGGAGATTACGGTGGGGTTGCAGAATGACATCTTTTGCTTCAACTGCGAGTCGGCGCAGGAAGTGGAAGTCATCAATGAGTTAGCTGGGAAAATGGGTAAGAAGGCGAAGATTGCTTTGCGGATCAACCCCAACGTGGATGCCAAAACGCACCACTACATCACCACCGGGATGAAGGAGAATAAGTTTGGCTTGCCTCCGAAGGAGATCGATCAGGTGATCGATAAATTGCCACAGCTGGCCAACATACAGTTAACCGGAATCCATTTTCATATTGGTTCTCAGGTGACAAGTTTGGAGAGCTACACACAACTTGCCCAACGGGCCAATGACTTCAATACTTACTTCAGAAGCAAAGGCATCGAGTTGCAGCATGTAAACGTCGGCGGTGGTTTGGGTATCGATTATGTCGATCCAAAAGGCAACCCTGTTCCCGACTTCAAAAGCTACTTCAAGGTATTCGAAAAGCACATGAAACTAGCGACAGGACAGGAGCTGCATTTTGAATTGGGCAGGGCCATTGTTGGGCAGTGCGGCAGCCTCATCAGCAAGGTGCTGTACAACAAGGAAGGGGAGACGATCAAGTTCCTGATTATCGACGCAGGCATGACGGAGCTCATCCGGCCGGCCCTGTATCAGGCGGAGCACTTTATTGAAAACATCACTTCGAAAAGCCAGGCATTCGAAACTTACGATGTGGTAGGTCCTATCTGCGAATCGTCAGATGCCTTCCGCAGAGGCATTGAGCTGAAGCAGAGCAAAAGGGGAGACCTGCTTGCCATCCGTTCTGCTGGTGCTTATGGCGAAGTGATGATGAGCCGCTACAATTTGCGGGACAATGCAAAGACGTATTTTGATGTAGATTTCAAGTAAATCACTCGGGAGTCGCCACCCTACCAGGTTCCCGGTTCTCAGTTCCCTCAACGCCTGTGAGGCTGTCGCCGAGTTTCGCTCTCATGCCGTCAGCCAGCTTCAATAGCCTGTCCACCACTTCTGGATTAGCTGCTGCTACGTCGGTGGTTTCTGCTACATCGCCGTCCAGGTCATATAATTCGGGTTGCGTGACCTCCGTCTGTTCGTAATCGATAGGCAGACCATCGTTGGTTCCCTCTCGTCCGTTCAGCGTACGGTAGGTGTGGGGCAGGTACAGTTTCCATTTTCCACTCCTTACGGCCTGCAGTTCATTTACCCGGTAGTAGATGAAGTATGCCTCGTGAGGTGACTGCTGCGAACTGCCGGTGATGATTGGCCAAACGTCTTTTCCATCAATCTTTTTCTCGGGCATCTTGCCACCAACAAGTTTCGCTATAGTCGGCAGCATATCAATGGTCATCATTGGTGTGTTGATCACACTGCCCGCAGGTATTTTGCCTGGGAACCTCATGATAGCAGGTTCACGGATGCCGCCTTCCCAGCTTGTGCCTTTGCCTTCTCTCAGCGGATAAGCAGAGCCAGCATGTCCACCGTACGACAGCCAGGGGCCATTGTCGGATGTGAAGATCACTAATGTATTGTCGTCGAGGCCGTTCTCTTTCAAAGCAGCCAGTATTTGCCCTACCGACCAGTCAATCTCCATGATCACGTCGCCATAGAGCCCTCGTTCGGACTTTCCTTTGAACTTGTCGGAGACAAAGAGCGGTACATGTGGTTGCGGATGGGGCACATACAAAAAGAATGGCTTGTCCTTATTTCTCTTGATGAAATCGACACTTCTTTCGGTGATATGTGTGGTGAGCATGCTTTGGTCTTCCAGTGTATCAATCACCGTTTCGTTTTCGTAGAGCGGGAGCGGTGGGAAGTTGAAAACGATGCCCTGCCATGGGTGGTTGGGCCACATGTCGCCAGAGTAGGGAATACCGAAATACTCGTCGAAACCCTGGCGGGTAGGCATGAACCCCGGCTCATCGCCGAGGTGCCATTTGCCGTAAATAGCCGTTGCATATCCCTCTGCTTTTAGCACCTCTGCAAGCGTTGTTTCGTCGGGGTTGAGACCGATTTTCGATTCGGGCCCCAGGGCATTATGAATATTGACCCTGTTGGAGTAGCAGCCTGTGAGCAATGCTGCTCTGGAGGCAGAGCACACAGCCTGGGCAACATAGAAATTGGTGAGTTGGGCTCCTTCTTTGGCCATTTTGTCAAGGTTGGGCGTTGTAAAGCCTTTGGCACCAAATACTCCCACATCGTTGTAGCCCTGGTCGTCGGTGAAAATGATGACAATGTTGGGCTTGGCTGCCGCCTCTTGTTCTTCAGTTTGGGGTTTGGTTTGGCAGGCGCTGAGCAGTAATAGGCCCGCTGCGAATAGGTAGGTGTTTTTCAATGCCACAACTAGGTGTTTTTTTGTTCGAAGTTTTTCAACGAAGTCAAAGTAATGAAAAATGAATGAAGTTTATTCTGCTTTGTGATGGGCGTTAGTAGAAAAGGTCTGTCGGGGGACAGACCTCGGCGAAGTGGCAGCGGTGCCCACAGTATTAGCTGGTGGCACCAAACTCATGTTGAATGGCCATTAAAAAAGGCCTGTCGGGGGACAGGCCTTGGTTGTGTTGATAATACCAAACGGGTTTATTTCAATTATTGTGCAGGATACCACTGCCTCAGCCTCACATCCACCTTGCTGGCGCCTTTGTTCACCAGCGCTTTGAACTTATCTACATCATTGAGCCCACCTTGTCCACGGTAATGGTAAGGATAAACAATGCCCGGCTTAAAGTCGATGACAGCACTTGCGGCCGCATCCACATCCATGGTGTAGGGCAGGTTCATGCAGACAAACGCCACGTCGATTCCTTTCAGGTTACGCATTTCGGGTATGTCGGACGTGTCACCCGACAGGTAAACATTCTTACCACCAAAATTGACAATGTAACCATTGCCTCTGCCTTTAGTGTGACGAGAATCGGCGCTTTCGGGCAGGTTGTACATAGGAATGGCTTTGATGTTGAGCCCGATTTGGTCAGTGCTTTGACCGTTGCCAATGATCACCAGTTGGCTTTTGTTTTTCTCGGCGATTTGATCAGCTACAGCTTGTGGCACCACAATCTTCGCTTTGGAAAGATCCAGCCCATCCAACGTTTCCTGGTTCAGGTGGTCGCCGTGAATATCAGTGATAAGGATAAGGTCAGGAGCGGGGAGGCCTTTGAACAGGTCAGCGCCGCCGTAAGGGTCGACGAATACCGTCAGGTTATTCCACTGAAAGGCCACAGTGCCATGGGTGATCGGAGTGATGGTGAGGTCGCCTTTATTGGTTTTGATTTTGTCGGTTTGACTGAACGCCAGGAAGGGAACAAGAATCAAAGAGAAAGCGTAGGTAAGTATCTTTTTCATAGTTTTTGGTTTTAGTATGATAACAAACAGGTAAAAGGTAGGCATTGTTCAATGAAGCGCCATATTTGGTTGAAGTAATTTTGGGTAGATATGGGGAGTTATCAAAGAAGAGTTTGATTGTGGGACACTGTTGAAGGAGGGCGAAGTAGTTGATTTGATCATGCATTAAAATGAAGAGATTTCCGTACTTTGAAATGTATATGATTCCAATTTTTGAATGAGAGCTGTTTGGCCACTGGTTTTATTTACCTTATTGGTAGGCTGTCAAGTGTACCGTGGCAGATCTTACGAACCTGGATATTTTCGGGATTCTCAGACGGCAAGCCAACCGTTTCAAGTACTACATGCGGAAGGAGCTTACAAAAGGAGCGACTCCACATTGGTGAAACAGCTTCAGTTTCTGTCTACTTCAGATACTGTACAATTATCTGATTCCGGCTATTTGATATTGGTACACCATTCAGGTTTGTTCCTCGAATTCGATCAGGATACAACCATTTCTGTTTCCGAACTTGCTCTTCAGATAACTGATCAGCTGAATATTGTTCCCAGAGATATCAAAGCTCGTGCCGCCATTCAACTACTATTTTCAAACAAACCTGGAATCAGATATTGGGCCACAGGTCCTGTCGAAAGAAATTCATATTCTCCTGTCTGGTTTTCAATACCGTCTAGTCGGTCGATTGATATTTCTCCAAATAAGCCTGAACTCTGTGTCTCCTGGAGATGCAGTGACTTGAAAGAGCACGAGGCATTTATTGTTCAGGTAAAGAATATTTTTGATGAGAATATTTGGGAACTCGAGGTTGATGGGACTAGCATAACTTTGGATTTGTCGCAGCAGTTCAAAGACAACAGGCTTTTGATCGTTAATGTCAGAGACCGCAACGATTCTACCTTTCGATCTTCAGGTATTGGAATAAAGCTTGGGCCAGAGTATTTCTACACACCCCGAGCTTGCGAATTGATGTCGCCAGTAAAAGCGCTTGAAATGGGGTATTATCTAGAAAGTAGTAGTTATGGGATTGATGCGACTAAATATTACAAGTTGGCGGCGGAGTTGTCAGATCGACCCATTTTTGACGAGTTTCTTAGGCTCTATAAAAAACGAGATTTGAAGAGAGCCCATTAACCTAAACAGTCATAAGCTGTTCTCAGTCTGCGTGTAGCCTGAAGTTTCTCCGCAGAATTGTAGTTTTTCTCGAAGCATAGAATTTCCCCGCTGCGCTACGAAATGGCTTCGCTAAATTAATGTTTTGGCTGCAAATAAAATCTATTGCAAGTCCACCCATTCCCTGTTAAGCGCTTGTCCGTCTCGTGTATTGCGCTTATTCGCCTCATGTATTGCTGTTAATTGCCTCTTGTTAAGCGCCTATGAGGCATCGGGACAAGCTCTTAACATCTACCCGGACAAGCGCTTATCACCGGGTGAGACAAGCGCTTGACAACTACCGGCACAACTGCTTCACACAAAAAGCCTCATTTTGGGCTATTTGAAGGTTTTTGCGAATAGTCTGGACCTGAAGTCCGTGTGTAACGAAAATTACGTAAACCGCCACGAGATGTCGGATGTGCGAAAAATGGTGTTTTGGGAAATGGTACATTCATTACACTTTAGCGGTTAAATGTGTGATGGAGACGAACTGGTGTTAGAATAATTGTTATTTTGTATGGAGTTGCTACATTTATCTGGACAGTATGATAAGCTTCAAAAGGC
>TARA_R110001606_G_scaffold72450_1_pt1 | contig 83769 bp, 72 predicted proteins | sample TARA_R110001606 | Tara Oceans TARA_R110001606 (sample SAMEA4398315) | marine metagenome | biome: Polar Biome; feature: [SRF] surface water layer (ENVO:00010504); material: water (ENVO:00002006), including particulate matter (ENVO:01000060) such as... | depth 5 m
GAAAGGAAGAGAGTTCATTTGGAACTTAATCAACTCCAGGCAAGATGGCCTACCCGGCCGGAATAAAGCACAGGACTCCTTCCGCCAGTAGTCGGACAAATGATCCGCCGGTTGGCGGACGGCCAGTGAATCCTGCTCCCCGCTACAGTAAGAAAGCAGCTCAAAAGGCTACTTTTCCTTTTTTCTATGACTACTGTTTTCGCCCCGCCCTTGTCATGCCCACAGGGTACGAAATTTATTTGACATCTGTTGGGACTTGAGCATATTCTCTGAATATCATTAGGGTTTAATTACATATTTTTACTGACGTCATTATTTATTCAAACACATCCAAATGAAGGACTCACCTACTAAAACTACTGTTCAGCAGCTTCTAAGTATTCCCGTGATGGTGGCTGCACTGGGATACCTTGTCGATATGTACGATCTATTCTTGTTTAGCATCGTTAGGGTGCCAAGTTTAAAGTCGCTTGGTCTTACAGATGAACAGGTGTTAAGCGATGGAATTCTACTGCTGAACCTGCAGATGGTGGGGATGCTCATTGGGGGGATGTTTTGGGGTGTGCTTGGCGACAAAAAAGGAAGGTTGTCTGTTCTGTTCGGGTCCATTTTAATCTATTCGATTGCCAATATTGGAAATGGGCTGGTGACAACTATTGAGCAGTATGCCGTGCTAAGGTTTATTGCAGGCTTCGGTCTTGCCGGCGAATTGGGAGTGGGAATTACTTTGGTCGTAGAAATTCTTCCTAAGAATATTCGGGGTTATGGCACGACATTAGTAGCTACTATGGGAGTTTTTGGCGCATTGCTTGCCTTTTTGATTGTCCAGTTTTTTGAGTGGCGAGCTTCCTATTTTATCGGAGGTGGACTTGGGCTGTTGCTCATGGCCTTAAGATTAAAAGTTTTTGAATCTGGTATCTTCCTGCAATTAAAACAGCAAAACGTCAGGCGGGGAGACGTACGTATGCTGTTTAATAATAAAGCCAGGTTCTTGAAATATATGACCAGCATTGTTGTTGGCATGCCTATATGGTTTGTGGTCGGCATCCTGATTACCTTCTCTCCTGAAATTGGCAGAGCGATGCACCTTGACCAACCTATAGATGCGGGAAGGGCAGTGCTTTTTGCGTTTGCCGCCCAGGTAGCAGGCAATCTGGCAAGTGGTTTTCTCAGTCAATACTTACAAAACAGGAGACAGGTGATTTTTTCATTCATGATGGGCTCATTTTTACTGGTATTGATCCTTCTATTGGCACCTTTCTCAAGCACAACCCTGTTCTACCTGTTATGTGGTTGTCTGGGCTTTTTCAGTGGCTATTGGACGCTTTTCATCACCGTGGCAGCCGAGCTGTTTGGCTCCAACCTGCGGGCAACTGTGGCTACCACCGCCCCTAACTTTGTGAGGGGAACGATCATTCCACTCACGTCCATTTTCCTGGTAATGAAAGGCTATATCGGAACCATTAACAGTGCCCTGGTTACCGGAGTCCTCACGTATTTAGCAGGCATGATAGCCCTTTATTACCTGGAAGAAACCTTTAAGAAAGACATGAGCTTTACCGAGGAAGGTTGATATGAGCAGAGCTGATTTCGACTTACGACCCATGGAACTGAGCGACGTCAGTGGCGGGCTGAGGCTATCCACTGCTGAAGGCTGGAACCAGACAGAGCGGGATTGGAAGTTTTTACTGGAGGGTAGCAACGGTTGTTGTATCCTGGCAGAACGGGATTCCACCATTATTGGCACCACCACGGCTATCACCTATTCACATCAGTTGGCATGGATTGGTATGGTGCTGGTCGATAAAGCGTACCGAGGCCAGGGGGTAAGCAAAGCCTTGCTCGATCATGTTTTCAAGAATACAAGCGAGATATCGATCAAACTGGATGCTACTCCCGCCGGACAGCAGGTGTATCAACAGTTTGGCTTTAAAGACGAGTACCTAATCGATAGAATGGTGCATGTATTGTTGACGAATTCTGCGTCATTCGACAACAGCGGCATAGAAACAGTGCCAGTGAAGCCCGAGAACATCAAAGAGATTGTTGCTTTTGATGCCGCTGTTTTCGGCACAAAAAGAGAGCACCTCATTACCTCACTTGTAAAGGAATATCCAGATAAGGCATGGATGGTAAGGCATAAAAATCGGGTGACGGGGTTTGTACTGGGAAGGGGTGGCAGCAAATATCATCATGTGGGGCCGGTGTCTGCCTCAACTATGGAGGTTGCTCAGGCGCTTTTGGCAAAATCCCTCGAGGGACTGATCCAAAAACCCGTGGTGGTAGATGTGTTGCAAGACAAGCAAGCTTTGATTGCCTCGTTAAAATCGCTGGGGTTTACCAAACAAAGGCACTTTGTGAGAATGTACAAAGGCGAAAACCACTTTCCGGGAACGACAGAGCATTCTTACTGCATTTGCGGCCCTGAGTTTGGATAAGCCACCTTTTAAGCCTAGGCTTTAAACTAATTTGGCTTAATCATCTTGCTTTATTTGACAGTTTGATTCCGTAGAAATGCCTGCACAAATTCATCATCAGTCAAATGCCTGTAACTTTCACAAATCCGATCAATCTCTTCAGCCTGCCCGCCCGAAAGCACTTCCTCTGCATTTAAACAAAACCCTGCCTGTAAAAGGCTCTGCCTGCGCAGCACTTCATGAATGCCAGGAATACATCCCATGAAAGCGTTTCTGGCATCAAAAATAACGGCATTCATATCGGTGACCTCCACCCCTTTTGCCAGGAGTTTTTCTGCGCCAACATAATCATTAGAAATGCATGTTTTTACTTCCTTGAAAAGCTCAACCGCCTGCTTTGTCCAAACAGCCCAATGCCCCAACAGCCCACCAACAAATGATTTTTCCACTTGCTCTCCATTGACCAGGAATTGGTAAGGTGTGAGCAAGTCGGCAACGATGTTGTCGTCATTGCCCGTGTAGAGTGCGATTTCCTTTCTTCTGCTGGAGTGACACACCGCCCTGACCACGTCCAGCGTCTGGTACCGGTTGAAGGCGGCGACTTTGATGGCTTGCACATTGGGGATTTCGGCGAAGTCCTTCCAGAAATCATAACTCAAATAGCGACCTCCCACGGCGGGTTGGAGATAAAAACCAAACACCGGAATCATTTCAGCAACCGCCTCTGTGCGCTTGATGAGTTCAGCTTCTGTGTAATTGTCCAACCCACCATTGCTGAGCAAACCAAGATGGTATCCGTACTTACATGCCATTTCAGCTTCTTTTAGCGCTTGCTCCACCGGCCCGCAAATACCTGCTACTTTTATAAAAGGGCGTGCCAACTGTGCCATTGCAATTTCATCAGCAGCCATTTTGAGTACCGGCTCCAACAAATTGATTTCTGGTTTACGGATTTCGAACTGCGTGGTGTGAACACCCACTGCCACCCCTCCTGCTCCGCTGGCTATATAATAACGGGTGAGCTGTCGCTGCCTGGCTTCATCCAGGTGAAGTGCTGCTGTGAGCGCCAGTGGATGGGCCGGAATAACCGTCCCCTCGTTTAATAACTTTGCCACAGAAGAATCGAGTTGTATATGTTTAGGCATGGGCTTAGAATTTTCCTTTTCTTTCTGAAAAGTGAGTGGGCTTATTTAAAATTTCACCCCCCTCAATGTACCATTCAAGGATAGCCTCCATCATTTGTTTCAAGCTCACTTTGGGGTAGCCAAAAAGACTAAAGGACTCGGCTGCATTCGATAGTAATGAGGTGGATTGCTCTTCGTTGATAAACTGAGGCGCTACGCCCAGTATTTTCCCAAATTCCTCAGCCAGCCATCGGACTGAGACAATTTCGGGTCCGGTGACATTCAATATTTTTGCCGGCGTGGCACAATGGTGAAGCGCTCGTAAAGCTATTTCGTTGGCATCGCCCTGCCAAATCACGGTTACCGTGCCCATGGCCAGGTCAATCGGTTTGCTCTCCTTCACGGATTTGGCTATTTCCAGCAACACGCCATACGAGACATCGTTGGCATAGTTCAGCCGGTAGATTAAAATGGGCGTGTTGTTTTTGGCGGCGAAGTATTGGAAAATGCGTTCACGGCCGAGGCATGACTGGCCATACTCGCCAATGGGTTCTGGTGGCAGCGATTCGGTAGCCCCGCCACTTACTACGGGAACGAACGGATACACATTTCCTGTGGAGAAAACGACAATGCGGGATTTTTTGAACTTCTCTGCTACTCTTCCGGGTAGGTAGGTATTCATGGCCCAGGTAAAAGATTCATTCCCTGTGGTACCAAACTTTGTACCAGCCAGGTAAAGGACATTAGGCACCTCGGGAAGCACCTGTAGCTGGTTTTCGTCCAGCAAATCAGCTGTAATTGTTTCAATACCATTTTGATGCAGTCTGGCCTGAAGACCTGGTTCAGAAAAACGGGAGACACCAATAATCCGCTTTTTTAATCCTGCCTGATCCACCGCCTGCTTTGCTAACAGCGCAAGCGCCGGCCCCATTTTCCCGCCCGCACCTAAGATAAGAATGTCGCCCGTCAGTGCTGAGATTTCAGAAATAAGTGCTTCTGAAGGCTTCAATAGGTGCTGGTATCGTTTTTCCAGATCGTTCATATTCTGTTGGCTTCCATATTTCTAATTTTTCCCAAAAGGCAGTTGGTGATCATACCTTTACATTAATTGCTGTCATTCCTGGCGAATCCGCCTTTTCCTAAACGCTTGAGTATATTTTCTGACCATTGATAAGCTTCGGGAACCTCACCAACAAATTCCGTTTTTGCAGGCCAGATCAGTGCAGGTATCTGATTGACATCGGTTGCCTGAAGGCAATTGAGCATTTCTATCGCTGGCCCTTTTCCTTCGGGGTCGTTCACCACATCTTGCGTGGCAGTCGGGCTTTTCAAAATGACAGTTTCACATTTCCCATCCAGCAAGGCCGCATATAATGCCACCACGGTCATCTCCTCTCTGGCGGCAATGCCAATTTTTGTTGGGTCGATGCCAGGAAGTGTCCGACAGAATTGAAGACTCCGCAAAACATCATACACCTGCATGGAGGCAATCGTTCTTCCTGTCCAGGCCGATGCACGTCTGATGTGCCACTGAAGCCCGGGATCCCACCCCGTTTCGCCAACGCCCCTGGGCTCAAAATAGGCTATGTTCCAGTCTTTTGACAGTTTGGAAGCGAAGCTTTCAGAATCCCACCGGTCCTCATCATAATTGCGTAGCACAATCATTAAAGGCTTAACCGTGTTTGAATCGCCTCTCCAGCGAACGTCTATTTTTAAGCGCCATCCCTCCTCTGAAACAAAGCTGAATATCCTGTTTCCGGCGTTTTCATTAAACATACTTTGTATTTCGAGTTGCGAATCAAATGCAGCCTCTTTTGCTGGAAAATGGCCAAACGTTTTTTCACGCAAAAATCCTTTTACTGAATCACGATGAGAAGAAAGCTCTTCTTCGGTACTGATTTCCGGAGACCTGGCTAGTGGGATAAAAGAATCTTGTATCGTGCGTGTCCGGTCTCCCTCCGGCGGGCCATCGACGTACACTTTCAGCTCTTCAAAAGAAAGCTGATTTTCAGGGTTCTCATCAATATCTCCGACCTGATCCGGAGTAACTTTCTTTCCCATAAGCTTATCAAGGAAAAAAGAGAAAATCTCCTGACGAGATGTTTGATGGTAAGAGTGGCCACCTGGTGTTTCAACAAGAGATATGTTGTCGGGCTTCCCGTACATCTTATACATTTTCTGGGCTTCAGATTCAAGCTCACGCACCGATTCAATCTTATACATCTCATCCTGGTTGGCCTGGGCGATGAGCAATGGCCGTGGGGCAATCAAAGCGCCTATGTCGGCAAAATCACGACCATAGAGGTTATTAGGCATCATGCAATCGCAGTGTCCGTCAACGGTTCTGTTGAATACATGATCCTTTAATGTGGCTCCCCCACAAACAGGAGCAACGGCCTTTATGCGAGGATCGGCAGCAGCAATGTACCACGACTGAGAGCCACCGCCTGAAATGCCAGTCGCCCCGATTTTATCTGCATCCACCTCCGGCCTTTCCGAAAGAAGGTCAATGGCCCGAATAGCATTCCAAAGTTCCACTCCGGCAGGATTATATCCCCGGCTGTACCAATTAAACCACCCTTTTGAATAGGGCCCCCAATGATGCCCTGGCACCTCACCAAACTGAATGGTTTCGGTGATCAGGCATACAAAGCCCAGCTGCGCAAATTTTATGGGGTGGGCCTGGTAGTGCGCCTTTTGGGTTGGAGAGTGCCCACATACATAAAGGATGGCAGGTCGGGGCTCTTTGATGCTATCAGGAATGTACAGGTTTGCCCTTACGTATAAGCCAGGAAGCGACTCAAAATACAGCTTTTCAATTCGGTAGCCCTCTTTCTGGATGGTACCCGTCACCTTTACGTTCAATGCCGATTTTTCTCCATTCAGGGGCAGGTGATCAATGCCCATCATTTCTATAAACTCCACGTAGCGCTGGCGCCTTATTTTCTCCCAATCACCTAGCGAGTGGATATCCGAATGGAAATTGTCGGTAATATCAGCCGATACTTTGTTCAGGTAGCTCCGAATATTATTCTCGACCGACGGGCGTGCAATCTCGCTGTCGGCTCGGGAAGTTGAACTATCAGAACATGATGAAACAAAGAGGCTGCCACATACACAAAAGAAGCTGATGAAATGAAAAGCCACATACCTGATTCTAGTTTGATGATCCATTGAAAAGGGGTAAAGTTGTTTTGAGTTGCAGGCCTGCATTCATTTGGTTGCAACAGCATCAATAAAATTAGCAATTATTACCATTACCATTCTTTCGGATCGATGGGATTTAAATATTAATACTCAATCTGAGCACTGAAAATGGAGAAAGAGCGAGCTGAACTTCACTTTGCGATTGACACCAGCATTTATCTTAACTGAGTCTCTTCAAGTTATTTGCTGATTTTTATCATTTCCCAATGGAGATGGATGGCTTTTCTTTGTAAGAAAATCAAAACATGCAGAAGCAGTCATCCCTTCTTTCCAAATACAATATACCAGGACCCCGCTATACCAGTTACCCCACCGTGCCCTACTGGGAGTCGGACGATTTCACCTGCAAACAATGGACTCGAAGCTTCCAGCAAGCATTTGCTGAAACAACTGATGAAGAGGGCATTAGCTTGTACATTCACCTTCCCTACTGCGAAAGCCTGTGCACTTTTTGCGGGTGCAACAAACGGATTACCAAGAACCATGGAGTGGAGACACCGTACATCAGCACTTTACTGAAGGAATGGGACTTGTACATAGCAAGGCTTCCAAGAAAACCCGTGATTAAAGAGATTCACCTGGGAGGCGGAACACCCACTTTTTTTTCTCCTGTCAGCCTGCAGTGGCTGATTATCGGGATACTTTCAAAGGCCCTTAAGCACCCCAAAGCATCTTTCAGTTTTGAGGGGCACCCTAACAACACCTCATATGAGCATTTAAAAACACTCAGGGAACTGGGTTTTAACAGGGTAAGCTATGGTATTCAGGATTTTGATCCGCTAGTGCAGGAGGCCATTCATCGCCATCAGACGTTTGACAAAGTGAAGCAGGTGACAGAGTGGTCAAGGGAATTGGGCTATACATCTGTCAACTACGACCTGGTTTACGGCCTGCCTTTTCAAACATCAAACTCCATCATAGATACGATTGAGAAAGTAAAGGAATTGAAGCCGGATCGCATAGCATTTTATAGTTATGCCCATGTGCCATGGATCAAGGGAAATGGGCAAAGGAAGTTCTCAGAAGCTGATTTACCAAAGGATGACGAAAAACGAGCTTTGTATGAACTTGGAAGAGACATGTTGCTGGACATCGACTTGGTAGAGATCGGCATGGATCATTTCGCCACCAAACAGGATGAGCTTTATGAATCATCAATTAACGGACAGCTTCACCGTAATTTCATGGGCTACACCGCATCATCGACCAAATTACTGATTGGGTTGGGCGTTTCTGCTATCAGCGACTCGTGGTATGGCTTTGCGCAAAACCACAAAGATATTGAGACCTATCAAGAGTCGGTCGAAAGTGGCTTTTTACCCGTTTTCAGAGGGCATATGCTTAATCAGGAAGACCTCATCATCAGGCAGCACATACTCGATCTCATGTGCCGGTTCTCCACAACGCTACGTGAGGCACAAATGTCGTACCGCTCCATACTGGAAAGGCTGGCTGAGCCTATGCAGGATGAGCTAATTGAATTGAGCGGAGACGATGTCCGTATCACTGAGAAAGGACGGGCATTTATCCGCAACATTTGCATGGCGTTCGATAAGCGGCTTTGGCGAAAACAGCCCGAAACACAACTTTTTTCATCCACTATCTGATGGTATGAGTGGTTTGGCGACTAAAAGGTTTGTGCTTTACTTTGAGCAAAGCCTTTTACCCAATGAAAAAACCTACTACCCACTTGTTCCTTGCTTTGGTGATCACGTTGGCAGCTTGCCACCCCGCATCAAAAAAACAAACACTGGACGAGTTGAAGCAAAGCATTTTAGCGGATTTTGAAGCCAATACCGGCGACTATGCCATTGCTTTCAAAGACCTTAGCAATCCAGAAAACGAGATTTACATCAACGAAAAAGAGACGTTTCATGCTGCCAGCACCATGAAAACCCCGGTGATGATTGAGCTGTTTAGGCAAGCCCGTTCCGGTAAATTCAGCCTTTCCGACTCCATTCTGGTTGTCAATGATTTTAAAAGTATTGTCGACTTATCGGCTTATACCATGGATATCGGCGAAGATAGTGGCGAAGGACTTTACAGCTTTATTGGCCAAAAGCTCACCATTTATGATCTGACCTATGAAATGATCACTGTGAGTAGCAATCTGGCCACCAATATCCTTATAGAACTGGTAGGTGCCCCGAACGTAATGACAACCATGAAAGCATTCGGAGCTAACGACATCCAGGTGCTGCGTGGCGTGGAAGACCAAAAGGCCTATGAGCTGGGCATGAACAACACGACAACAGCTAAAGACCTGGCCATTGTGATGGAAATGATTGCAACAGACAAGGCCGGTGCCCCGGAAGACTGTGCAGCAATGATTAAAATTCTGAAAGACCAGCAGTTCAATGACATCATCCCAGCCTATTTGCCGGATTCGGTTTCTGTGGCGCATAAAACAGGCTCCATTACCAAATTGCATCACGATTCTGGCATTGTTTACCTACCCGATGGACGGAAATATGTGCTGGTACTGCTGTCTAAGAACCTGAATACCATAGAAGAAGGTACTGAGGTGCTGGCAAGGGTGTCGGAGAAGGTATATAGCTATTTGAATCAATAGTCGGCAACAGCTTTAGTTTCAAAAAGACTGCAACCGAATCGCTCGGGCAAAAGCAATCTGTCTCCAGATTAACATATTTACCGCCCTCCTTTGAGACATTTGTCTACCAGTGTTGCAGGGTATCTACCTATTTTGCTTGCTGAAATTAATTTGACATATATTGATGAAACAACACCTACTTGAAAAGGCATCGTTGAAGCTTCTGCCTTTCGTCTTTATCACCCTCATCGGATTTTCTTGCAGCGAATCACGTGACAGCTCGCTTTTAGTTGTCTACGAAAAAAATCATGCGTTGACAGCATCAATTAGCCAACTGATGGCCGATGCCACTGCAAAGGGCATAAAAACCGATACAGTGTCCATCACAAGCGACCGCCCTGGCGACAATCTTTGGAAGAACAAGGGAGTGCTTTTGCTGGCAAATGCAAATCACCTTACTCCACAGTGGCAGACCGATATTGAACGCTATGTGCAAACCGGTGGAGCGCTCCTAGCTCCCAGCGACACGGTTAATCAATATCAATGGCCCTGGTTATTTGCGGCAGGAGGAACCGGGTCAAAAAACTATGATGGTGGCAAAGTTACCTTTTTCACGGCAAGCGACTTGACTAATGAAATGATCGCAGCCTCGTTAGCGGACAACGCTATCAATAAAAAAAGTGTAAAGAGCCTGCCAGCACCTGACGTGAGCCGGTTTACAAAAATCATTCTCGACGCTGAGGTCAACGAACCCATGGAGTTGGATATACTGCCTGATGGCAAACTCCTGTTTATCGAAAGAGAAGGCAACTTGAAAATGTTTGATCCGGAGTCGAACGAAACAAAGATACTTCACACCTTCAAAGTAAATACGGAAGGTAACTACGAAGATGGTATGCTTGGCCTGGCAGTAGACCCGAACTACGACCAAAACAACTGGATCTATATCTACTACTCTCCTTTGGGAGGTGCCTCCCGGCAAAACCTTTCCAGGTTCACGCTGCTGGCCGACAGCCTGATAGTGGGCAGTGAAAAAATTGTGCTGGAGGTTGGCGTGCAACGGGAAACCTGCTGCCATTCAGGTGGTGGTGTTGTGTTTGGGCCTAACGGCCATCTTTACCTCAGCACCGGCGACAACACCAGCTCGAAGGAATCGAGCGGCTACTCCCCTCTTGACGAACGCCCTGGCCGTGGGCCTTTCGATTCACAGAAGGGCTCTTCCAATACGCATGATCTTCGTGGTAAAATTCTAAGGATCAAACCTACAGCGGACGGCTCCTACACCATTCCCGATGGCAATCTATTTCCGAAGGACGGTTCGCAGGGACGACCCGAGATTTACGTGATGGGTTGCAGAAACCCATTTCGGTTCACGGTGGACATGAAAACCGGCTACGTGTATTGGGGCGATGTGGGGCCCGACTCTGGCAGAGACAGCGAAAAAGGTCCTCAGAGCTACGACGAATGGAACCAGGCAAAAACACCTGGCTTTTATGGCTGGCCTTACTTCGAAGCGAACAACATTGCTTTCCCTATGGTTGATTTCGCCACGGATGAAATTGGCCCCAAGCAGGATCCTGCCCACCCTATTAATGAATCGCCCAATAATACCGGCTCAAGAGAATTGCCTCCTGCAAGGCCTGCCATGATTTGGTATCCTTACGGCCAGTCGGACATTTGGCCTATGCTGGGCACTGGCTCCAGAAGTGCGATGTCTGGCCCCATGTACTACAAGCCAGCTGGCGCTTCCAAAGCTGGGTTTCCTGAGTACTACAATGGCAAGCTCTTCATTTATGAGTGGGCACGTAGCTGGATCAAGGTGGTGTCGTTTGACGAGGACTGGAACCCGACGCAAATTGAGTCTTTTCTGCCTGACGAAACATTCGTGAAGCCGATCGACATGGAGTTCGATAAAAATGGCGTGATGTACCTGCTGGAGTACGGATCCAACTACTTTGCCAATAATGTGGACGCAAGGTTGGTAAGGATTGAGTACGCCGAAGGCAACAGAGCGCCTGTGCCAGCAATAGCGTCGGACAAAACGAGAGGCGCTGTGCCCCTCGCCGTCAACTTTTCAGCCCAGGGCTCTTTTGACTACGACAAAGACGATGCTTTGGTATTTAGCTGGACAACCAAAGACGGCAAGAAGTATGAGGGCCGTGAAGTGAGCATTACTTTTGATCAGCCCGGTGAACAAGAAGTGGAGCTTACTGTTACCGACTCCAAAGGCGAAACTGCATCAGCCTTTGCCAAGATCATAGCCGGTAATGAGCCTTCCAATATCGTATTTGACTACAGCGGTAACCAATCCTTCTATTTTGGTAAGGAAACCAATTCTTACAAAGTAATCGTCACCGACAAAGAAGACGGCAGCACAGAGGACGGCAGTATCACCAGCGAGGCAGTAAGCGTCAACTTCAGCTACCTCGAAGGCGGCTATGACCAGGCCAACCTGGGTGAGGATTTCTTCAAAAATCCGGCTATCAATATGAAAGGAAAAAACATGATCGCCAACAGCGATTGTTTGTCGTGCCACTCCGTCGATCAGAAGTCGATTGGTCCGGCCTATATCGAAATTGCGAAAAGATACGCCGATGATCCATCATCACGAGACATGCTGGCAGGCAAAATCATTGAAGGCGGCAATGGCAACTGGGGCCACAGCCTGATGGCAGCCCACCCACAACTTACACTCGACGAAACAAGGGTAATGGTGGATTATATCCTGTCGCTGGCGAAGGAAAGCCCAACGACAAGTTTGCCTTTGGCGGGCAGTGTTACGCTGAATAAACAGACCGCTGAAAACCAAGGCGCTTATGTTGTCGGCATTCGGTATACCGACAAAGGAAACGGCACCATTCCCGCCATCGAGTCGTCAAAGATAATTATGATCAAGACGCCCGTACTTGAGGCTGAAAACTACAATTTCTTCAACGACGTGCAACAGCAGCGGCCCAACGGTGGTGACTTTGCCTTCCTGAGCAATATCAATGATGGGTCATATATTGGCTACAAAAACATTGACTTGAAGGGAATCAGCAAAATTTCCGTGACCTTGATGGCAGTGAAAGGCGGAACGATCAATATTGTTTCAGGTAGCCCCACAGGCAAGGTAATAGGCAGTGTGGATGTACCTGCGTTTGAAGGTTCGTGGAGAGACCGCAAGTGGACAAATGCTGACATCACTATTGATAAAGCGGATCAGATTGGCGATTTGTATTTTGTTGTCTCTCACCCAGACAAGGAAACTAATCTGATGAGTCTGGATAAAATCAGCTTTTTTAAATAAATAGCAAGTAAGTCATCGTCGAATAGGAAAGCACCTGTCTTAATGAGATGGGTGCTTTTTTGTTTCTAACAAATGATATTGACCTGGTGAAATAGCCATAAGGAATACCTTACCCAACAGAATGAATATACCTCTAACACGAGAAATGTTCAATTCCAAAACGGTTCAGCTATTCCATGTGGCCATTGAAAAACAATTATATACACATGAAATAAGGCTTTTCATTTATGCACCACCCAAATTCAGAAAACCGATTAAGGGCCCAATTAAATTTGACTTTACTGCTACTGTCACCGCCCGGCAGCATCTGGTTCTGAGAGCGAAGAGCTCAAATCCACATCCACAGGGGCTGTCCCTACTCTTCCCACAGCGGGCAGTTCAAGCGCCAAATCAAACACATCAAGCTCCATGCTTAAACCCAGTACATTCACCTCCAATCCTTCCTGAAAACCTGCTGTCAGACCCAGTAAGCCATATACGGAAGCCTGCATACCTGTTCCACTTGCCGACCACCCAAACGTTTCTTTCCATGGCCGCCAGTCCTTTCCAATGGCTGTAGATGGAAGGTCGAGACCAAGTCCGGGTACTTCAAGACCAAGCCATGCGATAAACGTATTGCTATTAGGCCCTGGCCAAACTGTATAAGTATCAGCGTATGGGTATCTCTCAATAGCCTCTTCCACCTGGCCGATGAGCATTTCTGCTTCGCTTCCCCTTTTATCCAGCAGCAATGTGGGTTCATTGCCATACCAGCTTTTGTCGGGAATGCCAGCCTCTGTAAACAGAGCCGTTCCATTTCTGTTTAGCGCCCAACCAATGATCTGGCTGACCTGATAGTGATCCGCACCGTGCCGTTTTGTCGCAATCCAGGAGTGTACAGCAAGTATTTTTTTGGCGCCCCAGGTGCGAGCGGCATACACCTGGATCACCGCACCTTCATACTGCTCGGGTTTAGGAGCCAAACCATAGCTGTAAGCCGAGCCACCAATATCAGAGGCAGCGAGGGGCTCCCGCCTAATCTTAAAAGGTTCGATCAGGTAGATACCATAAACATAGCATAGCCCAAATACCAACCAGGCCACTTTCGATAAGCGGAATTTTTTCTTTGGCTTGACATTGAGTTGACGATCCATAGGTTTCAATATAGTCTGCTTACGGTTAAACGAACAAAAAGTGACATTAGGCTAAATCTAACCTATTTACTAAGGGAGATTTATCGTCAAAGTGCCCTTTCAGATTGGGACTGGCCTAATATTTGGTGAATGATGGTATATTGTTGGCTAGTATGGCTCCAATAAATATCAAATCATGAAAAAAGTTCTCTTCATCTCTTTCATGTTGCTAACAACGTGCTCGTTTGCCCAACCGGCTTTTTTCTATTTAAAAAACACAAATGTAGACACAGTAAGAATTCTATCTCACAACACTTACAAAATTCAGACTGATAGGGGAGATTATAAATACGGTGACCCGACGATGATGGTCTTTCCGACAAAGGATGATCAGCGGTCAAAAGATTATTCTGAATATGCCAACAGAGGGATCATTGTGAGGTTCATTAATCCGAATGCCGATCCTAGTTCAGTTACTTTCAGGAAGCCAGAGGGACAGTCCCAAGTAGTCAGTAGGGAAAAGCTGGCTTCATCAGATTTATTGAGCAAAGACGATCTGATTGTTTACCATCTGACAAGGTTTAACAATACACGCTTGACTGGAAAGTTTCTTCAAACGGCTGGAATCGTTTTGAGTCTTGGCTCAGCATTGGTTTATGCAAAACATGGGTCAGACTCGAATATCGCCAGTTCCATGGTTATTGCAGGTGGGTTGTTTTCCATTGTTGGCTTCGGAATAGACATCTCTGCCAGCAAACACCTGAACAGACTTACGCTGGAATACTCATTCGGCAAAAGATAGCCAATGGACTCCAGGCACTCCTCGCACAAATGAGTCATCCGTCCAGTTTGCAGCCAAGTTGAAGGCTTTGTTATGAACATAAATAAGCAGCCCTCGTATCCGAAAGCTGCTTTGTGTATTCAATATGCTAAGCCTTATTTTTTTATCCCTTTTCCAGTAGCGGCCCAATAAATACCACCATATAAGTGATCAAGGAAGGTTTGATCAGAGTAAATAGCGCCAATATGGCCCAGGCCTGTGTAGAAAGCCCTGCCTCCATCGTAGTTGTGGTACCAGGCAATTGGATGGAAATCGCCCATGCCCTTTCTTGCTGTGCCACCCCAATTGGTTGACGCATCATAGCTTTTTTCATCAACAGTGAGCAGAAACTTCAGGTCATCAGATTTAAATGGCTTTTGGTACTCATACCATTCATCAGTCCATAGTAATCTTTTGGGAAAGCGCTCCATTCCCGGAAAATTACTATCTACCACATCCAAATAGGCAGTTTGCTGCTGGGGGTGAACCTGAAACATCATCCCGACCATTTTGGTGTACCATTCCCATTCATATTCGGTGTCGGCTGCGGCGTGAATGCCTACCCAGCCCTTACCGGATTTAATGTACTTTTCGAAGGCCGCCTGCTGCTCATCATTCAAGATGTCGCTGGTAGTGCTAAGGAAGATCACCACATCGTAGTTGGCCAGCTGCTTGTCGTTAAAAACAGAAGCATTTTCCTGCCAGTCGACACTGAAATTGTGGCGAGCTGCCAGCGCACGGACGCCATCTACTCCTTCGTGAATAGACACGTGATGGAAGCCAGCTGTTTTGGTGAAAAGGAGCACCTTGAATTGCTGAGCCTGCGAAACAGACACAATGCAAATGGCAAAAAGCAATGAAAGTATGTTTTTCAACATGGTTTTTAGGGGTTTTAAGTCTTCGTAAATAATTGATGGTAAGTAAACATGCGAGTATATCACGCCCTGCACATTTCAGGCTATGAAAAGTGCTCAGGCTCCTGCTCAATCAAAGTTTATGTATCAACCGTAATTAAGCCAGAAACAATGAATTTACCTACAACGGTGTGCAGCAGACACCCATGAAAGGGATGAATGGCCTCCCTCCTGCTGTGCTCCCTGAGAAACCTGCCATTTTGAAGTATTGCTGCTAAATTCCCGTCGTTTGTTGCAGGCTATTTATCGTTTAATTCATTAAATTCACAAGAAAGTCTCATTTTGAAGAAGGCGATCATCATCTGCTGTCTATGGATCACTGGTGCCTTTTGCTCGTTTGCACAGAGCTCCAGGGTAGACAGCCTTGTTCAAATTGTGAAGCTTCACCCGAATGACACTATTGGTTCGAATGCCCTGCTTGGGCTAGTCAGCGAATTTTTAAGAGTTGATTTTGACAAAGCCAAACTATATGCCTTTCAAGCAATTTCTCTTACCGACTCCCTTCACCATCTTAATGGCCTAAGTGCCTCCTATCTGTATCTGGTAGCCCTCTATCAGAATTCTGGCCGCCAGGATAGCGCCCGGCACTACCTGGGTCAACTGCAAATGCTGGCAGAAGCCAACTCCTCGAATTGGAAACTGACAGCTAACTATAATCAATCGGCAGGACTGTACTACAAAAATCAGGGTGACGTTAAGAAGGCCCTTCCTTACCTTCTGGAGAATCTCAAATTTGCGAAGCTAAATAGTGAAGGTACAGCTGGTCTTTATCTTAATATTGGAAATGCCTATTTCAATCTCTCCGACTACCGCAACGCCATGCATTATCATTTGGAGGGCCTGGTCACCTTTGAGAAAGTCAACAGTTTAAGAGGGCAATCATTTTGTTTGCAAAGCCTGGGCAACGATCTCTTTCATCTCGGTCAGTTCGAACTCTCAAAAAAATACTACCAGCAAGCGATGAAACTAAAGGAGCAGCTCAATGATAAACGGGGGCTGATCACTACCTGGTCTGGTGCTGGCGACGTGTACAAGGAGCTGATGCAGTATGGGCTTTCTGAAAAATACTATCTGCAGGCAATAGCCGCTTCGAGAGAAATGAAGCTACCTGGGGAAGAAATGAGGGCACGCTTCCAAATAGGTTTGCTTTATAAGAGAATGAAAAAATTTGACTTAGCTCGTCAAAATATTGATCGGAGTCTCGTTCTGGCGAAGCAAATGGGCGACAGTACAGGAAGCGCCAAAGCCAGGTCAGAGTTGGTGGGAATTGCTCTTGTTGAACAGTCTCAAAAGGACGACGAAAACACCCTAGTTGCTAGCTTAAAAACGGTGACCGAGGCCGGCGACAGAAATGGGGAAATGGTGGAATATGGCCGGTTAAGTGAGTACTATGCTTTGAACGGACAGTACAAAAAAGCATTTGAATACGTTAAAAAGTATGACCAGCTCAAAGATGAGATTGAAGGCGTGGAAGTGTTGCTTGAGCTGAGAGAACTCGAAGGGCAATACCAAACCGAAAAAAAAGAGCGGGAAATTGAGCTTTTGAAGAAAGATCAGGAGCTCCAGGCGCTGGCGCTGGATCGGGAACGAGCCAATGTGACCATCATAGCCGTTGTACTGGCATCTGTAGTGCTGACCGGCTTTTTGCTTGTCAACAGGTACAGGGTGGTAGCCCGGGCAAAAAGAACAATAGAAATGGAAAGAATGCGCAATGCCATTGCCAGAGACCTTCACGATGATATTGGTTCAACGCTATCCAGCATCAATATTATGAGCCAACTTGCCCTCAAAGAAAATAACGGGCACGCCGGGCAATACTTTCAAAGTATCCATGAGCACTCGTCCAAAATCATGGAGAGCATGTCGGACATTGTTTGGTCTATCAACCCCAACAACGACTCACTGGAGCAGGTTCTGGTGAAAATGAAGGAGTTCGCTGCCGAAATACTCGAGCCAAAAGGCATCGCTTTTTCGTTTCAGGGGATTGATGAAGTCAAAAACATAGAGCTGGCGTCTGAAAAGAGAAAAAATGTGTTTCTCATCTTCAAAGAAGCCATTAACAACGCCGCCAAGTACAGTAACGCTTCAGAAATTGTCATTCAGGTGGCGGGACAAAATGGGAATATCATTTTCTCCATTAGCGATAATGGCAACGGCTTTGACCCTGAGAAGGTGAAGCCTGGAAACGGGCTGAAGAACATGGAAGTTCGGGCAAAAAGCTTGCTCGGCGCACTTAGCCGCACCAGTGCCGTTGGAAGTGGCACGCAAATCAGTTTTGAATTCCCTGTCACATGATCAGGGTATTGTTTCAATTTCGGTATTAACCGACATTTATCATTTACTACTAATCGTCCCCTGTCATTATGCCCTTATCTGTGCTGCTATATGAAGACGATGAACTCCTTCGCAGCAGCCTGCAAAGCATGATCAGCCTGAATGAGAATTTTCGTTGTGTAGGTGCTTATGCGAACGTATTGCAGGCAGTGGAGCAGATAGAACGGCATCGGCCCGATTTAGTTTTTATGGACATCGATATGCCAGATATGACAGGCATTGAGGCGTTGAAAAGCGTACGGAGTTCGCACCCGGATTTACCGATCATTATGCTGACAGTGTTTGACGATAACATCCACGTACTGGACGCCATCTCTGCGGGTGCATCGGGTTATTTATTGAAAAAACACATTTCAACCCGTCTGTTCGAGGCAGTGGAAGAGGTGTTGGACGGGGGCGCTCCCATGTCGCCCAGCATCGCACGAATGGTGATTGACTCGATGAGGCAAAAGCCAGCTGAAAACAATTACAAGCTCACTTCACGGGAAAAAGAGATTCTTACGTCCCTTAGCCAGGGCAACAGCTACAAGATGATTGCCGCTGAGTTCGACATCAGCCTTGATACCGTTCGAACCCACATCAAAAGAATCTACGAAAAACTTCAGGTGCATTCCCAAACCGAGGCTGTGAGTAAGGCTATCAATGAGGGGCTGGTCTAGGCTTATTATTACCTGTTGTCCCCTGTTAGAACTGCCTGCTCAATTTTCTGCAAACTACCTTCACAATCCCGTCACATCATCATGCGATTTACTTCCTTCTCTGTTTTGGTGAGTTTTGATTGAAGTTAGTTCTCTGGTTATCAGAGGACTAATACATTTTTTCAAGTAAGTAAAAACCGATAACTTTTTATGAAAAGTGCTACCGGAAAGCTCACTATCTGCAAGTCACTGTCCCTCAGTATCTTGTTGTTTTCTCTTCTGACCTTATGCTCAAAAAATTTACTTGCCCAACCAGGCTCCCTCGATCCAGGTTTTTCAGCAGATGGAAAGCAAACGACGGATTTTGGGGGTTTTAGCGACGAGGCTTATGCTGTCGGTTTTCAAAGCGATGGAAAAATTATCGTTGCAGGCTATTCTTTCGTCACCACCGACGATTTTGCGGTTGCCCGCTACAATACCGACGGGTCGCTGGATGCCACTTTTGGAACCGCAGGAAAGGTGATCACACCTATCGGTACTTTCGACGACTATGGCTGGTCACTGGCCATTCAGTCGGATGATAAAATAGTGGTGGCTGGCTATTCATTTAATGGTTCCAACGAAGACTTTGCGTTGGTGCGCTACACAAGCAACGGTGCCCTGGATACTTCATTCGATACCGACGGAATTCTGACAACGGCTATTGGTACAGGCGATGACCAGGCTTTTGCTGTAGCTATTCAAAGCGACGGCAAAATACTGGCAGCAGGGAGGAGCCACAATGGTTCAAATTTTAACTTTGCCCTGGTGCGTTATAACACCGATGGTTCCCTGGATACCTCCTTTGACACCGATGGCAAACTGACAACCCCCAATGGGAGTGCCGGTGACGAGGCCTGGTCGATTGCTATTCAGCCGGATGGCAAGATTGTTCTGGCCGGTACAAGCACCAATTTACAGGCGGACTTTACCGTGGTGAGATACAACACAAACGGCTCCTTAGATACTGGCTTCGATACCGACGGAAAGGTGACGGTGAACATTGGATCAGGGACTGCAGATGACCAGGCCTATTCTGTTGCCCTGCAAAGTGATGGAAAAATAGTAGTCGGTGGCTCATACAATTCGGGAAACCTGGATTTCGCTTTGGCTCGTCTAAATAGCGATGGCTCTCTGGATACCGGATTTGGCACAGCCGGAAAGGTCATTACCGCTGTCGGTATCTCACACGAAACCGGACGTAGCGTTGCTATTCAAGCCGATGGTAAAATACTACTGGCGGGCTGGAGTAACAATGGCTCCAACTACGATTTCGCATTGGTTCGCTATAACACCGACGGCTCGCTGGATGGCAGCTTTGGTACTGCGGGAAAGGTAATTACCCCTTTCGGCACATCCAACGACCATGCCTATGCCATAGGCATTCAAAGTGATAAAAAAATCGTCCTTGCCGGGAGAACCAACGCCTCAACCTGGGACATGGCGCTCGCCCGTTACATTGCTGTCATCGACCAATCAATTACAAGCTCCTATCCCCTATCGGGCGTTGTTGGCACTGAGGTTACTATCACAGGAACCGGGTTTAGCACAACCCCAGCCGACAATGCAGTCGCTTTTAATGGAACGACGGCCATCGTAACTGCAAGCACGGCAACGACCATCACCACATCGGTACCCGCCGGGGCCAGCAGCGGCCCCATAACGGTGACAGTTGCAGGCAATACCGTGGCATCAGACGGCGATTTTTATGTCACCGCAGCATCCATTGCCATGGGCGATGGAAATTCCCAGGGTTGTGATTTTCAATTTACAGACTCTGGCGGGCAAGACGATTACGGATCGAGCGAGGATTTCACCTATACTTTCGCCCCTGAAAATCCCGGGGAGAAAATTAAAGTCTCCTTTTTGTCTTTTGATACGGAAACCAGCGAATATTTAATCGCCTACGACGGGCCAGATACGTCCTCTCCATTCCTGAGCTATATGAGTGGATCCACTGTACCAAAGGAAATCATAGCAACGAGTGCTACTGGTGAGGTCACTTTTTACTTTCACTCCGACAACGATGGCGAAAGACCTGGATGGGAAGCACTGGTTTCGTGTGTAACCGACCTGATTACCATCGATACCCAACCTCTGAACTACACTGGTTGCGTAGGTGACATAGCCACTTTTGGGGTCGCAGCGAGCGGTACAACCAACCTCACCTATCAGTGGCAGGAGTCAGACTACGAAGGTGGCTGGTATGATTTGACTGATGCCGATGGTTTTTCTGGCACCAGCACTTCTGTTCTTTCAGTGAATACTGCAGCATATTTTGGTCAAAATTATTACCGGTGCATGGTTTCTGGAGACCTCTCATCTAATGCATTCGCTGATGAGGTATATCTCGAGATCGGACCAGATAAACCTGCTGCTTCTAACGTGGTCAATTGCGGGCCGACTTCTTTTACGCTCACAGCATCTGGAGGTGCTGAAGGGCAATTCCGGTGGTATACAACCTCGACCGGAGGCTCACCTATTATCGGAGAGACGAGCAGTACGTACACCACACCTCCCCTTACCAGCACAGCTTATTACTACGTTGCTATTAACGACGGCACATGCGAAAGCGAACGAAGCGAAATCCAGGCTGGCATTAGCACCTGTGAGCCTGAACCTGGGTTTGTTTGGGCACTTGGCGCTGGCTCTGGTGGAGGTACATCGGCTGCTTCAGAAACTATCTACACATCCGATGGCAACCTTCTTGTATTTGGGTCATACGGAGGCACCATCGATTTTGATACCGGACCTGGAGAAGCCATCATCACAGCCACTGGCAGCGATGCATATATGTTCAAATTAGACCCTGATGGTAATCTCCTTTGGGTAAAAACCGCCCAGGGAACCGGAGTAACCAGTGTGGCTGCTGCATCTGAAGACGGAGCGGGAAATCTGTATGTCCTGTTCAGGTTCTATGGTACCACAGACTTTGACCCGGGTGCAGGGGAAGCCTTTCTCACAAGCGTGACAAGCTCTCCCAACAATAAAAGCGACCTGGCCATAGGGAAGTACGATGCCGACGGCAACTTTATCTGGGTGCGGCAAATTGGCGGAAATAGCGACGAATTTGGAGGTGAAATTACAACCGATGCAGATGGAAATGCCTATGTAACAGGAGCCTTTCGGGGCACCACCAGCGTTGGCGGCGTTTTCACGCTAACGGCCAGGGGGAGCGGTAGTACCGATGCACTGTTTTCCAAGCTTGACACAGATGGCAACTTTTTATGGGCCAAAAGCATTGGGTCGGACGCCACTACTGCTGGTAATCTTTACAGCGACAATGCTTCCGGGGTTGCGCTGGACGGCTCCAGCCTTTACATAACCGGGAGGCTACACAGCAGTGGCGTTGTTGACTTTGATCCGGGTGCTGGAACCGCTAACTACACGTTAACATCAGGCACCACTTTTATTTTGAAGCTGAATTCCGACGGAATCTATCAAAGTCACCAGGTAATCGAAAACAGTGGTGCTTCAGGTTCCATTGGTATCGACAGCGAAAGCAATATATATGTTTGCGGCCAGTTCACTGGAACCATCGATATTGACCCTGGCCCCGGCACCTTCGAAGTGACGGCAACAGGAGATGTAAGCTCGTACCTGGTAAAATTGAACTCTGCCGGGAATTTTGTGTGGGGCTTGTCATTCGGCGGTCAATACAACTCGTTTGCAATGGGTAATATTACGATCGATGCTGACGACAACATTTTCACCTCGGGGTATTTCCAAAGCACCACTGATTTTGACCCCTCTGATCTGGTGGAAAGCAGGGGAAGTAACGGCCTTTTTCTCAACACTTTCACGCTGAAACTGGACAAAGATGCAAATTTCAAATGGGTCATAGACATGCGGAAAATCGACGGGGGTTTTACTTCAACGAGTACCGGCCCATTAGCGCTAAGCCCCGAAGGCGATATTTATCTGGTGGGTGGTTTCGCCCGGCACATCGATTTTGATCCAAGTGAGTGCGTCTTCGAAATGAATAACGTAAACGGCACCGACTTCTTCGTCAGGAAAGTAAGCCCCGCTGTGCCCACTGTTTGTTTTGACGCAGAACCTGTTAATAAATTTGCTTGCACCGGCTCCACTGCCACATTTGCCACGACGGTACTTGGTTCCGACCCATATAACTTCCAGTGGCAGAAATTGAATACCTCAACTTCGATCTACGAAGACATTTCCAACGCCGGTGGGTATTCAGGAGCTACTACTTCCACCCTTTCCATCAACACTACAGGCGACTTTGGCGCAGGAACTTACCGATGTAAAGTATCTGGCAGCACAATCATCGATGACTTTTCAACCAGTGCTGTGCTGACCATCGGCCCTTTGGCGACCCCAACAGCTACCGACGCAAGCACCTGCACGCCCGAAAGCGTAACGCTCACTGCCTCCGGCGCCACCGCCGGCCAGTATAGATGGTATGATGTTGAAACGGGTGGCACAGCCATTGAGGGAGAAGTGAGCAGCTCATTCGTCACGCCTGAGCTTTCAGAAACTTCCATATTTTATGTAGCGATCAACAACGGCTCTTGTGAAAGCGAAAGGGTTCCGGTAACCGCTACACTCAATGCTGCGTTGGCTCCACCTTCAGCATCTGATGTCACGGTATGTGCCGATGGGACAGCAGTGCTAACCGCCGCTGGAGGCACCGACGGACAATACAGATGGTATGACGTTGAAAGTGGCGGTATTGCCAACATTGGAGAAACAAATGGCATCTACACCACTCCTGCTCTTTCAGCTACTTCCACTTATTATGTTGCTATAAACGATGGAAACTGCGAAAGCACAAGGACGGCGGTTGTCGCCACGGTAAACTCGCCTCCTTCCGCACCTTCCACAACCGATGCGGTGATTTGTGGATCAGGTTCCGCTGCCGTAACTGCCTCAGGAGGCTCAGACGGGCAATACCGTTGGTACAACACGGAAACAGGTGGGACTGCGATTGCGGACGAAGTGAATGGCGCCTACTCCACTCCTAACTTATCGGCCACAACAACTTATTATGTTTCCATCAATGATGGTTTTTGCGAAAGCGCCAGAACGGCCGTAACTGCTAGTATAAGCCCAGACGTGACGCCCCCGACAACGACAGATGTTTCTATCTGTGCGCCGGAAAGTGTCACCCTTACTGCCTCCGGTGGTGCGGATGGTGAGTACCGTTGGTATGACGTCGAAACAGCGGGAACTGCTATTTCCGGCGAGGTAAACAGCACTCTCACAACTCCCGTCTTATCAGCGACCACTAGCTATTACGTCGCTATCACCAACGGCACTTGCGAAAGCAGCCGAACACCTGTTACCGTCGAGATTGGCTCTGACGTCACGCCACCAACCGCTGCCGAAGTAAGCATATGCCCTGACGAAAGTGCGACCCTTACAGCTACCGGAGGCACCAATGGAAGCTACCGATGGTATGAGGTGGCCACTGGTGGCACTGGTGTACCCAATCAAGTCAATAGTACGTTGGTCACTCCTGCCCTGTCTTCCGATGCTACTTACTACGTTGCCATTAACGATGGCACTTGTGAGAGTACCCGGGTGCCAGTGGCGATTTCGCTGCTACAGGAAGTAGCAATCACTGACCAGCCTGCCGACCAGACGGTGGAAGTGGGTGAGCCTGCCTCCTTCTCGGTCACTGCTTCAGGCAGTAACCTAACCTACCAGTGGCAAAAAGACCTGGTGAACCTGGAAGGAGAAACAAGCGCTGAACTTGCTTTGCCAGCAGTAAGTCTCGAGAGTGAGGGAAGCTATTTATGTATTATTTCAAATGATTGCGGCAGTCTGGTCAGCGAGGCGGCCATTTTAACGGTATTGGAGCCCGTTGTAGGCCAAAACGGGGATGAGATCATCGTCTACAATGCTGTAGCACCCAATGGCAACAACAAAAACGAATTCCTCAAAATAGCCAACATCGAAAGTCACCCGGGTAATTCCGTGGAAATCTACGATCGCTGGGGCGTGAAGGTATTTCAGGTATCAGGCTATGACAATCAGGATCCCAACGCAAGGTTTGAGGGACGCTCCAATGTTGGGAGCAGCCTCAACCTGGTCGAAGGCACCTATTTCTATCTTATTCAGGCTTCAGGACAAAAACTGACGGGCTTTTTACACCTAAGAAGATAATGATATGAAGAAGCTCATCAGTTTGTCGGTACTCCTTCTAGCTGTTCAGTTTTGCTTCGCTCAACAGGACGCCCTGATGAGCACGTATCAGCTGAACCAGCTATTTATTAATCCATCGTACGCTGGTGTAAACGACATCACCAGCTTCGATCTGCATTACCGCAGCCAGTGGGGCAACTTGAAAGGAGCCCCAAGAACATTGCTTTTTTCAGGGAATACCTCCTTGGTCGACAACCAGGTAGGGTTGGGTGTGTCGGTGCAGCACGACAATATCGGTGTGATCGAAAAGACCGACATCAACCTGGCGCTGGGCTATAAAATCAAGCTGGACAGCACTTACAGTTTGTCGTTTGGTTTGCAAGGTGGTGTGAATGCGCTCAACTATAATTTTGGCAAACTAAATCTGGATGATCCTTCTGACGAGGATTTTGTTTTCAGTGGCCAGTCCTACTCCAAGCCCAATTTTGGTACCGGCATCTTTCTTTCCTCCAAAAATTTTTATCTGGGGCTTTCTGCCCCAAGGCTCCTCAAGGTAACCGAAGACCTTGACGGTGGCGACCAACGGTACCACAGGCAGCTGTATGCCTCCAGCGGACTCATCTTCGACAAAATACAGGCGGTAAAGCTAAAAGCATGGACGCTCGTACGCTATAGTGCCGACACTCCCCTCTCCATTGATCTTGGAGCCAGCGTACTGATGCTGGATGCAGTGTGGGCCGGTCTCTACACGAGGAGCTTTAATACAGTAGGCTTGAACGTCTTCTTTATGGCCGAGGGCGGCATCAGGCTGGGCTATTCGGGGGAGCTGGCCACCAACAGTTTGGCACCCTCGAGCTTCAGCACTCATGAAATTACCCTGGGCTATGACCTTAGTCTGTTTGCTAAGCAGGTGCCGAAGGTGAGGTATTATTAGGAAATTAAAAAAGCCGACAGGCTGTTTATCATGAATTATCACTTCTAAGCAAACTCATTGCCAACGGAGTTATTATCTTCGTTTACTATTAAAATATAATTGTACCTAATTCACTATCTTCAGTAAATCAGACCTAATAAGGAGATCAAATTATTTTCAAAAACAGACAACTTTTCCTCACTAATACCCTTGATATATTGGAATCGACCACCCAAACCTACTATCCCACCCTCAAGCAATCGTTTGGATTAATAGGCCTCCTCCTGCTTTTTTCTCTGGCCGGAGCAATTCCGATGATCATTATCAAAGGAATGCATTTGAACAACGGTGTTTATGAGCAGGTAGCCCAACTGGCTATGTATGTGATTTCGTTTGCTCTTGTTATCGAATTGGCCTGGAAAAAGATTCGGAAACAAGGGCTTTGGGATCCAACTCCTAAACGGCAAATGGTTGGCATGGAAATAATTGCAGTACTAGTGATAATGACGATTGCCACGATCATCGTTGTCGATCCAATTATAGAGCTTATTCCCATGCCGGAATACTTCAAACGGCTTTTCGAAGAGCTTATGAAGCCGGATCTGACTAGCTTTCTCACATTAGTTGTTGCTGCGCCTATTCTCGAAGAGCTTCTGTTCAGAGGTATTATTCTTGAAGGACTTCTTAAAAACTACAGCTCACAAAAAGCCATCATTTGGTCCGCACTTATTTTTGGAATCGCACACTTCAACCCCTGGCAGGCAATTGGCGCCACAGCAGCAGGCGTCTTGATTGGTTGGGCTTATGTCAGAACAAACTCCTTAATCCCTGGTATCATCATACACTTTTTCAACAACCTGTTTGCCTTCGCCCTGATGGCATTCATTAGCGGTGATGTAGAGGACATGACGTTGCCTAATTTGATCGGGAATGATGTGGTATACCTGGCCATACTTGCTATTGCCCTGGCAACACTTGTAGTTGGCTATCGCTTTATTGAGAAGTGGAGTGAAATGAAAAGTTGACTCACCCAACAGTCAATCTCTCATTTTGGCAGTCAACCTTCTTGCATCGGTAAGTTGTTCCTTCAGTATCACCGTTTTTAATTATCTTTGTCTATGCACCAGTTGATTAAAAGCCGTTTACCCGAATTGGAGAAAATCTGTCATGCACACCATGTGAAGACGCTTTATCTCTTCGGCTCTGCTGCAAAACACACTTTCAATTCAGAAAGTGACCTGGACTTTATGGTTCAATTTTCGGCGGCTCTTGAGCTATTGAACTATGCGGATAATTTTTTCTCCCTTATCGAAGCATTGGAAGCGTTGTTCCAACGAAGGGTTGATCTTTTGTCCGTTTCCTCTATTAGAAACCCTATTCTGAAGGAAGAAATTGATAAAACCAAGGTAATGCTCTATGCAGCCTAGCAGGATTTTGAAATACATCCTCGACATGGAAAGTATTATCCATGAAATTGAGGAAGTAAAAGCTTCTGTCGACAACAATTTTGAAGCCTTCAGAAAGGATATGATGGCAACCAGGGCGATTGAGAGGCAACTTGAAATAATCGGAGAAGCATCCACTAAAATTCTTCAGATAGACCCTTCAGTCAAGATAACTGGCATAAAAAGCATCATCTCCCTTAGAAATTATATCATTCACGCATATGATTCAGTTGATCTTGAAATCCTCTGGGGAATAATTCAGAAGGATATTCCAGTGCTGAAAGAGGAGTTAATAAATATGAAAAGCAAGTAGCTCCACCCCCATGCCGCAAGGGTCTCCCTTGTGGCCAACTTCAGTCCGGCGTCCGCCCGAAGTATTAGTCTCCCTACCTCACCCCCATCTCCTCATACACTATCGTGTGGATCGTTGGTCTTACGGCCAGGTCGTAGATGGCCGTACTGTTTCTGGTTGGATACACCCGGTTGGACAGGAACACATACATGAAGTTGTATTCCGGATCAAGCCACACGAAAGTGCCTGTGTAGCCGGAATGTCCAAAGCTGCTTGGAGATGCCTGGCGGGCAACGCTGCTGCTTCTTTTGTTGTATTCAATCAGCGGCTTGTCGAAGCCGATCGCCCGGCGGTTGCCCTCTTCGCAGAACTGACAAACGGAAAACTTCTCGATGGTTTGAGGCGAAATATAGCGCTCGCCTCCATACGTACCCTCATTGAGGTACATCTGCCACATGGCCGCCAGGTCGTAGGAACGGGCAAAAAGACCTGCATGGCCCGACACACCATCAAGCATGGCAGCCCCCTCGTCATGCACCACGCCATGCAACTGTGTCATGCGGAAGTAGTTATCATTCTCTGTCGGAACAATACGATCCAGGGAGTACTTCCTTCCCGCATTGTAACCGAGTGTTGTCCCTCCTATTCTATCATAAAAATTCTCATTCAGGTATTCCTGAAAGTCTGTGCCAGTCAACGTTTTTACGATATCCGGATACAGGTAAAAGCTCATGTCGGAATAGACATAGCCGGGCTCTGGGTTGAGCTTCGACTTTTTGATCTTCTTCAACAGTGTTTTTTTGTAGTCTTTATACTCATACAAATTATCTGTGAGCTTGATCGGATAATCAGCAGAGGGTGTGAGTGACAACGTATGACGTTTGTAGCTACTGTCTTTTTTGTACGCTGATTGATAGAACGGAATCCACGACTTTAGCCTCGCCTGGTGTGTGAGAATATCAATGAACTCCAGCTTGGCTTTGTTTGACCAGCCGAAGTACGGATAGTAGTCTTTGAGCCTGGCATACAAATCAAACTTGCCATCATCGTGCAGCTTCATGATCGCAGCCAAAGCCGCCGTAATCTTTGTTACCGAGGCCAGGTCGTATATGTCCGTTTTCTTCACTTCCAGCAGACTATCGTAGGTGTGAAAACCGTAAGTTTTGTGGAAGAATACTTTCCCCTCTTTGGCCAGCATCACTTGTCCTCCGGGAAAGGCTTTTTTCTCAATAGCCAGTGTCATGGCACTATCAATTCTGGTTTCCAGCGTCCGGCTGTTAATCCCAAGCTCTTCCGGTAAAGTAAACTTGAAACGCCCGCCACCCTCTGTCGTCAATCCGTAACCGGCCGGCCAGCGGTCGTTTACCGTTACAGGCAAGTGCCCTTTGGCTCCAATGCCTCCGAAAATAAGCTGAGCTGCCATGTCTTCGGCTATAGCGTGCTCCTGGTAGGTCGTAAATACAGCATCGGCTTCTGCCATCCAGTCGAGTTTGGAAAGCGTGTAAGGATTCCTCATGGCCGCAACCACGGTTGCTTTGCCTTCGACAAGCTCTTTCACAAACGCCTGCACGTCGGCTGACATCCCTTCCCTGTTATTAGCCCTGAGCCCGGAGTGCAACCCAATGAGTACCATGTTGTAGCTGCTAAGGCTGTCTTTCACCCTCCTTATCTCTTCCGCCATGGCCTCGTTGGGCAGTGTCAGGTGCGTCATTTCGGTATAGTCATTCAGGCGCTGCTGAAATGGGGAAAGGGACTCTACTCCTATGCTTAGGCTGGCAAGCTTCAGCGTATCCAAGCGCTTCAGTGGCAACAGATTATTGCGGTTTTCCAGAAGCGTAACCGACTCCTCAAAAAGCCTTCTGTTCAATAGCTCATCATTTGGTTGGTGCAAATCTTCAAAAACCCCTTCAGTACTTACTGGCATCCACCTGGTCATACCCGTGGCATACTTGCCCATTAAAATCTTTTTCACGCTCTCTGCAAGCCGCTGCTCTGTGATTTCCTTCCGGGTCACAGCCGCCTTCAAATACTCAAACGCTGCATCTACATCTTCAGAAAATTCAAGGGCATCGTTACCTGCCAAAAAAGCCTTTTTCTCGAGTTCCCCAGAGGCATGATACTTCGTCACACCTTTCATATTGAGCGCATCAGTGTAAATGATTCCCTTGTACCCCAGCTTGTTTTTCAGCAAGTCCGTTACCACTGGCTTCGATAATGTAGTCGGCAAATTGGGCGTGTCGTCGAGCGTCGGAATTGACATGTGCGCCACCATAATGCCCGACACATTGGCCTCAATCAGCTTTCTGAAGGGATAGAGTTCGACGCTGTCAAGCCGCTGCATATCGTGCTTCACCACCGGAAGGTCGTAGTGAGAGTCGGTGCCTGTGTCGCCATGCCCGGGAAAATGTTTCGCCGATGCCAGCACTCCCTGGCTTTCGAGCCCCTTCACATAAGCCACCCCTCTTTTGGCTACTTCCTCTCTGTTCTCTCCAAAAGAGCGATAGTTGATCACGGGGTTGTTGGGGTTATTGTTCACATCCACCACTGGCGCAAAATTGACCTGCGTCCCTACCCTCTTTAGCTGCCGGGCAATCGCCTGCCCCATTTGCTCTATCAATGTAATGTCTTCAATGGCACCCAGCGTCATTTGATAGGGGAATGACATGGTGCTGTCGAGCCGCATGCCTACGCCCCACTCCGCATCCATAGCGATGGACAAAGGAAGTTTGGCTTCTTGCTGTAGTTTGTTGATCAAGTTGATTTGCCTGACCGGGCCACCCTGAAAAACCACCAAGCCTCCAACATGGCGCTCTTTGATAAGTCGGATAAGTTCCTGGGTGTGGGCTTCGTCTCTGTTCGAATATGCCGCTATCATGAGTAGCTGCCCTATTTTCTCATCAAGTGTCAGGGAGGAATAAACCGAATCTACCCACGCCCTGGCTTTCTCTACTTCGTTGAGTTGCTCAAAGGGCCGTGGAATGGCAGTCTGAGCATAAGTCGAAGTGAAATGAAAAAAGACAAGAGAAAAGAAAAAGGTAGCTCGCAGGTAGGTTTTAAACATCATCGATCAGGTTTACTAAAAATATAATTCTACTTAGAAATTAGTCAGCAGGCAAAACCCATTAACTAAAGCTTCTTAACGCCCAATCCGGGCTTATCAGTCAAACTCATCATGCCTTCTTTGATAGTGAAGCCGCCCGACACCACATCTTTGGCCAGATCGAGGCTACCATCGAGGTCTATATACTTTGTGTGAGGGCACGAAAAGGCCACATGCAAACCAGCTGCAATGCTGATGATGCTTTCGTCGTTGCAGCCCCACATCAGGTCAATGCCTGCCTGTCTGGCTATGGTGGCAATTTCTCTGGCCGGCTGAATGCCCCCACATTTCATCAGTTTGATATTGTAGATACCGGCGGCCTTGGGGTTGTTGGCCAGGCTGAAAGCATCTGCCGGGCCCACCAGTGATTCATCGGCAGCCACCAGGTTCTTTACATAATCGGGAAACTTCCGGTACTCTGCAATGGCCGACTGTTTCAGCGGCTGCTCTATCAGTTCAATGTCAAGATCCTTTGTCGCACTTACATAGGAGATCGTTTCGTCAAAATTCCATCCCTGGTTGGCGTCGATCCTTATCAAGGCCTTATTCCCAATATGCTTGCGAATGGCAATTGTTCGCTCGATATCCTCTTCTATCGTCTTACCAAGTTTGACCTTGAGTATTTTGAAACCTTCTTTAATAAAATCATCTGCCTCTCTGTGCGTCTCTTCAATACCCATAATACCAATTGTAACCGAAGTAGCCATCGATTTGTGGTGAACACCCAGAAAGTGCACCAATGGCACACCCAGGGATTGTGTGAACAGATCGTGCAGGGCCACGTCGAGGGCTACTCTGGATCCCGCACTGGCAGCAAAATTGGTATGTATTCCATTGAGCAGTTCGTAAAAGCACGAAACGTCGGAACCTTTCAGAAAGAAGAGATCACTGGAGGTTAAAGTTTTATAACATTCACCTACCTCCTCATTCACCACATACTTACTGGGGTTGGCCACGCCCATGCCAACCATACCGTTGTCTGCCACTAACTCCACAATCACGTTTTCTACCGAATCCACTGTTTTGTAAGAAATGGAGTACGGCTTAGCCAGTTCCAGATTTTCCTTGCGGATATTAATTTCCTTTATTCGCATTCTTTCGTTTGATCAACTCTCTTATTGGTCCTAAAATGTCGTCTACACCTCTTTCCACTGGCAAAGCCACCGGAATACCCAGTTTTTGCTCGTACTCCTCTTTGTGCCGGAGCGCCTGATCAATAGTAAGGCCTCTTGTGTTGAGCGTCACCCCAATGACTTCCTTGCCATACATTTTTATCAAAGCAATGTCCTCAGTGATTGGGGGTATCTTGGCATCCAGGTACTCGAACCCATCGTAGTGAACCCTGGCGGGAGCATGTTGCAAAACCACACCGTCCACGTCGCCAGAAAGCAAAAACTCGGAACCGCATGGTCCGCTTATGTTGCGCAAGGCTGCCTGCCCTTCAATCACCATCAGGTCTGGATTCAGGTCCCTGTCACAGGTTACGAGCGCATTTTCCAGCTCACCCGACACATAGTCGTTGTAAGTAGAGTCCAGGATAAATCCGTACTTCCAGCCTTGCATCCAGCCTGTCTGCCCGGTGTAAATCATCTCTGACGTCATGCCCTCCTTGCGAATCGCCTCCACTATGAACTTGGAAGTGGTGCGTTTTCCCAACCCACAGTCGGTGCCCATCACTGCAATTTTTGCCGACTTTACTTTGTATATGTCACCCGTCCAGAACTTCAGGTATTTCCGTTCCCTTGGCTGCCTGATATCGTGTATTGTTACGCCTTTTTCCTTGGCAAGTGTGGCCAGCCTTTCGTTGTCGTTGAGGAACGAATGCAAACCACTAACGACATCCATGCCATTCTCTATGGCCGTCACCACGTCTTCCTCCATGGGTTTTGGTAGCTGCCCGCCCTTGGGAGCCACGCCCACCACACAGTTTTCGGCCTTGCCGCCTGCAGCTATGAAGTCTTTGACGGTTTTGTAAATAGGAATTCCTCTTTCTCTACCGTCCAGCACCGTGCCGGCATCCTGGCCAAAAAACACTGGATCGATGACAGCGAGGATATCATATCTGACAGATCCTCTGATAAGCCCGTGGGCAGTTTTGGCCGACTTCGTATCGAAGCTGCCATTGGACAATACGATTGATTTTAATTGCATAGATTGTGAAAAGACAAATAACAAACTCCAAAGCACAAAGAAATTCCAAAAGCCAAAGTTTAAAAACCCAAATGGCACATCCGAGGTAAATCAGCCACATGCGGTCAGCAGATGGTTCGATTGCTTCGGGAACTGGCGCCTATTTGACATTTGTCTTTCGTTATTTGGCGTTTCCGGTCTTCGGTGTAAATTTTACTAAAATTCCACACTCTTCGTTCATAAATTAGAATTTTTCATTGAAGCATTATTTATTCGGGCAATGGTAAGGATAGCAGCTACAAAAAACCATATGAAAAGAAAAAGTACAGAGTACCCTGCTGATAGGTCGAAGTCTCTTGACTATCTGTGGTTTACGTTCGCAGTAGTGCTCCTGATCGCTCAGTTTTCCTGCTCACCGCAACTTGTGATCAGCAAAAAAATAGTATTGAAACAAATGGTCAGCAAGTCGCCGGATTTCGCCGATCATTTTACTGGCTTTGTGCTGTATGACCCTGAAACGAAGACTTACCTCGCCGAGCAGAATGGCGACAAGTATTTCACACCCGCCTCCAACACCAAACTATTCACCTACTACTCCGGCCTCAGGTTGCTCGGCGATTCCATCCCAGCCCTGAAATATGCCGAAGCCAACGACACGCTTTTCTTTACCGGGACCGGCGATCCTACTTTTCTGCATCCCGATTTCGAGTATCAACCGGCGTTTGACTTGCTATCAGACACCACCAAAGCGCTGATATGGCAGCCCGAAAACTACAAAGACCCTGTCTTTGGCCCGGGTTGGTCGTGGGACGATTACCTGTATTATTATCAGCCAGAAAGAGCCGGCCTTCCTATCTACGGCAACTTCGTGAGGTTCAGCATGCTTCCGGGAGATACGACGCCCAAGGTAAACCCTCCCTTCTTTCAGCAGTTTGTGGAAGCGAGACCTTTCGAAAAGCAAAGAACATTGGTAGAAAGAGACCTTAGCTACAACTCTTACCTGTTTTTTACGCCAGAAAAACTGGATACAGTTGAAAGAGATGTGCCATTCAAATACTCATTTTCCCTTGGAAGGGAACTGCTCCAGGACACATTAAAGAAGCCTGTCGTCTTTGGCTACAAGCCGGATAGTTTACAATGGAAAACCCTCAAAGGCTATCCTTCGCAAAAAGTGTATCAGGCCATGCTTTGGCCAAGCGACAACTTTATTGCGGAGCAGATTCTGGTGATGTGCTCTTCCGGGTTTGGGGATACACTTAGCGGCAACAATACCTTGTGGTTTGTGAAGAACAAATACCTCAACGATTTACCGGATGCGCCTATATGGCATGATGGCTCTGGGCTATCGAGATACAACATGTTCACGCCACGAAGCCTGGTGGCCTTGCTGGAGGAAACTTCTACGCTAGTTGAACAAAAGGAGTTATTCAGGACGCTGGCTATTGGTGGACAGGCTGGCACCATACGCCGATGGTATGCTGGCGAAACAGAGCCCTATGTTTTTGCCAAAACTGGCACCTTGAGCGGCGTGCACTCACTCAGCGGATTTATAAAAACCAACTCAGGCAAAGTGCTGATCTTTAGCTTTATGCACAATAACTATCCCGGGTTTACTAACCCCATCAGGGAGCAGATGCAGGAAGTGCTGGAGTTTGTAAGGGACAAGTATTGAGGAATTTGAGATTTCTGATTTGAAATTAACGGTTCGCATAATTTCAAATCAGACATCTCAAATCAAAATCTTCGTGATTATTCAGTTTCGTATTCTTCCAAAATACCACCAGTAAGGCGCATTAGCTCCACTTCTGACTCCACGAGATTGTACTTGGTCTGTAGTTCACTCAAGGCCGAACGCAAATAGTTCAATTGCAAATCACGGAAGTCGAAAGAGCTGATCGTTCCATTACGATAACGATCCTCACCCAGTGTCAAATTGAACTCAGCCGTTTGTCTGTTTTCAATGGCAATCTGGTAAAGCCGTGCCCGAAGGCGATAGAACTCCAGTGTATTGATTAGATTGTTCTTTAGGCTTTGTTTCAACTCATCAACCCTGATAGCGGCGATTTGCTCGTTGACCTTTGCATTTTCAATTTGTCGACGGATTCTACCTCCGTTAAATATTGTAAAGCTGAGCGTAAAGTTGGCGTTGTAGTTGGTGTTGCCCGATTTTATTCCAGCCTCACCCACATTACCATTTAGGAAAGTGGCTTTGGTTAGGTTCTGAACCTGGTTGTTGTCCGATCCCCCCAAAGTCATTGATATGCTAGGATACATCGCCGACCTGGCAATGCCAATGTCTCTTTTGAAAATCTCCTGATTGATGTACTGATTCTTTAGGTTGCTGTTGTTCGCCACCATTCTTGCATACAGCTCATCCAGCGTAAATGGCTGAATTTGCACAGTCAGTGAATCGGTCAAATCGTAGCTCGTTTCCACATCAATACCAAGCAGCAGGTTCAGGTTTCTTAAGGCATTCTGAACATTGTAAAGCTGGGTAATGTAATTGGAAGAATCGGTCAGGTAGGCGCTTTTGTCCTGAAGAATGTCAAACGTAACGGCGCTTCCCAACTCCCCCTTGAGCTTGCTATAGTTGTATTTGTCCTTAGAAAGCTGAAGGCTGCGTTCGAAAATAGTCAATTGCTCTTCCTGAAGACGAACAGTATAGTAGGCTTCTACTATGCCCTGTATGCTGTTTTCAATCACAATAGTCGCATTCCCCACACTCTGCTGCTGTAAGAACTCCAGCCTCTCCTTGGTGATTTGAACATTAAAGCCATTGAAAAGTGTCCAGTTAAGCGACAAAGAAGGTTGCAGATTTCTCGACTGAATGGCTCCCTGCACAAAAGAGGTTGGGTTATTGATTTCAGTCCGGCTGAATCCCTGAGAGAGGTTGAAGGTTAGCGATGGATACAGCCCCGCCTGCCCCCATGAGTTGTTACGGGTGGCAATATCGATATTCTGCTTTTCAATCTTAATAGAGAAGTTATTGTCCAGGCCTGTGGCAATCGCTTCAGAAAGCGACAGTTCCGTTATTTTTGGTTCTTCGGTCTGCGCATAAGAGTTCAGGATGGCCAACGCCATCCCGAACGTTAAGAGTATTTTCTTCATTACAATTGTTAGATCAATGATTAGTTAAGGGCGTAGCCCTTTTTCATTTCTTTCACTGCAGGCTCCACCTCTTCTTTGTTAGGCTTCTCTCCACCAAATAGCAGCCACTTGGAGTATACCCTGATGTCGTTCATCACCATAAGGAATACGGGGAAGAAGAAAAGGATAAACAGCGTTCCCAGTGCAACCCCATAGGCAATAGATATGGCCATTGGGATCAGGAACTGTGCCTGGAAGCTTGTTTCAAGAATGATCGGATAAAGCCCGGCAACTGTAGTAGCCGATGTAAGCACAATGGGTCTGAATCGGCTGGTGCCGGCATCAACCACAGCGTCGTGCATATTCATGCCTTCCTTAAGGTTCCTGTTGAACTGATCCACCATCACCACGGCGTCGTTGATAATCACGCCCGACAATGCCAGCATGCCATAGGCGCTCAGAATTGACACTGTTTTGTCTTCAATCCAATGACCAAAAATGGCGCAAATGAACCCCAGCGGAATGAGTGCGAAAATCATGAAAGGCTGCAAATAGGACCTTGTAGTCAGCATTAGCAACAAAAGAGTGGCTATCAAGCACAACCCAAAGATCACAGCCCCTGAATCAAGTTCCCTGGAGGCACGACGCTGCTGGCCTTCGAAAGAGTATTCAAGTGAAGGATGCTTCGCCATGATAGGCGGCATAATGTCAGCGGTAATCTTTTCTATCAGCGGGGGCATAGAGGTAGTATTGTTCGCCAGGTCAGCTTCTACCCTCACCTCCCTTTTTCCATTGAATCGATTAATGCTCAACACACCTCTTTCAACTTCGTAACTGGCCAGCTGCGACAACGGATACTCCGACCCATTAGCTGCTCTGATCTTCATCGATTCTAACTGGCTTACATTGATTCTGTCCTCTTCAGGGTAGCGTACCCAAACCCTTACCTCGTCGGTACCAATGATGAGCCTCTGCACCTCTTCGCCAAAAAAGCCCTGGCGAATTTGCTGCGTAATATCCTGATGGTTCAACCCCATAAAATAAGCCAAGGGCTTCAGTTCCAGCTTGATTTCCCGTTGGCCGATGGCCGAATTATCAGTGATGTCTTTCAGCAGGTCAATTCTCCTAAGGCTTTCCTTCAGTTCTGTTTTTGCCTCCTCAATTTCATCAATAAACTTGCCTTTCAGAGCAATGGAAACAGGTTTTCCCCACCGCTGAGCAGCTCCTACTGTAAAGTTCTCAGCCTCAGGAATAGGCCCGATTTTTTGGCGAATCCGGTTGGCGACCTCGAACGCCGAAATTTTCTTCCCTTCGAGGTCCTCAAAATTAATTCCTACATATCCCACATGGCTGCCGCTGCTGCTTCTGCCGGCACTGCTGCCTATAATTATATCTACAGATGAGAAAAATGGCTCCGTCAAACCGGCCTCTTTTTTCATTTCGTCATGTACCTCCCAAACCTGATCCTGAAATTTTCTCAGGTAATCTTCGGTAATGCCTTCTCTGGTGCCGGGTTTGAGCATCAAGTCGACCTGAAGGTCGTCGAATGGCGTTCGGGGGAAAAACTCGAACCTTATCAAACCACCCTGCGACATCCCCACCACCATCATCACAAACACCAACGGGCCCATCATCGCAATCCATCTCCAGCGCACGAGGAACTCAAGAGAGTTGCCATACAACTTAAATCTGACAAAATCGATGCCTTTCTCCATCGTGGTTCTGAACCTGTCGTACAACGTGTCGGGCTTTCTTTTCGACAAAATAGCTTTAGAAGCCAGGTGAGAAGGAAGTATAAAGAATGCCTCAACCAATGAAAAGCCCAGACAGGCAATTACCACCACGGCCATTTCATAGCTAAATCCACCATTGTCAAGGAAAATCAGGGTCACAAATGCGAGCATGGTGGTTGACACTGAAGTGAAAACCGACGGCATCATTTCAAGCGTGCCGTCTACGGCAGCCTGCTCTGGTGTTTTTCCTTTTTCGAAATGGGTATAAATATTTTCAGAGATCACAATGCCGTCGTCCACCAGAATGCCCACCACCAGCAGCATTCCAAACAACGACATCATGTTAATGGTAATACCTGCCATGGTACCTACGACGAACATGGCCAGAAACGAAATTGGAATACCCGCAGCTACCCAAATTGAAAGGCGCAAAGACAGGAATAAACCCAGGGTGATCATTACAAGTACCAGGCCGAGCACAAAATTGCTGGTAAGCAAATCAATCCGCTGGGAAAGCAAAGAATAGAAATCAAAGTTGGTAAACAATGTCACATTCTCGTTCTCAGCATTGAAATCTGTCACGTACTTGTCCAGAAATTCAGAAATCGCCAGAAGATCTTCCTCTGGCAGCTTGCTCACAGCCACATTGACAGCTCTTACATTGTTGCTGTAGTACTTGTTTGGTATATCTGCAAAGCCCAGGGTAACAGTGGCTACATCTTTCAATAGCACACGGGTGCCGTCAGCATTTGCCTTCAACACTATGTTACCAATGACCTCAGGGTCATAATCTTTGGCATTAGCACGAATCCTTATTTCCTCTTCGGAAGTCTTTATTGTTCCGCCCGACACATCCCGATTGTTGACACGCACAGCATTGGCCACCTGCGTAAACGTGATGCCATACCGGGAAAGATTTTCCTCAGGCACTTCAACGGAAATCTCAAGGTCAGGAAAACCCGACACTCTCACCTGGGTGATCAGTCCCGATTTTAAGAAATCATCCTCTATTCTTTCTGCAATGGTCTTTAGCTCCATCAAAGGCACATTTCCCTTCAGACCGAGGAAGGAAGCCATGCTGGTGGACTGCTGTTTAAATACCGTAGGCTTTTCGGCACCTACCGGGAAGGAATTGATCCTGTCCACAGCGTTTTTCACTTCTGTGAGGACTTCGTCCAGATCGTAGTTGGTGGACGTCTCGATTGTGATAGATGCAGAGTTTTCGCTCGAAACCGATCTTACCTCCACAATTCCCACAATCCCTTTCAACGCCTCCTCTATCTTGATCGTGATGCCTTCCTCCATCTCCTCCGGAGCAGCACCCGGGTAGGAAACGGACACCGTAATCATGTTTGGGGTTCTTTCAGGGAAGAAAGATTTCTTCATGTTGAAAAAACTGGCCAAACCCAGAAGAAATACTGCCAGCAGTATTACATTAGACCAAATCGGATACTTGATAAAGAATGATAAAAGTTGTCTCATATCTTCTGGCGTTATTTAATGATTTCCACTTTCATTTTCTCAAAGGCATTCAAAGGAGCTTCGGTAACAAGCGAATCTCCTTCCTTCAACCCTGTGATCAGGTAAGTGTTTTGGTTATTTTTCAGCACTGAAACAGCTCTGGTGCCCAGCACTCCTTCGTTATACACAAACACTTCTCCTTTGTTTCTTACAACACCCCTTGGCACTTCAATAGCGTTGTCCACGACCTTGCCTGGAATCACCACCTTAAGATATAATCCGTCATACAGTGCCTGCTGTTGATTGTTTTGAATAGACACATACACATGGAATGTCTGCGTGGTAGGGTCTATATAGTCCGTCATTCTAACGATCTTTCCTGTAAGTGAAGCCGATTCGTCCTCACCTTTTATAACCTTTACCCTTTTGCCCAATTCCACAAACTGGATGTCTCCAGCTTCAATGGGTACTTTGATTTCGAATGCATCTGTGCGAAGAATCCTGCCGATATTAGACCCGGGATTCACATAGGTGCCTGGCTCGATATTAACAACGGAAATGCTCCCGTTGTAAGGAGCGATCATATAGTGCTTCCTAAGGTTTTCCTCCAAGCCACGAATAGTATAGAACTCGCTGAGGATGTTCTTGGTAGCCAAAAAAGTCTTTTCCTTGATATCAGCTATTTCCGGAAGCTCAGGAAGTGGAGCATCTGTTTTTATATTGCCAAAATATTCCTGCCAGGCCGGAAAGCTGCTGCTGTAATCCACTTTTAGGTCTGGAAGTATAGAGGCAATAAGATTAAGAAAACTGCTTTTTCTTGCCTGGAGGTTTAGCCTCGGCTCCACGTCGTTGACACGCACCAGAAGTTGCCCCTTTTTAAAATTCTGGCCTTCCTTTAGAGGCACATCTCCCATGATCAGTCGGCCACCCACCTCAGCCAATAAGTCGATAGGCTGCGACGAGCCCACCCGTCCATAGGCTTCAATTTCCGTTTCCACATTCTGGAATGCTACTTCTCTCACTTTTACATAGTTGACAACAGCAGGGGCCTCTTTTTCAGGGGGTAGTTCCTTTTTTGCCGCCAGAAAGCTGTAAAGGCCAATGGAGCCAGTCACCATTAACACGACAACCAGAAACGCAATGAGTTTTCTTCTTAAAGACATAGAAATTTATAGGTCAAAATGATATTACTTACGTATGTGAAGGCCTTCTAATGCCAAACAATGGATTCAATCTTTACAATAGGCTCTATTATCAAATAAACCCGCTCAGAGTGGGCTTTGTTTTCTGCTGTGGATTAATGAAAGCAATACGCCAACAGGCTGCAGCGCACTGTCTATCGGACGCAAAAAGCTTGCAAAGGTTGTTCAAAATACGGATAATTTTCCGGGTTTCGGACGATTGGCTAAATTATCGGGAAGTTCTACCAAATTTCATAGAAGAGTGGAAGCTGCCAGCGGAACTACCGGCTAATTGGCGGCTACAACTGTTGATATAACCTCTGCAAATAACTAAATTGAACGAGGCTCAAAGGTACAATCCACGGTCAAACTTTCGAATAATGGATGACAAAGAGAAAATCCTGACGCTTCACCCCCAGGGTAAAAAGGGTGTCAATATCATGAAACATAAATATGATGTGATTTATGCTTTCATAGCCAAGAAGTTGAAAGACGGAAAACCCAGGACGTTTGAAAGTCTTGCAGACCAGGCAGTGAACGAGTTGACAGCCTCATTCGATGGAAAAGTGTTGTGGTATTTCGTTACTGTTAAGCTGGATATGGAGGCCAGAGGAATTATTGAACGAGTTCCTAAGACCAGCCCCCATCAGATTCAGCTAAAAAGCTAACATCATATCTTCCCAAACCTTTCAAATGCCTTCCGCTCTAATGCCTCCCTGTGGTCGGGATGGGCTATATCGATCAGCAAACGAGCCCTTTGATGCAGGGTTTTTCCATACAGGTAGGCCACTCCCCATTCGGTAACTATATAATGAACATGGGCTCTGGTCGTTACCACCCCGGCTCCTTCTTTTAGAAATGGGACAATCTTACTTTCACCTCTCCCGGTCACCGAAGGCAGGGCTATGATCGGCTTTCCTCCTTTTGAATAGGAGGCTCCTCTTATGAAATCCATTTGTCCCCCCACGCCCGAGTAGTGCAGCGTGCCGATGGAGTCAGCGCAAACCTGGCCTGTGATATCAATTTCGATGGCCGAGTTGATTGATGTTACCTTGGGGTTGCGACGGATAGTGGCCACATCGTTAACAAAAGCGACATCGTAAAGATTGACAGAGGGGTTGTTGTCGATAAAATCATAGGTAAGTTTACTGCCCATCACAAAGGTTGACACAATCTTGCCTCTGTTAATGGTCTTCATGCTGCCGTCGATTACGCCCGACTCAACAAGAGGAACTACTCCATCCGAGAACATTTCGGTGTGGATGCCCAAATGTTTGTGGTTGGTAAGCTGCGAAAGCACTGCGTTGGGAATGGCTCCAATTCCCATTTGAAGGGTGGCGCCGTCTTCTACCATGCCTGCAATGTGCTGACCAATCTTTTTCTCGACCTCACTAATCGGAGGCGATGGCACTTCATGTATCGGCACTTTTCCGTCAACCAAATAGTGAAATTTGCTCACCGGCAAACAGCTGTCCCCGAAAGTGCGGGGCATTAGTGGGTTCACCTGGGCAATCACTACCTTGGCCGTTTCAATCGCAGCCAAAGTGGCATCAACCGAAACCCCGAGCGAGCAGTACCCATGTTTATCGGGCGGGGTAACCGACACTAGCGCCACATCTATTGGGAGGATATTCTCCCTGAACAGTCTGGGTATTTCGCTTAAGAAAATGGGGATATAGTCGGCCCGATGCTCTTGAGTGGCTTTACGCACATTTGCGCCAACAAACAGAGAGTGAACATGAAAGCTGTTGGCATATTCAGGCTTGGCATAGTCAGCCGAACCCTCCGTATGCAGGTGCATGATTTCCACGTTTCTTAGCTCGGGCGCTTTCGCCACCAAGGCGTCTATCAGAATCTTGGGTGCCGCAGCCACACTGTGAATAAAAACCCGGTCATTAGACTTTACAACCTTCAGCGCTTCTTCGGCACTTACCACTTTCCTTTCCATGATTGAGATGATTTATTTTGGTACAAAAGTATTACCAACCACAAAACGCCAGGATGATTTCACTCCCAAAGTATACTGATTATTATCATGCAGTTATAATTCACCTTTGAGTCTTATATTCGCAACATCAACTGAAAAGCATGCAATACGACATTACGATTATTGGTGGAGGAATTGTGGGATTGGCCACCGCTTACCAACTAAAAAAGAAACGACCCGGACTTAAGGTTTTGCTCATTGAAAAAGAGCCCAGACTGGCGGCTCACCAAACCGGCAACAACAGCGGGGTTATCCATTCCGGCTTATATTATAAGCCAGGAAGTCTGAAAGCGACTAATTGCATCAATGGCTACAACATGCTGCTTGACTTTTGTAACGAACAAGGAATTGAGTATGACCTCTGTGGCAAAATTGTAGTAGCCACGTCGAAAGAAGAATTGCCGCTGCTGAATAATCTTTTCGAAAGAGGTATTCAAAATGGTTTGGTAAAAAACGAGCGGCTTACTGCTGAGCAATTAAAAGAAAAGGAGCCCTATGTAAATGGCATTGAGGGGATTTGGGTGCCTTACACCGGCATCATCAGCTACAAAGAAGTATCGGCCAAACTGGCTGAAGTGATAAGAAAAGATGATGGACAGATTCATATAAGTGAGGCGGTTAGGGAAATCAGAAAAGAAGCCGGAGGTTGTACGGTGGTCACTAATAAGGACACCTACCAAACGAAACTGGTGGTGAACTGCGCTGGTCTCTATTCCGACAAAATAGCCCGGATGACCGGACAGGAAGTCAATATCAAGATTGTGCCATTCAGAGGTGAGTACTACAAAATAAAAGAAGAAAGAAAGTACCTGGTCAAGAACCTGATCTACCCGGTACCGGATCCTAATTTCCCATTCCTCGGCGTACACTTTACACGAATGGTGGGTGGCGAAGTGGAAGCTGGCCCCAATGCGGTGCTGGCCTTTAGAAGAGAAGGATACAGCAAGTCAGAAATTAATTTGTTTGAACTAGCCGAAACACTGGCCTGGCCTGGCTTTCAGAAAGTGGCGTGGAAATATTGGAAAACAGGCTTTGGCGAAATGTACCGGTCGTTCAGCAAAACAGCTTTCACCACTGCCCTTCAAAAGCTTCTGCCTGATTTGAAAGAGTCGGATCTTGAACCGGGCGGAGCGGGTGTGCGTGCCCAGGCGTGCGACCGCAATGGTGGGCTGCTCGACGACTTCCTGATTTTGGAAAATGACATAGCTGTGAATGTCTGCAACGCACCAAGCCCGGCAGCCACCTCCAGTCTTTCGATAGGAGAAACAGTGTCGAATATCGTACTCAAGAGGTTTTGAGCGCAGCGGCAAGAAGTGCGAGGGTTGAGGGATACCCTTTTACTTTTCACTATTAACCGATAACTTTCTTCCATGTCCAGGTACGCTCGCCATTTGTCGCTAAAAGAAATAGGCCCCGCAGGCCAGCAAAAGATCGCTGAAGGCAGGGTACTGGTGATTGGTGCGGGTGGATTGGGCTGCCCCGTGCTGCAATACCTCGCTGCAGCTGGCGTAGGGCGGATTGGCATTGTTGACAATGACGTCGTTTCCATCAGCAACCTGCAACGCCAGGTAGTATTCAGAGAAAGCGACGTGGGCAAAAATAAGGCTGAAGCCGCCAAAAGCCACCTAATGGCGCTCAACTCCACCATCGAGCTGGTAGCTTACCAGGAGAAAATCACCGCTGCCAATGCGTTGGACATTGTTAGCGGGTTTGATCTTGTGATCGACTGCACCGACAACTTCCCCACCCGCTACCTCATGAACGATGTATGCCTTTTGGCGGACAAGCCATATATCTACGGTGCGATTCATCGGTTTGAAGGTCAGGTGGCCGTGTTCAACCTCACAAAAGAAAGTGCCAACTACAGAGACCTCTACCCTACTCCTCCAGCGGCTGGTTCGGTACCCACTTGCGAACAAGAGGGCGTACTTGGCGTGCTTCCAGGGCTTATCGGCACCATGCAGGCCATAGAGGCACTTAAAATCATTACCCAGTCTGGCGAAGTGCTGGACAGTGCCTTAGTAATGCTTGGTGCGTGGGACAACACCCGCCAGCGAATGGTAATAAAGCCAAAGGGCACGAGAGCCAAGGTGAGCAAGCTTATCGACTACGAGGCGTTTTGCGGCATTAAGAACTACCAGGAAAATATGAAAGAAATAACCGTTCAGGAGCTCGACTCGTGGAAGAAAAACGGCGTCAGCTTTCAGTTGATCGATGTAAGAGAGGCCCACGAATATGAGACGGTGAATATGGGCGGAGAACTGATGCCCATGAGCCAGCTGCAGGAATACCTGGACTTGATTGACAAAGACCGTCAGGTGGTCGTTCATTGTCACCATGGAGGGCGCAGTGCCTCGGTTATTCAAGCGCTTCAATCACGGTACGGGTTCGACAACCTCTATAACCTCATCGGAGGCATTCATGCCTGGGCCGAAGAGATTGATCCAAATCTTCCAACTTACTAAAAATGCCGCTTACAATAGAAGTAGTCTGCTACAACATCACTTCAGTGCTCAACGCCATCGAAGGTGGTGCCAGTCGCATAGAGTTATGTGATAGCCCTGGCGATGGGGGCACAACGCCTTCGGCTGGAATGATTCTCGCTGCAAAAGAAAAGGCACGAATACCGGTGTTCGTCATGATCAGGCCAAGAGGTGGTGACTTTCTTTACTCCAACGAGGAGTTCGAGGTAATGAAAAAAGACATTGAATCAGCAAAAAAATTGGAGGCAGACGGTGTGGTTTTTGGCATCCTGAAAGCCAATGGGGAAATAGATACGGAAAGAAACAAAGAACTTGTTCACCTTGCCAGACCCATGAAAGTTACCTGCCATCGGGCGTTCGACATGACCAATGATCCCTACAAAGCCCTCGAAGCGTGCATTGCTGCCGGTTTTGACAGAATACTCACCTCCGGGCAGCAGGCCAATGTTTACGACGGCAGACTATTGCTAGCGGGGCTGGTAAAAAAAGCCGGTGACCGAATCATCATCATGCCTGGCGCTGGTATCAGCGAAGAAAATGTGGCCGATCTGGTGAAAACCACTGGAGCGAAAGAAATCCATATTTCAGGGAGGAGTTTTGTGGACAGTCCCATGGCATTCAGAAACCCCGCCGTGTCTATGGGAGACGACCCGAGAGAGTACCAGAAGCTGGTGGTAAGTGTGGAAAGAGTGAAAAAAATCCGCCTTCTGGCAGAAGGTGTCAAAAAATAAAAAAGGCTGTCTCAAAAGCACTGATTGGTTTGTTGAGACAGCCACAACATGGTTTTACCTCTCCCAAAAGAAGGGAGGCTGAATACCCAGCGACCGAAGATACACATAGCCCTGTCCCCTGTGGTGAATCTCGTTGTCGATGAAATAGAAAAGGTTGGACACCACTGTTCCCTCATACTGCCCAAAAAGCTTGATTTGCTCCTGGAACCTTTCTGCTGAAAGCTGCTTCCAGTAGGAGTTAATTTGCTCTGTAGACTCATCCCATGCCTTCAGTACATTTTCTTTTTTCCCTTCAAACTCCAGCTCTTCATTAAAGGGCGTTGTTTCGCCGGTAACAATTTCCTTCAGACCTGGCACCGCAATGGCAAGCATCTCACTGACGAGTTTCGAAAATGGTCGCATGCCGCCAATGGAATGTTCAAAAAATTCCTTTTCAGGGAAAGCTTCTATCACCCGGCGGGTCAGGCTTCTATGTCCCTGCCAGTGTTTGAGCAATTGTTCCGGCGACATTACTGCGGCTTCAACTTGTGCGTTTAGCTGATTCATGATGTGTGATTTTAGGTTCAAAATTTCTTTGATGAAGCCAAACTAGCACTGGCCACTGACAGCTGTCTGTCAGTCGATTTTTTATATAAAAACTTTTTCTTCAATTAGTAAACCAGCCAAATGTCTGGTCAACTTTGCAGTTTGATAATACTCTCAAAAATTCTAGCTTCAACCCTATGAAACAATACCTACTCGCCGAGTGCAATTGGAAAGACATTAAGGATCGCCAAATCGATTTGGCCATTTTACCCTGGGGTGCCACCGAGGCCCACAACTACCACATGCCCTACGGCACCGACGTATACGAAGCTGACAACATAGCTGCTGAGGCAGGTCGTATCGCCTGGGAAGCTGGCGCAAAATTGACCGTACTCCCCACCATCCCTTTTGGCGTGAACACCGGCCAAACAGATATCAAGCTCGACATTAACCTCTACCCCAGCACGCAGCTGGCTATTCTCAACGACATCATTGAGGTGCTCAACCGGCAAGGCATTTACAAGCTGCTGATTGTGAACAGCCATGGCGGAAACGACTTCAAAACCATGCTGCGAGAGCTGGGTGTCAGGTACCCCAAAATGTTGCTCAGCACCTGTAACTGGTTCCAGTCGATGGACAAGAAGCAGTACTTTGAAGAGCCTGGCGACCATGCTGATGAAATGGAGACCTGCCTCATTATGCACCTGAGACCCGAGCTGGTGCTGCCGCTTGATCAGGCCGGAGACGGGAAAGACAAAAAACCACGTATTCAGGGTTTCAGGGAAGGCTGGGCCTGGAAGGAAAGAGAATGGTCAAAAGTATCGGCAGACACGGGTATCGGCAATCCAAAAAAGTCTACGGCGGAAAAAGGAGCCAGGTTCTTCACGGACGTTACACAAAAACTTGGCAAGTTGATGTTGGAGCTTTCTCAAATTGATAAAGAGGACTTTTATGAATAACAGTCAAAACCATCTGTTTACGAAATTCGTAAAGGTTTAAATCACCTTGAATCAAAATGATCCGATCCGATTTCCCTGATATTAAATGGCTTAAGTCGATGGTGTCGGGGCAGATCAAAGTCACCGATCCCTCAGGAAAACTGATCAAACCCAAGTGGCCCAATTGCATTATTAATGCCACGACTTCCTCCGCCTATCGGCCGGACGTACAGGGGCCTATCTCAATTTTCATGAATATAAGTGGCAACAGCTACTGCTCGACAGGCGGGCCTACTGCCACCATTAGCGACGACTTTTTCTACGTCACCAACAAGAATCAGGAATATACATTGACTATTGAGCCAGACCAACCGGCAGAAACCCTCAATATTCACCTGGGAGAAGATCTTTCGTTGCAAGTCCTTTCAGGATTAATCACTCCAACGGATCAAATTCTCAACGATTCTTATGGACTGACGTCAGAAAACATAGGTTTTGCTAATCGGCTGTACCGGAAAGACGATACCCTTGCAGGTATTGTTAAGTGCCTTTATGCCGACCATAAAAACGGAAACCTGAGTAGCTTAAAGCTAGATGAATACAATTACCAACTTATGGTTTATTTGCTTTCTCAGCATCGTCAAATTCTTAAGGAAGTTCGGAAGCTGCCTGCTGCGAAAGCTTCCACCCGCATTGAACTCCATCGGCGGCTTTCTTATTCACTCGATTATTTGCACAGTCATCAGAACCAGAGCATAGACCTGCAAAAGCTGGCTGATGAAGCATTCCTCTCCAAGTACCATTTTTTGAGGTTATTTAAAGTAACCTTCGGTTGCTCCCCCTATCAGTATCTCCAGCGGCTCCGTTTACAAAGAGCTTTTTCCCTTCTCAAGTCAAAAGAGATTCCCGTCAACCAAATTGCCATTCAACTAGGCTTTGAGAATGCCACAAGCTTCAGTAGGCTGTTTTTTCAGCGTTTTGGTGCCTCTCCCACCCGATACCGCAGAAGTTTGTTTGCCTGATCCAGCCCGTTAAAACTTAGCAATAATGGTCATCTCATATGCCTGGTGGCTGCTCTACCTTTGTTCCACAATCAAATTACTCAAACAATGAAAACATCATTTTTTACCACCACGGCTGACTACTTTGTGGTCTTGTCGGTCATTTGCTTAGGGCTGGTTACATGGGCCATTGCAAAAACAGTCAAATCCAATACCCACCTCAATCCAAGAGGACATTGGAGGTTTTTATTCGTTATCTCTATTTGGATCACAATCATCAGCAGCCTCGCTCTTTCAGGCTTCTTTTCTGATTTCTCTACGCTTCCTCCCCGTCTGCTGATGGCCCCGCTGATCCCTATTATTTCAATCACCCTCGTTACACTTTTTGGAAAACTGGACAACCTGTTAAAACAAGTTCCACCTTCCTGGATCATGTACCTGCAAACCTTCCGTTTACCTGTCGAGATACTTCTTTGGATCCTTTTTGTACAGAAACTGCTCCCTGCCCAAATGACTTTCGAAGGCCGCAACTGGGATATCCTTGTAGGCCTTACAGCTATTCCAGCAAGTTTCTTTTGTTTTGGGCAGAACCGATTCAAAACCAGCTTTGCCATTGCATGGAATATTGGTGGACTGCTGCTACTGCTCAATATAGTCACGATTGCAGTGTTGTCTATGCCGACACCGTTTCGGGTTTTCATGAACGATCCGGCCAATGAAATTGTGGCAACTTTTCCTTTCGTTTTGCTTCCCGGCATACTCGTGCCCCTTGCCTTTTCTCTTCATGTTTTGTCACTGCGTCAAGTTTTTCTTCTAAAGAAAGAAGGCGCTGCGTCCCGTTTACAAAATCATTTAGCCAAGGGGTGAGCATTTCTTTGGCTTTTTGATAAATCCGCAGCATCTTAGAAATGGATTGAGTCAATTCATTCCATTGCTACATTATGAAAAAGACATATACCTACACCCTATTTATTGCTTTAGCATTACTAGTCGCCGCTGCCATTGCCGGCATTGGACTTAGCTCCCCAATCAGTGGGCCCTTGCTGATTGCCGGCCTTCTCTTACTGGCGTTTGCATTAAGAGGAAGTGAAAAAGCAAAAGGCTATAGTTACTCTGTAGTCATTTTTTCATCGGTTGCTGCCGCTATGTACTACCCCGCACCGTTTCAGCAAATCGGTGATTTCAAGCTGGGCACGCTAATCGTTCCACTCCTTCAAATCATCATGTTCGGCATGGGCACGTCCATGAGCATCAAAGATTTTGAGGGAGTAGTCAAAATGCCGAAAGGAGTAGGTGTTGGTCTACTGTGCCAGTTTACCATTATGCCGCTGCTCGGGTTTGGGATAGCCAAGCTGTTTAACTTCCCTTCTGAAATAGCCGCCGGTATTATACTGATTGGCTCAGCTCCAAGTGGATTAGCCAGCAACGTGATGGCCTACCTGGCCAAAGCTAATGTGGCCCTTTCGGTAACAATGACGGCAGTAGCCACCATGCTGGCTCCGCTAATGACACCCTTATGGATGAAGTTACTAGCCGGACAATATGTTCCCATCGAATTTTGGGGGATGATGTGGAGCATTGTCAAAATTGTGATCATCCCGATCATTGGTGGCCTGATCTTCAACAAACTCTTTCACGGAAAGGCCCCCTGGGTCGACAGAGCGATGCCCCTTTTGTCAATGGCGGGCATTGCCATCATCATCAGTATCATCACTGCCTCCGGCAGAGATGCTCTCCTCACTTATGGGGTTATCCTCGTTTTCGCAGCCCTGCTGCACAACACGGCTGGTTACTTTCTGGGTTATAAGCTTTGCAAAGCCATCAAATTACCAGAAAGGGACTGTAGAACAATTGCCTTTGAGGTAGGTATGCAAAATGGTGGACTGGCTTCGGGAATAGCGCAGGGGATGGGGAAAGTGGCTACTATGGGACTCGGCCCCTCTGTCTTTGGTTCATTGATGAACATTACGGGATCTATCCTGGCAAATTGGTGGAGAGACAAACCAACGGGTGAAGAAGATCCAAAATGAAAAGCCTTTTTCTTCCGGCAGCCGTTTGGCTACTGTTCACACAAGGTGTTTTCGCCCAAACAGCCTCTTCCTTTGATGTCAACGACAGGCTGGGTCGTGGCATCAACATGGGCAATTCCTTTGAGGCACCTACCGAAGATGCCTGGAGCAACCCCTGGCAGCCGGAGTACTTCAAAATAATAGCTGACCTTGGCTTTCAGCATGTGAGGCTCCCCGTCCGCTGGGAAACGCCGGAACGAAGCATGGTCGATCCACCCTATACGATCAATGCAGACTTTTTGCAGAGAATTCAGGCCGTTGTCGACACGGCACTGAAATACAAGCTGCATATCATCGTGAATATGCACCACCACGACTCCCTTTTTGAGAACGTGGCCCGGGAAGAGCCAAGGTTTCTTTCACAGTGGAATCAAATCGCTGACTATTTCAAAGACTACCCAGACAGTTTGCTCTTTGAGGTACTGAACGAGCCACACGGAGAGATAACCCCAGCACTATGGAACGATCTTTTTGCGAAAGCGCTGACTGAAATCCGAAAAACGAATCCTACAAGAAGCGTGGTATTGGGAGTGGCAGAGTATGGTGGACTTACTGCTGTTCCTCAATTGGAGATTCCTGATGATGACCACCTCATTCTTAGCATCCACTATTACAACCCCTTTCACTTTACCCACCAGGGAGCTGATTGGGTGGGCCCGGAAACACAGGCATGGCTTGGTACTGAGTGGAATGATACGGAAGCCGAGCGACTGACAGTCGTCAACGAATTCAAGGTGGCCCAGGCTTTCGCCGAGGAACACAACCTGCCGTTCAATGTTGGTGAGTTTGGTGCCTATAGCACAGCCGATATCGACTCAAGGATTCGCTGGACTACTTACCTCGCCCGCTGGTTTGAGTCGCAAAACATGAGCTGGGCCTATTGGGAATTCAGCGCAGGATTCGGCATTTACGATCCTGCCAACAAATCGTTTCTTGAGCCTCTGGTAGATGCCCTGCTGCACAACCCCATGCCGGAACCTACCCAAGTCAATACCAAAGTGGTGTACCAAAGTGATTTTAGCTCTGGTCGGGATGGTTGGCTTGTGGTGAATCAGGGAGGTGCCTCCTCGCTATTGGACAATGCTGGCAGTAAACTGACAGTGGCGATATCAGGCGGTGGAACTGAAGGATGGCATATTCAACTCACCAAAACCGATCTTTCCTTCACGAAAGGAAAGACTTACCAGATAGGCTTCAGCGCCAAAGCAGATGAAGCCCGGGCGGCTACCTTCTATGCCGGCAAAAACGGCGATCCGTGGACGGCATACAGTGGATATAATGGTGTGAGCATCCCAACTATAGAAACGAGATTTATTTTCACCTTTACGATGAACGAACCCACCGACGACCAGGCGAGAATGGTATTTGATCTTGGTAAATCGGTAGTGGATTTGAGCATCTCCGATATTTTGGTGGAAGAGGTTCTCAACTCGGTCACTGCTGCGGACAATGAGCCTGGGGAAAATATCACGGTATTCCCCAACCCTACCGCATCCCGATTGTTTGTGAGTGGATTGGAAAATTACCACAGTGCCCGAGCATTCGATATGCACGGCCGTTTTGTTGGTGTGCTCCCCTTCGAGCCAGCCAGCAGATCAATCGACATGGGCCAGCTTCCGGCCGGGCTCTATTTGGTTAGGCTTAGCAGCGGAGCGATCACTGAGACCTTTCGGGTAATAAAAGAGTAGCTCTCAGAAAATTATTTAATAATTTCTCCATTTGAAGGTGATATTCTCCCTCTTTTCTGCACTTATAGTAAAAGCTATTGCATGGAAGTAACCGAGACCCTTGAAAAAAAGCCCTTTATGGCGACGACGGCTGACGACAGACTCGCCTTTTTTGAGTCGCTCTATGAAGACGCTTTCCCCCCAGCAGCCAGGTTCGTTCACCGTATGGGTGGCAATCTGGAGGATGCCCGTGATATTTTTCAGGACGCCCTGGTTCTCTTTTATGAGAGCCTTACTGCGAAAAAAGTACATGTAGAAATTTCCAACAAAGCGTATTTACTTGGAATATGTAAACACTTGTGGATTCGAAAAACAAAAGCCCGAAGCAACGAAGTCCACCTGGAAGAGTGGGAAAAGTGCCTCGACGTGCCCGACCTCAACGAAGCGCATCCTTCGGCTAACAAACTGCTCAGTCTGCTGGAACTTGCTGGCCAAAAATGCCTGGATCTGCTGAAAAGCTTCTATTATGATCGCCTGAGCATCCCACAAATAGCCTCCAGTTTCGGCTTTGGAAGTGAGCGTTCTGCCACAGTGCAGAAGTACAAGTGTCTAGAAAAAGTAAGAAATGAAGTAAGATCAAAAGCACTGCACTATGAGGACTTCACTGACTGAAATAGCGCAAATTGAAAGCTACCTTCAGAGGAAGCTCGGAATAGCTGCTACTCTCCTTTTTGAAGCTAGAATGCTGCTGGAGCCGTCACTCAGCGCCAGCGTGCAGCTACAAAAGAACATTTCGGAAGTCGTAACACTATATGGCAGAAAGCAGCTCAGAAAAGAGATACAAATAATAGACGACAAGCTTTTCCAGGCAGCCGACAAAATAGATTTCCGAAGAGAAATTGATCAAATCTTCAACAAGAACCAATAACATGAACATCCAAGCCAACCTCGTCCCCATGGTGATTGACAGCAATAGCCGTGGGGAGCGAGCTTATGACATATTCAGTCTGCTGCTCAAAGAGCGCATCGTTTTTCTTGGAACCAAAGTCGACGACGTGTCGGCCAACCTGATAGTGGCCCAACTGCTTTACCTGAACAGCATTGACCAAAAGTCACCCATCAATTTATACATCAATAGCCCAGGCGGAGTGGTGTATGCCGGTCTTGCCATTTACGACACCATGCAGATGATTCAGGCGCCCGTTTCTACAGTGGCTGTTGGTGTAACAGCCAGCATGGGGACAGCCCTGCTGTGCGCTGGAGCCAAAGGCAAGCGGTATGCGCTGCCCCATTCCACCATCCATATGCACCCAACAGGCGGAGGCGCCCAGGGCTACACCGAAGATGTACGCATTGCCACCCGGGAGCAGGAAAGGCTGCAAACTCAGCTTTTCCACCTGATGGGCAAGCATACAGGGCACAGTTGGGAAGAAATTGAAGCTTTTTTTCTGCGTGACAAATACCTGAACGTCCTCGAAGCCAAAGCCTTCGGCATCATCGACGAGGTACTCGGCAGCACCGACGACATTGTTGTGCTGGAAAAAGAGGGTTTAAAGGTAAGCCTGGCATCTGCCGAATAGCGGCCAATATCCCTCCAGGGGTTTCAAACCCCTTGGAGGGTTCCGGATCTCTCCCTATATTACTTTCGCAACCCGCTCTAACCTATGAAACTACTCTACACCCTACTTCTACTTATGCCCCTTGCCGCCACTGCCCAATCGCCCGGAAGCATCACCATCAAAAAAGTCGCCGACTTCGACGTAAAAGAATCACCCGACAAAACCTGGGAGGCTGCCAGCTGGGTAGAAGTACCTCAAAGAAGCGATAACGGCGTGACCTATGCCACCAAAGCCAAGGTCTTGTATTCTGAAACCGGCATCTACTTTCTGTTTCACTGCGAAGACAACAAGCTCACTGCCACTATGACCCAGGATTTCGACGACCTGTTCAAAGAAGATGTGGTGGAAGTCTTCCTTTGGACGGACGAAAAAAGTCCGATTTACTTCGAATACGAGCTTTCTCCTCTCAATTACGAGTTACCCATCCTCGTGCCAAACTACGGCGGAAAATTCCTCGGCTGGAGGCCCTGGCACTACTTCAACGAAAGAAGAACAAAGCACGTAACCACTGTAGAAGGCGGCCCGAAACGAAGCGGAGCCGACATCAAAGCCTGGACAGCCCAGTTTTTTATTCCTTATGTACTATTGAACCCGCTGCAGAATGTTCCACCTACCAGCGGGACGAAATGGAGGGCCAACATGTACCGCCTCGACTACGACAGCGGCAAGGCAACCCGCTGGGAATGGCAACCCATCCGCACCAACTTCCACGACTATGAGATGTACGGGACTTTTGTGTTTGAGTGAACCACCTCCTCAAAAAAGTAAGTAATTCTTGGAAACGATTTGTGAGGTTGTCTCAAAAGCGCTGTCAGGTTGAGCTTGTCGAAACCCTCAACAACGCTTTTGGATAACCTCTTGAAATCACAACTCCACCGTTTTTCCCGTCTTAAAACTTTCATCAGCCGCCAGCACTATCCGAAGGCTGTTTACCGCATCATTCAAGTGGTCGGTCAGATCAAGGTCTTCTTTGATAGCCTTTAGCAGATACAACTGCTCAAGCTCGCAAAGTCCGTCGTGGTCGGGTTCGCTGGAGGTGTCAACAATTTGGTCGGGCTTTACATACTCACCTTTGTCGTTCGTGGCAGCATAGTGTACTTTCAGGCTGCCCGTTTTGCTGTGGCCGTCAATGTCCTGCGAGCCATCCCCTTTGGGAGCATCCACTATGTTCACGCAGCCTTTTGGTCCAATCACATCTTTTACAAAGTATGCTACCTCGCTCATCATCGGCCCCCAGCCAGCTTCGTACCAGCCTACTGAGCCGTCGTCAAACGTCACCTGAAGCTGCCCGTAGTTGTACATCGTTGGTTTGATCTCATCCGTCAGTCTGGCACCAATGGCACTCACCCTGATCGGCTTGGCCCTTGTCATCATGCACATCACGTCTACATAGTGCACACCACAGTCTACGATAGGCGACATCGTATTCATCAGGTTTTTGTGTGTTTGCCAGTGCTTGCCACTGCTTTGTTGGTTCAGGTTCATTCGCATTACCAGCGGCTTACCGAGCCCTTGTGCTATTTCCACAAACTTGGCCCAGGCAGGGTGCACCCTTAAAATATAACCCACTACCACTTTCTTGTTCACTGCCTTAGCCATGTCTGCTACGCTCTGCGCTTCCTCCACGGTAATGGCCAATGGCTTTTCCACAAACACATGAGCACCAGACTTCAGGCTCTTCAGTGTATAGTCCACGTGGGTTTCGGCGTAGGTATTTACCGAAACAACGTCTGGCTTGGCAAGCGCCAGCGCTTCGTCAAAATCGGCATAACAGGGGTAACCTCCACCCAACTCCTCATTCAGTTTCTCCCGGCTTTCTGCGGTGCGGCTCACAAGCCCCACAATTTCAAAATCGTCCAGCTTGTGGTAGGCCCTTGCATGTGATGCGCCCATATTGCCGCACCCGGCTACTAATACTCTCAATTTATCGCTCATGTCTTTGGTGTTGTAATTGCCTCATTAGTTTTTTCAACAACCCTCCAAGGGGTTTAACAAAAGTAGCGACTGAAACCAACCGCAGGGGCATAACCCTTGGAGGGTTTGCTTCGATAAATAGAAACTTTTTTGCCCTCTTTTCAAAGTAAGAGATGATTTGCCCAAAGAAGCAAAGGATAACTGGTCAATCTGCTTCCTTAACAATAAATTGACCTCGAATTATCTAATATTGCCTTTCCAATGTCTGCTTATTCCATCTCTCATATAAAAAAGGAACTTCAAGTCCTTGATTCTGAACAACTCCAACAGGTGATCCTTCGCCTGGGCAAATACAAGGTGGAAAACAAAGAGCTGCTGTCCTACCTGCTTTTTAAAGCCCACAATGAAGCTATTTTCATTGAAGAAGTAAAAGAGGGAATAGACGAAAGTCTTTCGTCGTTGAACGACACCAACCTCTATTGGGCCAAAAAAACCATCAGAAAGGCCCTTCGTTTCGCCAACAAAAACATACGATACTCTGGCATCAAAGAAACGGAGGTGGAGATCAGGATTTATTTTTGCGAACGAATGAAAGCGACTGGCCTCCCCTTTCAGCGAAGCACCGCTCTGGACAACCTCTATAATGGCCAGCTCAAAAAGATCGAAAAAGTGCTCAGCACCCTGCACGAAGACCTGCAGTTCGACTACCAGCAGCAGATAGAGGAATTAAGGAATCACTAGATTTGATACCTTCGACCTCGTTCAAATACACAGTTTGTTGCTACAGCTGAAACCAGACTGGGGGGTTGCCCCGCAGGCGGGCGGGGGAAAATTGGTCCGGATGGAATCGGCAGATGAGCGGCCTGGCTTGTGCGTTTAATTTTCCTATGATTTTTGCCTACTTTTCATCCCAACCGGGTAGGGATGGGAAAAGTAGGAGCCCTTCCGGCTTGAGGAAAAGAACCATAAACAAAAATGACTGACGATTGACGCAATGATAAAGAAACAAACAACGACACTTTTACTTCTGATATTTTCGACCCTAGTTCATTGGAACAACTTATTTGCCCAACCCTTCAAATTCACTAAAACCACAGAAGGCATCAGCCTCACTGAAGGCACCCACCCAGTCTATTTCTACCAACAGCAAACCAAATCGCTTGGCGGCAAATACCCCAGAGCGAACTATTTGCACCCTCTCTACGGTTTGAATGATGAAGTCCTTACAGAAGACTTCCCAGTCGATCACCTGCACCAGCGGGGCATTTTCTGGGCATGGCACCAACTGATTGTCGACGGTGAACGGATCGGCGACGGATGGGAATGCAAAGGCATTAAATGGAATGTGACCAGTGCTAATACCAATGTAAACAAGAAAGCAGCCAGATTGGAGGTAGCCGTTGACTGGAACACAATATGGAGAGGCGACAGCATTACGTTCGTCAAAGAAACCACAGTGATCACCACATATAAGGCTACGTCAGACTACCGGGAAATGGACTTTGACATCAGCCTTACTGCCGTTGGTCACGACGTTTGGATTGGTGGATCTGAAGACCACAAAGGCTATAGCGGCTTTTCTGCCAGAACCACCCTACCCGATGATATAAAATTTCGTTCTGAAAAGGGAGTTTTGACCCCCTCTGATCCGGCTATGCAGGTGGGCGGTTGGGTGGATATGATTGCTACCTTTGGAGAAACAAAGTCGGGATTCACCATGATGGCGGATACGACACGGATGACGTCTTGGCATGGCTGGATATTGAGAAATAAAAAAAGCATGCAGAACGCAGCGTTCCCGGGTCGGGAGCCTTTTAAAATTGCAAAGGGTGTAACTTTGACGATGAGCTATAAGCTGATCATACATAAAGCCGAATGGCCTCTGCAGGAAATAGAAAGCAAATTCAAAACCTTTATCGATAAGAAATGAAGTATTTAAGTTTTAGGAATGGAGATCAAATGCCAGCCATTGGGCTGGGTACGTGGAAAGCAGCTCCAGGCGATGTTTACAAGGCAGTAAGAGAAGCTATTAAGATAGGCTACAGGCATTTTGACTGTGCCCATATTTACGGCAATGAAGATGAAATTGGAACAGCCTTCGCCGACGCTTTCAAAGCTGGTGAGGTAAAACGGGAAGAGCTGTGGGTTACCTCCAAGCTGTGGAACAACAGCCACCGGAAAGACCAGGTAGAGCCAGCACTGAAAGTCACTCTCAAAAACCTGCAACTCGACTACCTCGATCTTTACCTCATTCACTGGCCGGTGGCGCTGCAAGAAGGAATTGGTTTCCCCGCCTCACCTGCCGACTTTATTCCTATTGATCAGTTGTCGCTGACTGTTACCTGGTCGGGTATGGAGGCTGTGGCTAAAAAAGGCCTGACAAAACACATTGGCGTTTCCAATTTCAATATCAAAAATCTGAAACTCATAAGCGAGGGCGCCACCATCAAACCTGAAGCCAACCAGCTGGAGCTTCACCCCTATCTGCAACAAAATGAACTGGTTGACTATTGCAAAAAAAATGAGATCGTTGTCACAGGCTACTCTCCTCTTGGCTCGTCCGACCGGCCAACCAGATTGATCAAAGAAAGCGATCCGACGGTACTGGAAAATGAAGTGATCAAGCAAATAGCAGCTGCAAAAAACTGCTCGCCAGCACAAGTACTTCTTAGCTGGGCGGTGACAAGAGGAACCTCGGCTATTCCAAAGTCAGTGAACCCAAAGCGTTTGAAAGACAACCTGGAGTCAACCTCTGTTGACCTTACGGCTGATGATATGAAAACCATTGCCGCCCTGGATTTAAATTTCCGCTATATCAACGGCGAAACATGGGCAAGCCCTGGGTCGCCGTATACGCTGGAGTATTTGTGGGGTAAATAATAAATGAGAAAGAGGCTGTGCTTCCAAACGATTTGCAGAATTGGCACAGCCTCTTATTTTTTGCCATCATCAGATAAACATTGTGCTGCTTACCGTCTGAAACTTCGTCTAATAGCGTGCGTGCACTTGACTGGCTATTTAAAACCAGGCGTCTCGAATCATAAGGAAAAATCCCCAACATCACCGAGGTGCTGGCTAAAGGGGCTTCATTAGCACCAAAACACTCACATCTTTGCGAAGTCGTTCTTAAGCGTTAGTTTTCGTTATGAAAAGACTGGTGATGTCCGTCGTTTTTCAAGTGCTAATGGCGGGTCAAATATTTGGCCAGGATAGCGACGCCGTGGTTGTTAAAAAGAATACGGTATATGTTCATGGAGGCATTTTCAATTACAATGGCGGCTACGAACGCAGTTTAATTACTTTGAAATCGGGTGTGATCAACGCCAAAGCTGCAGTTGGGAAAAGCAATGCACCCGACCATTATGGCAAAAACCTGATGCTAGCAGCTGGATATCTTCACGGTAAAAAATCGCACCACCTCGATGCGGACATGGGAATTGGCTATTTTTCTAACAATACGGGCGACTTTTCAGAATTCTTCCTGGTTGGGCACCTGGGCTACAGGTACCAAAAACCAGGGGGTCTGCTCGTCATCAAAGTAGGGTCAGGAGCACCAGAAGGGCTGTACCTGGGGCTTGGGTTAGCCTTTTAACCTGACGCCGGAGCTGCCCCGACAAAGAGATTTGGCATAGAAATTGATCCTCGTAATCAGGCAGTTCATTTTTTTAACTATCCTTTCTTGCAATGAAAACACTCCTGATTTTTTGGCTGGGGTTGGCTTCATTCGGTTCCGCAAATGCGCAGGACAAAATCAATACGCCCGGCCTAAATCCTGTTTGGGAAACTGCAAAAACCGTTGGCATTCCCCGGACTCTTAGCGCTGGTCGTGATAGAGCACGGCAGATGTATTCCAACGATACCCAGAGCAGCGAATCGGCCGTGGAAACGGCGTTCACTATGACTCAGGGAAGGGCTTGGTTCGGCATTTTAGCGAGCCTTTTTTGCAGCACCAACTTACACCTGTCCAAAGCATCGATGAACAGATTTTTTAGTGATTTTGTTTTATTCTATTAAACCCTACCAGCTATGAATGTTTATGCCTTTATCATCCCTATTGTTTTGCTCCTTCTAATTGCAGAAATCATTTACTGCGTATGGAGTAAAAATGGCCAGTACCCATTTCAGGATACCATCACGAATATAGCCACTGGCATCGCCAACCAATGCGTCAATCTTGCCGTGGCTTTCTTTGTTTACAAATGGTATGGCTGGTTGTCCCAGTTTATTCCCTGGGAGATTCCAAATACCTGGTACTACCTGCTTTTGCTGCTGCTACTTCAGGATTTTCTCTTTTATTGGTTTCACCGTGCAGGCCACACGATCAATATTTTCTGGGCCGCCCACATGCCGCATCACTCCTCCGAAGAGCTTAATCTATCTGTTGGAATCAGGGCAAGCTTCACTCAGCGAATCTTTCAATTTCTTTTCTTTGATTGGGTACTTGTGATTGTTGGCTATACGCCAGAAGCCATTTATGCAATGGCTGCCGTTCATCTTCTACTGGCCTACTGGCACCACACAACGCTGATCAAGAAAATGGGATGGTTCGAAAAGTATTTTGTCACCCCCTCCCACCACCGGGTGCATCATGGTGTAAATCCTCAATACATCGACAAGAACTTCTCTGAATTCCTCATTATTTGGGATAAGCTGTTCGGCTCCTTCGAAAAAGAAAAAGAGGAAGTATGTTATGGTGTCACGCACCCTCCCCGAACCTGGGATCCGATTTTTATCAACTTTCAGTATTGGAAGCAGTTGTGGGACGATGCGGTGGCTGCTCCTTTCTGGTGGGACAAGTTCAGGCTTTGGTTTATGCCACTTGGGTGGAGACCAAGGGGGCTGGAAACAGAGAAGAAGGATAGAATTGGCTACACCAGGTCCGAGCAGATAAAGTATACCAGCAATCAGTTCGCCAACCTTAAACCTTATTTGGTTTTTCAAGTGGGGGCGGCATTGGTCTACCTTTGGATAATAGTTAACCTGAAGTTTCCACTAACAGCCTTGGATCGGGTAGTCATGTCTATAGGCATCTTTATGATGATCATTAGCTGGGGAGGCCTGATGCAAGCCAGGCCATGGTCAATTTATCTGGAAATGATCAGGCTACTTTATATGTCCATAACATGTATAGTTGTTCTCCATGCCAACGAAATGGCCGAACTAACAGGTTGGGAAGCCATCGTGGCGCTTCTAACGGTAGGAGGCAGTCTTTTCTATCTGACTTTCATGATAAAGAAAACCGAATTGGAGCCTTCCTGAGTTCGCTGCCAATACGTCTGGGTTCGCACTTTTTAAACTTAAATGACACAAAATGAAAAAGATTGTATGTCTCCTGCTCTATCTGGCCGGATACGAATCGTCAGCCCAGGACTCTACCGTGGTATCAACGACTAATTTTATTTATATGACGGTTGGGAGCACCGCAGCGGTCTCTATAAATGCAAACTTTGAGAGAACAATTATTCGCCGGTCAAAGGATTACATTTCGGTGAAAGCAGGCGTAGGCCACAGAGCGAGCTTCACCTTTGGCCAAAGAACACTTTCTTTAGGCCTGGTTCAAGTCTTCGGTTGTGGCAATAAGCACTTTGAATGGGCGGCCGGGGTGGTTCACTTGTATGAACAGGGGTTCACTTCAAAATTTGTCGTCGACGTGAAAGCCGGGTATCGCTATAGTAAGCCTAAAGGGCATTTCCTGTTTAGAACAGGGTTGGGGTATCCTGAAGGAGTTTACGCAAGCATAGGCATTGCCTATCAATGACTTGGCGAGGTCGCAACCTCATTTTTCCATCTGAGTAAAAAGCTAAGGCTTTCGGGTCAATTTTTCATACTTTTAAGGAAACCGAAAAAGCCATGAAAACCATTCTATTTGCTTTGTTGGCGTGCACATTTACTTTCAGTGTTAGTGCCCAGGTATTTAATGCCTACACACCACCCACACAAAAACCTCCTCTGCACGGGAGGAACTGGATGGCTATTACCGGCAAACCATTGGCTGCCACGGCCGGAGCCATGACTTTCCAAAAAGGCGGCAACGCCGTAGATGCAGCTTGTGCTATGATTGCGGCTACCAGCACCATGTGGGACGTGCTCAGCTGGGGTGGTGAAACCCAGGCCATGATCTACAACCCCAACACCAAAAAGGTTATTGCTATCAATGCGCTGGGCGTTGCCCCCACTGGCGCTACTCCTGAGTTTTTCAAGGGCAAAGGTTTAGACTACATCCCCGAATACGGCCCATTGGCAGCCGTTACCCCGGGCACCCCCGGCGGCATTATGGTGATGCTGGCAGAATATGGCACCATGAGCCTGAAAGAGGTGCTGGCCCCGGCCATGGAGCTAGCCGCTGGCTACCCCATTGAGGCACAAACAGCCAACGCTATTGAACGGGGTAAAGGTGAAATCAAAAAATGGCCTTATTCCGCCAAAGTGTTTCTCATCCATCCCGGGGAAGAAAGAGAAGCACCTGAGGCAGGAGAAATCTTCGTTCAGAAAGACCTGCTGGCTATGCTCACCAAATTGGTCGAAACTGAGCAAGCAGCCCTAAAGAAGAAAAAAAGTCGTAAAGAGGCTATTTATGCTGCCTATGATCGTTTTTACAAAGGTGACATTGCCAAAGAAATTGCCCGAGGCACGCAGGAACAGGGTGGATTGATTACCGAACAAGACCTGGCCAACTGGGAGGTGAAGATAGAAGAGCCTATGATGGTCAACTACAAGGGGATTGACGTGTACAAGCTTTCCCAGTGGACACAGGGACCTGCCCTGCTGCAGTCGCTCAACATGCTGGAAAACTTTGACCTGAAAGCCATGGGCTACAACTCAGCCAAATACATTCACACCCTGTACCAGGTAATGAGCATGGCATTTTCTGATCGTGACTTCTACTACGGCGACCCTTACTTTGGACCCGAAGAGCCCATGAAAGGGATTCTTTCGAAAGAATATGCCAAAGAGCGTGTTAAGCAGATCAACTGGGAAATGAACGATGCTAAAATTGGCCCTGGTGACCCCTATCCATTTGAAGGCAAGGTCAACCCCTACAGCGAGCTGCTGAAACAAAAAAGTCAGGCCTCACTCTCCACACCCAATTCATATGAAGATTTCATGAGAGGCTTTCTGGCTGGCACCACTTCCGTGCAAACTGCCGACAAAGACGGTTGGGTAGTGTCGGTCACTCCAAGTGGTGGATGGATTCCCGCCTGCATTGCTGGAAATACCGGTATTGGTCTGAGCCAACGCATGCAAAGCTTTGTGCTGAATGAAGAAGAAGGCCCTTTCAATGTGGTGGAGCCAGGCAAACGCCCGAGAGTCACCCTCACTCCTTCTATGGCATTGAAAGACGGCAAGCCGTTCCTTTCGTTTGCCGTGCAGGGTGGCGACACCCAGGACCAGAACCTGTTACAGATGTTCCTCAATGTCGTGGAGTTTGACATGACAGTGCAGGAAGCCGTAGAGGCCGCCAATATCAACAGCTATCAGGTGAGTAGCTCATTTGGTAACCATGAAAGTATTCCGGGCTCCCTTTTGTTGAGAAGCGACACACCACCTTGGGTACAAAAAGAGCTCATAAGAATGGGGTACAAGCTGCGATTCGACGACCGCAGCTCCGGACCTATCAACGCCATTTACTTCGACTGGAAACATGGCAGCTTCTGGGGCGGCTCAAGCAACTACGGAGAGGATTATGGGATTGGGTGGTGAGTTGCACTTTCCAGCCTAATCATAACCACTTCAGAAGAGTAATGACTATATTAGTAAAACAAATGTATAATCAATAAACACCCATTAAACAGATGGACAATAAAAGAACAAGAAGGGATTTCCTTAGGAATACCGGAACCCTGGCAGCTGCTTCTGCCCTGCCCTTTTTCAGTAGAGTGCCTGCCTTTGGCAACCCTCTGGATACTAAAACATTGAGAGTTGGCCTTATTGGCTGTGGGGGCCGTGGCACCGGTGCTGCTAACCAGGCTTTGGCAGCCGATGACAACGTGGTGCTGGTGGCTATGGCTGACCTGTTTGATGACCGGCTGACGGAGTCGCACGCTAACCTGACCAAAATCCACCCCGATAAAATGAAGGTGGACAAATCAAGAAGGTACCTTGGCTTCGATGGTGCTGATAAGATCATCAATGCCAAAGACATAGATGTGGTCATACTTACGACTCCTCCCTATTTCCGTCCCGAGCATTTCGAGAAGGCTGTCAATGCAGGCAAGCATATTTTCTGCGAAAAGCCCATGGCTGTAGACGCACCTGGCGCCCGAAGAGTAATGGAAGCAGTAAGGGTAGCCGAACAAAAGAAACTCAATATTATGTCGGGCTTTTGCTGGAGATACCATACTCCAAAAAGAGCCACCTTCCAAAAAATATTAGACGGTGCGATTGGCGAAGTAACTACGGTTTACAACACATACAATACCGGAGCGCTTTGGCTTCGTGATACTCAGCCCGGGTGGTCCAAGCTGCGCAAGGATATGAGAAACTGGTTGTATCACACCTGGATTTCTGGAGACCACCTTATCGAGCAAGCCATCCACAGCGTAGATATGCAGTCGTGGGCATTGGGTGATGTGCTACCGGCTAGCGTTACTGGCACGGGTGGGCGTCAAAGCAGGGTTGAGCCTGAATTTGGCAATGTTTACGACCACTTTGCCCTTGTTTACGAGTACGATAACGGAGCCAGAGGTTTCCACTTCAGCCGCCAGCAGAAGAACTGTAGCAACAGCTACGCCGTGGAATCAATCGGCACGGAAGGCACAGCCATGGTTAACTGTATCCGTAACCGCCATACCATCACGGGTAAAGAAACATGGAAATATGATGGCGAGGACAACGACATGTACCAGCAGGAGCATGACGAGCTATTTGCCGCCATCAGAGCAGGTAAGCCTGTCAACGATGGCAAGCGCATGGTGCAGAGTACTATGTTAGGCATCATGGGCAGAATGGCTGCCTACACAGGCCAAACCATTACCTATGAGCAGGCATGGAACTCCCAGGAGAAGCTGGGCCCGGACACTGTGGACGAAGACACCAAATGGGAAGATGCTCCAGTAGCACAGCCCGGCATCACACAGTTTTCATAACTAATACTTAAAACCTCCGGGGTTTGTCTTTCGCCTGTTTCGGGCAGGGCAAGCTTCGGAGGTTTTTCTTTTTCCACAATACCCCACCTATCCAAATACTATGAACAGAAAAGAATTTATCAAGAAATCTACCGGAGCGATTGCCTCCGCAGCCATTCTGGGATCAGGAGCCATCAGTCCGTTGTCTGCATCACCGAAAAAAGAAGCACTGGCCAAAGTCAGCATCAAAAAGAGCCTTAAGTGGGGCATGGTAAAGGAAGACCTGTCCATCATGGACAAATTCAAGATGCTGAAAGACCTTGGCTATGATGGTGTGGAGCTGGACAGCCCAAACGACCTTGACAAAAAACAAGTTCTTGCTGCCAGGGACAAGACAGGCTTGGTAATTCCAGGCGTCGTTAATTCTGTTCACTGGAAGAGCCCCCTGTCCCATGCCGACTCCAAAGTTAGACAGGCTTGTGCCGATTCGATGAAAACTGCCTTGCAGGATTGCAAAGACTACGGCGGCACCACGGTGCTGCTTGTGGCAGGCGTAGTCAATAGCGAAACCAGCTACGACGATGCTTACCGCCGCTCTCAGGATGAGATCAGAAAGATGATTCCATGGGCGCATGAAACAGGTGTGAAGATTGCCATCGAAAATGTCTGGAATAACTTCCTGCTAAGTCCAATAGAAGCCGCCCGCTTTATTGACGAGCTTAACGACCCCATGGTAGGTTGGTACTTCGACATTGGCAATGTTGTGCGCTACGGATGGCCTGAGCAGTGGATCAAAGTGCTGAATCGCCGCATTATGAAGCTGGACGTGAAAGAGTACAGCCGGAAAAAGCAGAGTGATGAGGGCATCTGGAAGGGCTTCGATGTAGAGTTGCTTGAAGGAGACAATAACTGGCCGGCCGTCATGCGGGCATTGGAATCCGTCGATTACAAAGGCGGTTGGATGAGCGCCGAAGTGAATGGTGGCGACAGAAAGAGGCTGCAGCAAATAAGCGAATTGATGGATAAAATCATTACTCTTTAGATATTGGAAGGAAAGTCCACGATAAAAACGTGGACTCACTTTGGCCCTTGCCGGTTCATCCTTTCTGCAATGTCTTTGATTTTGGCATATACAAGATCAGGTTCCTGATCTTGCGTCTCGGAGAGTTCTTTAAAGGCCTCATCAAGATGTGTCATATGATCCCGAAGAAACTTCAGCTTAACATCTTTTACAACACGAAGTCTCCTCACTTTTTTAATTATCTCTTCTATTGTCATGTTGAAAGGCATCCCTTTTTAACTATAATAGACAAGTAAAAGTTTGTTCCCCAACTCCCAATATTCAAATGCCTCAATTGAATCCCAATAGTTCAAGCGTCCGCCGGGCCACGTTTGGCCTGGATATAGATACCCTTCCATGCTGAACTAGTTCCCGCCCCTCCGATTTGCTAGCTGATCCCCTCCAAAAACTCCAATGCCCTCCGCTCAGCCCAGTTTATTGCATCGCCCGCCTGCGTAAACCCAACATGCCCGCCAACTTTTGGCGTTTCCAAATACAAGTAGTCGCTCTCTCTGGCTATTTCAAAAGGATAGCATTTGTCACCCAGCATCGGGTCATTTAGGGCATTGGCCACCAGGGCAGGTCTTTTCAGGTTGGGATAAAATTGATCCGACGTGGCTTTCAGATAAAAATCATCCCGGCTGCTAAATCCATGCAGAGGTGCGGTGTATCTATCATCAAACTCATCGAAGGTCGTGATGAGGTCGATACCTGTGGCATCTACCACCTCCGGATGCCTCAACGCCTTCACCTTCATTTTTTCTTTGAGTCTATTGAGAAAGCGATCTTTATAAAATTTATTACTCCGTTTGGTAAGCTGCACGGCGCTGTCCCACAAATTGCATGGAACCGAAAAGGTGGCAGCACCTATTATCTCCCGCCTGACCTCGCCCCCTCTTTCGCCCAGGTACTTCAGACTCATGCTCCCTCCCATGCTAAATCCTACCAAGGCCATTTTGCTGTATTGGCCCGATTTCAAACCGTGCTCTACAACCGCCGAAAGATCCTCGGTGGCTCCGTGGTGATACAACCTGGGCAGTCTGTTCATTTCACCGCCACAGGTTCGGCAGTTCCATGCCAGCGCATCCCAGCCGTTGGCTGTGAAGTACTTTGTCATCCCGGTAATGTAGGGCCTGTGACTACTGCCTTCGAGCCCGTGAGTCAACACAACCAATTTGTCGTTACCTCCCGTCAACCAGTCCACATCCAGAAAATCTCCGTCCTCCAGTTCCACTCTTTCCCGGACGTAGGCAACACCCTTAACTTTTCTAAAAGCGGAGGGGACAACTGTTTCCAGATGGGGGTTAAACAGGTAAGCCGGTCGCCGCTTGTAACTACTTTCGGAAATTAGTGGCATCTAATAATCTCATCTAAATCGATTGCGGCTTAAAAATACATGAAGAGGTTTTTATAAGAACCCTCCATTGCATATTTTTCAAAACTATTTGCTTTGCAATTTAACTCTAACAACCCCTTTTCATGAAAGAAATTGCCATCGGTATTGACATTGGCGGTACGAACACCAAGTTTGGTTTAGTGGACAAAGATGGGGAGACCCTTTTTCAAAAATCGATCCCAACAAGAGCCGAAGGCGATGTCAACGAGTTCTTTAAAGACCTTCAGGAAAGTGTTCAGGGAGCCCTCAAAAACTTCCCTGATGTAGACGTAAAAGGTGTGGGCATTGGCGCTCCCAACGCTAACTATTATAAGCAAACAATAGAACACGCCCCCAACATCCGGTGGGGAACTATTGTCCCTTTCGGAGAAATTTTCAAAAAATACTTCAAGTACCCGATGGTGATGACCAACGACGCCAACGCTGCTGCTATAGGCGAAATGGTGTATGGATCTGCCAAGGGCATGAAGGACTTCATCGTTATTACGTTGGGCACAGGTTTAGGAAGTGGCATCGTTGTTAACGGGCAGCTTGTATACGGCCACGATGGTTTTGCCGGAGAGCTTGGGCATGTGATAGTGAACCCCAACGGGCGATACTGCGGTTGCGGCAGAAAAGGCTGTCTTGAAACCTACGTGTCTGCTACAGGCATCAAACGCACAGTGTTCAAGCTACTAGCCGACTATACCTATAAAAGCGAACTGCGTGCTATTGCGTTCGACGATCTCACCGCCGAGTTCATTACCCAGGCAGCTATGCGCAAAGACCCGATCGCCATTGCTGCCTTTGAGTACACCGGCAGAATACTCGGCATCAAACTGGCCGACACCATGGTGCACACCAGTCCCGAAGCCATTTTCCTTTTTGGAGGACTAGTAAAAGCTGGAGATTACATCTTCAAACCGACGCTGGAGCACATGGAAAAAAATATGTTTCCCGTCTTCAAAAATAAATTAAAGCTCATTCCTTCTGGCCTTATGGATAAAAATGCCGCTGTGCTTGGCGCTGCGGCACTGGTATGGAAAGAGTTTGAAACGCCTTAAACAAGAATCCTTACACATACAGAAAAGGGCCGGAAGTATTTTCGGCCTTTTTGTTTTTATGAGTGCCTGCCAACCCTTTACTTTTGCACGCATATGACACCAATGCACATAGCAGTATCCGGAAATATCGGAGCCGGAAAGACCACCCTTGCCGAGAAGCTTGGTAAGCACTACAACTGGAAAGTGCAGCTTGAAAGCGTGGAGGAAAACCCCTACCTCGAGGATTTTTACAGCGATATGAAGAGGTGGGCATTTAATGTCCAAATACATTTTTTGAACAGCCGTTTCAAACAGGTTAACGAATTAAGAGACTCCAGGGTGTCTATTGTTCAAGACCGCACCATATACGAGGATGCTTACATATTCGCTAAGAGCTTGTATAGCTCAGGGCATTTTTCGGAAAGAGACTATGAGAGCTATCTCAAGCTTTTTGAGCTGATGATCACTTATGTGCAGCCCCCAGACTTGTTAATTTACCTGAAAGCAGACATTGGCAAGCTTGTTTCACAAATCGAGAAAAGAGGCAGGTCGTTTGAAAATGCCATACGCATCGACTACCTGAAAACCCTCAACCAACACTACGAAGATTGGATTGGCAGCTACAAACTCGGCAAACTACTGGTAATTGATGTAAACAACCTGGACTTCGTATCGAAAGTAGAGGACTTCTCCTACGTCGTTAATCAGATAGACCTGGAATTACACGGGCTCTTCAGCGGCGACAGCCGGTAAGCCAAGCCTTCTTCTCAAATATTTAACGAATGTCACATAGTGGTCTCCTGAGGGGGATTTCATTAACTCTCCTACTGTCAGCAGTTTTCCGCCCGACATAATTTGGTCGTAAATCGAAAAGTGCAAAACTTCAAACCCCTCCAGCTTGGCCAGCGTGTCTCTTAACATGTTCTGAAAGGCAAGCATTTTCCAGCCAGAGCTACCGTTTCCAAAAAAATCCCCGGGATCGGATGCCTCCCCAAAATGCTTATTGCTGACGGGGTTGCTCCAAACACCGGTAATAAGTCCAACTTTCTTGCAACCCACTTCAAACTGCCGACAGTACCGAAGAGACGCCTCCACGTTCAATCCATCAATGTCTGAATAAAATGGCGCCCGGAGGCAAACGGCGGCATAGCGGTTGTAGGCCAGCTCGTCGTTTCCAACAATCACCTTCCCTTCAAACACAATCGGGTAAGCTGGTACTTCGATTTCAGTAATACCTCCAGTAAGTTGGCCACCAAGTTTTTTGTAGATGTCGTCTACTTGTGGCCGAAAATCACTTCTCCACAGGCGTTGCCGATTCCCAGATCGCACCTCTGTCTCAAGTGAGAGTTTCTCACCTTCTAAAAACGCCTTTATTCTCCTTAACACGATATTAGACATGCACAGATTTGTTCTTGATCAACACAAAACTAGTTACTTTTTCAAACCTAATTATTTGGGGCTCCATCTGTCACCCAGCAAACAATCTTGTTGATCTCATCTTCTTCCAGCTGAGCAATTCCCTCCTGCATGGGAGGCATTCCTCTGTTTCCTACTCTCAGCCCAATTTGCTTTGCGTTGTCCTGTATGCCTTTAAAGCTCGTCATGTCCGGAAACTGACTTCCTGTGACATGGCAACCATCTACAGCGCACTTATTTTTAATAATTGCAGCAATTGCTGTATCGAAACTTAAACCGGACGGCACAATAGCTTTGGTGTGAAACTCACAAAAACCGTCCTTCACGGCGACTGAATACTCTCCGTTTGCCAGGCCGCTAAAAACCGAAGATTCTACAAAATTTTCACCGTCGATGCTATATAAGTATGTGCCACTACCTCCTGTAGCCGACAACTCAACTGAGCCTTCCGAGCCCTCACAACCGGCTACACTTGCTGTAAAACTTAGCGTTAAGTCATTCTTCACCGCCAACCCAACCGAGGTAGTAGCTGTACACTCGTTGGCGTCCATTACGGTCAAGGTATACGTTCCAGGGGCGAGGCCGGCAAATTCACTGCTTGAATGGAAATCGAGTCCATTGATGCTAAAGGTGAGGGGCTCTGTTCCACCAGAAGCAGCGACGGTAACAGTTCCCGGAGTGCTGCAGGTAGGGGCTACTGTGGACTCCACACTAATTGCCGGGCCGGACACTGAGCAGTTGACGGGCATTTCATCTTTGCCGCCGCAACCCGATATCATAATCACAAACATGCACAGGCAGAAGGCGGCAGAAAAAAGTCTAAACAAGGTGGTCATAGTTCATTTGCTTTAACCACCCCGGTTATTCAAATATCAGCCAACTTGTTAACTCACCGGCTGACATAAAACATCTCTTGAAGGTGGTCATCAAAACAACAACAAACATATCACAGCTACCTATAACAAGCGAAAAAAACTAGCCAACATGAGACTCCAAAATTTCCCAGGTGTGGTCACTCAAGAGTTTTACCTTTGAAATGTATTGCTGAAACGGCTGGCTTCTTCCCCACTCCGTCGGAGCAATCATCGACAGCACATCATCCCCATCGGCCCTGGAATACAGATAGTAAATCCTCCCGATGATGGGCTCAAAACTAACCTGAGCTTTGTAGATTCTTTCCGACACTTCTACTCTGGATTGTATGTCTTTTGCCTGCCTGGCGAGAAGCTGCATTTGCTCGTAAATCTGGTTGAGCTCCCGGTCAGTTTGCTCGTACATAGCAGCCACCGATCTACCCCTTATTTTGCCCCGGTCCTCAGGCTTTACCAGGGCACTGCCGGCGTGATGTGGATAGGCAAGAATCCCCGGATTGGCAGCAACTTTCTCAGCCTCCTTTTCCATGTCAATCTTGTCGATATCAATCTTCTTTCCCGCTTCCATTTTTGTGCTATTTTTCATCTCCCGGAGCCACTTCATTTCTGAGATGAGACTTAGATCCCGGGAAGGTTGTCCGCCTCGAAATGTCCCACCCGATAATGATCATGATGACCATAAACACAGCCGCTACCACTAGAAATATTTTCTTCGATTTACTCATCTTCAACTCTTGCTGCCATTAACTTATTGCGAACAACTAATGTTCAAAGTTAGTCAACTTCACAAAAAGATTCAGAAAGGTTCAGAGAAATGAAAGCTGTAGAAGGTCAGTTTCCTTTGAGATAAAATGCGCCTTGTCGCCATAAATCAACACCGGGGTTTTCAGGTAATCGGGGTGCTTCACGATCAGGTCGATGTACTGCTTCGGGGTGCTAAGGTGCAGGTAGTATTCCTGGCTCTTCAGCTGCTCGCACTCATGATCTACGAGGTCCTGATACCCCACCCCAAGTCTGCCTGACAGGTCAGCTAGAAATGAATGCTCCAGGGTCGACGACTGAACGTCCAGCTTAATGATTTTGTCAGAAAAAACACTGATATAGGCAAGCGCCTGCTTGTCAAGATCACGCTTGCTATTGTACACAAAAATCATCTCGCTGGATCCGCCCTCTATCATTGCCATTGTTCATGTAATTCAGAAACCGAAATTACAGCGTGGGGTTATGATTAAACTTGATGAAGATCAGAAAAGCGCCCGTAAACTGATGATTTTAGTCAAACAATCAGAGAAAGGTCGCCTCCTCAAAGGGACATTAGTAAGTAAAAATCAAAAAAAATATTTCCTAAAAATGACTTTAAATAAACACATCTAATTCACTCACCACTAAATCACTATACTATCCCAACATAGTTTAAGCTTTAATACATGACATAATGACAAAGCCCATTTTTTCCGATTCAAATTGGCCTCATTGAAGATAGTGGCTACCTTTGAAGCCTAAACACGACTAACTTATGGATATCAAGGGAAAACTTCTCGAGAAAAGTGAAACAACTAACGTAACAGCCTCTTTCAAAAAGCGTGAATTTGTTGTGGAATTTGCGGAGAATCCCCAGTATCCGGAGTACGTTAAGTTTGAGCTAATCCAGGACAAGTGTGACCTGCTCAACGACTTTCAGCCAGGTCAGGAAATTGAAGTACACTTTAACTTGAAGGGTAGAAAATGGACCGACCCCAAGGGCGAAGTGAAGTACTTTAATTCGCTTCAGGCATGGAGGATTTTACCAGTCGGCGCCCAGACTTCAGCGGGTAGTTCTCCATCGGGCGAGGCACCCCCACCAGCAGAGGAACCTGAATGGCTGAGTGCCTCCTCTGAGGACGACGATCTCCCGTTCTAAGGTTACCGTCTTACCTTCCTTCGGCCACCCCCACCTCCTCTTTCTCTTGGAGAACTTTTAGGGTGCTTGGCATCGTACACCGGCCCCTCGCCTATCGACGACGGAAGCTTCACCATGCGTATGCTCTTGCCAATTAGATTCTCTATTCGGCTGAACTTTCTCTGGTCATCTTCATTCACCAGGGTGAACGCAATGCCATCAGTTTCTGCCCTCGCCGTCCGGCCAATTCTGTGCACATAATCCTCCGGATCCTGGGGCACGTCATAGTTGATCACAAGGTTAATATTCTCTATGTCGATACCCCTGCTGAGCACGTCTGTAGCAATAAGAATATTGATCTCCTTGTTACGGAATTTTAACAGGCCCGACTCCCTTTCACTTTGCTCAAGATCCGAGTGAATCGACTCCACCTTTCTACCGTCTTTTCGCAGCTGTCTGTCCAGCTCTTTCACAGTAGTTTTCCGTGAGCAGAATATCAGGATCCGGGGCAGCTGTCTGGCGTCCAGTATGTGGCTAAGCAGCAAATTCTTCTGAGGATTGTAGACCGAGAAAGCAGCTTGGAAAATCTTCTCAGCTGGCTTCGAAATAGCTATGCTTATCTCCACCGGGTTGTTCAGCATTTGGGCCGTGAGCGTCCTGATCTTTGGAGGCATAGTGGCAGAGAACATCAGGTTCTGGCGTTTAGCCGGAAGCATGTTAACGATCTTTATCAGGTCATCAATGAAACCCATGTCCAGCATCCTGTCTGCCTCATCAAGGATTAGGTGACGGAGGTTGCTGAAGTCGGCATAGTCAAAACTCATATGCGTGATAATCCTGCCGGGCGTGGCCACGATAATATCGGCACCTTCCTGCAAAGCCTTTTTCTGCGAGTCCCAGCTCGAGCTGTCAGAGCCACCGTAAACGGCAAAGGAACTCACTCCGGCAAAGTAGCTGAGTCCATTTATCTGCTGATCGATTTGAATAGCCAATTCCCTTGTCGGCGCCAGTATCAGCGTCTTAATCTTTCCGTCAGCATTCTTCTGATTGTCATTAATGACAGGTATCAAATAAGCACCCGTCTTTCCAGTCCCCGTTTGTGCGCAGGCGATGATGTCTCTTCCAGATAAAATCACAGGGATGGCTTGCTCCTGTACCGGAGTCATTTTCTCAAAACCCATCGCTTGTACAGCATCCTTGAGCTCAGGAGAAATCTCTAATTCTTTAAAATCCACTTTTGAGTCTTTACGTTTTTATTGTGCTTTCCTTTCTATCATCAAACTTTGATACCATTCATCAATTACGAAAACGAAGTGTTTGAAGCATCCTTCTATATTCGGGGTTAGGAGGACTACATGAGAGGAATTTTACTACTAACAACACTGACCATTTTTGCTTACGGTATTTCTATTCAACTAACGAAGGCACAAAATACACTTCCATCGTTACATATACAGAAGGCAAAGGGAAAAATAATTTTGGATGGTGCTCTGAATGAGGCAGATTGGGAAAGTGCAGAAGTCGCTGGAGACTTTATGCAGTACTTCCCTTACGACACTTCTCTCGCCAATTCGCAAACTGAAATCAGAATCACTTACGACGATGAGTTTCTGTACATGGGTGCCAAAATGTACAACCAGGCGAAAGACCGAAAGTATGTGACCCCTTCCTTAAGAAGAGATTACCGGGGAGAAGCCAATGATGGGATCACGCTTATTTTGGATCCATTTCAGGACAAAACTAATTCATTTCAGTTCGGTGTTAACCCGTTTGGAGTCCAAAGAGAAGGTCTTATTGCCAATGGCGGCTCCGGAGGCGGACAAAACCTCAGCCTGTCGTGGGATAACAAGTGGTACACGAAGGCCGTGCAGTACGAGGGCTACTGGATAGCAGAGCTGGCCATACCATTCAAAACCATCCGGTTCAAGGAGAACTCACAAAAGTGGAACATGAACTTCTACCGGATCGATAGTGAAAATGGCGAACGATCATCATGGGCTCGCATACCACGAAACTTCAGCCTCATCACGCTGGCATTTAACCGGGAAGTGGTTTTTGATAAACCACTCAAAAAACCGGGGGCCAACATCTCACTTATTCCCTTTGTAGCGGCAGCATATGAACACGACCAGGAAGAAGGCTTGTCGCCAGCCAAATCAGCTGACTTTGGAGGAGATGCAAAAATAGGTATTGGCCCATCGCTCAACCTGGACCTGACTTTCAATCCCGACTTTTCCCAGGTTGAAGTCGACGATCAGGTTACCAACCTAGACCGATTTGAAATTTTCTATCCTGAGAAAAGGCAGTTCTTTCTTGAAAACGCCGATCTCTTTGCCGACTTTGGCACTCAGAACCTCCGGCCGTTTTTTTCCCGTCGCATTGGCGTAACGAGAGACGAGAGCACCGGGCAAAATCTGCAAAACAAAATTCACGCAGGTGCCCGCCTTAGCGGCAAGATTAACAACAACTGGCGGGTGGGGCTGCTGGACATGCTGGCCGCCAAAGACGAGTCACTGGGGCTCCCCTCTACCAACTACTCTGTAGCCAGTTTTCAGCGCAAACTATTTACCCGCTCCAATGTGGGGATGATTTTCGTGAACAAAGACCCCACGGGGCCTTTGCAAGCGGCTGACGGCAGCGATAGCATACGCACCTACAACAGAGTGCTGGGAATTGACTACAACCTTGCTTCAGCCAACAACAAATGGAATGGTAAGTTCTTCGCTCATCGAACCTTTAGCCACGAAAGCCTCAACGATGCCTTTGCTCTGTCTTCAGAAATAGAATACAATTCACTCCGCTGGGAAATTTCAGGAAGGCTACAATCCATAGGCGCTAATTATGACCCTGAAACCGGTTTTGCCCGCAGAAACGGTTACAACCGTGCATCGCAAAGTATTTGGCACAACTTCTACCCAAACTCAACCATTGTCAACAGGCATGGGCCCGGCTTTGATACCGACAATATTTGGAACGATACATATGGCACCACCGATAGGGACATCAACCTGATGTACCGGATACAGTTCAAAAACACCTCAATGTTCAATATGCGGCTCAGGCATGATTATGTGTTCTTGTATTTCTCTTTCGACCCGACAAATACAGGCGGCATTGAGCTACCAGAAGGCTCTGAGTACGGTTACTATTCAGTTATAGCCAACTATGACTCTGACGCAAGAAAAAAACTGTTCTACAGCCTCAATACAAGGTCTGGTGGCTATTTCAACGGAACACGAGTGAACCTTGACTCGGAAATTGGATACAGGATACAACCCTATGGGGTAGTTTCGCTGGTCACAAATATCAATCGGCTGCGGCTGCCCTATCCTTACAACGATGCCAACCTCCTCCTGATCGGGCCAAAGTTTGATGTTACGCTCAGTAAGTCATTCTTTCTGACCACCTACTTCCAATACAACAACCAGATTGACAACATCAACGTTAATGCACGGCTTCAGTGGCGCTTCAAACCTGTGTCCGACATTTTCCTCGTTTACACAGAGAATTATCTGCCAGAAACATTTTACTCACGAAACCGCTCACTAATTTTCAAAGCGACCTACTGGCTCAACCTTTAAAGCTGAAAAGGCTATGGTGTCCAGCCCAAAAGTGGCTGGGATTTACTGAGAAAGGCTTACCTTTTTGAGGAAGGAAGAAACAGCTTCAACCGACTGGCTGCCCACTTCCTGAAGGGTGGATTGGCTTACCAAGGGCTGATCTTGAGGGAATTCATCTGGAAACATCACCAGAGATGAAAGATCAAGGAAGCCAGGGGTTAACAAAACAGCAAGCAGAGCCACTATCACCCCGAGGGTAATTAATGTAGTGCTCATTTTGTTTCTTGCCTGTTGCATGACTAGTTAGAATACAAAGTTGATGCCAATTATATAAAAACCTATTTTACAGGTAGTTACATTTTCATTCTACTACTTAGTGACCAATAGTGTACAGTTTTTGATCACAGTATCGAACGCTTTGTATTAGTACTCTTGTAGATCGAAAAGATTACAACCTTGTATTAAAAAAATATCGAAGGTCTCGCCTGGCCCCGGGAAACGGTGAAATGAAACTGGCTTATTCGATGAGTTCGACCTCGAAAACCAAAGTGGCATTAGCTGGGATTTGGCCACGGGCCATGCTTCCGTAACCAAGGTTGGCCGGCACCCGGATGTAAGCCCTGGAGCCTTTCTTTAGCAGCCCTATGCCTTCGTCCCATCCTTTAATCACCTGGCCGGCACCCAGCACAAAGCTAAAAGGCTTACCCCTGTCAACCGAGCTATCAAACTTTGTCCCATCTTCAAGGTAGCCGGTATAGTGAACGGTGACTCTGTCGCCTACATTAGGCAAGTCGCCGGCACCTTCTTCAAGCATCTTTACCCCGAGGCCGCTGTCTCTATAGGTATAGCCAAAATTTCTTCTTTCTATTTCCCATCCCGACAGTGCCTTCTGAAGAAAGAGTATCTCCAAAGCAGACAGCTTTAACTTAGAATCGGCAGCCAGAGAAATGAGGTACTCCTCTGTGGCTTTATTGACCGATGGGATGTATTTTCCCTTCTTTCCGTTTTGAATGAGGAAGTTTGGCTGCGTTTCCGAAAACTGAACGCATATGCCTGCAAACTTACTGTCCGTGAAACAGAAGTCTGCCACATAGGCCAATTTCGATTCACACTCAGTGCACTGCGCATAGCCTTCTGATACCAAACCCAACAAAATCACCGCTACCAGAAACTTCCGACAAATATCTTTCATATTGCTTTCGTTAAAAAGAAAGCAAAGAACAGGCGCTTAGAAATAAAAATCAATAATTTATTTCCTCTTCTTCCTAAACGTTATGGGAATAAAATCGTCGGTCGGGATGCCGATGTGGGCCAAATCCCATTCAGGGTTGTATCCGCTAATGAGGCGCTTAATGCATTCGACCCGGTCATGGGTTGGAAATTCGCATTCCTCCCAATAAAAAATCTCGACCCTGTAGTGATACTGCTTTTTGATTCCGTTGATTCTTACTTCAACTTCGATCTCCTGCTCTTCTAAAGTGCGGGGAATCTCTATACCAATAACTGCCATATAATATGTTTCATTTGCATCAGGTATACATCAAAAAACATACCTGTATACTAAATTACTGATTATCAATTATTTGGTTGATTGGCCCAAAATGAAAATGAACGATTTCAGGACAATAAAGTGTTCATTTTTAAAGAGTTAGTTGAGCCACTATTGATATTGAAAGAGTAGGTTTGCAGTTTTGACAGCAAATAAAGTTACTCGTTACAACGAATCAGTTAATATCGCCGTTAAACCCATCCCATGGTAGAATGAAGTAAGAATTTTGTTTATTTACGAACTTGAAATAATTATAATAATATCTTATGAAAACGCCAGATTCTAACCTTTTGACTAAGTTGAGCGCTATTGGATTACTTGTACTTTGCGGACTAACGTTCGCAAGTTGTTCCTCTTCCTCTAAAAGCGAATTTTCGGATTCAGAAACCGTTGTGGAAACGGAAGATGATGCCGAAGACGACAAATCGCAAAGACCGAGCCCTCCGGCATCAACAACTGCCAACGTGAGTGGAGTCAATGTAACTATCGACTATAGTGCTCCAGCCGTAAAAGGCAGAACCATTTGGGGTGAACTGGTTCCTTACGGCAAGGTGGACAGAACGGGAGCCAATGAAGCCACTGTATTTTCAGTCGACAAGGACGTCCTGATAAATGGAGAGCTGCTGCCCGCTGGCCAATACAGTTTGTTCAGTATTCCAACAGAGACTGACTGGACACTTATTTTCAACAAAGAGGCCGAGCAATGGGGCGCCTACGATTACAAAGAGTCTGAAGATGCTCTGAGGGTTACTGTCACGCCATCCATGGTGGACGATTTCAAAGAAAGGCTTGAATTCAAAGTTTCATCCGACGGCTCAGTAAATTATCACTGGGAAAAACTTGTGTTCAGTTTTACTGTGGCGCCAGCTCCGAATAGCTAAAAACAAAAATCGGGCGGTGCTACTAATTGAACCGCCCATTCTCTCTTAATTGTCGTTGACAATCGACCCTGAGCCATTGTCGGTCTCATCAACAGCGGCATCGCCTCGGTAAAAAATAGATCCACTGCCGGACACAACCGCCTCAAGTTCCTCCGTCACGTACACTTTGGATGAACCACTTCCTGAGTTAACTACCTGCGCTTTTGTGGCAGCCAATTCATAAGCGTCGATACCACCCGATCCTGAACAATTCACTTTCAGGAAATCAGCTACTCCGCTTAACAAAACACTGCCCGAGCCAGAGTGAGAAACCGTGACATTGGTAAAATCTCCTGTAAAAGTGATTTTACCAGAGCCTGTTAGTGCCACATTTGCCTTCTCTCCCTGCCCTGCATAGGTTATCTTGCCCGAGCCCGACAATAAAATATCAACGTCATCGTCGAACGAGTCCAGCGTTGTGATACTACCCGAACCAGTAAGGGTAATGTTTTCAAGCTCCGGTAGAGTGATAAACACCGAAAAGTCTTTGTGATTGGAGACACAGCTTCGGGGATATATCGTCCATTGACCATCTTCCACATCGGTACTGATGAGGTCAAGAATGTTGGGCTGCCCCTCAATCTCTACGCTCAGTCTCTCCCCTCTTTCTATGGTTACGTTGCCCGCCATGGTCATGTTTATGCCAGTAAACGCTTCTATGTCGAGGTCTCTTCGCACGATATCACCTTTACCCTTCTCACAAGGGCCATCTACGATACTACATCCCTGGCTGGCGATGCCAAATACTAAAACAGCTATCAGAGTCCAATGTGTCAATACGGTTTTCATAACAGTTAATTGCGTAATTTTTATCAGTTGCTCCCCTATAGTCGTTATTCAACGGAATAAGGTTGCCGTAGTATGAATATTATTCTCGCACTATTGTCTTTTTTTCATTTACATTTGCGATTCTTTTTTCAATAAGCATGACGAAAATACCAGATTTAGCGAAGTTCAAAAGGGCGGTACTGGAACAATGCGTTCAGCGCCAGGAACAGCAAATAGCCAGCTTGAAAGAAGCCATTGAGGCTGCCATTGAAAGTGCACTGAGCGAAAGTGGCAGTTCGGAAGACAGCCAGGATTCGTTCAGAGAGCAGATGCAGCAAGAGCGAAGCATGTACAACAACAAGCTGGCAGAAAGTAGTGAGCTTTTGGCTGGTCTCAAAAGAATCAATCCAAATGCGGTGTTTAGTCAAATTGGCCAGGGTGCGCTGGTCGTTACTGACAAGCAAATCTTCCTGATTGCCGGAAGCATCGGCAAAATCACCTTTGACTCGCAGGATATCTTTGTCATTTCTACACAGTCTCCCATTTATGATGCGATTGCCGGGCTGAAAAAAGGCGACAAATACGAATTCAGGGGACAGCATTTTGTCATTACCGACTTGACGTGATTTTGCTGGATAAAATTTTTCTGGTTTCAAACGATTGAAAACAGCCTTCGCTCCATAAAAGTATCCATAACGCTGTTTCCACTGCCAATTTCAAAGTCAAAATTGTATATTCGGTGCCGCCTTTCATTAGGATTCACCTGGAAATTGAATGTGTAGTGTATGACTGTAGAAAAGAGAAGACTTGAAGAGTGCAGAAATGGGATTCCCTGGAAAGCATGGGGCCCTTATCTTTCGGAGAGGCAATGGGGAACGGTTCGTGAAGACTACAGTAAATACGGCTCGGCCTGGGAAAGCATCCCGCACGACCATGCCAGAAGCAAAGCCTACCGGTGGGGAGAAGATGGTCTTGGCGGTTTCAGCAACGACGATCAGCGAATTTGTTTTGCATGGGCATTTTGGAATCACAAAGACCCTATTCTGAAGGAACGGCTGTTCGGGCTGTCTGGTATCGAGGGAAATCATGGAGAAGATGTAAAGGAGCTATACTATTACCTGGATAGCACTCCTACTCACTCCTACATGAAAATGCTTTATAAGTATCCGCAAACAGAATTCCCCTACAAAAGTTTACTCGAGAAGAATCAGAAAAAGAGCAAGCTCGAAACGGAGTACGAGATCATAGATACTGGTATTTTCGACAAAGACGAGTATTTTGATATATTCCTTCATTATGCCAAGGCTGATGTTGAGGACTTTCTTTTTGAGGTTGAGATAGTTAACCGGAGCAATAAAAAAGCCCCAATCACAGTACTACCCACGTTTTGGTTTCGCAATACATGGTCGTCTGGCAAGGATAAATTCATCCCGTCGTTGGAAGAATTTGACAAGCAGCATATGTTTTTGTCTCACCATTTACTTGACGATTTCCATGTCTATTTTGATGAAAATATTGAAGAGCAAGCTTTCACAGACAACGAAACCAACAGATCGAAGCTATACGGCATTTCTAATACGGCTAAATTTTTGAAAGACGGCATCAACGACTACATCGTTGACAGGAAAAAAGAAGCCGTTAACAAAGAAAAAAGAGGTTCTAAAGCAAGTGGCATTTACACCTTCAGCATCGATGCCAATAGTAGCAAGAGGGTGCAAGTGAGGTTAAGCCGAAAAAAACTGGATAACCCATTCGGGGATTTTGATGCCGTGATGGCCCTTCGAAAAGCAGAATGCGATTCGTTTTACCGCTCCCTTCAATATAAGGTAGCTGACAAAGACTTGCGAAACATCCAGCGACAGGCCTATGCCGGCATGATGTGGAGCAAACAGTTCTATTACTATAATATTAGAGAGTGGCTTGGTGGTGACCCCGGAAGAATACCCCCACCGCAGGAACGTCGTCATGGCAGGAACCACGACTGGCAACACATGGACAGTGCCGATGTCATTTCAATGCCCGACACCTGGGAGTACCCCTGGTATGCTGCATGGGATCTTGCTTTCCATTGCATACCCATAGCGAGGCTGGACCCTGATTTCGCTAAAAATCAGCTCCTGCTGTTGCTCAAAGATGAGTACATGCATCCCAACGGGCAGATCCCCGCCTATGAGTGGAACTTCAATGATGTAAACCCTCCTGTTCATGCCTGGGCCGTTTTGAGAGTATTTAAAATGGACAGGAAAATGCAGGGCAAAGGTGATTTTGACTTCCTTCAAAAAGCCTTTAACCGCTTGTTGCTGAACTTCACCTGGTGGGTCAACCGAAAAGACGCCGATGGCAAAAACATCTTTCAGGGAGGCTTCCTTGGGCTCGATAATATCGGAGTGTTCGACCGCAACCGTCCACTTTCGGAAGGCTCCTCGCTCGAACAAGCTGATTCCACAAGCTGGATGGCCATGTTTGCCCTCAATATGCTTCGCATGTCGCTGGAACTGGCTGAAGTTTATCCCGCCTATCAGGACATGGCCAACAAGTTTTTTGAGCACTTCCTTTACATCGCCAGCGCCATGAACAGCTCCGATGATGATACGGTGAACCTCTGGGATGATGAAGACAACTTTTACTATGATGTGATGCATGTAAAAGGCCAGGATCCTCAGCAAATGAAGGTTCGTTCAATGGTGGGGCTGATTCCACTTTTTGCAGTAGAAACGTTAAGGTTGTCGACCTACGAAAAGTTGCCGGAATTCAGAGAAAGGCTGGACTTTTTCATGAAGCAACGCCCAAAGCTCGCTTCGCTGGTAGCCCGATGGGAAGATCCCGGGCGGGGAGAAAGAAGGCTGCTCTCACTTCTGCGTGGTTTCAGGATGAAGAAGATACTGGAAAGAATGCTTGACCCCAATGAGTTTTTGTCCGACTATGGTGTCAGAGCCTTATCGAAATACCACAAAGAAAACCCGTACGTACTTGAAATGGAGGGTGAAAAATTCATTGTTGAGTACCTTCCGGGAGAATCAGACTCTTCCTTCTTTGGTGGCAATTCCAACTGGAGAGGCCCCATCTGGTTTCCTGTTAACTACCTTATTATTGAGTCGCTTTACAAGTTTCACTTCTACTATGGAGATGACTTCAAAGTGGAGTACCCAGTCGAAAGTGGTGACTATGTGACTATAAAGGATTTGGCTGGAATACTAGCAGCACGGCTAATGAAGCCATTCCAAAGGGATGAAAATGGCAACAGACCTGTGTTCGGGAATAACGAAAAGTTTCAAAAAGACCCCCACTTCAAAGATTATATTCTCTTTTATGAGTATTTTCATGGAGACAATGGAAGAGGTCTCGGTGCCAGTCACCAAACTGGCTGGACAGGACTTGTTGCAGACATCATTCACAAATACTACAACCCTTAAACCTTGCAGAGGATGTTTTCTTTTTTCAAAAGAGAGAAAAGCAAAGAACTACCAGCGATAATGGTATTCACCTCAAAAGTACAGCTATACAAATGGCTGATAGCCGATGCCGTGCAATCTCCATCTACTATTTTCTATTTCTTCGAAGAAACCGGCAATGAGCTAAGAGCACTTCTTGATGCGGCACGGGCTGAGACGATAAAGTTATTAAACTGGAAAGATGCAAATAAGACGATGATATCGGATAAAGCGTATATCGCCGAGCTTTATCCTCTATCAGGCCCATATACCAACCTCATCAATAGCGTTCAGCAACGTTCAAAGACCAGTATACAAGCGCTATCTCATCTTGATAGTCCTATTTTCATAAAGATGGGAGGCGAAAAACTAAAGACACTGGTGGCACGTCTTGGAATAAGAGAGGACGAGTCAATTTCTCATGCCATGGTCACACGGGCGATCAGTAATCTCCAATCAAAACTTGATCAAAAGGTAGTCGCTGAAAGAGAAGCTAACTCCATTGAAGATTGGTATCGGACTAATGTAGGTCACTAGTCAGTAAAATATATACTTGGCCAAAACCACCCCAAGGTTACGGAATCGAATATTTTAGTATATTCGCTTAACTATTTCCTTTTTTTAACTTACAGGTACCGTCCTTTTAATCAGAATGCAATGAAAAAAATTTGTTGGTCATCCATCCCGTTCTTGCTTCTAATGTTTGCGGGCTGCGGCGATGCGGGAATTGGCTTCAATATTACACGGAATGTTCCCATTATTTTCGAAATAACTGTCCCCGGAAATGATCCAGGCATCGAAATAGACCCTCCGGCATTCAATAAGACTTTCAGGCTATCGGACGTCAGCGCCTTCAAGGATGCTTTGTCTGACCTGGCTGAGTCAGACGCAGTAACCGTTAATTCCGTTACCTATGCCATCACGGATGTTTCAAGTGAGGAAGAGGTAGAACTGGATGAAATAAGTCTGAGTGTAGCGTCGGAAGTCACTCAACAGCGTAGTGTTTTAGCAATCACTGGCAAGCTTCAAAACACCTCAGAAAAACCTGCTGGCGTGAGTGATGCCGAGGCTGGCACGATTAAACAAATCCTTACAACCTATAAGGAAGTAGACAACACGCTCACATTTGATTTCGCTGAGGTACCCGCTTCCGATCTCAACTTCACTTTTACACTTTACTACAACATTACCTTAAGAGTAAGGTACTAATCACCCACTTGGTTATGAAAAAGCTAATACTATTTTTTGCTCTTGTGTATGCTCCATTTTTGAGCCAATCCCAAAGCTTGGACGTCTTCATCGAGGGTGGTGTAGATGATGCAGAAGAGTTGTTGAAGAATTACTTTGAGCCTGCTTTTTTGGGTTTCGGCTATGGACTTACCAACAACTGGGCTAATACCGCCAAACCTCATCAACCCCTGGGATTCGATGTTACTCTGTCACTATCTGTCGCTTATGTACCGGAAAAAGCCACTTTTTTCACGTTTAAGCCAAACGACTACTCAAACGTGACGCTTGCCGACCCCAACAGAGATCAACTGCCAACAATTTTTGGCCCCAATCTCGACGCCGATGATATTCCGGAAATTATTTTCAACGAGGGTCAGCAAGAAAGTGAAGTGAAGTTTTCAAGCCCTACAGGCTTGGGAATGGAAGAGGTTATTGGGTTCAATGCGGTTCCGGCCCCAATGATACAAGCCGGATTAGGCTTGATCAAAGAAACAGATTTGAAAATCAGAACGATACCAACATACACCTACAAAAACGGCGACACAGAAGTAAAACTAGGCATGCTCGGTTTCGGCATTCTGCACGACATGAAGCAACACGTGCCGGCTTTTGCATTTGCGCCTTTCGAACTGTCAATTCTTGCTGGTTTCAGCCGGATTTCCGTCGAAACAACGCCTAATATTAACACTCCTGATAACGTGACCAGATTAAGCGTGAAGGGAGCTACATTACAAGTGCTCGGCAGCAAAGACTTCGTGAAAATTATCACACT
>TARA_R110001606_G_scaffold3114_1_pt1 | contig 82775 bp, 72 predicted proteins | sample TARA_R110001606 | Tara Oceans TARA_R110001606 (sample SAMEA4398315) | marine metagenome | biome: Polar Biome; feature: [SRF] surface water layer (ENVO:00010504); material: water (ENVO:00002006), including particulate matter (ENVO:01000060) such as... | depth 5 m
GAAGCAATTCCTTCCACCACCAACCCGAGTCTTTCACTGTGCGCTGTTGCGTTTCGTAGTCGACATGCACAAGCCCGAAGCGAGGCTCGTAGCCTTCACTCCATTCGAAATTGTCGGTGAGGGTCCACACAAAATAGCCGTCTACGTCAACGCCTTCTTTTTTGGCACGGAGCACTTGCAGCAGGTATTCTTCGAAGAATTTGATGCGGCGGTGGTCGTTCACTGCCCCATTGTTGACCTGGTCCGGCAGGCAAACACCATTTTCCGTCACCACTAGTTTTTTGATGCCCTCGTAGCTGCCAAATCGCTTGAGCATGTGGTAAATGCCTTCCGGGAAAATTTCGAAATTCATCGAGTTCATTTCTACATTCCGCTTCGTGGCAGGCACTTCTTTGGCAAAGAGGCCAAGCGAAAACAGGGAGTATTTTGAAACGATACGGAAGTAATTCTGAATGCCGATAAAGTCGAATTCGAACGGGAGCTTTTCCTCATCATCGACCTTCATGAATTTTTCTATCCGTTTGAGGATAGGAACAGCCTTTGTTGGGTAACCAAGTCCCAACCCTGGTTCCACATACAGTCTGTTGAAAACGGCGTCCATCCGGTTGGCGGCTTCTACGTTCCACGGCAGTTTGTCGACCGGGTCAACGTGGGAGCAGGAATAAGTAGTGCCTATGTTGGCATGAGGAACATTGTAGCGAACGATTCGACCGCCCTCAGCCTGGCACATGGCGGTGTGGTGCGCTGCGCTGAGGAACGAGTCCAGCCCTTTTACGCCAGGGGCATGATAGCCAGCCATGTAACCCAGCCCGGTGAAAGCCATGGGCTCGTTGAGTACCATCCAGTTTTGCGCTTTGTCACCATATTGTCTGGTTACCAGGTCAACATATTCTGTGAACCACCCAATAATATCCCGGTTGGTCCATCCGCCATGGTCTTGCAGTGCCTGCGGTAAGTCCCAGTGATAGAGTGTGATCCACGGAGTGATGCCATTTTCCAGGCAGTAGTCAATCACCCGGTGGTAGAAGTCAATGCCTTTGCTGTTGACGTGGCCAGTGCCGCTGGGAAGCAACCTTGGCCAGGCAATTGAAAACCTGAAGGAGTCGAACCCCATCAGTTTCACCAGGTCAATGTCTTGTTCGTAGCGATGGTAAAAGTCGGTGGCTACCTTGGCATGGTCACCTGTTTTGATTTTGCCTTTGGTGTGGGTAAACCGATCCCAAACCGACTCGCCTTTGCCATCTTTGTTCCAGGCACCCTCAGTTTGGAAAGCGGCTGTGGCTACTCCCCATGTGAAGTCATTGCCAAAATCAGCCCGGCTGAAGGCCCGGCTGTCTTCCAAAAGCTCATGACTGCCGCTTGTTTTTGTTGTGCCCTTGTTTAGCATTCTTGTGGATCGAGTCGGCTATGCCTGATATTGTTCGGTTTTTCTGTAGCAAACGGCAAAGATAAGGAGGATTATGAAGCCCAAAAATATGGAAGTGGTAAACCTGTTGATCCAGCTCGAATAATCAACAATAGAAAGTGCCAGAAGGATGCCCGGGAGGAAAAGAATGAGTGAGAGCACTTTCGAAAGGGAACCCTTTTGGATAAGAAGGGTGCCGAGCCAGGCAAACACAGCAGCCAGCAGTCCCCACTTTGCCCAGGTGAATAGTGGTAGAAAATTAATGTAGGGGCTAAAGCTCATTCCGCCATCCATGTACCCGGAGGTAATGCGAAGCATTATGAAGTTTTCTAAAAGGTCGCTGGTGAATATTACAACGCCCGCCCAGGCCATGTTTTTTACAACAGGCTGGTTAGAGATAGCGCCGAGTTTATAAATAAAAAGCGACAAGAAAGAACTGTAAACGGCCATGAAAATGAAGTCGAAATAATTTACTTTGTCCAGCCCCAAAATTTCTTCTTTGTCCAATACTTCCAGTGTGTTAACCACATCCGATGACGAATGCACAAATTCGAGGGCTATAATCAGGCTATTGTAGGGCTGTAGAGCCTTTTCGTTGGGCAGCGAAACACTCCTCATGAGTCCGAGGCAAACGACCAACGGTAAAATAAAAAGCCCAAGACTGCGAAGAGGATAGTTGGGATTATTGATCATTGAATTAATTTAGCGCACTTAAGCTTTGAGGAACTCAAAGCTGATCTACAATATAAGCCATCTGTGGTTTAGTAGATGTAATTCAAACTAAACATTTAGATTTGTTCAAATAATCCGATAAATTCAAGCCTTCTAGATAAGACCAAAAACTAATAACTATGAAAAACCTGAAATCACTTCTTTTGCTTGCAGTAATTCCGTTCGTTGTTTCCTGTAGCTCAGGCGACAAAAAGGCTGCATCTGCTGAAGAAGCCACTAAGGAAACCGCCGTTGACAAAGTTGAAAAAGAATTTAACTACCCCATTCCTACCTCTTTCGAAGTAACTAAAATGCTTCAGGATGCGCAGGCAGGATTTGTGTTGGGAATAACCAATGATGCTGAAAATGCTGATCAGTATGTTACTGCATATAGCAAGGCAGTGAATCTCGGCGTTTATGGTGCCGATTTGAGCTACGCCAGTACTTACAACCGTCAGCAAGAGACAATGGACTTTCTTAATGCTTCCAGAAAACTGATCCAAAGCCTCAATATCTCCTCTGGCTTTAGCATGGAAATGGCTCGCCGGGTGGAGAACAATCTTCAAAACAAGGACTCACTGATCAACATTATCACTGAGGCTTTCTACGACACCTACACTTTCCTTAACCGCAGCTCACAAGAAAGAACGTCGCTGCTAGTGCTTGCGGGTAGTGTGGTGGAGGGGTTGTACATCTCATCAAACCTGGTTATCAGCAGTGGCTATGACCAAAAGCTGTTGGACGTTATCGCTGGGCAAAAGTCGCAAGTGTCGAAGCTGGTTGATTTACTTGGCGAATTTTCTGACGACGAGAATGTGCAAAAGGTGCTTCCAGCTCTCCAGGGAATCAAAGAAGCGTATAGCAAAGTCGGCGATAAGCTCACAGCTGAGCAATTTGATGACTTGCAGGTAGCCATCGAATCAATCCGTACGCAGATAGTTACACCATAATTTAATTGCTTGAGTTAGTTCCTATTCCCCGGCTATGACCGAGTCGATTGTAAATGCTTTAATGCATCTGTTCGCCATCATTGAGAGTGTCAAAGAGGACGATCAGTTTGACTCGGTTCAATTAGTGATTAAGCCTTATCTTAACAGGAGCCTGAACAACGAGGAGCTAACTCAAGCATATCTTGACCTCTACAATAATTACCTCTCTTTTCACAGAAGCCAACCCCGAACAGGCGACGAGGAAGCACTTCTGGCCACTGACGTAGAGAGTATTTTGCAGGTTACCAAAATCTGCAATCAGCTCAATCAGGAGCTTCTTCAGCATGAACGTATCATTGTATTTCTCCAGCTTCTGGAGCTCATTTTTGCCGACGGAAAAGTAACCGACCGGGAAGAACAGTTTGTTATGCTGGTGGGCATGAACTTCAGCATACCCAGCAAAGAAGTAAATGACATCAAGGCTTTTGTGCTTAACAAAGATGGCAAGGGCATGGACACCCAGCGGGGGCTGGTGATTGACAACCGTGCCACCGAATGGTCGGACGACATAGCCTGGATGATGAAAAAGAAGAAAGTGGCCGGGGCCACTGAGTTTCATCACATGCGGGTGGAAAACATGTTTGGGAAGATACTTGTGCTTCATATTGCAAGTATCAACACCTTCTTTTTCCGGTACGACGGCCCCCTCAATCTCTATGTAGAAAGCAACAAAATTGTCAAAAGTAAATCGTATCAGCTCAAGCCCGGGTCTATAATCAAAGGCAAGACGATCAAGCCGATTTACGAAACTGAAATCACCAAAAAGTTTCTCGAAGACCACAAGCGGGGACACATCGTCCTGACCGGGAGGAACCTCACCTTCCAATTTAAAAACAGCGACAATGGCATCCATCCCTTCAATTTTTCGGAGGAGTCGGGCACCCTGGTGGGCGTAATGGGTGGCAGTGGCGTGGGGAAGTCGACACTGCTGAACCTGCTAAATGGCAAAATTGAGCCGACTGAGGGGAGAGTGACCCTGAACGGCTTCAGCATGGAAAATGCCGCCCGTTATGGAATGATAGGCTTTGTGCCACAGGATGACCTGCTGTTTGAGGAGCTCACTGTGTACCAAAACCTTTTCTTCAATGCGCAGATGTGCTTCAGCGAGTTTAGCAAAGAGCAACTTGAAGAAACCGTTGACAAAGTGCTTCACGAGCTCGACTTGTATGAGATCAGAGACCTTCGGGTCGGCGATCCGCTTAACAAGTCTATTTCAGGTGGACAACGAAAGAGACTAAACATTGCTCTTGAGCTGCTGCGTGAGCCAGCGTTATTATATGTCGATGAGCCAACCTCCGGCCTTTCCTCTATGGATTCTGAGAAGGTGATGTGGCTGCTCAAAGACCTGACCCGCAAAGGCAAGCTTGTTATTGTGATTATTCACCAGCCTTCGTCGGATATTTACAAGCTTTTTGATAAGCTCTGGATGCTGGACAGGGGTGGTTTCCCCATCTACAATGGCAACCCCATTGATGCGGTTGTTTATTTCAAAAGCGAGAGCACGCAGGTAAACGCCACCGAAAGCGAGTGCCCGCATTGTGGCAATGTGATTCCCGAGCAGATTCTTCAGATCGTTGAAACGAAAACCATTGATGACGACGGTCGCCCTACATCAGAAAGGAAAATCAAACCCAGCGATTGGTTTCATAAGTACAAAGAGAAGATTGAGCCGTTCGTTCCTCAGCTGCGTCACGACACGTCAATTCCCAAGTCCAATTTCAGGCTGCCCAGCTCGCTCAAGCAGTTTTTGATTTACAGCAAGCGGAACGTGCTGTCGAAGGTGGCTAATAAGCAGTATATCCTTATCAACCTCCTGGAGGCCCCTGTGCTGGCGTTTATCCTCGGATATTTTTCTAAGTACTCAAGCGGACTTGAATATAACCTGGCGGAGAACAAGAACCTGCCGGTGTATCTCTTTATGGCGGTGGTGGTTTCCTTGTTTATTGGGATGTCGGTGAGTGCAGAGGAGATTTTCAAAGACCGAAAAATCATTGAACGGGAGTCGTTTCTTAACCTTAGCCGCTTCAGCTATATCAATTCCAAGGTGAGCTTTCTATTCACACTGTCGGCTTTTCAAATGCTGACATTTGTGGTCATAGGCAATTTTATCCTGGAAATCCATGGGCTTTCACTCTACTACTGGCTGCTACTTTTCTCAACGGCTTGCTTTGCCAATCTGGTGGGGCTTACCATATCGTCCGCTTTCAACTCTGTGATCACCATTTACATTTTGATTCCTTTCATACTGGTGCCGCAGCTGCTGCTTGGGGGGGCCATGATCAAGTTCGATGACCTTCACAAGTCGCTTACCAACAGGGTTTATGTGCCACTTATTGGAGATGTGATGGCATCACGGTGGGCTTATGAGGCCATTGCAGTGGCACAGTTCAAGGAGAATGCTTATGAGAAGCATTTCTTTGAAGCGGAGAAAAAGATCAGTGCTGCTTCATTCAATATCTCATTTAAAATTCCAGAACTGGAGGTCATCACCAACTCTCTGATGCAGGACGAGGACAAAGAATCGGAGAGCTTTGAGGCAAGGCTCGATATCCTTCGAAACGAACTGGACCGGCTGGGGAAAAAGGCAGAGATGCAGCCTTTTACATTTGCTAATAACCTGACGCCGAGGAGTTTTACGCAAAATATTGGGAAAAACGTATTGAGTTACCTCGAATCGCTGACGAGGGCATTCACCGTTAAAATGGAAGATGCCGCCAATGAACAGGAGGGTATTTACAATGGATTATCCCGCAAGATCGGAAAGGATGAGATTTTGGTTCTCAAAAAATCATCCTTCAACGAGGCGCTGTCCGACATTTTATTGAACAGGAATGAAATTAAGGTACTCTATTATGGAGCCGACCAGCTGATTCAAAAGAAGGATCCGGTATTAATGGAGCCTGAGTCCAACCTGGGAAGAGCACATTTTTATGCTCCTGTGAAAATCTTTTTTGGCTACCGCATTGATACCTTCTGGTTCAACCTGATGGTGCTCTGGTGCATGACCGGGCTGCTTTACGTGCTCCTGGTTAAAGATTTCTTTGGCAGGGCGATGAAGGGCGTATGGCGCACAAGGCTGCGCAAGGAATAGCCTAGCTTAACTCTTCGATGAGATGTGTTTGCCCTAAGAAAGTGACCTTGTCACCTTGCTTCTTACCAAAAAATGCCTGTCCCAGTGGTGAGCCTGGTGAAATCACAAAATAATCTTTCCTATCGAGCGATACTTTGCCCAGGCTGGCAGCAAAGTAATAGTGCCCAAGCGACGTTTTGACCATGCTTCCCAACTGGACAGTGCCGGGCGTTTTGGATGGATCAATAGATTTTAATACTTGCAACAGCTTTTGGGCTTCACCTGCTTGCGTCGCATTTTTTTCAATTTCCTGCTGCATCATGGCCCGACCAGTTTCGTATTTGTCGCCGGCGCTGCTTTTCGTTTCTGAATTGGCAGCCTCTCTGGCCTCTGCAATAGCACTATTGGCTGTGTCAATCCTTGACTTCACATGGTCAATGCATGTTTGCAAAAGCTGTTGTTTAACTTCCATAGAGCGAAGGAAAAGTATTGATTTCAGATATTTTTTAAGGGAGAACTCAAATGTAAATAGAATTAAACGTTTTTAAACTTTGGATTGGTCATTACCTTTGGTTTGGCGATTAGTATCAGACTATGAATAAAACCCTTATAAGATTCACATTCACCGCTCTTATTTTTTTAGGGCTAAACGTAAAAACGTTTGGCCAGGGGTATGATATAAAAATAACTGTGGAAGGTATGCAGGACAGCGTGGCCTACCTGGGCTATGTGTTCGGCGATCAGCGGTTTCTGACTGACACCACCCGGGCAAGTGCTCCCGGTGTCTACCGGTTTACAGGAGCGAGGGAGCTGCCTACAGGTATTTACTTTCTTTATACTCCTAATTACTTTCTGGAGTTGATAGTGAAGGAGCAGAAGTTCAGCCTGAAGACTACCAAAGAGGGAGCCTTCCGAACCATGGAGGTTACATCATCACCGGAGAACCTGGTGTTCAAAGAGTTTCAAATGGGAATGGTGGAGCTTCAAACCCAGAAGCAAGCCATAAGAAAGAAGCTGGAGCAGGCTTCCACAGCAGCCGACTCTTCGGCTATTTTTGAAGAAGACAAGCAGGTAAATGAGAAACTCAATGACTTCAGGCAAAACCTCATTGCCAAGTATCCCGATTCATTTGTTGCCAAGTTTGTACGCTTGATGGCATTGCCCGATGTGCCTGGCATTCCTGAGTATAGCGAAGTGACCGATGACCTGGAAAGGGGCAGGTTGAAATACGAGTACTACAAAAGGAAGTACTTTGAAAGCATCGATTTTGATGATTCGGGACTGCTCAGGACACCCGTATTGAAGTCGCCGGTTATACACTTTCTCGACAAGGTGGTGATTCAGCATCCGGACACCATCAACGTGTATGTCGACAAAATAATGACCAAAGTGCTTGATCAGCCCGATGCGTTCCGGTTTTGGCTGGTTACGCTCTTCAAAAAATACCAGGAGTCTAAAATCATGGGTATGGACGGCGTGATGGTGAATCTGGCAGAAAAGTATTACCTGACCGATAAGGCAGACTGGCTGAGCAAAGAAGACAAAGAAAAGCTGGCTGAGGAAGTAGAGTTTGTGAGCCCCAACCTTGTTGGGAAGCAGGCTCCCACCCTTCAATTGCTGGATACCTTGCTATCACCCATCAACTTGAGTCAGGTGAAGGCCGAGTTCACCATTCTCTTTTTTTATGACCCCAACTGTGGGCACTGCAAGAAGTCTACACCGGTGCTTTTGGAAGAATACCATCGGCTGAAAGACAGTGGGGTGGAAGTGATGGGCATCTGCATATCCACAGATATTGAGGAGTGGCGTCGGTTTGTGTATGAGTATGAGCTCGATTGGATCAATGCCGCTGACCCTTACTACAGAAGCAATATGCGCCGGGACTACAATGTAAGAACCACTCCGCAGGTTTATATACTTGATAAAAATAAAAAGATCATTGCTAAGAAGCTGGAGGTGGAACAGTTGGCAGGGTTTATTGAGCAATACCGGGCTGTACAGCGGCCTGCCGGGGAGGATTAAATAGTATTAGTTGTGCTTAGGTTTTTTTTGCGCTAAATTTTTGGCTGAAACCTACTGACAATGACAACTCCCCGTTCCTTTGCAAGCTGTTTTGCTTCATTCATTCTCATTTCCTTTCTTTTCTCATCGTGTGAAAAAGCTTCCGGCGACTACAGTGGCTGGCCTGCCTACGCCGGGTCCAAAATGGGTGAAAGGTATTCCTCCAATGATCAAATCAACAAGCAAAATGTAAGTAAGCTGCAGGAGGCCTGGCGCTACAGTACGGGAGACAAAGACCCAAAAAACCGATCGCAAATCCAATGTAATCCAATCGTCGTAGACGGGGTGCTGTACGGCACTTCAGCAGAATCAAAGCTATTTGCATTAGATGCTGCAAGCGGGGCAGAGAAGTGGGTTTTTGACCCGTTTAAGGAAACTCGTGAGCAGCTGACCGACGATAGGTTTTGGTTTGCAGTGAACAGGGGGGTGATGTATTGGGCAGATGAGGCTGGTAACGGAAGGATCTACTACAGTATTGCCGAGAATCTGTATGCGGTCGATGCAGAGACGGGGCAGCTCGAGAAAAGCTTTGGGCAGAGCGGGCATATTGATCTTAGAGAGCAGCTTGACACCGACCTGGACATCAGCAAAACGTATGCCTCGGGCACTACGCCTGGGGTTATTTTCAATGACCTAATCATCATGGGCATGCGGTTGTCGGAAGGGCCCGATGCCCTACCAGGGCACATCCGGGCTTTTGATGTGAGAACGGGAGAAAGGAAATGGATCTTTCATACCATTCCTCACCCAGGCGAAAAGGGCTACGAAACCTGGGAAGATCCTGATGCATGGAAAAAAATAGGAGGGGCCAACGACTGGTCGGGTATGTCGCTGGACGAAGAGCGAGGCATCGTTTTCGTATCGACTGGCACGGCCAACCCCGACTTTTACGGAGGCTTTCGCAAGGGCGAGAACCTGTTTGCCAACTGTGTTATAGCGCTGGAAGCTGGCACGGGCAAATACATCTGGCACTATCAGGTGGTGCACCATGACTTATGGGACAGGGACCTGGCTACCAATCCGATCCTTACCACTGTCAATCATGAAGGAAAAATGGTGGACGCCGTGTCGCAGATTACCAAGCATGGTTATGTGTTTCTTCTGGAGAGAGAAACAGGAGAGCCGATCTTTCCAATTGAGGAGGTGCCAGTACCCACCTTCGCACTTGATGGTGAAGAGGCATGGCCAACGCAGCCTGTGCCCACCCTGCCTGAGCCGTTTGCCCGGCAATCGTTCACTGAAGCAGATGTGTATGGCACCACTCCGGAGGCTTATGCGTATCTGCTGGAGAAATTTAAGACAGTAAAATACAGTGAAGCATTTACGCCTCCAAGCAAAGAGGGATCGTGGATCTTTCCCGGCTATGATGGCGGCGGAGAATGGGGAGGTGCTTCGGTTGACCCTGAATCGGGAATCTTGTATGTGAACTCCAGCGAAATGCCCTGGGCGTTGCACATGGTGGAGGCTCCCGCCAGTAGCACCGGTGGCTCTTCTTTGAAGGGCATTGGTCAGGGTGTTTACAACAAGTATTGCATGTCGTGTCACGGGCCCGAGAGAAAGGGCAACGGTGCTGCCTATCCGTCGCTGGTTGGTTTGAACCAACGATACAACAAAGCACAGCTATCAGCACTCATCACCACCGGCAAAAATATGATGCCTGCCTTCAAGCAAATTCCTGATGGGGAGCAGGAAGCCTTGATGGCATTTGTGCTTGATTTGGAAGACAAGGAAGCGGTGCCGGAAGTGGCAGGTAATGAAATTCAGGCCCTGATACCCGAGATCCCCTTCAGGATGACTGGGTACAATCGCTTCATAGACGAAAATGGATATCCCGGCATTACGCCGCCGTGGGGAACGCTGAACGCTGTTGACCTCAACACGGGCAAGCTACTGTGGAAGAAGGCCCTCGGAGAGCTGAAAGAATTGACGGAAAAGGGGATTCCGCCGACAGGCACCGAAAACTATGGAGGGCCGGTTTCCACCAAAGGCGGCCTGGTATTTATTGCGGCCACCAAGGATGAAAAGATAAGGGCGTTCGACAAAGTAAGTGGCGAGGTGCTCTGGGAGGCTGACCTGCCAGCTTCAGGCTTCGCTACTCCGGCAGTATATATGGTGGATGGCAAGCAATACGTTGTGATCGCCTGCGGTGGCGGCAAAATAGGTGCAAAGTCGGGCGATGAGTATGTGGCGTTTGCGCTGCCGGAGTAAGGCTAGCCGGGCATCAGGGCTTTGAGCGTAGCTTCTTTGTAGCTGGCACCGATAGGAATGCCCTTTTTTTCGATCATCACCATATTGCCCTCGATTACACGCACCCGGTTGATGGGCACGATATACGATTTATGAACCCGCATAAACATGTGGGAGGGAAGTATTTCTTCCAGCTTTTTTAGCGATTCAAGGGCTATGATTCTTTTGCCATCGGCAGTAAAGTACGATACATACTCTCTCAACCCTTCAATGTACAGGATGTCTGCCAGTGGCAGCCTGTATATCTTGTGGTCAGCGTGTACTACAATAAAATCCTGTTGACTGGTGGTGCCTGAATTCCCCGTTTTATTATGGAGGATCTTTGTGGCCTTGTTCACGCCGTGGAGGAATCGTTCAATGCTTACAGGCTTCACCAGGTAGTCCACTACATCGAGCTCATATCCCTCAAGCGCATATTCCGGGTAGGCTGTGGTAAAGATCACGACCGGCTTTTTCTCCAGTGACTTCAGAAACTGGATGCCGGTAAGTTCTGGCATCTGAATGTCGAGAAACATGAGATCGATTGGAGTTGTCTGCAGCACTTCCATCGCCTCCAGTGGGCTTTTGTAAGCACCTACAAGCTCCAGGGTTGGAATTTTGGACACATATTCTTTGATCAGTGCCCTTGCCAGCTCTTCATCGTCCACTATGATGCAGCGAATTTTCGTCGAAGGGCTCATGATATTAATATTTTCATCTCGACAGTAAACTCGTTGGGGGTTTCTTGAGTTTTTAGCTCGTGCCGTCCAGGGTAAATAAGCTCAAGCCTTCTTTTTACGTTTGTGATGCCAATGCCTCCCTCTTTGTCTTTCGATTTCTTGTTAGCCGAAAGGCTGTTCTGGCATCGGAAGGTGAGCAGGCCGGCTTCTACCTTCAGGTCGATACTGATTCTCCCCTTAGAGGTATCTTCAATATTACCGTGTTTGAAGGCATTTTCTACAAAAGGGATAAGTAGCATCGGCGCAATGTCAACATCTTCAGGGATGTCGTATTCAAACTTTATATTATCCTTAATACTGTTGTCTTTGAGAATGTAAATGGCGATGTAGTTGTTGATGTAGGCAACCTCTTTCGAAACAGGCACACGCTCTTTGTTTTCACTCTCGTAAATATTGTATTTCAGCATGTCCGAGAGCTTCAGCACCACTTCGGGTGTTTTGTCGGACTTCAGTAGCGACAGTGTGTAGATATTGTTCATCGCATTAAAAAGAAAGTGTGGATTGATCTGCGACTTAAGGAACCGAAGCTCGGAGTCCAACTTTTCACTTTTCAGCATCAGGGTTTCCTTTATTCTTTCGCTGGCAATTTGGGTCACTTTGTAAATGGTGGTTAGCAGGATGATGGTGCCTGTTTGGATGAACATCGGAAACCACATGATACGACGACTAAATCCAGGCTCAGCCCTGGCTCTAAACGACCATTCACCGTCTCCTGGTTGGTTCTGCATCCGCAGATTTTCGGACGGCAGTCTGTTGTTAAATGGCTGCATCCGGTCAGAAAAACCGTCTGGTTTATAGGCGTCGAGTAAGTTGATCTCATGGAAGAATGTGAGTATAGAGGCACCGATTATGATGAGGAGGATAATCAACGTGGCGGAGGCTGCCTTTGACTGACTGCTTACATATTTGGGTGTCAGCACAGCCATGTTAAAGTAAGCAAGGGGTATGATGACACTGAGGTTAATAACGCTTTGGGTAAGCGCCTTTTCAAATGTGAACGGCCCATTGAGAACAAAGACATAGAATGAGAGAAAACCCAACCAAAAAGCGGCATGTGATAGATATGTCTTGATCGTAATCGGTTTTGGCATGGTCGCAATTTAAATAGGGTCGAAAGATACCCACCCCACTTATTATACTCAAACCTATTCAACCTACGCATCGATTTTATCACCCAACACATCGTAAATGCCTACCATCGCGAAGTTTATCTATGGCTTGTTTTAGGTAATCTTTTTTCGTTTCAGGCTTGTTTGTTGAGAAATAGCACGGCTTGGTTGAATAAATTTTCTTCACAGCAGGAACGATCACTACTTCGCCATATCAATTCATAAAGGAGGGTGAATGAAAAAGACGATGCTTTTGATTGGTCTATTTTTCGGTTTCATTACAAGTCGGGCAGAACAGGTTTTTTTCACAGGTACGGTGAAGGATGCCTGCATAGACGTCCCATTGATTGGAGCCGTTGTCAGCTTTAGCGCATACCACGATAAAGCAGTTAAAACCAGTACAATCACGGACTTTAACGGGGCATTTTCCATAGCACTTCCCGCTGACGGAGACTTTTTACTTTGCGTCTCTTTTCCCGGTTATGTCAGTTTTAACAACCGAATCACCGGTAGTGATTGTGGGGATAATATGAACATCGAACTTTCAGCAGACCTGATATTGGATGGAGGGAAAGCAAAGAAAGTTAAAAGGAAAAAGCGTAGAAGCGGCTTGCGGCTGGCTGTCGTGGACACGCCTGGGGAACAGTTCTATCGCAGCAAAGAAAACGACCCAATGGCACTTGCCAACTCCATGACAAGGAAGATGAGAAACAGACTTCAGTTGACACCCACGCAGGAAGCAGTGATTGAGCTAACCAACCAAAAGTATTTTTCCCGGGTCATTGAGCTACAATCAAACCCTGGCGACAGCACCTTCAACGCCAGATTATACCAAGTTAGAAAGTCTAGAAACCAACGACTGGAGGAACTGCTCACAGCATCGCAATATGAAAAGTGGGTGAGGTATTCGGACAGCGAGCAGTACCAGAGCGGGTTCTAATATGAGTTAGCTGATGCTGGTCGTTGAGATTTTCGGATGGTTGGTTGAAAAAATTTCGGCACCCGGGCTTTCAGCATCAATTTTACTTAAGATTTCAATTTTCCATTTACAGTAAGAGTAAGGAACGGGTATGGGTTTGAAGAAAATAGCTAGCAAGTTAAAAGTTGTGGTTCTGCTGCTTGGTATTGCTGTGGCAATCGCCAGCTGCGTAGAGAATGACCTTCTGCCTGTGTCGGTAGATTTGATCGATGATATTACCCCTGACTTTATAATTATTGACACGCTCACACTTGATGTGTCCACCGTTCGTCTCGATTCTTTTGTAACATCCGACACCGAACGCTTACTGGTGGGCCGCCATCAGGATGAATATATTGGGGAAATTACGTCGACCTCCTTTTTCGAAGTAGCCTACCAGGACTACTCGTTTTACCCGCCTGCTGCTTCCCGGTTCGATAGCCTGACACTGGTGCTCTATTACGACTACAACTATTTTGATACCCTTCAAACGCAAACCATCGATGTTTACAGGTTAGCTGAAAGTATGGAGTATAATTCGTATGGCACTATATATAATACAGCTGATTTTTCGTTGGAAAAAACTCCTCTGAGAAGTTATTCATTTAAGCCAAGGCCAAATGCGACTGATTCTTTAGAAATAAGGCTGCCCGATGCTTTGGGCAAGGAGCTGCTTGAGATGGGGCTGACAAGTAACAGCGCCTTATTTAATCTTGCACTATTCACCGACTTTCTGAAAGGATTTGCGTTGGTTCCGGGTGCTGACAGTGAGGGCTTTTTGGGATTTACGAAAGCTAATTCGAGCCTCAAACTCTATTATTCTGATTACACAGATATACCACCCACGCAATTGACCAATAAGTTCCCTGTAAGCCAGGGTACGGTTTGCTTCAATAAGACTACGTTCAATCCAAAATCGACAGCATTGAGTGGCCTGGAGAGCCAGTTGGATGAGCTGAGCTCGGAGTTAACCGATCACTATTCGTTTATTCAGGCGGGTGCCTACATAATGACCAAGGTGGAAATTCCATACATCCAGGAGCTTCTTATCCTGCCTGGTAGTGTGTACATACCCCATGCTGACCTGGTGATAAGACCGGTAGCAGGAACCTACCGAAGCGGGACCAATACCAGTCTGCCAACTTCTATTGCGGGATATTATGGAAGTATTGACAATTATCCACTCGGTGTATTTGACACCAGTAGTGAGTTTGTGCTTGACGACGAATTTGGGAAAGATACTTTCTACCGCCTTGAAGTGACCGATCTGGTGAACAACCTGCTCGACACTGATCAGTCAAACGACTATTCGATTCTATTGGGTCTTAGTGAGGATATTATGCTTTACGGCGCCGGCAGGGTGTACCTGAAGGACGGCTACTGGGCCAACGGAATGAAGCTCCAGCTATATTATATACCGCTAGATACAGATGATAATTAAACACACATAGATTAATAAGATGAAATAGCCATAAGGAATACCTTACCCAACGGAACCGGCGTGGAACGATGAATAAGTGGATCGAAAAGCTAAATATTCATTCTCATTGGTAAAAGCTATTCCCGCTTCGGCGGACCGATCGCACCGGCGAACCGGTGGCCACTAAAAAACAAATTATATAAACATGAAATAGCCATAAGGAGAGCCATACCTAGCGGAAATGAATAAAGTCGGAGAACAGTCGACTATCACTTCCGAAATGCTATTGGCTATTCCATGTGGCCGCTGAAAAACAAATTTTATACACATGAAAGGGATGAATTTAAAAATGAAATGGCTTCTTTTCCTGGGCTTGGGTATTATATCCACGGGATGTCTCGATGATAGTGATGACGACGACTCACAGGGAAACTGGACCAAGGTGTCTGACTTTGAAGGAGTAACAAGAAGTGGTGCTGTTTCTTTCAGCATAGGAGAGAAGGCATATGTGGCTACCGGCTACACCGGCACAGAATACCTTAGTGATTTGTGGGAGTATGATCCGTCTTTGAACTTTTGGTTGAGAAAGGCAGATTTTCCTGGAGTGAAAAGAAGTGCCGCCGTCGCCTTTAGTGTAAACGGAAAAGGTTATGTGGGTACTGGCTACGATGGATTGAATAATTTAGGTGATTTCTGGGAGTACGATCCTGCTACGGACACATGGAGGCAAGTCGCTGACTTTGGCGGATCGGCCAGGTATGGCGCTGTTGCCTTTAATTCGAGCACCAATGGATACGTTGGCACTGGCTACGATGGCAATGACCTGAAGGACTTTTGGACCTACGACCCGGCTGCCAATGAGTGGACTCAGGTGATCAGCATAGGTGGATCCAAGCGGGTGGATGCTGTAGCATTCACTATCGACAACAAGGCATATGTAGGCACTGGCAGAAACAACGGTGTTTATCAGTACGATTTCTGGGCGTATGATATGGTGGCCGGGACGTGGCAGCAAATGCTGGACCTTGACGATGATGACGACTACCTGGTGGTTAGGCACAATGCTGTTGCTTTTAGCAGAGATGGCAAGGGGTATATCACGACCGGTAACTTTAGCGGCTTGCTGGTAAGCACCTGGGAATACGATCCTATCACCGACCTTTGGTCAGAATATACGGGTATAGAAGGCCCCGCCAGGGAGGATGCAGTCGCATTTGTGGCAGGCAGCAGAATTTTTGTAACCACTGGACGAAGCTCCACAGTAAGGTTGGATGACATTTGGGAGTTCAAACCTGAAGAAGTGTACGACGAAGATCTTTGATGATGAAAAGCGTCATCCTAACATTTGTGTTACTTCTTAGCACCCTGGCTGCCGTTACGGGGCAGGATATTTATGGCTCGCCCTATAGTTACTATGGCATCGGCCAGCTGGTAACACAGGGCTCAGGCATCAATACAGCCAAAGGAGGAACGGGTATTGGCAGCCGGCCGTGGTACGACTTAAATACCGCCAACCCGGCTGCATATACAAGCCCGATTGTTCCGTCAAACTATATTTTCCTGGCCGATTATGCTTTTTCATTTCATGATTTCACCTTCAGCGACAGTCATTATAATTCGGTAGAAAGCTCCATTACCAATCTAACGATGTGGTTCAAGCCAATGAACAATCTGGGATTGGTGGTGGGCATGTCGCCCTACTCAAAAATGGGCTACAATATCAACGAGGTAAAAAACCTGGCTGGCTATGGCAATTACGATGTGTTGAACAAAGGCACAGGAGGGGTGAATCGCTATTATGTTGGGGCTGGTTACACGATTTGGAAGCGACTTTCTTTCGGCTTCAATGCCAACTACCTTTTTGGGTCGCTACAGCGGGAAACGAAGGTGCAGCTGGACGAGCTGGACGAAACTTATGCCAGAGACCGGCTGTCTCTTGCCAACTTTGCTTTTGACTTTGGCATGCAGTATCAGCAGAAATTCGGGAAGAATAGTTATATCAACGCTGGAGGCATATGGAAAAAAGGCACTCAGCTGAAAACTGTTCAAACCAATCAGCTGATCAACGCCGAAACATCAAGTCTGCTCATCGGCTGGGATTCTTATCCTGATGATTATGTAACCCCGGATGAATACGGGGTGGGACTGGAGGTATCTCTATTCGACAAGGTGGCTGTCAGTGGCGATTTCCTCTACAAGGATTATTCGAAGGCTTTTCTCGGTAACGAGGTGACCATGCTTGATACCCGGAGGTTTTCCGGAGGCGTCGACTGGATGCCCAATCCGGCAAGTCAATCCTATTTTGGCAGAGCAGTTGTGCGGGCTGGCTTCTTCTATGAAACAAAACCCTGGAAGTTAACCGAGCAGCAGCTGGCTGGCTACGGGGTAACCGGCGGACTAAGCCTCCCCCTGAGCAATTATATGTCAAGAATTAATCTGGGCTTTGGCTGGGAACAAATGGGGACAAGTGCCACTGGAAGAGAGTCAGTGTACACGGTAAGTGTTGGCCTGAGCCTGCATGACAAATGGTTTCAGAAGCGGGCTTACGACTAGAAAATTTTGAGTTTGTAGACAACGAGTAAAGTTTTATTCAAACCCTTACTCAATTGCAAAGACCACTGTGACATGACGGTGGTTTTTCTTTTTAAAGCCTTTGCAAGGAGGGCGGCTTTCTTCGTCAAATCATTCTATAACCTGCTCAACCAACTCCAGTCGCTTCACGACTTTGTTTTTCTCAAGCACAGTGCCGGGCGACAACACTGCATTGGCCCCTACCTTGCAATTGTCGCCTACCAGGGCACCGAATTTTGTGCTGCCCGTTTCAATAGCCCTTCTTTGATGCAGGACTCTTATTTGCTCGTCCGGTCTTTCATTATAGTGATTGGCGATGACAGCGCCTGCTTCAAAGTTTACATTGCTTCCAATGATGCTATCGCCAACGAAATTGAAATGAGCCAGGCTGCTGTGATCGAAAACGACGCTCGATTTTACTTCACAGCCTGGTCCGATAGTCACTCCTTGCCCGAGGAAAACCCCTCCACGCAGGTAAGCATGTGCCCCGATAAAGCTTTTCGGGCCAATAATAGCCGGCGCTTTGATGATGGCCCCTTTTTCAATAGTTGCTGTTTTGTGAACTGCAATACCCTCGTGTTTAGAAAAATCAATATCACAGGACGCTAGCAAATCTGTGAGTATCTCTATTAGCCTTGAGGTAATTTGCCAGGGTGACAGGTTGTTATACTTTTCAAAATGCGTATCAAATATTGCTATGTAGTCACCTATTGTCATTTTTGCTCGTTTCTTTACTAAAGAGGATGTCGCCCCTTGTAGACTGGCTTAAATAAAGATATTAATTATTGCTGCCACACTTATCGCTATCCAGATGATGTTAAGAACGGTATTTGGATAGGCTTTCTTGATATACGTGTAAACGGCCAATAAACCACTCCCAAGCAGGTTCAACAACTGAAACTCGAAGGATACTCCCTCCAAAAAACCGTAACTCGTTAGCGCAAAGCCAGCCAATAGCAGGACAGCACCTACCCAGCCCAATCCTTCAATGAGTATATTTTTCACAGTCATAAGTTAGAATGTAACCTTCTTTTCTTTTCGCCTGTAGGCAATTTCTTGCCCCTGAGGTGCTTGAAACTTTTCCGGAATGTGTTTTTTGATCTCTTCCATAAAAGCCGTTATCATTCTCTTCTTAACAAAGTCACGACGAGTCATCAGGCTAATGACCCGGAAAGGCTCAGGTGCAGCGAAACGTTTGAGCTTCAGGGTGTCACTTTCCCTGAGCTGCAAAGTGCTCAACTCAGGCAAAATTGTTATCCCAAGGTTTTTATCCGCCAGGTTCCTCAGTGTTTCCAGGCTGCCAGAGGTGAACTCCAGGGTGTTTTCTTTCTTATCTCTAAGCTCGCAGAACTGAATGATTTGCGAGCGGAAGCAATGGCTCTCTTCAAGCAGCAGCAGCTCATTGGGGTCGATGTCTTCTGCCAGCAAAAGCTCTTTGTCAAACTTCCTGGCTGAGTACACTACAAAGGGCTCATAGTAGAGGGGGAAGGCGTTGAAAAGCTTAGTGTCGTCTGGGCTAACCAATATGCCGGCGTCCAGCTTTCCTTCATCCAGCTTTTCAAGTATTTCCTCTGTGACATGCTCTGAGATTTTCAACTTGATATTAGGGTACCGGATCGTAAACTCATAGATAAAAAGTGGAAGCAGGTAAGGAGCGATGGTAGGGATGATGCCAATTTGCAAGTCGCCGGCAATCGTGTTCTTTTTTTCCTGCACCAGCTCTTGTATTTTGTGTACCTCCTGCAAAATGAGCCTTGCCTGACTAATCAGGATCTTACCCGTTTCAGTAGGCACTACAGGGTATTTGCTCCGGTCAAAAATTTTTATGTCATATTCTGACTCCAGCTTTTGGATCATCATGCTCAACGTAGGCTGAGTGACGTGGCACTGATCCGAAGCTTTTGAAAAGCTTCTCTCGTTATCGAGTGCTACTATGTACTCAAGTTGCTGTAAATTCATTACTTATTGTTTCTTGCAATATAGATTATATCTATTTAATCATAAAGAAAATCAGTTTGAATTATAACTATATCAACGGTACATTTGTGCTGTAGAAACATAGATATTATTAGTTACCCAGCTAATAAAGTAGGTGTTTATAAGGAGTAGCCGGTCGGCTGCTCCTTTTTACTAAAAGGAAAGAAGGAATGGATTTTTTTCAGTCTATAAGACAAGGTGATCTTGCTGACGTGAAGGCGATGGCAACAGCCGATAGTTCGCTGCTGACAAAGCCAGATGCCCGTGGCTTTACGCCCCTTGTATTAGCGACCTATAGCGACCAGATCGAAATCGCAAGGTTTCTACTTTCAAGTGGTGTCGATGTAAATGCTATTGACGCTGCTGGTAACACTGCATTAATGGGCGTTTGCTTTAAGGGCAATGCTGAAATAGTCGAAATGCTTCTGGAGCATGGTGCTGATGTAAACATTCAGAACAAGCAAGGAGCCTCTGCCCTTATTTATGCCACCACCTTTGGTCAGATTGAAATTGCAAAGCTCTTGCTGGATGCTGGGGCCGACAAGCATTTGAAGGACAACAAAGGGAACACAGCCCTGATCCACGCTCAGGCACACGGAGCGGAAGCGCTTGTGAAACTGCTCGCATAAAAAAAGCTCCCAGATTAACTCTGGAAGCCTTTATTACATTCATTCTGTTCTTCAGCCGCCTAGGGTCTTTCTTCTTGCAATGAAATGATCCAGTTGGCTATTTTCATCGCATCTTCGTCTGACACTTGTGGCATTGGAGGCATTTCCGTGGAGTAGCCTGGCCAGTTTTCTGCCTTCGGGTTGCGGATAAGATCAACGATTTGCTTCGCCGTATACCTTCTGGCCGCAATGTCTTTATAAGCCGGCCCAACCTGCCTTTTGTCAACCTGATGGCATGCAAGGCAAGTGTTTTTGGCCAGAATTGGCTTGATCTCCTCAGTCGTCAGCACAGCGTTGGCTGAAGCCTTAGGAGTTGCTGGTTTTGCAGCGACTTTTTTAGGTGCTACCTTTTTAGAAGCCGATGACCGTTTGGTGCTCACCTCTGTCATGTTCAATTTAGCACCTGCAGGAATATTATTCAAAGTGTAGTATCCCGTTCCGTGTAGCACCGACAATCCGCTTGCTGACTTAAGCCCTGGCAGATTGATCTCATGCACGTAGTATTGGCGCAGGTTGTCCACCACAAGTCTTACACTCATGCCATCATCCGCAACCTTCACACCTTTGATGCCCAGTTTTTCTGTATTAATAGGCGGGCTACCATAAACAGAGTGGTACTTGTAAATGAACGATTGGCCAGCGTACGAGTCAAGGTCTTCCGCAGTGGCTTTGTCTACTGGCTGAGTGAAACGAATTTCGAAACCGTCGGGCATGGCCTTCACAGTTTGCATTTCGAAAGGAGTCTCGCCCGTCCACACCACACGTTCAAGGCCAGATGTAGTGCTTCCCGCCGAACCCCAGCCTCGGTTAGTTTCTCCAACGAAGAGCGAGCCATCGTGACCCCAGCTCATGCGAAGCACACCCGACTGGAAATCTTTGATAAAGTCGAAGGCCACACCCTGGTAGTCTCCGTTTACTTTTTCAAGGCTCACCCTCATGATTTTGCTTTGGCCCTGGTCGCCAATCAAAAGCTGATTTTTGAACGGGCCAAAGCTGGCGTCGTCACCTATCTCAAGAATTTCTGAATTCGAAATGCCCAGGATACCATGTGGCAACCATACCGCTGGCAGCGTAATCTCAGGTACCGCTTCTTTTGCATGATACAGCATCTCCGGGTTTTTCTCATCGGCGTTGTTCTCAGGCTTGAGGTACCTGCCATCCACTTGCTCCCTTTCCTCATGTACTTTTGAAAAGAACTCTTTAGCGGAAACAGTCATGGGAGATTCCTCTCTGTCGGCCCACCTTAAACCTGCTGGATGCCCTGCAAAGCTTCCTTTTTTGATGTGCCATATACCTCCAGAGCCAATCCAATCACCCTGGTTGTCGGCATAGAATAGTTCTCCGTTGATCATTCCTAGTCCGGCTGGTGATCGCATGCCAGTAGCCCATGGCTCCATTGCTCCTTCTGGTGAAATACGCATGATCCAGCCTCTCCATGGCACTCTGCTTTCGCCTCTCCACCACTCCTGGTCACCAAAAGCCACATTGCCTGAAACAAACATGCTTCCGTCGGGGGCTATTTTAGGGCCATAAGAGTATTCATGGTAGTGACCTGATACGGGCCAGGCGTAGATGGTTTCATACACATCGGCTCGCCCGTCGCCGTTGGTGTCCTGCAGCTTTGTGAGCTCACCCCGCTGTGCTGTCAATAAGGCATTCTCTTTAAAAGTCAGCCCCAGTGGCTCGTGAAGGCCGCTGGCGAAAAGGGTAAAGGAAGGCAGGTTGCTATTCCTCATGTACGGATCTTCAACTATCCAAACATCACCTCGCCTGGTAGCGAGAGCCACCCTTCCGTCAGGAAGCGTTGTGATGCCACCTACTTCGAGGAGCATGGTCTCTGGTGTGGGGATGGTAATGATCTTGTAGAAGTCGCTTTCTTCAGCTTCCTGCGAGAAAGCGTTGAATCCTACAAGCAGGGCTATTAATGAGATATATTTTTTCATGATTTCTTTCAGATTTTATTACCAAACAATTTGATAAACAACCGAACCAGTTGCTGGCACCAGGAGCTCTTTTGTGGCCCCCTTGTCGGCAATAGTGGCCTCCTGCGCTGATTTCAGCTCTATGTAGTAGTCAAAGCCGTCGATGGCATAGGCTCCATTATCCAGTTTTCTAATCTGGCTGCCTTCGGCTATTCTGACCTGGCTGCCTGCCGGCGCATTTTCAACAGATATTTCCCTTTGAAGCACTTTTCCTTCTTCCACCAACTTGCTCTTATCTTTCACGCTCGCTCCGCTGTAAGTATAGAGAAAGGTTGGAAGGCCATCGCCATCAAGGGTGTACCCGCCGCTTCTGAAATCAGGGATGTTGTTGAGCTCAAGGTTGGCACTGCTTTGTCCAGGCAATACCAGTGTTGGCTTGCTTGTCAGGTACTCTACTACCCCAATCGGCCTGAATGAGCCATCGCCTCTGTCGTGCCACATCGGTGTTGCGTCAATGAAACCGCCTCTCCAAAGGCATACTACGCTGCCACTTTTCATGTCGTAGATGTAGTTAAGGCCGGCAGGATCGCCCACGGCAATGGTATGAGTAAGCCTTTGGCTTCTGTCTCTCTTGAAATCAAGAAAGGCTCTCAACAGCCTTGGACTATTGCCAGTTTCGACAATAATCGGAGAGGCTACGTTGCTCGCAGGAGGGAAAGAGCTAAAGGCGTGCAATGCCTGAGGGTAGCTGTTGGAGCTTTCTACCCATAGTCCCATGTTTGGACTCACCCAGCTCACATATTTAAAGTAGGTAATTTCAACGGAATGGGTGCCTTTTGTGAGTTTCAAAGGTTTTCCGGCCCTCTCATAATAGTTGGAAATCGTTTGCCCATCAATGACGAGCTTCATTGCATTGCCGGTATTTGTGTTGAACTTGTAGGTATCCTCCACAGGTATTTCCAGTGCTCCGTAATATTTTACCGCAAACTCATTGTCCTTCTTTGCTACTTCCCAGGTGAGTTGTTCTGTTGAGCCTATCGAAGTTGGCTTTAGGTCTTTGAAATCCTTTTCACTTTCAAAATGCCCGTCAAAAACTTCGTAGTTGATACCAGATAGCGCCACGTTAGCTGGCTTTAGCAATCTGTAGCGGATGTTTCTGAAAGCCACCGGGCCATGGTCTCCCTGGATCATCAAAGGGCCCTCTGCCACTTCCTTGTCATTAATCGGGCCGCCCGTAAGGCGTGGTACTTCAAGGTTGTCGTGAATGCGCACACCATTTAGCTCCACAAATACAAACCGGGCGTTTTCTATCTTTTCGCCTGCGGCATTGAACCGGGGGGCCTGAAAAGAAATTTTAATTGTTTGCCAAAGGCCAGGGGCTTTTGCCGCATTTACCCGGGGTGCCTTCCCGGCATAAGCCTTTGCTGGCTCATTTTCCCAGTTGCGATAAATACCTCCTATGTCGCCGAAGCCTGGGTTTTTCACTCCCCAGCTATCAAGGAGCTGCACCTCGTAGTTGCCCTGAAGGTAGATGCCAGAGTTGGATCCCTTGGGAATCATCACCTCAAGCTCCAACTCGATGTCACCATGAGTCCAGTTTGTGACCAGGTTGTCCTTTTTCTGGTCGTCGTTGAAATTGAGGAGGATGCCTTGCCCGGAAGTATACTTTACTGGATGCTCCGGTTCAGGTGCGGCCTTACTCTTTTTCTTCTTTTTGCCTGTTTCAACTGGCGGTGCCTCAAGGTGAATGGACAGATTTCTATCCATCGTTACGTCGCCAACTATCATCCAGTTGCCAGCTTGCGCCTTGAACGATGACAGGTCGTTTAGCGGGAGTGTTTTGTATCCTTCCTGAGCCCAGCCAGCATATGCTGCCAACCAGAGAGTCAGTGAGAATGTGAGTCGTTTCATCATATGTATCAGTAGTTATAATTTCTGAGTAGCAAAAGCGGGACTTACCTAGCCCGTAAAACAAGCCATTGTATGTGCCTAAATAGGCGGGGCTGAAATTAGGCTGAAATATGAATTTTGGCAAAGAATGGAAGGAAATGTGGCGCTCGCAATTGTAAAATAAAGTAAAAGCCATCAAAGAAAAGGGCTGCCTTCCGATTCTTTCAAATTCGGAAAGCAGCCCCAAAAAAGAACTGGCCGTTACTATATAAAGTCTACTTTTTGAGCAGCTTGAATCTTTGCGTTTGGTTTTTCGATTCGAGCACCAAAACGTAAATCCCTGCACTGAGATTTCCCGGCAGAAGGATAGCGCTGAAAAAGTCGCCACGTCTGTCGGCTAGCCCTTCACCTCGTAAGATCAAAGCTCCATTGAGGTCGGTCATATAATAGAATACCGGCGAGTTTTTCTCAAGCCCCCTGGCAGCAACATTGATGTCCGACTGGATAGGGTTGGGGTATGCATTGATGGAAGGAGCTTCTTTAAGAATCCTGATGGAAGCAACTTTGCTGTAATCATACTGGCCATCAAAATCAATTTGCCTGATCCTGTAGTAGGATGTTCCCCAGAATGGCTGGAAGTCAGTGAACGCATAATCTTGCCTGTCGGTCGTGGTGCCGGCGCCGTTTACTTCGCCAATTTTTTGATACACCATGCCATACTCAGAGCGCTCAATTTCGAACAAATCATTGTTAGTTTCTGAGCCTGTGGCCCAGTCGAGTATCGCAACGCCATTTAGCTCAGTAGCGCTAAAGCTTAAAAATTCGACCGGGAGCGGGGTTGTGTCTTCGTCGGTCGTGCCAAAAGTCACGAACTTCGTACTGTAACTAAGGGGCCCGGCAGTCATTGAGCCTCCTGTTGGCGTGCCGCTAGGAGCGCTTGTGGTGGTGATCATGTCCCACAGGGTTCCAGACCAAAATGCCATTCGAAGATTGGCAATGGTGCTTTGAACGTCTGAACCGCTGTTCCAACTTAGCTTTACACTTGAGCTCGCCGGGGAGGGTACACTGATCATCCAGTATTCATTCTCGCTCACTTTCACAATGCCGTCGGCAGGGTCAACTGCTGTCACGGGGCCAATGGCAGACGCTCCTCCGTTGTAATATTCAACAATCCAGTCCTTTGTGCCCACATAACCTGTTGGTGCCTTGATTTGCATTTCACCGCTTCTGGATCCCTTACCCACAGGAAAGGTATACGACGAAACATTTGGCGGCAATACTCTTACAAACGGCCCGTTCACGTACCTGGCTGAGCTAAACCCAGACAATGTGCCATTAAGCGTTAGTCTCAGCGTATTGTCGGTATTGGTAGTTATGAGCCCATTTGTGAAGATAAGCTGCCCATCTACATCCACATCTGCATTGGTACTAATTCCCCTGGAGGCGTCGGCGTTGTTGACAATGGTGACTCCGTTTGCATTATTGATTTCAAGGTTATTAAATGCATTGGTTCCAGTGAAATTGCCTGACACACTTTGGGCAGCAGGGCCTCTCAGTACTATTTTGCTTGCTCCACCACCATTGTCGAAGCTTGAGTTATCGGACTTGTATATGTTTCCATACACTGAGGTCGAATTATTGCCATCTGGAACCACCACTTTAACTGTCCCCAGTATCTCCAGATCTTCACACACTTTAAGCGTATTGTTATTGGGTACAGTTCTGTCACCAGCGCCAGAAAAAACCAGTCTTCTGACATTTGGTATGTCATTAAGCACAGCATAAGAGCCGTTACCAGCGAACTCAAGACCACCTCCACCGCTACAGTTGGCATCAGGAAAGAATTCCTCATAGTCTCCTGTCGGGAATGCCACAGAGCTACCATTGGAAGTGAGCTTTAAGGTGCCGGCACCGGTTACAAAGCCGAGGTTGTGGTTGGAAAAACCTGAGGCAATTTCCAGCGTTGCACCCGCCTCAATTGTCGTTTTCCTGATCCGGATATTATTGGAATTCAGAACCAGGGTGTAGCCAGACTTGACGACAATATCTGACGATGAGCCAGGGGCTGGTGACGTCCCTTCCTGGTAGGAGGCGTCGCTGTAATAATTGCCAGACGAAGCCAGCTCGTAAGTTGTAAAAGTCGGAACCATATCAGGTATGGCGGCTCCGCAGAGCAATGAGGAGCCATTGTTCTGTAAGGTCACACCAGCAGTATATATACCCTCAAGGGTTCCGTCAGTATTGGAATTGAGAGGGTAGGCGATTCTCAAATTGTTTTCGTCAAATTCTGACTCCGTAAATACTTTGTCCCAGAATGATCCAAGGTTATAAAGTCTTGCAGGCCCGTAATTGGCTACTGTATAGGGGGCGGTTACCGAAAAGTCGGCTGCATCATAATACATTTCCAGCGTGCCATTGAGGCCTGTTACGCCACTCGATTTGATAATCCAATAGTATTGCAGCACGTTGTCGGAGTCAACTATCTCGGGATCGGTGCAGGCTCCAGCCGTTTCTGCATCCTCGGCAATCGGGGCCAAATCCGCAACCGGCCTGACAGTAATATAGCTGGCCGAAATATCGTTCACCGTTATCACAGCTGGAGTATATGATGTAAGACCGACTGGAAAGGTGAAAGTGGAGTTGCCTGCTGTAATTGTTGGAAAAATCTTCCTCAAGCCAAAGTCCTTAATGGAGCTGTTGGTCTGAATCATCCTGTGTACGTTAAAGTCTGTATAGGCTTTTCCACCGCTTCCATTTTCTATGGTTGAGGTCTCAGGAATGATAAGGAGGTTACCTCCGATATCAAGTACTCCGGTGGTGAGAACGAGCTTTTGGTCAACCTGAAAGTTTTCGTCAGTATCGGTGATGATCAGCCCTGCTGCGTTATTAAGGTTTACAACACCAAAATAGCTTAGTCCTGACGAAGACCTGCCAAGGTTTTGTTTCTCTGTTCCATTAAAAACTATTCCAGGCCCTGCTGCTGCGCTTATATGTGTGGCGTCGTGCAGTAGATCCTTCTTAATGTTGAAGGCGTAAGTGGAAGTGTTCAGAGTGCCAGCCAGGATGTCGGCATTATTTGCAACAGTCACGGACTTTGCAAGTACAAGTGAGCCTGATCCTGACTTTTCAAGGTTCCAAAAAGTGGTAGTTCCAGAGCCCGATATCGTTCCGGTGGAAGAGGTTGGAAAGAAAGTCGTTTGGTTGTTGGCAATCGTGCCAGCCGAAACAAATGTACCATCGTTTACAATGCCCTCATTTACTGTTAGATCCAGGCCATTGGCGTTAAATATACTCCCCGTAGTGATGGACAAGTTGTCAACCGTAAGTGGTGCTGTGTATATTTTAGCAGTCACGTTGGCGGACCCGATCCGCAGCGTTTCAAGATTGATGCTGGAGTAAATGCCGAAGTTCGTTTGCGAGGCAGGCGTATCTGCATTTCCAAGGGTAATTGTGGAGCCATCACTTATGCTGCTTGTGGCCGGAGAAAGACGAACAGTGGGTACTGATGTTGAGTTGAGGTGGCGAACTACTGTAAAAGACTCTCCTGCGCCTTCGTCAATATCGAGATTGAACTCGCTGCCAGGGTTGATCACTTCAAACACTCCCCTTGTGGCGGTTGGAACTGCGTTCTTTCCAAATACGGCTACACCTCCTGTTTGCGTGTACTTTAGAATACCCGAAGTTGAAGCGGTACTCCTTCGTACCTGAGAACCCACGGTCAGAGTGCCAGCGGAAAGTTCAATAGATGCATTTCCAGACGCCGAGTACTCTATAAAGTTGTTGACTCCAACACCGCCATCCATGTTCAGTGAACCGCCACTGATAACGAGTGAACCGTCAAGTATGATACCAGTGTTGGCGCCGTTTACCCTAGCTACACCTTGTTGGATTTCTAAACCACCAGATCCTGAGGTTGCCTCGATATTGAGGGAATTGGGCAGAAGGAAATTACCTCCTCCACTTGAGAGTGTCACATCGATTAGCGGGTCATTTAATACAAGTTTCCCATTAACTATTTCAATCGCTTTATCGGTTGTATTTGTTGTGCCGCTAAGTGTGAAGCTGTCGTTGAAAGCAAAACTCGCATTTGTATTCTCCTTCTTGTTTAGTGCAACTCTGTAAAGTTGGGGTATGTTTCCGTTGGTAGTGTTGAGGGCACCTGAAAGGCTTCCTTTCAGAGTTAGGTGGATATTTGATTCTGTATTCCCTCCGAAGATCAGCCCATTTCCATTAGGTGCTATTGTGGTATTGTTGCCAGTCGTGTTAATAATAATGTTTTCACCAACCGATAAACTATGGTTAACAGTACCGCCACTTTGCACTCGAATTACATTTCCTCCTGAAGCAGCGGTTCCTGTTGGATTTCCAACGTAAACGCTCCCCTTAACATCAATTGACCACGGTATTCCACTATTTAAGAGCCTTAATTCTCCTCCGCCGGTGCCATCAGTCAATGGTCTAAGGTAAAGGTTGGCATTGATCGTGGCACTACCCCCAGACGCACTACTAAGCTCTAAATTCGAGTTGCCACTAACTTCAAGGTTTTGATTTGTCGTGAAGTTCTTTGCGATGGTTACAGTTCGATTATTTGAGCCCCATCCATCATTAGTAATATACAGTGTAGGAACTTCGTCGGGAATGTTGTTTATGGTATAATCATTGAAAGCCTCATAGAGTAGAGTCGAAGAATCTTGGCTACTGAAGAGCCCCAGGTCTACAGCTGCGAAACTTGGATCTCTTTGGTTATTGTTTGTGCTTCCTCCTCTCACACGAATAGTTCCCTCGCCCTCTATCACTTTAATTAAAATATTTCCTGTTGAATTCCAGGTTAGCGTCGGTCTAAATTGAAAGTCGTTCGATCCCCCAAGTTCCGATAGTGGTTTTCTTACTACAGGCGCATTACCCAAATTATCTGTCATCTGAGTAAACAATAGCCTAGCTGCAGTCACATCACCTCCATTTACTCTTGCCGAGTGAGAGTATCCCCGATATGTAGTTTTGGGGTCATCATAGGGGAAGAAACCAATGACAGCAATATCTCCCGCACCCGGAGTGTCCGGAGAGTCTGGATTTGTACTTAAGTGCGGATTAGCAGAATTGAACCCTGGTTGATCATTTCTTGTCCACGTATTTGCCGTCGTCCACAATGGTTGGTTGCCAGTGAGGTCACGGCCTTTCGTGTAGTAAATCAATGGGGCATTGACAAACCTTGCTGTCTCGCCGGTCGTAAAGTTGGCATTTACCAAAGGAAAACCTGCAAAACCTGCCTGGGAAAACTCTCCTCCATTGCTTGTCCCATTAAAAGTGATGTATCGGGTAGCGTTGTTTTGGTTTGTGTTTTGGTAGGCGGATGTAACGATGTCCGTCAGGTCACTTACAGGGTTAGACTCGTAGGCCCTTGTAAAGGGCGTCTCATCAAGAACATAGCCAGGCACATAGTTTTCCTCTAAGCCTGCAGGCTCTAGACTAGGCCTGTCCACACCAGCAGTTACACTGTTTGATGCCCTGTAATAGAAGCGAAAAGCCACATTTGGTACAACAATAAAGTCACTGTGCCTTACTCTCCAATAGTGTTGAAGTACTTGCCCTCCCGCCAGATCCGTTAATTGCAGCTCGCCTGAGACTACGTTGATCTGGACATAGCCATCGTCGGAAAAGTCCTTCACCTTCATTTGGGCTGGTCTCGAGTAGAAAGTAGTACCACCATCGAGCGTAAATCCAACCGGAAAAGTGATAGGGGCGGTATTGTTTAGCCTCGACGTTTCATCTTCTGTTACCGTGTTGCCTCTTACCTTGAGCTTGAGGCCACCATCACTGGGGTTTCCGTCGGTAAAGACGAGGATGTTTCCGGTAATGCCTTCGTTGTTAACTCTAATGACACTTGTGTTGGCTACGTCACTATTGAAGAAGTTTCCTCCGCCATTGTTGATGTTCCATATCTCATCAATGGTCAAAGTGTGGTTTTTTACATAAACCCTGCCGTTAAGGTATTCTACTCTTTCGAAAAGAACATCGCTATTCAATTCGACTGTAGTAGCTGCCCCCACGTTGAACCTGATGTTTCCGAAGATTGCATCATTCGTCGTAGTGATGGTAACTGGCGGGTCTTCTCTGAAGCGAATTTGTGCGGTGGAGGGTGTGCCAGAGGCTGTTGGGTATGGGCCTGCGCTGAAGTAAGTTCCCAGACGGTCGTTATTGGTGATGGCTCCCCAAATCCTCAGCGTATAAGCATTTTGATCCATCGTTCCGGACAGCACAGAAATGTCTCCGTTAACGTCCAGTCTGATTCCACCAGTGTTTCCCGTTCTCGCCACCAGCCTGAGCTCATTGCCGCTGGTTCTGTTGAGCACCACGCTACCTGTTTCTAGCTGCCCGATTCCACTCGTTACGCCGTAGTAGACAGTGTCGACAGCAGAAGTGCCAATCGTTTGATTGAAAAAGGTAGTGTTATAACTTGTTGGCAGATCTGCAATACCGTCATAAGGAGCAACGCCCCCAAACACAGCCTTGTAAGTTGAGTTTCTCCCAATATAGAAGGAGCCACCAACATATACGTCATTGTTATTGATAGCAGATGTGATAGGTGCAAATACAATCGGATAGTTTCCCAGCGGGTTGTTGTTATAGGTGTCGCTGTATCCGTGGATTATAAGGTCGTTGAGTGCTACCAGAGGCTGTGCGGCGACCGCTGGCTCGTCTGAGCCTCCTCCGGTACCTGATGTAGTGCCTGTGAGGACGATATTGCCCACGGAAGCTGCTGTGGCTCTCATTTTTACATTGTAGAAAGGAGCTCTGGATGTGACTCGGTATTCGGTGGTTGTGCTTGACTGGAAAGTGACAGTGCCCCCAGTTACCACCTGATTGCCCGGGTCACAGTTGATAAATATATTCCCTCTGAGGCTGGAGGTGCCTAAATTGTTTCTGCCATTCACAATCAAATCGCCACCGGTCATTACAAATACGTTCCCTGTGTAGGTAAGGGAGAATAGGGCGTAGTCAGCATTGACTGAACCGCCGCCATTGATGGTAACAGTACCACCATTTTGTTCGTACGTTCCCTGAGCAGAAAGGCCATTTACCGACGTTCTGAACGCTGCCATATAAACAGTACCACCATCGACTTTCAGCTTTCCGGCGTCTCTCAGAGTTAAGCCGCTTCCAACGGAAGCAATTAGCTTTCCCGACGTAACTTCTACAGTGCCATAAGGCACAATGGCCGTGCCGCCGGTTTTGGCCACAAACCCTCCGTCAATCTGAAGCTTTGCCGTTTTTGGGATTGAGTAATTTCCGGTAGTATTAATTACAGGGACTGCTACGTTAACCCCCAGCTTTACCGTTCCTTTGATAAGGGAGAAAGCGTTCAGGTTGGATGTTGCCGCAGTTATGTCCGAGTTGACATCGTAGTTGGCTCTTCCGAGCAAACGGAAATAAGCACTGTCCGGCGCTTGAATGGAAAGCGTGAAGGTTTCGTCTGTTCCTTTATCGATAACAATTCTTGAGAAATAGGTCAGGTTGTTGCAGTCGACGGTCTGATCTTTGGTGGCGCTATTGAAAAAGGTGTTGACCCTGCCTGTTACATCGTCTGTAGTGTAGTAGGCTGTTGATGGGCTATATCTGGCCGCCACGGAAGCAAAGTCTGTCCGGTTAGTGAAATATGTCTGACCATCGTTGGTGAAGTTTCCTGAAATGGTGAACGAGTGGGTGGCGTTGGCATTTGCTGTAACTATGCTTCCTATCCTGGTACTGCCGTTGTCTTCCACTATTACGTCGCCGCCAACGGTGAGGCTTCTGGCTGTGGTAGTGCCGTCGCCAAACTGAAACTTTCCGTTTCTAACAGTGAGGTTGCCATAGAGGCTGTAGTTAGAGGCAAGAATGACTTTGTCAGTGGCTGTTGCTTTCTCGATGCGCAGATTCTTGAAGGTTCTTGCAACCGCTAATGTCATGTCCCCTGCGCCAGCCATGATCAAGGTTCCACCGTTGTCGGGGTCAGAAAAACCGATATTCCCTGTTGTAATGCCCGCTGGGAAGTTGGTGATGCCGCCATTTCCCTGAAGCCTGATCTGACCGTTGCCGTTTATCGTTTTGAAGTTGTGACCAGTGGAAGTTGTAAGATACAAGTTGCCACGCACCTCCATAGAATTGACGGTTATGTTATTTGTGCCTGGCTGAACGGTCACCGTTCTGCCTGGTCTGATAATTACATCGTCTTCGGCACCGGGGATGTTGTTGCCGGGGTTCTTTACGATAGGTGCTGTGGAAGCGTCCAGCGTCCAGGTAGCTGAATTCGACCAGTCGCCGTCCTGAAACACATACCATGTTTTTGATGTAAGCTGAGTCCCTTTCCCTAGTGTGTAATACCCTGATTTGAACCTTGAGGCTGGAATAGAAATTACCACCTTATCACCGCTTTCAAGGGAGTATTTGTCCACATATATGCTCGTGAAATTAGCGGAGACATCACTTCTGTAAAGCAGAACATATTCGTTGAGGTTGCCTGAGTAAGTGAGTCCGGCATCGTTAAAGTCGAAAAGTAACTCTGCATTGACACCGCCTCCGTTGACCACACCAGACTGGCTTACTTCTGTGTACCAGCTTCTTGCCCAGCGTGAAGTAACACCAGCTCCAATCTGAGTGGCAAGCCCGTCGGCATGTGCTGTGCCATCGTGAGCAAAAGCAACAAACTCTCCGGCGTCCAGTGAGCTATTCACTTCTCTTATTTGCAATGCGTCGGAAGTCGCCGAAGTCACCTTGACCGTGCCGTCCACTGTTCCCAGTCCTCTGTATTGGGTGAAGTAAGAAGTATTGTAGGTGCCTAGATTGCCAAAAATATCGTTTGTGGTCAGGTTGATGCCATATTTGTGACCAAGCATGTTTTCAATGATGACCCTTTGCGGGGCGCTTACTGCTCCATTGTAGATGATGACCTCCGCAATATCGCCTGGAAAGCTTCGGTTGTCGCTAAGGTTGAAATTTCCGATATATAATGGTGATGCATTGTCGGGCAAAGGAGTTGTTACATTGGCGCCACTGCTTGTCACAGAGTTTCTATTGAGGAAGAACTTGTTCCCGGACAGCGTGTGATCATAAGTGGTTGAGATAACATAATTGGTGTTATCACTGACACTTACATTGGCTGTGCCGCCGTCGCTGATATCGGCACTGATGCTGCCGGAGTTTCTGTATAACCGGTAAGACTGGTTGGCTCCAACGCCAGTTCTTTTGTTTAAAATCCCCTGTACGCCGCTGCTTTCAGTTCTTATTACTAAAAAGAAGCTCATGGCCGATGACCAATCCAGCAGTGAATTGTCATTTACCGCCAAATTATAGTTGGTGCTGCCCGTTGGCCCAAAGTTAATGGATGGCCTATTGTTCAGGTTGGCATTGCTTGCAGTATAGGTTGGTTGCCATGTGCCGTTCGCCTGGGCAGCATTCAGCCCATTGCCAGATTGATCGGCCCACGCACTTACTTTACCACTCGACTGGGTAATACCTGCATCGGCTTTCAACCACAGTACGTTTCGGGGAGCAATTGAACCATCGCCACTACCAATGCCCGCCGGGCCGGTTTGGGCGTAGGTATTGGAAAATGCGCCAAACAATGAAAGGAAGGTGGCAGCAACAAAAACATTTCTCATAGAGGCTAGAATGACTTACTTAAATAGGAAATGGTATCAAAAGTGGAGTAAGAGAGTAAGTTTATAATACTATATTCAAAATTAGACAATTCTAATACAGTACTGGAGTATTTGATAGAAGAATAGTCGGTATTCGTCGAATTTTCTGCAAAAAAGTACATGGCTTTGAGTTTTGATTACCTAAAAAGCAAGTCTTGTTTTTTGTGATACTGAGATTCGGAAGCCTTGTGAAATGCTAAGGGATTGTTATCTTTTAAAGATAAAAACTGAATTTGGGAGGCCCAAGCTAACTCCAAGCCCGACCGCTTGGTTGATGAGCCAAATTGCATCTTTAATTTTTCACAAAAAACAGTGAAAATATTACATCGGTTGACCCGCACTTTGTTGGTGATGTGAAAATGGGACTATTTTTACCTGATCTAGGGGAGGGTCTTGCCGGTGTTGCCGAGTTATTTTTGGAGGTGAATTTGAATCAGAGAAAAGACCTTGATTAGATTAATTACAGGCGAACTCGGCGAATTAACGATGTGTATGATTTTTGCAGGCCGGAAAGGTCTAAATTGTGGGAATCCGTGTGGGAGGTGGCGAAAGGTTGGCAAGCCTTCACAACGTGGGGGTCTGACATACACCTTGGAATAATTTTGGGAACTGCAGTCAGGTGCTCGGACGACCCAAAATCCCCCAATTGTTAGCACATTGATAGCGACAATAAAAAAGCACTTACGATTTTCATCTGTAAGTGCTTGATTATCAGTTGTGGGCCCACCTGGGCTTCCGCCGGTGGGCGGATAGACTTCTCGCCCAGAGTAATGTACAAAACAAGAAAAGCACCTCTCAATGAAGAAGTGCTTTCGTTTCTAAATTTAGTGGGCCCACCTGGGCTCGAACCAGGGACCACCTGATTATGAGTCAGGTATTTTATGATTTCATCTGGATATAAATTCCTTCTAATTTCTATTAAAACCAATATTTTACTTTCTTCTTTCCAAATGAAATCATAAATTGTTGGCGAAATGTTGGCGAAAAAATATGGCAATCACATTAAGGTATAGTATTGATACACGAACCAAACTCAAGAGCGGAAAGTACCAGCTTCGACTAAGGATAATTTATAACAGGTCCGACTCCTTTATTCCCACAGGGTTTCACTTAACTAAAGAAGAGTGGGATCAAAAAAAGGAGATTGTGCGAAGCACCTCCACAACGCTGACTAACACGACAAGATTCAATAATAAGCTGGCCAAGGACAAAGCAGAGCTAATGGATAAGATTGTTGGGCTTGAGACAGCCGGAAAGCTTCACGGGCTGAGGGCTGTTGATATCAAGGAGCTTGTTTATGCAAAGCCTAGTGAGACATACACTGTTTTATCCTTTATTGACATGGAGATGCAAAGTCTGATTGAGGAGGGGAGAGTGGGAACAGCGAGAACTTTGCGAGACCTGAAGAACAAACTCATCAAATTTCACGGAAGCAAGAGTGCGTTGCATTTTGCAGACATCAACTATGCATTTTTGAGAAATCTTGAGAAGACCCACTTGGCAGCAGGTTCCAACAGGGGCTCATTGGGAGTTTACATGAGAACACTCAGAGCAATTTTCAATAAGGCGATAAAGCATGGTATTGTGAAAGAGGAACTTTATCCTTTTAAGCAATATACTATCCGGAAATCAGAGCCATTTCGCAGAGCACTCCAGGAAGAGGATTTGAAAACGATCATTGGCGCTAATCTTAAAAAAGGGAGTGCCCTTTCGAAAGCTCGGGACTTCTATTTGGCTAGTATCTATTTAAGAGGTGTGAACTGGATGGACATGGCCCTAATGAAAATTAGCGATATAGAAGGAGATTTTGAGCGCATTAATTATAAAAGGCACAAAACAGGCAAGCCATTTAGTGTTAAGGTTATTCCGCAAGTCAGGCAGATTCTTCAAAACCTGAATGGCGACCTTAATTACAAATCAAATCAGTACCTATTTCCCATCCTTAAGCCGGAGGATGAAGGCAACCGGATACCTCTAAAGATTGAGAACAGAAGAAGAAAGCTAAATAAGACCTTAAAGGAATTAGCAGGCCAACTTGAGATAAAAACTTTCACTATTTACTCCGCCCGCCATACTTGGGCAACGCTCAGCAAAAGAAAAGGCATACCTACTGCAGGTATTCAAGAAGGCCTCGGTCATGCGACAGAGCAGCAGACTCAGACCTATCTTGATTCCTTTGGTAGCGAAGTGCTAGACAGGTATAATGATATGGTTTTTGGAAATCTATAGCCACACCGCAAGAATTTGAGCTTGTTTGCATTTTTTGACTACCATCCGTTACAAAAGGCAATCGAAACCGATGCCTGTGGGTTGCTGGAGGTTGTTTGTGCGTATTTGAGGGCGGGGTTAGTAATACTAGTATCTCAGCTACCCACAGCAAATAAATTTAGTCCAACGTATCCGTCCAGTAAACCCATTAGCTATGCTGACTGGGTGGGTTTGTACATTTCCCAGATATTAGGCAGGAGCTGGTAGAGGTTCTTTTGCTTTTGCGACTGAATTCTTTCGAGCACATCGGTGAGCCATAGCAATTCGTTGATCGCATTCCTCTTGCAGGTGGTCATAAAGGAATACATGGCAGCGGTCATATCGGCAGCATCATGTGATTCAGCGAATAGATAATTCTTTCTGCCTACCGCCACTGCTCTGATGGCAATTTCCACAAGATTGTTTCAATCTCTATTTGCCCATGTTGTGCATAGGCAGATAAGCCTTTCCATCTGGACAAACTGTAGGCGATGGCTTGGCCTAACGGGCTGCTGGGCAAAATGGTTTGCTCATGCCCTTTCGTCCGCTCTTCAATTTTGTTGAGCACTGGGACAGCCTCTTGCTGCCTCCGCTCTGTGCGTTGCCCCAAGGGAGGCTTTCATCACGCATGCTCTGTTCTAGTTTATAGAGTTGGCTCATAAGCTCAGCGCATGACTGGGCGTCCCCCAACAACTTACGTCGGCCATGAGCCATGCGATACTCTAACATAACCTGAGCATGATTGCTGTACAAGCTTTCATACCCCCAAAAACCATCAGTTTGAATAACGGCTGAATATCCGGCCAGCACCACTTTGGGGCCGCTTCTGTCACGGCCTTTCTGGTAATCAAACAACACCAATTTTTCGGCAGGAGCAATATAGACCCACATGGACCCTTTGTGGATGCCGTTTTTGTCCTGCTTACCCTTGCACCTTAATAGATGCCTCATCTACCTGTAGATATTTCTGGTTGATCGCCAGTAGCTTGATTCGCTCCTAGATCGGAGCCAAATGCTTCCACCCTTTCATCATCCAGTCGGAAGCTGTAGAAGCTGGGATATTGACCCCCAGTCTGAGGTATTTGTCTATCTGGCGGTGAAGGGGTAAGCCGTATACGTATTTATCAAGGATCATCTGAGCAATAACCCGGTCTGAAGAGATGCCTTTCTCAACCACCCGGTCTGGAATCTGGCCTAATGCAATGCCTTGGCCGTTTGGACTGGCATATTTAGGGCGTACATAACGCTTTACATAAAACTCTGCAGGGACAAGGTCAAGCACCTCGGGGACCTCTTCACCTATTTTAACACAGCCACTTACAACTTCTGATGGCTCAATGACGATGGTTTCCATACGCAGGTTTTCAGGCAATGGCATACGGCCTGTTCCCTTGGCTCGCTTCTTTGGGGCTTTCTTTTAAGCAACAACTACTGCCTGTCCGGAATGCCCCTCTTGTTGCTCCTGTGTGGTGCCCAGGTCAAAGAGGTTCATTTGAGAAAGGTCAGCATCCTGCACTGGAAGCTTTTCGCTCTTCTTGCCAAAAAGGTATCGGGGGAATTTATCCAACTCAAAACGAAGCTGGGTGATCTGCTTGTCTTTAGAAGAGACAATTTGGAGGTGTTCTTCCTCTTTTTTTGGAGATGATCAACAGCGATTCTTCGTAGAGTTTTTTGTAGTCTCCGACCGGGCCTGTCGCTGTGTTTTCCATGCATCTAAAACGGCATTTCAGCTATTTATAGGCACTTTTTAATACTAAAACTTAGTCTGTTTTTACGCTGTTTTTAAGGCGCTGTAACGCTTGCGTAGGCGCACTGTTTTCAGCGTTACCCCCTCCATGAGCAGGGTCAGCTAATGGCTTGTAATGGCTGGCTTATCGCCCGTCGGCCACCGCAGCGGCAGACCGTTCAAAAGTGCCCCGCTCCAGTCTTTTGATGTAAAGAGCAAATCCGTCCCTGTCCCATTGTAGCCAACGAACTTGATTACCACGCTTGCCCAGAAAACAAAAACATCTCAGCGAATCACGGCCTAGCTCACTGCCAACCAGGCCAGCACGAGAGTAGATCCCGAAGCGCATGTCACTGGGGGATCGGTACAAAAAGTAACAACAGCTATGGGATATAGCCAGCATACTACCTGCCTGTCAGTCTGGTAGACTCTGTCAGGCTTTTTAGTAGCCCGATATAGGAACTGCCCAGATTCTGAAAAGAACTGTATAATTCCAGACGAACTCCGGAAGGATACTGAATGGCGGCCATTAACTCCCCCTTATTGTTGTAAGATGGTGGAGGCAGGGGATGAAAACCTGAAGCTGAGCCTGTCTGCAAGGTGAGCCTTATCAAACTTCCTGATCCAGTAATAAAAAGTTGCCAGAGGGATACCCGGAATTGCTGCGAACTCTGCCTTGCTTTTTCCAGACTCCTGCTACTGATCATAGAGGCCAAGCATCTGCTCGTCGTCATGCCTTTTCATGGCACAAGATTAGCCAGACTAGCCTAATTTTGAAATATGCGATTCATCGGACGGATACCTTGAGGCTCGATTGTTAATGTCAGAAAAATGGATAAGGTCAGGAAATGATCGATACAGGTAATCGAAACAAACTAGCTAACGCATATATCAAGATATGTGCTTCAACTTTGGTTGATGTTTATTGCCCAACAAAACGCCAAAACTGCTTTTAAAAATGATCAAGATCATGCCCGGCATTTGACCCTCGTCACAAACGAGGGCTTACATTCTTAGTAATTTTGAGCTTAGTAGATGGCGATGACATGTTATTTTCATGCAAGGAGTAGAAAACAACCGGACGAGTGAAAGAGCAAACGAAATGAATTCATGAAAGTATGCTCCAATGTGTAAACATAAGCATCCATGGCCTATTTGTTATCAATAATGCTAGTGATTTTAAATGTAATATCAAATACAAAGCACATGAAAGCCTTAAAAATTGCTTTAGCTATTGTGGCGGCATCAACTATCGTTTCCTGCCATATGAACAATGAACTAGACCACCCTGTTCTATCGGGCCAAGTGGCAGGTACCTACAATGGGACGCTGAGATCAAGCTTGTTACAGACCGAAATGTCGGCAACGACTGAAATTACTTCAATTAATGATTATACGATTGAGGTTCACTGTTACAGTGCTGATGTTGATACCACATTTTCCCTTGAACTATACCCCGACGGAGATATTATGAGATCATGCTTCACGGACAGCGATTTCCGCAATCGGTATGGTCACAACATATCGGCCAATCATCACATGATGGGAAGACTGGGCAACTGGACCTCCTGGCAACAGCATATGACAGCAGAGCATGACGTCGGCGATGAGCACTTCGGCAATTTCGATATAAAATCCAGGACATTCAACTACACGTTTGATTTTCTGAGTGCTGATGGGGGCTACTCGCAGTATTTCACTGGCCAAAGATAACCGGGAGCCGTTCACGGCAAACGTTTAAACGGTAAGCAGAGCTTGTAATTTTAGACTGCTCCTTGAAGGGACGAAAATCAACTCAAAGCAATTGCTTTGTGATGCACATTTCTATCAGTCACTGTAACAATCAATGCGCTGCTTACCTTCAAATACTTATTTTTGCTCTCTATCATCCTACATTTTGGTGGAATGGGTCAGGGTAGGCAGCAACAGATTGCAACAACCCCTGCAAGCAACTGAGGTAATAATACCCCGACAACGATCGTAATCTCTGACCTGCCTAGATATGATATAAATCATTTTCTCAGCCAAAACACGTCATACTATGCCGCAAAATGACTCGCTACATTTGAAATGCAATGGGTTGGAGGAAATCGCAGCAAGTCATTCATACTAAAGGCAGCCTAATTAGCAACGAACCCCTCTCATTACAATCAATTTGGATTTTACCGATCTGATAAATTCTTTAAATTTTTGCATTATCCATGATCATTAGAAAATTACGTAAAGCACAAATGCAACTGGCTCTTAGCCTGGTTGTCGCTCTTTCGGGAGTATTTGTCTGCAATTCTCTCTGTGATCTCGGCATTCTGGATATAAGAATGCACTCAGGCAAATCCACCGATGTAGCCCATAACCATGAAGGAACAGGTGGTCATGGTCATACGGATATTAATAGTAATCACCATGCCGATCACAGCTCAGATGACGCAAATCATAACGATAAACACGCCTATCAAAGCGATCTGCAACAACAGCAGGACAAAGATGAATGCTGTGATGAGGAGACAAGCCTGCTGCTGGCCAGCCTCGTCAAATATGACGTACAGAAATTTGAAACCGAGAAAGTCCCCGTATTACTTTATGTGGCCGTCTGCGACGTCAGGTTTACAATTTTTTCTGTCAATAAGAACATAAGTCTTTTTCAACTAAACAGTTCGCTTTCCCCGCCCATAAGAGGGGCTTTTAGGCGCATTCTGTATCAGTCCTTCCTCTGCTAGATAAGCAATATTGATTATTCGGAATTCCTCCGGAGTAGGAGATTCTATGTCTCATTTTTTAGTTAAATCAATATTGTCATGCAAACTATCACAATACAAATAAAAAACATGGTGTGCCCCAGGTGCATCCATGCGGTTAAGCAGATCCTTCTTGAGATGGGCATACCATTCACTGAAGTGAATCTAGGTTATGCGACCCTCAAAACTAATGAGCTCCCTGACCTTGACCGGATCAATGAAAAGCTGGAGAAGCTTGAGCTGGGCTTGATCAGGAACCAGAATGCACTCACCGTCAAAGGGATCACTGAGGCTGCCCGTAGCTATATGGAGAATATCAACTTGCTGGGCCGAAAAGAAAAGCTCTCCGACTACATTTCAAAAGAACTCGGAAAGAATTATCACCAGCTTAGCAAGCTATACAGCCAATATTGCGGCATCACCATTGAGCAGTACTTTATTGATCTGCGAACCAATAAAGTTAAGGAACTTATCAAGCAGGGTGAGCTCAACTTTAGTCAGATCGCCATCACCGTGGGGTGCAGCAGTATCTACTACCTGTCCGGGCAATTCAAAAAATGCACCGGTTTGTCCCTTACGGAGTACAGAACGAAATGGGAAGAAGAGGTCAGAAAATCCTTTACTAAGGCAATATCTGAAAAACCAGTGCCCGATGAATGCGGATGCAGGGAATGCCATTGTGGTGAGGCTCAAGCTGAACTCCCAAAGGAAATAGGTTTGGCACCACTTGACTTGCGTACCAAGGGGAGCTATGGATTGGGGAGGATGCATGAAGGCCATCGGGAGTATAATGCTTTTGTAAACCTATAGCTAAAATGAAGACTTTAAATGCAGGATTGAAGACATTTCAATCCATACAGGGCTATTTTATAGCTGATCGCAGGACGCTCCACTTTATCCAATTAAATCGATGTTTGTGGGACCGAGCAAGTGTCATCTCAAAAATTGGTACACTTCATTTAACCAACCATATTCCTGACACCAGATTGAATGAGGTCCAGGAGAGGTTTCTTAGAGATGATGTACGGACCGGGATTGAGAAACAAACAATTGAGCTATTTGACATTTTGTGTGAGGACTTGTCATTCATTCGTGAAATAAAGTACGTCGTCTCGTATCTCCTATGTGCTCACGATCCCTTGATCTTCCCAATTTGGGATTCCAGAAGAAACCAGATTTTTCAATGGGAGGCACGACGAGAAGTCACCTCTTACAATGAATTGAAGGAAAAAATTGATCAATGCAGATCAACAAATGGGTGTGAAGCACTAGACTACTTCGAGTTCAACAAACTATTGTGGCTATGTGAATGATGACTATGAAACTGTATCATAAAAATCATCAAATAATGCTCACTAGATGTTTAGCTACGGGTCTGTTTGCCCTGGTTTTATCGGGTTGTTTTGCTCAGAAATATTATACAACCGAAAAGGGAAACGTCCATGCATATTTTAAATATCATGACACATTCGAAGGGGCGGCTAGCAATGAAGCAGAGGTTATTTTCAATCGAGATTCTAAAACGATTTGGGTGACTATCCGTTGTTCAGCCCTCAGTACTGGAAACAGGAGAATAGATCGGCATCTTTTTAGGAAAAACGGGCATGAGTTTGTCGTAAAAACTGTGATCCCACTTACAGGAATTCTTTACGATAAGGAAGAGGTATTACAGCTTTCGTTGAACGGACGGATATTCAATAAGGTGAAAGGAGAATCACTGAGCCTCTCTGGAAAGTTTGACTTCAGCCAAGCCGAGTCCAGTGAGACATTCGATTTTCACCTGTATTTCGGCATCGATAGCAAATGGATGGGAGATCGGTTTTTGCAGCATTCCGATTATCCCGTGATCAATATTCAAGTGGCAGCAAAATTGGCACCGGTCACTGAAATGAAGTAATTGAGCTTGCTGAAGATAAGCTTTTGTAGGGTTGAAATTCGTTAAACTTTAGTCAAAACTTCATGAGACATGGGCAGCTTCTGCCCGTTAATCAAGCAAAGGAAATACATTATACTGAGGAAGAATTAGCCTGGTTTTCGCTAATTCTTCTTGAGATATGTAAAAGATAAATCAAGTAAGTATGATCTATAAAAATAGCCTCATTTTAGTTGGTATCGTTGCGGTGGTCGTTTCCTGCAATGTTTATAAAGAAGTCCAAGTCTTCCAAAATAAGGAAGTTGATTTTGGACAATATAAGTCATTCGCATGGCTACCTGAAACGGACCAACCAGGTGATACTGCGACTGCAGACGATTTTATTAGAAAAAGAACCCGAAATTATTTTCGGCACTGCATTAGCCAACGTGCTCTTAGACCCGACACAGTTAATCCCCAGCTTTTGCTGAGTATCGAATGGCTCAGTCATTCCAGAGAAATTAATTTACCTCCAATTTATGATCTGCCGGAGTTCTTCGATGTTGGATATTACTATGGTCCGGCTCCTGATTACACTGGCCGAAAGCTCACCAGTAAAGCCGGTCATTCGAATTTATATTTAAAACCCGAAAGTTTTCAATATATACATGGTGGCGTCAAATTCACGGTCATCGATAGGCAAACCAACCAGGTGATATGGGAAGGGGTTGCTCAAGGGGATTTGTACGGCGAAAAGGTAATATATGAGGATTTACATCCAGCCATTCACAAGATGATGAGGAAGTTTCCATTAGAAGTCCTGGAAAATGATAACAATTGACAAAAGGAAAAAAGACAAGGTGACCAACTACGAGGTTTCGATAGGAGATCCGAACCCATTGGGAGCGACAGTGGAAATGTCAGGTGTAAATTTTAGTATTTACTCCAAAAATGCGGTAAGGATTGATCTGTGCCTCTTTGAAAACGAGGACGATGGAGAGCCCTTTCAAACAGTCTCTCTTAAGTCCTCCGCAAATCATAGTTTCCATTTTTGGCACGTATTTATCAGCGATTTGCCTGTGGGTACTCTTTACGGTTACAAAGTTCATGGGCCTTTTGAACCCGCTAGTGGGCTCAGGTTTGACCCGTCCAAGTTGCTGCTAGATCCTTACGCCAGGGCAGTTGTTACACCAAAAACATATCGCAGATCATCATTTATTGAATTTGGGCAAATGGAACCAGGATATGGCCGGAGCATGAAATGCGTTGTAGTTGACCCGAAAGCGTTTGACTGGAATGGTGACCAACATGTGCACCACCCCTATTCACGGTCAGTTATCTATGAATTGCATGTGAGGGGATTTACTCGTAATCCAAATTCTAAAATAGAAAAGTCGAAACAAGGCACTTACACGGGCATCGTGAAAAAAATACCCTATCTGAAAAAACTGGGTATCACTACGGTTGAACTATTGCCCGTCGTCCAGTTTGATAGCCAGGATACCGTCAACGAGTCCCTCGCCAACTACTGGGGCTATTCCCCGATTGCTTTTTTCGCACCACACAATGGGTACTGCTTTTGTGACCACCCTAATGTGATAGCGGATGAATTTCGAAATATGGTAAAGGCTTTCCATAGGGCAAATATTGAAGTGATTTTGGATGTTGTATTTAATCATACCGCTGAAGGAAATGAGTTTGGACCAAAACTCTCCTTCAAAGGCCTTCAAAATGACACCTACTATATCTTAAATCGCGAATCGGGATGTTTTATGGATTTTACTGGGTGCGGCAATACCCTAAATACGAATCATTCTGTAGTGCGCCGATTGATTATGGACACTTTGAGAAGGTGGGTGGTCGAAATGCACGTCGACGGATTCCGCTTTGATCTGGCCTCGATCATGTCTCGAGACGAACATGGAAATCCAATGAAAAATCCTCCGATTCTGTGGGAAATAGAATCCGATCCTGTGCTGGCTAGCACGAAGATCATAGCTGAAGCATGGGATGCAGGAGGACTCTACCAGGTAGGATCATTCGTCGGCGACAAATGGGCCGAATGGAACGGACGATTCAGGGACGACATCAGGCGCTTTCTGAGAGGAGACAATGGAGCTGTCAGTGATTTTGCAAATCGCATCGCTGGCAGTCCTGACCTTTACAACAAACCCTTTCGGGATCCAAACCGGAGCATCAACATGGTCACGTGTCATGACGGATTTACGCTCAATGACCTGGTGAGTTATAATCATAAGCACAATGAGCCCAACGGGGAAAACAACCGGGACGGGTGTAACGAGAATTATTCCTGGAATCATGGGGTGGAGGGGCCAACTTGTGATCCTGAAATTGAAGCCTTGCGTCTGAGACAGATCAAAAACTTTATGGTGTTACTCTTGTTTTCTCAGGGCACACCCATGATCTCAATGGGAGACGAGGTAAGACGTACGCAAGGCGGAAACAATAATACCTATTGCCAGGACAATGAATTGAGTTGGTTTGACTGGAACCTGGTGGAGAAAAACAAGGATTTGCTCACTTTTGTACAGCATTTGATTCGGTTCAACCAGTCCCAAAAGATATTCAGAATGGAAAGATTCTGGGGGGAAAAGCCTGAAAGAGGGAGTGAATGCATCACCTGGCATGGCGTGAAACTCTTTGGGCCGGACTGGAGCGACCATTCCCATTCCTTAGCCTATCAACTCAAAGAAGAGTTTGGAGACTATCAATACCATTTCATGGTCAATGCCTGGCACCAACATTTGACTTTCGAATTACCCCAAACCGATCATCAGTGGTACAGGATCGTAGATACATTTCATGATGATTCATTTAGCCCGTTTGGGAGGAGCCCGGTGGTCGAAAATACCTGTAAAGTCATGCAAGGCTCATTGACCATTCTGATGTCAAAACTTTATTGAAGGGCTCCTCGAATGAATAGAAAAACACTGCATTATGTTTTAAGAATTTCTGCTTTTACCAGCCAATAAATACCTTAAATAATAGCCAAAATATGGTAAACGAAGTAATGATCCGTATTCTTAAATTTCAAAAAAAAAGAATTAACTGAGACAAAATAATGAGAGAATGTATCAATTAGAAATCTACCTTTCACGTCGGGTGGTGAGAGTCTTTACAATAAATTTTTAAACCAAATTTTACAGATATGAAAACGTTCAAACTGACAATTGCTATGCTGTTAATTAGTGCAGTCTGGTCATATGCACAAACAATTCCGATGACCATGTTCGAAAAAATTGAAAATAACCAGGTTCCTGCAGCAGTACTTAAAACATTTGAGACAGAGTTTGGCCAAGTCAAGAACGATATCCAAAAAGGGGCATGGTATGCCCACTTTGAGCATACCGTGGATAAGCCGGCCGATCAGGGGACTGCTGGAACATCACGGGCGATTCCATTACACTATAGCTATATCGGCAAAATGGATGGAAGGAAAGTTGAAATTAAATTTACACCTGAAGGAAAGCTAGCCACTACCAAAGGTTTAGAAGAGAAAACATCTAATTGATAAATTTGTTGGTCTGTTTCTTGTCGGTGCTGGAAGACAGACTTTCTGGCACTTTTTTTTTGGCAACAATGGGTTGCTATGAGACCGAAACTGAATCACACAAATTAAAAGATTGGCAATTCACTTCTTATCATGATTTCTTGAATCATAGTCAAAATAAGGTAAACTGACATGAGCTTTTTATGGATAAGTTTATCACATGGTTGATTCATAAAAAATCATTATTAAGTAGCATTTTTAAAAGGAAGGGTATGAAAGGAATATTAACAATTTTCATTGTCGGACTATTTGCATTTTTGCAAACTCCATGGAAAGCACCTGTAGAGGCAGATACACTTAAAAACCCGATGCTTGGGCAGGAAGAGGCAATAAAAGAAGGAAAGAAACTTTTTGCAACATATTGTGCCATATGTCATGGCGACAAAGGCAAAGGTGATGGAGTAGCGGGAGCAGCACTTAATCCAAAACCTACCAATTTGACAACAACGACCTTTCATGCTCAAAGTGATGGAGCTATTTTCTGGAAAATCACAGAGGGAAGAGCGCCAATGGCATCTTACAAAGCCACACTTTCTGAAGAGAAAAGGTGGCAATTGGTCAGTTACTTGCGAACACTGAAACAATAAATTTTTGGACTTATGAAATACAAATACTTATTAAGCTCCTTGTTGATCATACTGGTGTTAGTTGAATCAAACGCACAGAATCAATCTGGGATACTCGACCCCAAACCAGGCAACAGCCGATTTTTACTGCGTGGCTATTCTGATGCAACGTTTATGTCCAATGATGAAGAAACTACCTTTGGGAATGCACGGTTTGTACCCCTGTTTCTCTACAAACAATCTGACAAACTGTTCTTCGAAGGAGAATTAGAATTTGAAGTTGAGGACGGTGAGGTTAAAGTTGCTCTGGAATACGCAAATGTTAACTATAGCCTTGCTCCTAATTTAAACCTAAGAGCAGGTGAAATTCTAATTCCATTTGGAATATTTTTCGATAGACTGCATCCATCTTGGATTAATCGTTTACCTACCGTTCCACTTGGGTATGGTCATGATGGTACACTGCCCACTTCTGACTTGGGAGCAGAAATCAGAGGTGCATCATACCTTGGGGGTGTGAAGTTTAACTACTCAGTATATGTTACCAATGGTCCGAGAATTGAGGATGGGGAGGATGAAGCAGAAGAAGTAGGGATGATAGTGCACGAAGGGAATGAGGATAATAACAATAACAAGGCAATAGGAGGGCGTTTAGGAATATTCCCTCTTAGGGATCAATCACTTGAAATTGGTTTTTCTGCTCAGTCAGCTAAGCTCGGCAATCGTGGATCAGAACTGGAAGAACTAGGTGCCCTTCTCTATGCCTTTGACTGGACGTACGTTAGAAAAGTATCCTTTCTAGGTGGAGTTATCGATCTTAAAGGACAAGTCAACTTCATCAATATTGACGATCACACATACACTATTGAAGAAGGTAGCGTGATGGAGTCCTATACCTTCGAAAACAAGTCAAACTCAACCTTCTTTCAGCTTGGCTATCGTCCCACTTTTGGACCAAGCCAATTCATTAAGAATCTGGAGCTTGTTGGGCGCTATTCCACGTTAAATACGCCTGAAGAAGCACCTTGGGCGTCAGAGAATACACAATTGGCATTAGGACTAAACTATTGGATTGATTGGAGGACGGCCGTCAAGTTTGCTTACCAAATGGACAGTATGACCGGAGGACACGCTGAAGATGGTGAGGAACCTGAAGCACTGGATGTGAACACTTTTTATATTCAATGGACAATTGGCTTTTAAACCCAAAGAAGATGAAGGATATAAATAAAATACTACTCTTAATGTCCGTTGTGGCTTTTACAGCAATAGTTTTTACACAATGTGCCTCGCAGCAAAATGTTATAAGTGCTGGTAGTGCCACGAAAGGGGTACCAGAGTACGTTTTACAGAAAAGTGGTGCTCAGCTATGGGCAGAGTCCTGTATCAGGTGTCACAATACTGCCTCTCCAGCCACCTTTAGTGATGTGCAATGGGACGTGGCGGTTAAACATATGGAGATACGGGCACAGCTAACCAGGGTGGAGGCAGAAAAGGTTGTGGAGTTCTTAAAGTCAGCCAACTAATGGGACTGTTATCGGGATATTCGGTTTCTTCAGTTAAGATTATACTCTTAAGCCTTTTCTTTCTTACAGTAACGAAGACCTTCTCGCAAAATGGAGAACTACTTTTTACTCAAAACTGTACCGCCTGTCATACCATTGGCGGTGGGCCGTTGGTTGGTCCTGATCTCAAAGGAGTCTCAGAAAAATATGAGGAAAGCTGGCTTTTGAAGTTTATTCAGTCCTCTCAGACGATGGTAAAGGCTGGTGACGAACAGGCTGTAGCCACCTTTCAGCAGTACAACATGGTACCTATGGTGATTTTCCTTTTAAAGTTGATGAAGTTAAAGCAATACTGGACTATATAGAATCAAAGAGCACTGTGACAGCAACAGTTGAACCTGAACAACCGGAACCCACTGCAAAAGAAAATAATGCCTCGGTGTTACACCCTGATAAAAAATCATTGGACTACTATCATCCTTACAAGAGATTGATGTTTTGGTCATTTACGCTGGCAATAGTGACTGCTTTAGTTTTAATATATTTCACAACACGGTCATAGATGGGAAGTAGCTCTTTGGTTAAAACTACACTATTCCTAGCATCTGTTATTGCTATGATTTTCTCAAATATTAATTTGGCAAAAGCTCAAAATCAATATCACACTACAAATGGTCGCGTGATATTGACAGTTCCGGTAGGTGATTCAGTAATCAACCTTCATTCGCAGAAACTTTTAGTGGAACTTGATTATAAGGAGGCGAACTTCAAAATGAAGCTACCCATCATTTCGCTGCATTCAGGAGCAGATTCACTAGATACTATCATTTCATCCTTGGAAGATCAAGAGGTTACACTTGTGGGTAAGCTATACATCGAAAACAGTAATGATAGCCAGGATAAAATAGATACATCTAAGCACCCTCCCATGACTTTTGAGTTCAGTGCAAAGATGAGCTACAAGCAAACTAATCTGCCCGTAACGGGAACAGGTTCCCTGGAACATATCGAAGGGGGATCACACTTGAAATGCATTCTGGGTCTGACATTTGGATTTAAAGCCGATTTTCTTCAAAGTAAGCCATTGGAAAACGAAAATATCAAAGTTCATATACACCAGCTGGTGTTAGATCAAACATTATAAACTATCAGGTTTCATGAGAATATTATCACAGTAAATTGATCAAAGACGCAGAGTTTGAAGAAGTGATCGACCGAGTGGTTAAAGAACTAAAAAAAGAAGGGTTTGGAATTCTTACAGAAGTAGATGTACAGGAGACCATGAAAAATAAACTCAATATTGAATTCAGCCACTATAAAATATTAGGTGCCTGCAACCCTGAGTATGCTTACAAGGCATTAAAGGCCGAAGATAAAATTGGGACCATGCTTCCTTGCAACGTCATCGTTCAGGATCTCATGGAGGGGTATATTGAAGTTTCTGTAGTTGATCCCATTAGTTCCATGCAGGCCATCTGCAACGAAAATCTTGAAATAGTGTCTTTGCACATTCGCCAGAAATTACTTGATGTTTTACACTAAGCTATTGATGTTTTGAAAGCAAAATATCATACATCAAAGACAAGATTTCAAAAATGGGAAGCGTGACAATGTGCTAATTTTGGATAGTGCAAATCAGTAATGGTTTGATACGGTCAGATTACAATATTTCAAAATTTAAAAAGCACATATTATGCATTGGTTTGAAGGACACTATTGGGGTATGCACATCATCTGGTGGGTAATCTGGGTGATTTTTATCATTTGGATTTTTGCTACACCGTGGGACATACCCGGACAAAGAACAAAAAAGGAGACACCATTAGACCTTTTAAAAAAGAGGTACGCCAAAGGAGAAATCAGCAAAGAAGAGTATGAAGACATAAAAAAGAGCCTGCAAAAATGAAAGAAATAAAAGCTTTCGTCAGGCCGGACCGATTATCAGATATCGTAAATCATCTGCGAGAAGAAGGGTTTTGTTGCTTAACCGTTTTTGAAGGAGAAGGTACAGGACATTATACTGATGAGCGTAAAGACTTTCCTTCGTTACGACACCCATTTTCTCATGCCAAAATTGAAAAGCTAGAAGTAGTAATACCCGACCAGAAGGTGGACAAAGCAATGGAGATCATTCATAAATATGGAAAAACGGCTCATTCCGGAGATGGCATCATTTACATAACAGAGGTAATGGACATGGTGAAAGTTAAAACTTTAGAACCCGACTTGGAGAACAGAGACTTATGAAAAATATTTTAGTTCCAACTGACTTTTCAGAAACAGCTAACCGGGCTGCGGATATTGCCATTGCCTTAGCAGAGAAATCAAGTGCGGAGATTCATTTTTTGCACTTACAGATCACGCCTGTGCCTTGGGTCGAACTTGATAAGGAGAAGGAGCAGCGATTTCCCGAAACATTAAAGGAAATTGGGCATGCGAAGAACGAGCTTAATAAACTGGTAAAGAAAGCGGAAGCGAAAGGGTTGAAGGCGGCGCAGTTTCTCGTGTTTGATGTAGGTCGAGAGGAAATCCTCAAACATATTCCCTTTCATCACCACGATTTTGTAGTGATGGGTTCGCACGGTGCATCCGGTGCAAAAGAACTGTTTGTCGGATCCAATGCTCAAAAGGTATTGAGAGACGCTACCGTTCCCGTGTTGATCATCAAAGAAAAGTCTAAATGGCCTGTTAAAAACGTAGTTTTTGCATCCAATTTTGAAGAGGATGTAAAAGAACCCTTCAAAACAGTGGTGGAGTTTGCCGATCTCAATGAATCCGGCATTCACCTACTTTATGTCAATGTGCCATTTTCATTTGAGGAGACGGACAGAAGCCTTGAGAAAATGCATGCTTTTCATAAAAGCTGTCCTCGCGGAGGAACCTGCACAACCAACATCTACAACTCGTTAAATGAAGAACGCGGCATTCTAAAGTTTTCCGAATCTGTAAATGCCGACCTTATTGCTTTAACTACGCATGGTAGGTCCGGCTTTTTTAACCTGATAGGAAAGAGCATTACCGAAAACCTGGCAAACCATGCAGATATACCAATACTAAGCATTAACCTTAACCGATAACGATATGAAAAATATTTTAAAAACAATGGTGACACTTACTTTATTGATCACGGCTTTATCTGCCTGTCAGCAACAGAAGGATGTAAGCACATTGTTAGAAAAACATGACACCCGAAATGAAATATTTAATACCATCATTTCCGATCATGAATATGCTGAACAATTGATAACTAAAATGATGGAAGATGATCATACTAAAATGATGATGAAAGGAAACCAGGAAATGATGGGTATGATGATGTCAGAGAATGAAGACATGACGGCCATGATGAAGGATAATCCGGAAATGATGCACGGCATGATGAGCAATATGATGAATATGGCTGAGGCAGATTCATCAATGTGTGCACACTTGATGACTATGATGAAAGATAAACCCAATATGATGGGACAGATGATGGAAATGATGCACAAAGAAGGCATTATGGACAAGGAAACGATGATGAGAAACAAAGTAAAGATGGGGAAAGAAAACCATCCCGGCCACCACTAAAAACCTGAAGTTATGAGAAATCACATGTTTTGGATGCTGGTAGGATGCCTGGGGTTATTCCTACTGCTATTCCTGTTGCCGGTTTTCGGCTTCAACGGGACAAATTCGCTGTTTATCTTCCTCATTATTTTTTTCGTGGCCCACCTATTTATGATGGGAAGTCATGGAGGACACGGAGGCCATCGCGGCCATGGTAGCAATCAGGAAAATCAATCTAAAAACGAAAATGATCATGCAACACATAAACATTAAAAGATTCGCACTGGCCTGGGGGGTAACAGGTGTGGTATTCTACCTGGGCTGTATTATACTGATGGCCACTGTAGGCCGTGAAGGTACCATCCTGTTTTTTAACAGTTTGCTCCACGGACTTGACACCAGCCCCATCATCAGAATGGACGTACCCTGGACCGAAGCACTCATCGGACTGGTAGAAATGTTCATACTGGGCTGGTTATTTGGCGCACTCATAGCTACGGTCTACAATATATCTTTTAATAAAAAATACCGATGATTTAGTAAGGATGATAGACTATGTATGGCTGATTTGGTCTTTGACCATTCTTGCAGTATGGGGAATGATTTTTTTATTTAGAAAAGATTACAGAAAGGTGATGCTCAAAATGAGCCTCATCACTATGCCTTTTGGCCTGACAGAACCCTTGTTTGTTCCTGAATATTGGAACCCTCCTTCACTTTTTGATCTGGCTCAGCGTACAGGTTTTGATATGGAAAGCCTGATCTTTTCGTTTGCCATCGGAGGCATAGGTTCAGTGCTATATCAGTTGGTTTTTAAAAAAGTAACTGTTGAAATGTATTTATCAGAACGCACGCATAGACGCCATCGGATGCATCGGTATATCTTGTTTGTTCCTCCGGTAGTATTTCTCATCCTTGCTTATTTCACCAGTCTAAATCATATTTATTGTGGCATTTTAGCCATGTTTACCGGTACAATTGCCACCTTATACTGTCGCCCTGATCTTAAAGGCAAGATATGGATCGGTGGTTTTCTATTTACCCTGTTGTACTTTATTTATTTCGGTAGCATCTTACCATTTTTCCCCGAGTATGTGAACCTCTACTGGAACCTTGATGCTTTGACGCATATACTCATATTGGGAGTACCCCTGGAAGAACTTCTATTTGCTTTCACCTTTGGCATGTATTGGTCAAGCCTGTTTGAGCATCTGTACTGGCAAAAATTACAAGAACACCCTTTAAAAATGCATGTTTATGAATGAATATTGTAATACAGATGAGATGGTTTGCTTACCGGAAACCAATATGCCCCGGCTTGTCATTATTGGAGGAGGCTTTGCGGGACTTGCTCTTGCTAAGGCATTAAAGAGAAGTAGGATACAGGTTGTGCTGGTTGATAGACATAACTTTCATCAATTCCAGCCACTATTTTATCAGGTGGCTACCAGTGGCCTGGAGCCGGATAGCATCGTATTCCCATTTCGCAAACAAATCAGTGGTAATAAAAATACACTATTCAGGTACGCCACAGTTCAGCAAATAGAAGCAAAACAAAACCGGGTATTAACCAATAAAGGTATCATTGACTATGATTTCCTGGTTATAGCCACTGGGACTAAAACCAATTTTTTTGGCTTGACCGATATTGAAAAGTGGAGCTTGGGCATGAAAAGCATTCAGGATTCCCTGAATATTCGCCATACCATGATCCAGAACCTGGAGCAAGCAGCTATCACCTGTGATGAACATGAAAAAGACATTCTCACCAATTTTATTATAGTGGGTGGAGGCCCTGCCGGGGTTGAAATGGCAGGTGCCCTTGCAGAATTCAAGAAATATATATTACCGGGAGATTATCCGGAATACTCCTCCGAAATAATGGATATCTATCTGCTGGAGGCAGGTGATCAATTGCTGGCATCCATGTCTGACAAAGCTTCAGAAAAGGCACTGAAATATTTGACCCGGCTGGGCGTACAGGTTATGCTTGAGGAAGCAGTAGAATATTATGATGGATCGGCTGTCTCAACAAATTCAGGAAAGAAACTCTACGCTAGGAATCTGATCTGGACTGCCGGGGTAACAGGAGATTTTCCTGAAGGTATTGGAGAAGAAAGTATTGTTCGGGGAAACAGACTTCAAGTGAATAACACCCTGCTGGTAAAAGGGTACACCAATATTTTTGCCATTGGCGATATAGCTGCAGTAGTCAGCCAAAGAACACCCAAAGGCCATCCTCAGGTGGCACAGGTGGCCATCCAACAGGGTAAGTATCTGGGTGAAGTGATTAAGTACAGAATTGCGGGTAGAGAATATTCAAAACCATTTCGTTATCTGGATAAAGGGTCACTGGCCACTGTCGGTAAAAGAAGGGCGGTAGCCGATCTGGGTAAATTTCGGTTTGGTGGGTATATCGCCTGGTTTTTATGGTCGGTAGTACATCTTTTTTCCATTAGCGGTTTCCGAAATAAGCTGATGGTAGCACTGAACTGGGTGTGGAATTATTTCACCTATGACAAAGGCAATCGGCTAATCATCCGGGAGTACAAAAACAAGGACTTAGAAAAGGAGGAGTCCAAATGATTACCCGCCTAAACAACTTTTTGAATAATCTGGTAAAGAACCAATCAGCTTCAGGGATTGCCATTTTTCTGGCTGTACTGGTAGCCATGATCTGGGCTAATTCCCCATTCGGGGAAGTATATCAAAACTTTATTCACACTGAAATCTCGCTCTTGGTTGGGGAATTTGCTTTGTCAGAGTCACTATTACTTTGGGTAAATGATGGCTTAATGGCGATCTTCTTCCTACAGGTAGGCCTGGAGTTGAAAAGGGAAATTATAGGAGGAAAACTGTCTTCTTTCAGAAAAGCTATTTTGCCTATCGGAGCAGCTATTGGCGGCATGGTAGTTCCGGCAGCCATTTATCTTATTTTCAACTTCAATGCTGCTACCGAGCACGGTTGGGGAATCCCAATGGCTACAGACATAGCCTTTGCCATTGGAGTGCTTTCTTTTTTTGGAGATCGTGTACCTGTAGGGCTCAAAGTATTTTTGGTGGCCCTGGCTATAGTTGATGACTTAGGGGCGGTTTTGGTTATAGCTATATTTTATACTTCTGCTATTTCATACATGGATCTTTTGCACGCTATCTTGTTTTTTTTAGTACTGGTAGGAGGTAATTATTTAGGTATTCGCAAAGCCTGGTTTTATGCACTCATTGGGATCGGTGGGGTTTGGTTGGCATTTTTTTTCTCCGGGGTACATCCGACCATTGCAGGCATTCTCACGGCTTTCACCATTCCTGGTAAGGTTAAGATCAAGGAAGAAGATTACTTAAAAAATCTCCAAAAACTTCATTTGCAATTCTTAGAGGCAACTCCTATTAAGGGTAACTTCATTTCAGAAAAACAACTCAGTATTCTGGAAGAGATCAAGCAAAAATCAGATGATGCTGAAACTCCCTTGCAAAAAATAGAGCATCACCTGGCACCTATTGTAGGATTTTTTATTCTGCCCTTATTTGCCCTGGTCAATACCGGGATTCACATTCATGGAAATTTAGTAGAAATTTTAAGTCATCCCATTAGCCTGGGGATAGGTTTCGGGCTTTTGGTTGGCAAGTTTACCGGTATCTTAGGAGTAAGCTGGCTTTTGGTGAAATTTAAGCTGGCCGAGTTACAAGAAGGAATTTCCTGGAGACACCTTTCGGGAGTAGCCATGATAGCCGGAATAGGCTTTACCATGTCACTATTCATCACTGAATTGGCATTCCAAAAAGAGGAATATACATTCATTGCCAAACTAAGTATTTTGTTTGCTTCAGTGCTTGCCGGTGTCATTGGTGCAATTATACTTCGTCTGTATGGCAGAACAGAATCTACAACTAAACCGGCAATGAACAATTGACTTATATACAATGGTAAACAAAATAGACTATGATAGTTTCTTAAAACAACTGATCAAGCGCCTGAGTCCGGCTGTGATACTGGTGGCTTTGGTGGCCATCGTTTATGTATACCTCATGCAATTTGTTGATCATAAAATAAGCTGGGTACCTTACCTGGTGGTTTTATTTGCCCTGACCAAAACCATATATTTTACATTTTTTACTTTCAAACAGGTAAATAAATCCATTCGCCAGTGTCATTCCTTTGGGCAATTGCTCTGGATTTTCGGGCTACTGGTACTGTTGATTATCTTCTCCTATGCCGCAGATTATAGCTGTATTGCTGCTGCCAATACAGGCTCATTTCAGGGATTTAACACATCGGACAACATGGGTTATCTCAGCTTTTTATTTGAGTTCTTCTATTTCAGTGTGGTAACTTTTGCGGCAATCGGTTACGGAGACATTGTACCCTTAACGTATCCTGCCAGGATATTGGTGATCATGGAGATCGCTCAAAGCTTTGTACTGATCGTATTCGGATTATCCAACATAAATAATATTCATACCAAAATTAAAACGCAATAACATTATGAAAAAGAAAATAGCACTTATCGGATATGGTGTAATCGGCAAAAGAGTAGCGGATGCTATTGCACTGCAAGAGGATATGGAATTGGCCGGAGTTTGTGATGTGATCAGTGATTGGCGCATTCAAGCAGCGGTAAGCAAAGGATATACTATTTATGCTGCTACTCCAGAAGCTAAAAGCGACATGGAGCAGGTAGATATTTCCCCGGCAGGCAACATGACTGACCTTTTAGATGTAGCAGATGTAGTAGTGGATTGTACCCCCAAGAAGATAGCTGTCCAAAACGTGCAGACGTACAAAGAGCGAGAAATCAAATTTATCCTTCAAGGAGGTGAAAAACACGAAACTACCGGACATTCCTTTAGCGCAGAAAACAATTATGCTTCCGCCCTAAACCGGGACAGTACTCGGGTAGTTTCGTGTAACACCACTTCAATTGTCAGGACACTTTCTGCATTGAAAAGAGCCGGACTGTTAGAAAGTGCCCGTGGTACTTTGCTTCGTAGAGCGACCGACCCCTGGGAAAGCCATCTCGGTGGCATCATGAATACTCTGGTACCTGAAAAAGACATCCCCAGCCATCAGGGACCTGATGCGCAAAGTGTAGACCCTGAGCTGGATGTAGTTACTATGGCGGTGAAAGTTCCTCAAACCCTGAGCCATCTACATTACTGGAATGTGCGACTTACCCGAAAAGCTGATAAAAAGGAAGTGATAGAGGCATTTCAGACATCTACACGAATCACGTTGATAAGCTATAACGATGGGTTGGTTTCCAATAATACGATCAAAGAAAGATACCTGGATATGGGACGACCCTGGGGCGATATGTACGAGGTAGCACTGTGGCAAGACATGCTAAAAGTAGAAGGTAATGAGCTCTATTACGCCTATGTAGTGGACAACCAGGCCATCGTAATCCCGGAGACCATTGATGCGATCAGGGCATTGACCGGGATAGAAGAAAGTGCCGAGAGATCAATTAAAAAGACAAATGAAAGTTTGAGGATCATATAATGAGCTTGTTTGATACAGAAATAAAATCTCTCAAATCACTTAATACCTATCTTCAAAAACTGGTAGCAGGCAAGCTCTGGTTAAAGGTACTCATTGCACTTTTCTTAGGAGTGGGTTTTGGCCTTCTTTTAAGCCCACAAAATGGATGGGTGAGCAAAGCCACTGCCGATGTTTTAGGTAACTGGCTGGCCCTGCCCGGCATGCTCTTTCTTAAGCTCGTGCAAATGATCATGATCCCGTTAATCGTGGCCTCTATCATTACTGGTATCGCCAGTAATGACAAAGACAACCTGAAAAAACTGGGAGGTGGTGTTTTACTTTATTTTGTGGCTACCACCATTATCTCCGTGAGTATAGGAACCCTTCTTGCCACCATTTTTAAACCGGGCAGCTACCTGCATGAACAGGCAGCTGCCGAGCATGAAGCAGTACTGGCGGCAGGCGAAGAAAATGCTGAATTATCGTTTGGCATCAATGATATGCCGGGCATCATTACCGATCTGCTGCCTGAAAACCCGCTGGCCTCTATGGTAAGCGGGGAAATGTTGAGCATTGTCATCTTTACCATTATTATTGGAGTGGCAGTATTATCATTGCCAGATAATCTGCTGAAACCTGTGAAGTTATTGCTGAGTGCAGTACAGGAAATTTGTATGACAGTAGTTAAGTGGGCCATGATTTTAGTACCCATAGCAGTTTTTGGTCTCATGGCTCAGCTTACATCCAGTGTAGGTCTAAGCTCCCTTGCCGGACTAGGTTATTACGTGATAGTAGTCTTGGCAGGTTTACTAATTTTAGTAGGCATATACCTGATGATGGTGAGTTTGTTAGGCCGCAGGAACCCGCTAAAATTCTTGGGAAAGATCAGAGGCGCTCAACTCCTGGCTTTTTCCACCACCAGTTCTGCTGCAGTAATGCCTCTTTCGTTGCAAACAGCAGAAGAAGAATTAAAAGTGGATCATGCGATCAGTAATTTTATCATCCCTATCGGGGCAACTGTCAATATGGATGGCACAGCTCTTTATCAAACCATAACCACTTTGTTCATTGCCCAAGCGTACGGGCTGGAAATGAGTTTGCTTAATATTATCGTTGTGGTTATAACTATAGTTGCTGCGTCAATAGGTACACCGGCCATTCCGGGAGGAGGAGTTGTAATTCTTGCATCTGTCTTGGGCAGTGCAGGTATTCCGGCAGAAGGTATCATCATCATTATCGGTGTAGAGCGATTATTGGGAATGTTTCGTACAGCGGTTAATGTCACCGGAGATTTGACTGCCTGTGTGGTTTTCAATCAATGGTATGGTACAGTTATGCGTCAAGTAGTCATAGCTCCTAAAACCGTGGAAGTAATAAATGAATGATTCCGAGAGTCATGGAGGAATATGTTAATCACACAAAAGCAATTCGAGGTTACTTTCTTACCGATAGAAAACTCATCAAATTCATCAAAAACCGTCCCGGTAATCAGGATATTGATGTCATCAAAGAGAAGGTTATGGCAGTAGCCGATCATAACAGGGTTGATTATTTCATCATGTGCGGCTTTCATGATCATATTGAAAGGCTAAAAATTGATAAACCTCTGACCAAAAGCGACCTTTCAATTGCCATTGGCCTTGCTCAAAATGGGCATAGCGGTATTGATAATGAAACTATAGCATTTGCATCCAGATATTGTGCCGTTCATGCCCCGATGTTTTTTCCATTATGGAATAAATATTCATTGAAAGTAATTCAAAGTTATCACCACAAGACTTTATTGCCATCCGATTATTTGGAATACAGTGAGTTGGTGCATGAGATAAAATCAAAGTTTAGCATGGCTCCTTTAAACTTCTTTGATATCAGTAAATTCTTTTGGATTTATCAGGACTACCTCATCAATTATTACTGCGAAAAGAGCTTTGACTCATAACCTCAGAAAAGTTTTTGAGTATCATAATTTCATACATCTAAAGTGAGATATCGTAAATACCTCCGAGGTGTAATATTCTAACTTTAACATTGGATTGTTAAAGTAGTATAAATGTCAGAAAAGACCGTTCTCATCACAAAAGCTTCAGGAGAAAGAGCCGCTTTCTCAACAGAAAAATTAAGGCAATCGCTGGAACGAGCCGGAGCAGATTTGGCTGTAACAGATCGGATTGTGAGCGAAATTGAGAAGCAGCTATTTGATGGAATGTCTACAAAAAAAATATACAATCAGGCCTTTTCCATGCTCAGGAAGTACTCAAAACCTGTCGCAGGAAGGTACAAAATCAAGCAGGCTATTTTAGAGCTAGGACCATCAGGATACCCCTTTGAAAAGTTCATTGGTGAAATTCTCAAACACCAGGGATACCGCACTAAAGTAGGTGTGATCATTCAGGGCCATTGTGTGACTCACGAAATAGATGTGGAGGCCGAAAAGGATAATAAGCACTTTATGGTAGAGTGCAAATTCCATAATCGGCAAGGTTATAAGTGCGATGTAAAAATTCCACTCTATATAAAATCCCGGTTTGAAGATGTAAAAAAGCAATGGCAGAAACGTAAAGATCATGCTACTAAGTTTCATCAGGGTTGGGTGGTGACCAATACCCGGTTCACCGAAGATGCCATTCAATATGGTATATGTTCCGGTTTGATTCTCGTAGGCTGGGATTATCCCCAACAAGGAAGTTTAAGTGACCGGATTAACTTGTCCGGTTTACATCCTATCACCTGCCTCACTACGCTTACCAAATCCGAAAAGCAACAGTTGATTGATAAGATGGTAGTACTCTGCAAAGAGCTTTGTGACAAGCCAAAGGTGCTTAATGAAATAGGAATATCTGATAAACGGATCAGAGGGATACTTAAAGAAGGAAACGAAATTTGTTCAAGCAGGGCCGTCTATTAAAAATGATTTGTATTTAAAGATGAAAGGAAAAATAACCATAAAATTTTTAGGTGCGGCTGGTACCGTTACAGGATCCAAATATTTGCTTGAAACCGGAAGTAAAAAGCTGATGGTGGATTGCGGTGTTTTTCAGGGATTAAAAGAACTGAGACTGCTCAATTGGGAGCCACCCGAGTATGTCCCGGCATCTATTGACGCGGTGGTACTTACCCATGGGCACCTTGATCACACAGGCTACCTGGCCCGCTTGGTGAAATTAGGCTTCAAAGGCAAAATATATGGAAGTGCGCCCACCCTCAAGATTGCTGAAATTATACTAAAAGACAGTGCTAAAATTCAGGAAGAGGAGGCTGCCAGAGCCAATAAAGAAGGATATAGTAAACACCATCCGGCAGAGGCTTTTTATGACCTGAAAGACGTTGAAAAAACAAGCCCACTTTTTAACCCTGTTTCAGAAGGAAAGTGGCATGTGATAGAAGAAGACTTTAAGGTTAGGTGGCAATACAATGGCCACATTATAGGATCAACCTTTATTGAAGTAGAGATCAACGATAGTCGCCTGGTGTTTTCTGGTGATATCGGACGCAAAAAAGATTTGCTGCTATATGCTCCTAAAAAGCCTGAAAAGGCAGATATACTGCTGATTGAATCCACCTATGGCGGCAGGGTGCATCCGGAAGAGGAAACTATAGTTCCTGAACTGGAACGTATCATCAATGAAACCATTGAACGGGGGGGCAGCCTGTTCATACCGAGCTTTGCGGTAGAGCGCACGCAATTGATGATGCTGATGATATGGCGGTTATTGAAAGAGAAGAAGATACCAAAAATACCCATGATCATGGACAGTCCGATGGGTGCCAATGTACTTCACCTCTTCCATGCCTCGCGGGATTGGCATAAGCTTAAACCGGAAGAATGTGATGAAATGTGTTCTCATTTTCAGGTAGTTAGCAACTATCGGAAAACCTTGGCGCTGAGGGAAGACAACAAATCCAAGATCGTCATTGCCGGAAGTGGAATGATGACGGGCGGACGAATACTGAACTATATGGAAACAAGATCAGGCAATAGTAATGACACCTTACTTTTTGTAGGCTATCAGGCAGAAGGAACCAGAGGAAGAAAACTGCTGGAAGGAGCGAAAGAAATTAAAGTGTATGGCAAATGGCTACCATTCAAAATGCACATGGAACACATTGAAGGACTGAGTGCGCATGGTGACCAAAACGATTTGATTGACTGGCTCTCTGAAATTAAAAAACAACCCGAAAAGGTATTCATTATTCATGGGGAAGCAGCGCAGGCAGAAGCTTTATCAAAAGCCCTGGAAGATAATAAAGGATGGCAAACACATATCCCTCAACTTAATCAAACGGTAGAATTGTGATGGAAGCAAAGGATACCCGCCATAACGTATTAAAATTAGTAAGACTAGGCATTGATGCACGCAATGAATACATGGTATTTATGCGCAAGAATTGTCCGGTATGTGTGTCCGAAGGATTTGAGGCTTTAAATCGTATAAAAGTTTCAAAAGGAAATAAAACCATCGTGGCCTCACTCATCGTTTGGGACAATGAAGAACATCTGACTCATGACCAACTAAGCTTATCAGAAGCAGCCATTGATTCATTGGGAGCAAATGCTGGGGATGAACTCACCTTGAGTCATTTGGATGCCTTGGATTCCATGAGTGACGTCCGTAAGAAAATTTATGGACACCGCTTGAACCAGATAGCTTTTGACAGGATCATTGGCGATATCGTCAATCGGAATTTATCCAATATTCAACTTTCAGCTTTTCTGGCTTCCAGCACAGGGAATGCATTAAATCAGGAAGAAGTGATTGCCCTGACCCGTTCCATGATTAATGTGGGTTTTAAACTGGATTGGGGTAAAGATAAGGTTTATGATAAACACTGCATAGGTGGCTTGCCTGGTAACCGAACTACCCCACTGGTAGTGTCTATTGTTGCCGCAGCGGGGCTGACCATTCCTAAAACTTCTTCCCGTGCCATTACTTCTCCGGCTGGCACCGCTGACACCATGGAGGTAGTTACCAACGTAAATCTTACCACCGAGCAAATGAAAAAAGTGGTGGAGCTAGAAGGGGGGTGCCTGGCCTGGGGCGGATCAGTACAGTTAAGTCCGGCTGATGATATACTCATCCGTGTGGAAAAAGCATTAGATATTGATAGCGAAGGGCAGATGATCGCTTCCGTGCTTTCAAAAAAGGCGGCAGCAGGTTCTACTGATGTTGTGATTGATATTCCTGTCGGCCCAACGGCTAAAGTGCGCTCCCGGGAAGCTGCTGAGCATCTGTCAGAAAAGATGGTTGCCGTAGGCAAAGCCATCGGACTGAATATTGATATTATATTAACCGATGGATCGCAACCTGTAGGGCGGGGCATCGGCCCTGCACTGGAGGCAAGGGATGTTTTGTCCGTCTTAAGAAATGAAGACCATGCACCTGATGACCTACGCGAAAGAGCAGTACTACTGGCAGGCAGGTTACTTGAAATGGGAGGAAAAGCAGCCGAAGGGGCAGGCGCTCTTGAAGCTTTGAGGATTTTGAAAAGTGGAGAGGGCTACAAAAAATTTACCGCTATCTGCCAGGCACAAGGCTTTTTCAGGGAACCTGAAGTAGCCCCCCATAAGCACAAGATCAAGTCCATAACGACTGGGGTAGTTTCAGAAATTGATAATCGCAGACTTGCGAAAGTGGCTAAGCTGGCTGGTGCTCCGGGAGCGATGACAGCAGGCATTTTGCTTCTTACGCCTTTGAATACTCAGGTGGAAGAAAACGATACCCTGTTTGAAATCCATGCTGAGTCACGAGGAGAGCTTGAGTACGCCCTTTCTTATCTGGATACACAAAAAGAAATTATTAAAATAAAAGAGACATAGAAATATGGAAATGATAGTTTTTGCCTTACCGGGCAACGAAGATCTTACTGAAAAAATTGCCGGACACCTTCAGGCTGAAAAGGGTGAGGCAACCATCCGGCAGTTTCCCGATGGAGAGAGCTTTGTACAGATACATTCTGACGTAAAAGGAAAATGCGTGGTGATGGTTTGCACCTTATATAAACCGGACGCTAAGTTGCTGCCCTTATATTTTCTAAGTAAAACAGCCAAAGATCTGGGAGCCGCATGTACCTGCTTTGTAGCACCCTACCTGGCCTACATGAGGCAAGACAAACAATTTAACCCTGGAGAAGGGATCACCTCAACGTATTTTGCACAATTAATTTCCGGATTCGCAGAAACACTTACCACAGTAGACCCACATCTGCACCGTAGAAGCTCGTTAAGCGAAATCTATAGCGTACCTAATACCACAGTGCATGCGGCATCACACATTTCAAAATGGGTGAGCCAAAACATAGAAAAGCCGGTATTCATCGGCCCGGATAGCGAAAGTGAGCAGTGGGTTTCTAAGGTAGCAAAAGAAGCCGGTGCGCCCTTTACCGTGTTAGAAAAAGTACGACATGGTGACCGGGATGTAGAAGTATCCATACCGGATGTGGCAAAATATAAAGACCACACCCCGGTGCTGGTTGACGATATTATTTCCACTGCAAGGACTATGATTGAGACAGTGGGCCACTTAAAAAAAGCCAACATGAGACCTCCTGTATGTGTGGGAGTTCATGCGGTGTTTGCAGGTTCTGCTTTTCAAGACCTCAAAAATTCAGGCGTACAGCAGATCGTAACCTGTAACACCATCCCTCATGAAAGCAATGCTATTGATCTTTCTGAAACTTTGGCAATGGAGATTAAAGCGTTAATGAAGCACCATGCGTAATATCCTCTTCCTCATATTGATATTTCTGCAATTTACTCCCGGCATGTCCTATGGTCAGGAAAAGGAAATGTTGATTGAGCAGATTGCTGGAAAAAAAATAGTTCGTAAAAATTTTGACAAAAATGGAAAACCACAAGGCATGCAAATTTTTCTGACCGGAGAGTTAAAGCGGGAAAGTGAAACCTATACTGTAGAAGTGTTGGTGGAGTTGTATGATGAAAATAACCAATTGGATGAAAAATATACCACCACTTACAAGTGTAACCCCAGAGAATTTGATGTGCTGGTCAATGTATTTCCTTTTACCGATCCGGGAGATGAAAAGACAAAAGTGGATGTTACCTCAGAAGATTTTAAGCAGTTATATGATTTACAAAGTAGCAGTAAGTTGAAAGATATCTATTTGAAGATGAGCGTTGAATCGGGCGTACTCAGTTTTTTTGGTTCTAAAAGCCTGGTTACCATAAAAAACAGGCAGAGCAAAAAAGAAAATGGAAAGATAACTATTAGTAGTGATGCTGTAGTTGAAGCCTATGTGATGGGCCTAAAGATAAAGACCATCAACTACACGGTTGAAGAATACCTGACTGAGAGTTTAGTATTACAACGTCAGAAATTCACGGAGGATGACGGAGCATATTTTACCATGGCCTATGAGCAAAATAATAAAGAGTAGAAAATGGTAGACTTAAATCATATAACCACCTTGCCGCCAGCAGAAGCTGATAAAATGGAAACAAAGAAGGCACTTAAAAAACTGCGTAAGGAGCTTTTTAAGCTACAGAATAAGTTCTATGCCGATGGCAGATACAGTATGCTTATCATCTTGCAGGGCCTTGACACTTCAGGCAAGAACGGGACCATCCGTCACGCTTTCAGTGGTATGAACCCGCAAGGTGTGCAGGTTACTTCTTTTAAAAAGCCTACAGCTGACGAGCTCAAACACGATTTTTTGTGGCGCATTTATCCCCACTTTCCTGAGAAAGGGATGATCAAGGTATTTAACCGATCATACTATGAAGACATTTTGGTGCCAGCGACAAACAAAAGCTTGTCAGAGGATGTGTTGGAGCATCGCATCAATTTGATTAACGAATTGGAGCATCACCTGCTCGCAAATAATACTTTGATCTTAAAGTTTTACTTGCATATCTCAGCTGATGAGCAGGTAAAGCGTATAGAAGATCGGAAAACAAAACCACACAAACGCTGGAAATATGCCAAAGAAGATGAACTCGTACCCAACCAATGGGATGATTATCGGGAGGTGTACCATAACATACTGAATACCTGCGACCACTTGCCCTGGCATATCATCCCTGCAGACAAGCGTTGGTATCGTAATTATACCGCAGCGAAAATTTTAGCTGATCAACTTGAAAAACTTAACCTGGAATACCCCAACATCTAAATTTTGTAAATATGGAAAATCACAAAGGACATAATCACGAGCACCATCATCACAGCAATACCTCCAAAGAAGAGGCACGAGATAAGAAAGAAGAGGTGAAAGATTCCTTAGCAGAAAAATCCAAACACGGTCATGAGAAGGCGATGAATCATTCATCTCATGGGAGACATGGTGATCATTCCGGTCATAACGCCGGACATGGAGAAATGGGCCATGACCATCACAAAATGATGATTGAGGATTTTAAAAAGCGTTTTTGGATATCCCTTGTTTTGACGATTCCGATTTTGGTCTTTTCTCCCATGATCCAGGGCTTTTTTGGCTATGAATGGCTGCTGCCGGGCAATGCGTACATTTTGTTCGGGCTTTCTACCATCGTTTATTTTTATGGGGGCTGGCCTTTTCTGAAAGGGTTAAAGGATGAGCTGAAGGAGGGTGCCCCGGGCATGATGACTTTAATTTCTATGGCCATCAGTGTAGCCTATTTTTATAGTTCCGCAACAGTTTTCGGCCTTGAAGGGGAGGATTTCTTCTGGGAACTGGCCACCCTAATTGATATCATGCTACTGGGCCATTGGCTGGAAATGAAGTCGGTTCTGGGAGCTTCAAAAGCGCTGCAATTGTTGGTAAGTATGATGCCTTCGGAGGCACATAGGGTGAAAGGCGATGCTGTAGAAGATGTGAAACTGGAAGACCTGCAAAAAGGAGATATTATCCTGATCAAACCTGGTGAAAAAGTTCCGGCTGATGGTATTATCGTAGAGGGGGAAAGCTATCTGAACGAGTCTATGCTGACCGGGGAATCCAAACCTGTCAAAAAAGGTATGGAGAATAAAGTAATCGGAGGTTCGCTCAATGGCAATGGTTCACTCAAAGTAAAGGTGGAGCATACCGGAAAAGACAGCTACCTTAATAAAGTAATTACGCTGGTACAAGAGGCGCAAAAGTCTAAGTCAAAAATGCAAAATTTGTCAGACCGTGCCGCCAAGTGGCTTACCTATATCGCATTAGCGATAGGCTTTGGGACGCTGGCTACCTGGTTGTTTTTAGGTTTTCCATTTGTCTATGCCCTGGAGAGAATGGTGACGGTGATGGTTATTGCCTGCCCTCATGCATTAGGTTTGGCCATACCATTAGTAGTAGCCATATCCACAGCAGTTTCTGCTCAGAATGGATTATTGATACGCAATAGAACGGCATTTGAGGAATCCAGAAAGATTTCGGCCCTTGTTTTTGATAAGACCGGAACACTAACTAAAGGTGATTTTGGTGTTACCCGTGTAGAGGCGGTAGATCAGCAATTTGAACCAGATGAATTACTGAGGCTTTCCAGTGCATTAGAGCAAAGTTCGGAGCATCCTATTGCCGTTGGCATCATTAAAAAAGTGAAAGAGAAAAACATTGCGGTTCCCAAGCCTGAAAACTTCAATGCCATTACCGGTAAAGGGGTTGAAGCAAAAGTGGAAGGGAAAGATGTGAAAGTAGTGAGCCCCGGCTATCTGAAAGATGAGCATATTTCCATACCTGATGGTGCCTACAGCAGTGCAGCCGAGACAGTCGTTTTTGTTCTCGTGGATAATAAACTGGCCGGGTACATCGCCCTGGCAGATGAGATCAGACCGGAAAGTGCCGAGGCAATTAAAGTGTTCAAAAACAACAACATCAAAGTGATGATGGCCACCGGTGACAATGAAACAGTCGCCAAAGCAGTAAGTGAAGAACTAGGCCTGGACGGCTACTATTCAGAAGTACTGCCACATCAAAAAGTGGAAATAGTAAAAGAGCTTCAGTCTAAGAGCGAGTTTGTCGCCATGACCGGTGATGGCGTGAACGATGCGCCTGCTCTGGCACAAGCCAATGTGGGTATTGCGGTAGGCTCAGGAACAGATGTAGCAGCCGAAACAGCCGACATAATCTTGGTAAACAGCAACCCGCAGGATATAGCCAACCTGATTTTATTTGGGAAGGCCACTTACAACAAAATGATTCAAAACCTGATATGGGCTACCGGTTATAACACTGTTGCAATTCCTTTGGCAGCAGGGGTGCTTTACACATCTGGTTTCGTTTTAGGTCCGGCAGTTGGTGCGGTTTTTATGAGTTTGAGTACGATCATAGTGGCCATCAATGCACAGCTACTGAAGAAGAAAATCGGTAACAAATAATGGGTAATCGCGAAATCCTTGGCAGGATCATCATTATCCTGCTAAGTATTTTTGTAGTTATGAGTGGGTATGGTGTATTGCTTCCCGTTTTGCCCTACTATACGGAAAGGCTTGCATTAAAATCCGGCATTATAGCAGAGGAGGATATCAACTATCACATTGGAATTCTCACCAGCATTTACCCGTTTTTTCAGCTACTCTTTGCTTTTATATGGGGCAAACTGTCCGACCGTTTTGGTCGCAAGATGCTGATCACTATGGGGTTATCAGGCTTTGTTATTATGCAGGTTTTAACAGGCTTGTCTACTTCTTTGTTAATGCTGTATGTAGCCCGTATTTTAGGTGGTATATTCTCGTCTTCGGTTATACCTGTGGGCAATGCATTTCTCAGTGACCTTACCAACAGCATGCAGCGTAGAAAAGTACTGGCCTGGTCGGGGGTGGCTGTCAGTACAGGTGTGATTACCGGGCCTATGATTGGTGGTTACCTGGCACAAACCAATTTACATTTTGACACGAGAATGGGACACTTGCTATTGGATAGATTCAGTATCCCGTTCCTTGCAGTCGCCTTACTAGGAACAATTATTTTGTTGCTTGCATTCGGTTGGCTCAAAAACCCCAAAGCACAAAGTCTTAACATCATAGAAGCAGGCCAAAAGCCAGAGTCAAATGTGAAACGTGATTTTGTTCTACTATTGTTTCTCTCATTAATTCTTCGACTGGCCGTAACCTTGTTTGAGACGGTGTTTTCTGTTTATGCCAAAGACATTCTCTTGTTTGACACTTCCCAGGTAGGACTTGGGTTTATGCTTTGTGGCCTGGTTATGGCCGTTTTACAGCCATTATTTGCCAATGTAGATGCCAAAACTATCTCTGTAAACACACAACTTTTTATCGGTTTTGCATTGGCTGCTTTTGCTATGATTGTTTTTTCTTTTTGGACATACAATATCTACGTATATACCATGATTGTAATTTTTGCGATCGGAGGTGCAATGGTCACTCCCAACCTAATTACCATGATTTCTTTGGTGGATAAAAACCATACCGGGGCGAATCTGTCTTTACAAACATCAGTGAATAGTATTGGTCAGGTATTGGGACCGATGTTAGGCATATGGTTATACACAATCGGTAGCTCATGGCCTTATCCGGTGATTGGCACGGTGTTATCGCTTGTAGCCGTTCTCATAATTCCGAACTTAAGATTTAAAAGCCAAAAAATGACATAAGACAATAGTAACTATAAAAATCAGATGCTATGAAATGAGCATGTTTGGCAAACACCAACCAGTGATGAATGCTGATGATGCGAATTCCATGTGGCAACTAAAAAAATTACATACACATGAAAAAAATAAATGAATATTTAGGAGATCAGGCGGAATGTCTTCTGCAACATACTTGTAAAACGATTGATAGAACAAGACTTACTTTACCTGGTTCAGATTATCTGGATAATGTTTTTGTCAATAGCAACAGAAATCCACAAGTACTCAATGCACTTTCACGCCTGTATAACAGTGGCAATCTCTCTGGAACAGGCTACCTATCCATCCTTCCGGTGGATCAGGGTATTGAGCATACGGCAGGGAGTGCTTTTGGCCCTAATCCCGACTACTTTGACCCCGAGAATATTGTACAACTTGGTTTGGAAGCAGGTTGTAACGGTGTTGCCTCTACCTTTGGCGTATTAGGGCTTACCGCCCGAAAGTATGCCCATAAGATTCCATACATCGTAAAAATCAACCACAATGAGTTGCTTACATACCCCAATAAATATGACCAGATCTTATTTGGGACGGTAAAGGACGCCTGGAACATGGGAGCTTGTGCGATTGGCGCAACCATCTATTTTGGGTCCCCCGAATCAAACAGGCAAATACGTGAAATCTCAGATGCTTTCACTTATGCGCATGAATTGGGAATGGCTACCATTTTATGGTGTTACACCCGAAATGAATCCTTTAAAACAAAAGATAACGACTATCACACAGCTGCAGACCTTACCGGACAGGCCAACCATCTGGGAGTAACCATTCAGGCAGATATCATCAAACAAAAACTGCCGGATACAAATGGTGGTTTCAGAGAGTTGAAATTTGGTAAGACCTCTGAAGAAATGTACGGCAAGTATATTTCCGATCATCCCATTGATATGTGTCGCTATCAAGTAGCCAACTGTTATATGGGCAAGATAGGCTTGATCAATTCGGGAGGAGCTTCCTCTGGAGAATCGGACTATGCCGAAGCAGTAAAAACAGCCGTGATTAATAAAAGAGCAGGTGGAATGGGTTTGATTTCGGGAAGAAAGGCATTCCAGCGACCAAGGAAAGAAGGTGTTCAACTGCTCAACCTGATCCAGCAGGTGTACCTGGATGAAAAAATTACGATTGCTTAATGATTAACATAGCACCCTGTAAAGATGAAACGATTTATCATCCTAATTTTAGGCGCAACAGTGTTCATATAGGCTTGCGATGATTCCGGAAAACAGGGACACCCCGGTAACTAAGTGGTGGACTTATTTGTACGTTCAGTAAATGATAAAAATTTGAAACCTTCAAATGCAGTGGTCTCGGACAAAGCCAAGATTTATGAACAAGAACCCATTGATGAGTCATGGAAGCACTATCGTGATGGCCATTTGTGGACATAATGGCTATAGGTCAACACCTGAAGCTAGTTACAGTATACCTGCCAAAGCATAAATTTCCATGCTTAACTATGATGCAATGCAGGGAGGCTTGCGGGATTGGTCAAATGGCCGATTATCAGATTGATACAATTCTGAGTCAATTTAAGTTGATAGCTGAGGTGTAAAAGCCTAAACTGTGTTCGGTTACAAAAACAGAGCCAATTTGTGTAAAGGTTTCTGGTACCTACTTTCCGTAAAATAGCATCGGATATGCATTAAGCTGTCTGAGTTCGCAGAATACGGCGAGTATTACCTATAAAGATGGACTTAAGAAATTTACAGAAAAATACATTTTGAAAATCATTGTAGACTATCGGGTTAGTTACGCAATAAACTTCTCGAACGTTTTTGGAATAGCTAGCGACCAGATAAAAATTAAAGTGAAATAGAGAGACTAGGAACGTCAGAATATCATAAACCTTCCACAAGATTTCAATAATAGATTGGCGTACCTCTTCCGTAAATTTACGTAGCAATAAAATTTAAAGCAGTATGGAATTCTTAAGTGCCATTTTTCTTTAAGAATATTTTTCTGTTAACGCCCTTTCGCTGACGCTCAAGTTTCCTGAACAGCGCTCGAAAACTGTCCTAAGGATGTTCTCAGTTCGTGAATGGAGGTTGCTTGGCATTTAAAATGAAGGCTGTTGATGGCATTGTGATCAAATATGAGGGGGCCGTAGAGCCAAAAACATAATACACAAACATTAAATTTCTATTAATCATGAAAGTCATAAGTTTTAGCAAATTAGTCATACTCCCACTGATGCTTTTGGTATCAGGCGTAGTATATGCACAGCAGCCTGCGCTGCAGTATTTCAGGCCCAATAGCAAAGCAGGGGTCAACGTATTCGAACCCTCCAAACAGGATACCGTAGCATTTGACGGCCTCAAAGTCCGGGTTGGAGGTGATTTTGGCATGCAGTTCCAGGGCCTCAACCAAACGAACTACCTGGACAGCCTCGTGGAGCTGGGCTCCAATTTCAACCTGCCTAGTGCCAACTTAAACCTGGACGTACAGTTGTATGATGGGGTCAGGATGCACCTGCGTACCTACCTCTCATCTAAAAATCATAACGAATCCTGGGTGAAAGGAGGCTACATGCAAATAGACAAGCTCGATTTTATCAAATCCGGCTTTCTGGAAGGTTTGATGGAAGTAACCAGGGTCACCATTGGTATGGATGAGTTTAACTACGGTGATGCCCACTTCAGAAGGAGCGACAATGCAAGGGCTATTTTCAATCCCTTCATTGGCAATTATATTATGGACGCTTTTTCTACTGAAGCGTTTGGAGAAGTGACCATACAGAAAAGCGGTTTTCTCGGAGTTCTTGGAGTAACAAATGGTAAGCTCAACCAGAGTGTAGTAGTCAATGACAATTCTGACAACAAAGCCTCATTTTTCGGAAAACTCGGCTATGATAACCAGCTAAGCAATGACTTGAGGGTGCGTCTCACAGGCTCATGGTACATCAACAAGGGCACCACTACTGGGACCTACCTTTTTGGTGGAGACCGGGCAGGTTCACGATATTATAATGTGATGCAGACGCTGGACGGAGATGGCAATGCTTTTGAGGGTCGTTTCAATCCACGGTTCAAACAATTGACCGCCATACAAGTAACCCCATTCATCAAATTCAAAGGCCTGGAGTTTTTCGGAATCTATGAAGTGGCTTCCAACAGCGATGACCAGGGTACTGGGTCTTTCACTCAGCTTGCGGGTGAGCTACTCTATCGCTTTGGCGGCACAGAGCAGTTTTACCTAGGCGGCAGGTACAACACCGTATCTGGAAAAATGACTGAAAACTCCCTCACACAGGAGATCAACCGGTTGAATATCGGTGGAGGCTGGTACCTGACCAACAATGTGATGGCCAAAGTAGAATATGTTACCCAAAAATATGATGGTGAGGGTTGGACATCCACCAAGTATAATGGCGGAGAGTTCAACGGGGTAAACCTTGAAGCTGTGATCAGCTTCTAGGGATGGTGAAGAGTGTGCCGGATGACTGGGTTCGGCACTTTTCTTCATTTTATCTTTATTCAAAGAAATATTACTCTTTACGAACCTTTTTAATATGACTGAAATGCTTACTACAACTGATAATTTGGCTTCATAGCATTCCTTTGCTACCAAATTTCATCAAGAGGGAATCAAACTCAATAGGAAAAATTTTGTACACTAGCAAAGTGTCTTTAAAAAAAAGTGCAACGTTTTAGAAAAATATCGGCCATTCTGTTATCCATGCTGGTGCTGTTCAGTTCTACGAGCTTCACCTTTAGCATGCATTTCTGCATGGGCCAGTTGGAAAGCATTGCACTATTTCAGCAGGCCAAACCCTGTGAAATGGTTACACAACCTGCACCTTGCGTCCATGACCATAATGGATCTCGGGAGTGTGAACATAACCGTGCACATACGGCTAAAAAAGGCTGCTGCGAAGATCACTTATTGCAGGTAGAAGGACAAGATGAACTTGCCCAGGTTGCGGCTTCCGTTTCCATGCCGGATTTTCACATGGTAGCGGTGCTTTACGCACTTGTCTCGTTCATTTCCAGCGCTCCTACTGTTGATTATTATTCCTACAAAGACTATTCTCCTCCTTTGGTTGGGCGGGACATACCTGTGCTCGTTCAGTCCTTCCTTATTTAAGCATCTCATTCGGTGTAGTGCAAAGATGGCTACTCCATCTCCAAAAGGGCATTTGTTTATGCCTTTAACAGATCAGCATATAGAAAATTGAATGAAATCATGCTTAATAAAATCATAAAATTCTTTCTTGAGAATAAGCTCGTTACGGGCCTTGTCGTTCTCATCTTTATTGGTTTGGGTGTTGCCACGGCACCATTCAACTGGGAAATGGAGAACTTTCCCCGTAACCCCGTTCCCGTAGATGCTATCCCCGATATTGGTGAAAACCAACAGATTGTTTTCACGACCTGGATGGGACGATCCCCTCAGGATATCGAAGATCAAATATCTTATCCATTAACCACTGCCCTGTTAGGTATCCCAAAGGTCAAGACCATCCGAAGTAGCTCCATATTCGGGCTGTCCACTATCTATATAATTTTTGAGGATGATGTAGAATTTTACTGGGGAAGAACCCGAATCCTTGAAAAATTGAATTCCCTCCCGGCAGGAATACTCCCATCAGAAGTCCAGCCCGCATTGGGCCCTGATGCGACTGCTCTGGGTCAAATCTATTGGTATACGCTGGAAGGGCGGAACCCTGAAACAGGTGAGCCAACAGGAGGCTGGGATCCTCAAGAGCTTAGAACGATACAGGATTTTTACCTGGGTTACGCACTTACCTCCGCCAAAGGAGTATCAGAAGTAGCAGCCATCGGCGGGTATGTGAAAGAGTATCAGGTTGACGTTGATCCGGCAGCCATGAAAAAATATAACGTCAATATTGCACAAATCATGAAAGCCGTCAAGGAAAGTAACCTCGACGTAGGGGCAAGAACGATGGAGGTCAACAATGCCGAATACTTGGTACGAGGCCTGGGTTACATAGAAAATCTGGAAGATTTGGAATTGGCAGTGATCACACAGCACAATAATACTGCCATCCGGATCAAAGACGTCGCCAAAGTTAACTTCGGACCGGCCACAAGAAGGGGTGGATTAGATAAAGGTGGGGCAGAGGCAACTGGTGCGGTAGTAGTTGCCCGCTATGGTGCCAACCCTTTAGAAGTCATCGACAATGTGAAGAAAAAGATCGCTGAAATAGCTCCCGGTTTACCGTCTAAAGTACTTCCTGACGGCACGGTTTCAAAAGTGACAGTAGTGCCTTTCTATGATCGGAGTGGTTTGATTAAAGAAACCCTCGGCACCTTGGAAGAAGCCCTGGAGCATGAAATCCTGATTTCCATTATTGTAGTGATTGTACTGATGATGAATATCAGGGCATCTATCATTATTTCTGGACTATTACCTCTTGGTGTTTTGATGACCTTCATTGTGATGAAGTATTTCGGTGTAGATGCCAATGTAGTGGCGTTATCGGGTATTGCCATCGCCATAGGCGTTATGGTAGATGTGGGGGTGGTTTTTGTGGAGAACATAGTCCGGCATTTGGAGATGGAAGAAAATCGTGGGGCCAAAGGTCAGAAATTGCTAACTATCATATATGAAGCTTCTGTAGAAGTAGCCTCAGCGATTATGACGGCATTGGCTACCACCATTGTCAGTTTCTTGCCTGTATTCGCAATGCAAGCACAAGAAGGTAAACTTTTCAGTCCATTGGCGTTCACCAAAACATTTGCTTTGTTGTCATCCCTTATACTTGGACTACTTGTTGTTCCTGCCTTCGCTCATGTCGTTTTTTCAATAAGTTTTAACAAACAACGCACCAAGAAAATTTGGGCTGTTGTAATCGGCGGACTTGGCCTGGTTCTTCTTACTATATATAGCAGTATCCCAGCCATAGCATTGATCCTTTTCAGTATCAATAACTTCTTTGAAAGCAAATGGCCGAAGAAATTAGGAACATGGACCGCCCGGCTAAATACATTGATCATCCTTTTAACGGTCGTCTATTTTCTTACAGGGGCATGGGTGCCATTGGGCGTTCAGAATAGTTTCATCATCAACTATCTTTTTGTGATCAGTATTGTCGGTACTGTGCTTGGAGTACTCATGATTATTGTACATCTCTACCCTATTCTTCTGGGTTGGTGTCTTTCCCACAAGTGGCAGTTTTTCACAATTCCAATCTCCATTGTGATTTTCGGTTTGCTCGCTATGCAGGGGTTTGATAAACTCTTTGGTTTTGTGGCGAATGGATCTGAGACAATGGGCATGAACTTACGCCAAACAAACGCCTGGCAATCATTATCCAAAACATTTCCCGGAGTTGGCAAGGAGTTTATGCCGCCGCTAGATGAGGGCTCCTATTTACTGATGCCTACCACTATGTCACACTCAGGGATTGAGGAGAATATAGATGTAATAAAAAAGGTAGATGCTTATGTGGCACAAATACCGGAGGTAGAGTCTGTTGTTGGTAAATGGGGACGAGTGAACTCAGCCCTTGATCCAGCTCCTATTTCGATGTTTGAAAACACGATAAACTACAAGCCAGAGTACATGGTCAATGAGGACGGACATAGATTGCGGTTTAAGGTCGACAAGGATGGCAATTATGTGTTAAAGGATGGGACAACTCACAACCCCGCTAGAGACGGTTTCAAGAAGCTTGAAATGAACGAACTGGTACTCGATAAAATGAATGGTGAATATTTTCGCCAGTGGCGGGATCATATCAAGTCGCCAGACGATATCTGGGCAGAAATTGTAAAATCGACTAATATTCCAGGCATGACTTCTGCTCCAAAATTGCAGCCCATCCAAACACGGTTGATAATGCTGTCTACAGGCATGCGTGCCCCAGTCGGCATTAAGGTATTTGGGCCTGATCTGAAAACAATTGAAAGTGTTGGCCTTGAGTTGGAGAAAATCCTACAACAAGTACCTAGTATAGAAGCGTCATCCGTTTTTGCAGATAGGATTGTGGGTAAACCCTATCTGGAGTTCGATATTGATCGACATGCGATTGCTCGTTATGGTCTGTCCATGAAAGACATTCAAACCTTCATAGAAGTGGCAATTGGTGGTATCAAGTTGACCACCACTGTTGAAGGGAGGGAACGTTTTCCTGTCCGTGTAAGATATGCACGTGAGTTCAGGGATAACCCCAATGACGTGATGAATGTTCTTATTCCTACATCTTCAGGGGCACAAATACCTTTGGGTGAACTAGCGGAAATCACCTATCGAAGGGGACCGCAGATTATCAAGAGTGAGGATACATTCCTTGATGGTTATGTCATATTTGATAAAAAGCCTGGCAAGGCAGAAGTGGACGTTGTTGAAGAAGCACAGCGATTTATCCAGGCCAAAATAGATGCTGGCGACTTTATGTTACCGGCTGGCGTTTCGTATAAGTTCACGGGCAACTATGAAAACCAGATCAGAGCGACAAAGCGCCTTGCCATTGTAGTCCCAATATCACTCTTAGCAATCTTTCTGATTCTCTATTTCCAGTTTGGCAATGTGCAGACAACCAGTATGGTTTTCTCGGGAATATTTGTTGGCTTTTCTGGGGGCTTTATTATGATTTGGTTGTACAGTCAAGGTTGGTTCATGGATTTTGCTGTGGCTGGTGTAAACATGCGAGACTTATTTGACATGCACACGATTAATTTAAGTGTAGCTGTCTGGGTAGGATTCATCGCCCTTTTTGGTATTGCAACTGACGATGGCGTAATCATGGGGACTTACATCAAGCAAACATTCGATAGGGAAAAACCTAAAGATGTTGCGGCTGTGAGAGAAGCGATTATGCATGCCGGACAACAAAGGGTGAGACCAGCCATGATGACGGCTGCGGTTGCCGTAATCGCATTGATACCGGTGCTAACCTCTACGGGAAAAGGCTCTGACATTATGGTGCCAATGGCTATCCCTTCATTCGGAGGAATGCTTATTCAGGTGATCACTATGTTCGTGGTGCCTACCCTTTATTGTGCGTGGCAGGAAAGAGTGGTTAAAAAACAAGCTAAACGATAATACGATGAAAACTATTTTAACAAATATCTATAGCTGGCTCTTTATACTCCTTCTGGCTGTCACGGGAGTTAGGGCACAGGAAACACTAGACCCAGTTAACGAATACCTCAAAATAGCCGCACAAAACAATCCTGAGCTAATGTCAATTTTTAACCAGTACCTGGCAACACTTGAGCGAATGCCACAAGCTAGGGCACTCCCCGATCCAACAGCAATGTTCAATATTTTTGCCAGTCCGGTTGAAACAAGAGTAGGTGCACAAAAAGCTGGCATCTCGCTTAGTCAAGCATTTCCGTGGTTTGGCCAGTTGAAATCTCAGGAAAATGTTGTGGCACAATTGGCAAAGGCCCGCTATGAGGCTTTTGAAGAAACCAAGAATAGGCTCTTTTTCAATGTCCGATCCGAATACTTTGACTTGTACGTATTGGAGGCAGCAATCAGAATTACAGAGGAGAATATTAATATATTGGAGTCATATCAAGAGCTGGCCAATGTACGATTGGAAGCAGCAAAGGGTAGCGCAGTAGACCTTCTTCGGGTAGAGATGGACTTGGATGAACTGAACAACCAATTGTTGTACCTCAAAGATACCCGGCTACCTATCCAAGCCAGGTTCAATGAGCTGTTAAACACCGAAACTCCAATGGCCATTCAAGTGCCGGACACACTGGCTACGATAGCCTTTAAAGAAGGTAAGAACACCCTTCTGGACTCGATCATCGCACAAAACCCTGTGCTTAAGGGTTTGGATTACGAGATATTGTCCCTTGAAGCCGAGCAAGATGTTGCCCGGAAAATGGGGTTGCCTTCCTTTAGCTTAGGCTTTGCCTATACCAATATTTCACCCCGCACGGACGTGAACATGCCCGACAATGGCAAAGACGCACTGATCTTTCCTCAAGTGGGTGTTCGTATCCCAATTTATCGAAACAAGTATCAAAGCATGTTAAAGGAAAAGGAGTTGCTTTCCACATCTGTCTCAAATAGAAAGGAAAACAAAGTAAATCAACTGGAAACAGATTTAGCGAAAGGCTGGAGAGATTATTCCGATGCAGTCCGACGAGTTTCCCTCTATAAGAGGCTGGTTCGATATGCCGATCAGTCACGTGATATACTGATCGCTCAATACACCACGGCAGGGAGCGATTTCGAAGAAGTGCTGCGCATGGAACGCCAGTTGTTGCGATATGAGTTGGAACTTGAAAAAGCTCGTGCCGACCAAAATACTTTCGTTGCCTACATTAATTATCTAACAGGAAAACAACTTTAAGATGAAAATATTAGATGCCTTAAAAAACAACAAAGTGCTGATCAATATAGGCGTATTGATCCTAGGGTTACTTTTGGGATGGCTCTTTTTTGGAGGGTCAGGATCGATTTCAAATGAGGTGGTTTCTGATGGACATTCAATGGATGACCATAAAGCGGGCACTGTATGGACTTGTTCCATGCACCCGCAGATTCGGGCGGATAAACCGGGGAGTTGCCCAATATGTGGAATGACACTTATTCCATTGGCGTCAGATGAAGATGATTCCGATGGAGATGCACAATTTTCAGTAAAGCTTTCTAATGCTGCCATGAAAATAGCGGAAGTAGAAATGAGTACTATCAAAAAGAAAGCGCCTTATAAAGAAGTGTATTTGCCGGGGAAAGTTATGGCGGACGAGCGGAACATAGCAGAGTTGACTGCACGATATCCCGGTAGGATCGAAAAGCTTTTTGTAAACTTCACAGGCGAAAAAGTAAGAAAAGGTCAGGTTTTGGCCAAAATTTACTCCCCGGAGTTGGTCACTGCTCAACGAGAGCTATTTGAGGCCATAAAGTTTAAGGAAACCAACTCTAACTACTACCAGGCCTCACGTAACAAGTTAAGACTCTGGGATTTAACTGATCAACAGATTACTGCTATAGAAGAGTCAGGAGAGGTTGATTTTAGCTTCGATGTATTGTCTCCGATCACAGGTACGGTCACCATGCGTCATGTCACTCTTGGCGACTACGTAAAAGAAGGATCTGCGCTGTTCGAGGTAGTTGACTTGCGCCACGTTTGGGTCATGTTTGATGCCTATGAAAGCGACATTCCCTGGATCAAAATGCGGGACAAGATAAAATTCAAGATCAAATCAATACCCTCCAAGGACTTTGAAGCAACGGTAACCTTCATTGACCCGGTATTGGATCCCATGTCTCGAGTGGCGGGTGTGAGAGCAGAGTTAGATAATCCAAAAGAATTGCTCAAACCCCAAATGCTGGCTACAGGAGTGCTAAAAACGATGTTGCCGGGTTCCTCTGATCAACTAGTGGTTCCCAAATCGGCAGTACTCTGGACAGGCAAAAAAGCGGTAGTATATGTTATGACCGAAAATCATAATAACATGTTTCAGTTTCGGGAAATAGAACTTGGGGCCGACGCGGGGGAGTATTATGTCGTAAGATCAGGATTGCTGGAAGGTGAGATGGTCGCTTCAAATGGTGTCTTTAAAATTGATGCAGCTGCTCAGCTCAAAGGCGAAAAAAGCATGATGAACCCTGAGGGTGGAAAAGTACAAATGGGCCATGCGGGAATGGACATGGGTGGGGGTGACAAAAAGCCAGCCTCCGGTATAGAACCGACCTCTAGCAAAGGACATGAAGGACATGATACCGGAACAAAAGAAAGTAGCATGAAAATGGACATGTCTGTGGATGAAGATTTCAGGAGACAATTGGCTGAGGTATATAAAGTCCACCTAAAGCTTCAGGATGCATTCCTGGCGACCGATGCCTCAAAAGCAAAAACTAGTGCGGCCGATGTGAAAGCAGTTATTGAGAAAGTGGACATGAGTCTGGTTAAAGGTGAAATGCATAATCATTGGATGAAAGGTCTAAAGGAACTCAATGCATCACTGGACAAAATAAAAGGGAGCAGTGATATCGAAAAGCAACGACTGGCTTATGCCGATTTTAATGATGCCTTATATAGCGCAATAAAAATGTTCGGATCAACGGGGGTAACCATATACTACCAGTTCTGCCCTATGGCTAGAAATGGGGAGGGTGCCTTTTGGCTAAGCCCAGTAAAGGAAATAAAAAACCCATATTACGGAGAATCCATGTTGACTTGTGGTGAAAATAGGGAAATAATAGATTGACTAGTTAGTAGGTAGGTTGGAAGAGTCCCCGGTCACTGGAGACCATACCGGGGACTTCATTCAATTTTGATTAAAAAACTAAAAAATGAAAGAGTGTTGTAATGTGGGAGATAAAAGACCTTTTGGAAAAGGGAAGGTTTTAAAAAGGCATTTCTGGGGCTTACTGATCTTGGTAGTACTTGGCTTGGCAGTGGCTGATGCGCTGGGCGTCCAAAAGTTGGAGCCACACCACGATTTCATAAATCATAGTCCTCCTGCCATAAAAAATGATTCAAAATGACACGTAATGATCTATAGTAGTAATTAAAACTTTTAAGATCATGAAAGCAAAAATCAGTATTCTTGGTATAGCTGTCATTGCATTATTTGCAATAAGTTGTTCAGTTGTGAAACCCGGCACGCAGGCCATGAAATGGAAGCCCTATGGAAAAGGGCTTCAGACCCAGAAAATCTATAAAGACGGAGTAGTTTGGCGCTTGCCTTGGAATAACGTGGTACGATACAGTACCCAGTGGCAAACATTTACGGAGGATGTGTCCATCCTTACTAAAGACGAATTGCATATTCCAATTACAGTTTCGGTTACCTTAAGGCCTATAGAAGCAGAGCTTGCACAACTTGAACTAGAGGTAGGGCAGTACTATTACCAGAATGTAGTTAGGCCTGAATTCGTAAGCTTGACCAGGAACAGTTTCTCAGGCTATGAATACAAAGTAGTTTCGCCTAAAAGCCCTGAGATTGAAACTTCGATATACGAGCAACTAGTTACTAAAATTGAGGGGAAACACCTTGAAATCGACAATGTAACGATCAGTCACATTAAGTATCCGCAGGTGGTGACCTCTGCGGTAGATCGAAAATTAGCTGTAGAGCAAGACATACAGCAAAAAGACTATGAAATAAAGATAGCTGAGAAGCAAGCAGAAATTCAGCGTATTCTAGCTAAAGGCCAACGTGATGCACAGCAGATTATAGATGCGGGACTAACCCAAAGGTATCTGCAATACAAAGCGCTGGAAGTGCAGGACAAGCTGACCAGCAGTCCAAATACCAAGTTCTATTTTGTGCCGATGGGTAAGGATGGGCTTCCTCTGATCGTGGATACTGGTGGAGGAAATTAAAATGTGGCACAAGAAAAATTGATAGATCGAAAATGAAAAAGCAAGTAATAATGATTCTGGCCCTCATTGCAGCAATGGGAGCCTACGCACAGCACGACCATGCTGCGCATGGAGCACAATCAAGTACGCAACAAATGGAGCCAATGTTCAAAGACAAGGCAGTGGGTACAGCCTACTCGCATTACACCCATCTAAAGGATGCTTTGGTAGCATCAGATCGGCAAGAAGTGGCAGCCGCTTCCGAAGCTTTGGTGAAAGCGCTTCATCAGATGAAGAATGCTGACAAAGCCCATGCTGAAGCTGCCAAAGTAGCCCAGGGCGGCTCGCTGGACGAACAGCGTAAAGCCTTCACAGCATTGAGTGAGGAAATGGCCAATTTGGTAAAAAACAGCGGACTTTCTATGGGAGAAGTGTACCTGGAGTACTGTCCCATGGCCAAAGCCTCCTGGCTTTCTAGCGAGAAGGAAATTAGCAACCCCTACCTTGGCAACAAGATGCTGAAGTGCGGGAGCGTGAAAGAAACAATTAATTAACATAACATAAGACCTGACACTACGGATTGGACCAACTCATATGGTCAAACCCGATCCATACACCAGGCGAAAACACAATGAGAAATGAAAAAGCACATCATTTTCAGCATGGCGTTCCTGGCAGGAATACTGCTGGCAGCACAAGTACTGGTGGCTCAGCCCGCCAGTGACAAAACAGCACAGCGCCTGGTCCATATAAATGGTAAGGGTGAGGTATCGGATGACGGTGGCACCAAACTCGGATACATCAGTAAGGAAGACATAGTTTTCAATAATCAAGGGCAAAAACTGGGCTTTATCAAAAATGGTAAAGTATATGATGCTGAAGGTAACTCCTTGGGTAAGGCTAAAAAAGATGGCCGCTATTACAACAATGATGGAGTCTTCATTTTGAGTACCAAAACCATTGGAGACAAGTGCGAAATCCTGGATCCGGAAGGTCACAAGAAGGGTACAGTTCATGAAAACTACAAACTTCATGCATGTGCCGCACACTGCTTCTTTTTAGAACAGGAAATGAATAAAGAAGAGGACAAGTAAACATAAAGTCCTGTTTTGAAGAGTGGAAAGTTAGATTGGATATCGTTTCGGTGACCAGTCCCTCCTCCACTCTTCTTGCAGGCACCAAATGTGCAATGCCATGAAGAAAAAGAAATTTAATAAAAATTATCCAGGGACATCCACCAAAATCATGGTGTATGTCTACCTCGTATTAGCTACCCTGGTAGTGACCACCGCTGGTCTAGCGTATTGGATCAACTATCTCCAGCAAAGCCCATCTGATAGCTTCAGCTTTACAGAAGTTCAAAAACCAATTGATCCAAATTTGGTGTGCATGGTCAACGACGCATACATGGGAAAGCCACAAATCCCTGTGCCTGTCAATGGAAAGACCTATTATGGATGCTGCCAGGGATGTGTAGATAAGCTCAACAACCTGGAAAGTACAAGGATCGCCATTGACCCTTTCAGCGGTAATCCTGTGGACAAATCAGAAGCCTACATCGTGCTGCTTAATCAACAGGGAGTTGTTGCCTATTTTGAATCGGAATCAAATTATACGGAATTTTCTAAGACCCAATAAAAGATGGAAATCATACAATGCTTGGCCAATCTTCGAGTTTCACCGGCGATTCCTGTAAACCTCTACCACCTACATTATGGTTTGGTTTCTTATATGGAAAATGAATTCCTCACCGAATCGCATTTGCAAAAGCGAGGGATCGAGCATGAACAATTGTACTCAATATTCGTTACTACCTGTAGATCACTATTGCTTTGTGAACCGTTTTAGAAAAATATTGTCCATTTTATTGTCAATTCTGATGCTATTCAGTTCGAGTAGCTTTAGTATTGCAATGCACTTTTGTATGGGCGAACTGGAGACAGTGTCGTTAATTGGAAAAGCTGAATCGTGTCAAATGATTCAGGAAAGGCCTTCTTGTGGTGCGAATCAATCCAATATTAGTGATGAGCATCACCGAATCACCAATGAAAATAGCTGCTGTCAAGATCAGAAGGTATTAATTGACGGTCAGAATGAAGTTATTGAAAATAGTATTGTCGCCTTTTCAGAAATTCATTTAGCGGCTATTGTTGCCCCGTTGGATTACATATGGTTTGAAACTATTATAGTCGACGGCCCTTCATACAAAAACTATTGCCCCCCGTTGATAGATCGAGATATTCAAGTGCTCGTTCAGTCATTTCTTATTTAGGCCCCTGATCAATTTGGGAGTTTTAAGTTAGCGACACAATACTTTCTGGTATTGGTTCACCCCTTCAATATTATT